>WBZY01000039.1_pt1 | contig 172947 bp, 153 predicted proteins | sample 5204191 | NCBI WGS metagenome assembly WBZY01 (sample SAMN12344363, study PRJNA552823) | activated sludge metagenome | biome: Activated sludge suspended growth; feature: Anammox Sidestream; material: Wastewater; isolation source: activated sludge from anammox sidestream of wastewater treatment...
GCGCTGAGAAGTTCAGAAGCCTTTCAAGGCCGCCGAGAGGCGGAACAGTTGCTCGCCCAGGTGAGCGGATAGGAGTTGTGTCGCATGCACGGTACGGTTCGTCGTCTCTGCAAACTATTTGTGTTGAGCATGCTGTGTCTCGGCTTTGTCGGCATTGTGCGTGCAGCGCCGGAAACGGCCGTCACCGATCCAGGCTACCAATTGGGCCCGGAAGATGTCTTGCTCATTTCGGTGTGGAAGGATGAACAACTCACCAGAGAGGTGGTGGTTCGACCGGACGGGATGATTTCGTTTCCACTGGTGGGGGACCTTGTCGCGGAAAACAAAACCGTCGACGAGTTGCGTTCCGATCTGGTGAGGCGACTGGTGAAGTACATTCCCAATGTGAATGTGACGGTCGCGGTGATCAAGGTGCTCAGTTACAAGATCTATGTGGTGGGGCGTGTCAACAAGCCAGGGGAATATTTAGTCGGCCACTATACCGACGTGCTGCAGGCCTTGAGTCTCGCCGGAGGGCTGACCCCCTTTGCAGCAGAAAACGACATCAAGGTCATCCGGCGGGTGATGGGGGAGCAGCAGGTGTTTCAGGTGCGATACGGTGACCTGCGCAAGGGGAGGGACCTGGACCAGAATATCCTGTTGCAACGCGGCGACGTCGTGATGGTGCCGTAGTTCGTGAAGCTTGTACTGAACAGTTGCCCCGGTGGAAGCCTTTTTCGCCTTTCCGTTGTCTTGTGGGTCTGCTTGGTGACCGTTTCAAGCTTCGCTGCGGAGTGGTCGATGGCGCCGTCGTTGAGTACGAAGGCCTACTACAACGACAACCTCTTGCTGACCCCGCTGCCCCATGATCCGACCTATGGATATTGGATCTCCCCGGGAGTGGAGTTTGCGGGGAAGACCGAGCGGCTGGAGGCGAGCGGCAAGGCGGCGTTGGACTTTGTCGATTACTATGGGGGGGAACCAAACCGGTTCACAAATATCTTCCTGCCCCTCACGTTGCGTTATCGCACGGAGAAAGACGAGTGGGGCTTCACGGGAGGTTTTACCCGGGATAACACCTTGATGGGTGAACTGTTGACGACCGGGGTGGTCTTGCGATTTACCCAGCGGAACCTCTGGAACCTCAACCCGACTTGGACCAGGATGCTGACGGAAAAACTGGCCTTCCAGAGTAGCTTCCAATTCAGCGACGCCACTTACCAGGATGGCCTTCGCCTCGGATTGGTCGACTATCAGGTGTTCGGCGGTTCAGCCGGGTTTCTGTACCACCTGACGGAACGTGACGATGTCCAGTTAGCAGCTACCTATACCAATTTTCATACGACGAATGCTCCCTTTGGATTGAGGGCTTATTACCCTGGGGCGATGTTGTCCTACGTGCATGCCTTTACAGAAGGACTAAAAGCCACGGTCTATGGTGGGCCGAGGTTCATCAGTTCCACTACCAAAATTGGTGGATCGGGCCAGGAGTCGAGCGACACAGTGTGGGTATATGGGGCAACTGTGACACAGCAGCTCGAAAGGGCGAGTCTGCAAGTGAGTCTCACAAGAGACATTTTCCCCAGCGGGTTCGGATTGCTTATCCAAACTGACCGCATTGGAGCCATGGCCTCCTACGATTTTACCGAGACTGTGACAGCCTCGCTGGATGTTGCCGGGTATTTGGTCTCCGGTGCGACCAATATAGCCCGAGGCGGGACGCTCCAGGAACAACAGCTGATGTATGTCACCCCAAAGCTTGCATGGCACGTTGCAGAGTGGTGGAGGTTGGAGGCTTCCTACAGTTACCGGTTGCGTGATGTAGAAACCTTTGCTGAGCCTGCTATGTCAAACATGCTCATGTTCATGTTGACCTACTACCCACCCAAATTGGCAATTGCGAACTGAGCTCGGCATGAAAAGGGAGTGGGAATGACAGATCGATGGCGGCCACAAGAATCGGAACCCGTTATGAATCTTCGTGAGTATCTCACTGTCTTCCAGCGCCGACGCACCCTCATCTTTCTTGCGGCCGGCTTGCTCCTGTGCCTGGCGGTTACAGCGGCCATTCTCTGGCCACCCACGTTTAAGTCCACGGCCACGATCTTAATTGAAGAACAGGAAGTACCTGCCGAGTTGGTCCACAGCACGATCACCAGTTATGCCGATCAGCGCATCGAGATGATCAAACAGCAGGTCATGAGCCGCGCCAGCCTGTGGAAAGTAGTCGAGCAATACGGTCTCTACCCAGACATGCGCAGCGAAAGTCCGACCGAGGAGGTCATCAAACGTTTCATCAAGGATATTGAAGTCGAGGTGATCAGCGCCGATGTGATCGACAAACGGACCCAGCACGCCACCAAGGCGACGATTGCCTTCACGGTTTCGTATAACAGCAGGACGCCTGAAATTGCGCAGCGTGTAGCCAACGAATTAACGAGTCTGTTTCTGGGAGAAAATCTGAAGAGCCGCGAACGACAAGCTCAGGAGACCACGTCCTTTCTCAAACAGGAGGCCGAGAGTCTGGCGCAACACATCGAAGAGGTGGAAGCCAAACTATCCAAGTTCAAGCAGCGGGCCAGCGGGGCCTTGCCGGAACTGATGCCGCTGAACCTGCAGATGATGAACCAGGCCGACCGCGAACTGATGGATCTCGATCAGCAGATTCGGAGCCTGGAGGAACGGAAGACTTACCTCGAAGGTGAACTGGCAACCATCAAGCCCAATACGCCGATCCTCTCGGTGACCGGCGAGCGCATTCTCGACAGTCTTGAGCGCTTACGAGCGTTACGGGCCGAGTACACTGCCGCTGCAGCCAATTTCTCACCGGACCACCCTGACCTCATCAAGATGAAACAGGAGATTGCGGCGCTGGAAAAAGACACCGGAGCCAAACCGGAACAGGAAGAAATCGCCAAACAGCTGATCGATGCTAAGGCCAGGCTGGCGACCCTGACTGATCGGTTAGGCGCGGACCATCCCGATGTGTTGCAGACGAAACGGACCATTGCAGCCCTGCAGCGGGACCTGGTCCGGATTGGGACCGGCGGGTCCAACAAGCCGCTGTTGCGGCCGGAAAACCCGGCCTACATCAACATCCAGGCGCAGCTTAATTCGGCAACTTCCTCACTCGAAGCGTTGCGGGCCAGCCGAGCCATTGTGAAACGGCGTCTCCAAGACTATGCAAGCCGCATCGAACGGACGCCGGAACTCGAGCCGGATTATCTGGTGTTGACCCGTGATCGCGATACCTCGGCGCAGAAATACCAAGACATCAGGTCCCGCCTCTTGGAAGCCAAGGTGTCGGAGGGATTGGAAGTGCAGCGCAAGGGCGAGCGTTTCTCCCTCATTGATCCGCCTGGTTTGCCGGAGAGCCCCGAGAAGCCGAATCGCAAGGCCATCGTCCTATTGGGATTCATTCTGGCGATGGCAGGGGGTGCCGGGGCCGCTGCCTTGGCGGAGCACCTCGACCACTCGATCCGGACACCCGAGCAGCTGATGCGTGTGGCCCAGGCCTTTCCCTTGGCGGTGATTCCCTACATGCCGAACCAGGCTGAGTTGGCCAGGGCGGTGGCGCGGCGCAGCAGAATCAGGCGCGCCGGCCTGGGCGCTGTGGCAATACTCCTGCTGCTCTGCCATCTGTTTTGGACGCCATTGGATGTCGTGTGGTACGCGACCCTCAGAAAATTCGGCATCGAATAAGGAGCGGAAGGCTGAAAGGGATCACCATGGAATGGTTTCAAGCGGCGCTCGACCGATATAAACAGCAGCAGCACCAACCCCAAACTCACCACGGCTCTCGCGTGCTGCGTAGCCACCCCATGCGCTCCGTGCCCGCGCCGATCGTGTACTCGCGCACCCGCTCGGTGCAGATTCCCGAGTCGGTCTTGCGAGAGCAGCGCATCCTGGCCGGCTTCGACGCCGGCCCCTTCGTGGATGCGTTTAAGATCTTGCGCACGCAGGTCATGCACCGAGTGAAGGAAAGGGGATGGAATGTCATCGGCATCACCAGCCCCGGTCAAGGGGAGGGCAAGACCTTTACAGCCGTCAACCTGGCCGCGAGCCTGGCCATGGACGTGACCCAATCCGTCTTGCTGGTCGATGCAAACCTTCGGCACCCGACGGTCCATGAGATGTTCGACCTGGGATCCTGCCGAGGATTGGCCGACTATCTGCTCGATGACGTGCCGATCGAAGAGCTGCTGGTTCACCCCGGCATCGGGCGATTCGTGTTCTTGCCAGGCGGGCACGCCGTGTCGCATTCGGCGGAAGCCCTGACCTCGCCGAAAATGGTTGCGTTAGTCGAAGAATTCAAGCATCGTTACCAATCACGGATGATTCTGTTCGACTTGCCGCCGTTGTTGCAGACTTCGGATGTGTTGGCCTTCGCGCCCTATCTAGATGCCCTGTTGCTGGTCGTGCAGGAAGGCCATACCAAGGCCGAAGACGTGGAACGGTCGTTGGCGCTTGTGAAACAGGCCACCCCGGTGTTGGGGACCGTCGTCAATAAGGTCGGATATGGGGCGGCCACCCCGGCCGGCATGAAGGCCATGATGAAGGTCGGCGATGTATAAAGATTTCTACCACCTCCATAGCAAACCCTTCTCCCTCCTTCCCGACAGCGACTTTCTCTACCTCGGCGCCACCCATCGAACAGCCTACAGCCTGTTGGAGTATGGGCTCCTGACGGAGGCGCCCTTCATGGTGCTGACCGGCGATCCCGGCATGGGCAAGACGTCCTTGCTGCAAAAGCTCATCGCCGAGAACCGGGACTCCTACGCCATCGGCTTTCTGGCCAATGCCCGCTACGATGTGGATTACCTGCTGCCCTGGATCCTGCTGGCCCTCGGCTTGAATAACAAACAACTCGATCCCGTCGAGGCCCAACACCTCTTCGCCAAGTTTCTGGCGCAGGAGGCGGCGCGTCATCGGCGGGTCGTCCTGATCATGGACGAGGCGCAGAATCTGGGTGTGAAATTGCTGGAGGAGTTGCGGCTCCTGTCGAATCTCAACCAGGAAAAGACACTGCATCTGCAAATCATCCTCTCCGGTCAGCCGGACCTGCAGGCCCTGTTGCGGCGGGTGGACATGACCCAGTTCGCGCAGCGGGTCGTGGTGGACTACCACCTCCAGCCCTTCACTGAAGAGGAGGTGGCGGAGTACATCAGTCATCGTATCCACCTGGCGGGCGCGACTAAGCCGCTGTTCAGCGCCCCAGCCTGTGCCCTGGCCTATCGCCTGAGCCAAGGGAATCCAAGGCTGATCAATCAGGTCTGTGAGATGGCGCTGACCTATGGGTATGCCCAGCAGGCCCCACGCATCACGGCAAAACTGCTGGCGCAGGCGGCGCTGGATCGGCGGAAGAATCGGATCCTGCCGCTCTCCGAGCAGGAGGACCTGGCGCTGGTGGCGGCGGCGGAAGGGGCTGACGAGCCGGACATGCCCGAGCCTCATCCCAGCTCGAAAGAATCGACGCCGGCTCAAAAAAAAGCGCAGGCCGCCGTCGAGGCCGAGACCTGGTATCAACGCGGGATGGCGCTTCGAAAGACCCAAGATTTCGCTGCGGCCATCGCTCAGTTCGAACTGGCCGCTCAAGATCCCGCCTACCACCTCAGGGCTTACGGCCAGATCGGACTCTGTCACCGCGCGCTCGGCCAGGTTCCTCAAGCCGTGGCGGCCTTCCGAAAGGCCTGTGCCGATTACAACGCGCCTCGCCAACAGAGCCTGAGTGTGCGGTATCTCCTTGGCCGTACGCTGGAACAGTTGGGAGAGGCGCCGGGAGCGCTGGAGCAATATCGGCTGATCTTTCGTGCCGACCGCACCTTCAAGGATACGGCCGAGAGGCTTTCGAATCTGGAAGGTGACCTGACGCTCGATACGGGGCGAGGCCGCAGCCCATCCTGGGGAATTGGGCAGGCCTGGAAACAGGTGCGGCAGCTGTTGAAAGGAAATAGTTAATGAAGCAAATCATTCAAAATTTCCGTTCTGGGACATTGAAGGTGGATGAGGTTCCTCCGCCTTCCCTACGCGGAAACGGGTTGCTCGTCCTTAACGAGGCGTCACTGATCAGCCCAGGGACCGAAAAGTCGACCGTTCAGGTTGCTCAGAAGAATCTCGTGGGGAAGGCCATGGACCGACCGGATATGGTGAGAAAAGTCCTCGCCGCGGTTCAGAAGGATGGGCTGAGGGATACGGTCAAGCGAGTCTTTCAACGTTTGGACACCCCGGTGGCGCTCGGCTACAGCTGCGCGGGAACCGTGGTGGAGGCCAGCCGCGACGCGGATCGCTTTTCCGTCGGCGATCGGGTGGCCTGTGCCGGGCAGAACTATGCCTCACACGCAGAGATGGTCTATGTCCCGAAAAATCTCTGTGTGAAGATCCCGGAGGCCGTCGATTTTGAGGACGCGTCGTTTGTCACGCTCGGCGCCATCGCCCTGCAGGGCGTCCGTCAGGCTGAGCCTCGGCTCGGCGACCGCATCGCCGTCATCGGGCTCGGCCTCCTGGGGCAACTCACCGTGCAGTTGTTGAAGGCCTCGGGCTGCCGAGTGCTCGGCTCGGACCTCGATCCTTCGAAACTGCAGCTGGCCCGACAATTCGGCGCGGATCTGACCACGACTCCAGCTGAGATCCTGGAGGCCTCGGCGACCTTCTCCGAAGGCCATGGCGTGGACGCCGTGATCATTACGGCCAGCACCAAAGACAACGGTCCGGTCGAAGTCGCCGGGGACATTGCCCGCAAGAAGGGGAGAGTGGTGGTCGTCGGCGCCGTCGGCATGAACCTGCCGCGAGAACCCTATTACAAAAAGGAACTGGAACTGCGCCTCTCCATGTCCTATGGCCCCGGTCGCTACGACCACCAGTACGAAGAACATGGGCGCGATTATCCCTTCGGCTATGTCCGCTGGACCGAGCAACGGAACATGCAGGCGTTTCTGGAGTTGGTTGCCGAACGGAAGGTCCTGCTCAAGCCGCTCATCACCCATCGGTTTCCGATCGAGCAAGCCGAATCGGCCTATGCCCTGATGATGGAAGGCGCCACCCCCTACATCGCGATGGTGATCACCTATCCGTCTGATCGCACCAGAAATTTGCCGCGCAGGGTCGAGGTCGGAGCGGGGCAGGCTGCGAAGGCGGTGACCGTAGGCATCATCGGCGCGGGCAACCATGTGAAAGACATGCTGTTGCCGCCGCTCCAGAGCATGGGGAACGTGGCCATTCGTGGCATCTGTACCGCTTCGGGCATCACCGCCAAAACCCTGGCCGGAAAGATCACCGCCGCCTACTGCACGAGCGACCACCAGTCGATCTTGGAGGATAGCGCGATCAACAGCGTGCTGATCGGGACCCGCCACGACAGCCACGCCTCGATGGTCGTCAAGTCGCTGCTCGCCGACAAACATGTGTTCGTCGAAAAACCGCTCTGCCTGACGGAAGAGGAGTTGGCGGAGATTCGATCGACCTATGAGAAGAAGGCCGCCGACGGGCTGCAGCTGATGGTAGGGTTCAATCGGCGATTTTCGCCCCATGCGAAGGAAGCGCAGGCCTTCTTCGCGTCCCGCAGCAATCCGCTCGCGATGCTCTATCGCGTCAATGCCGGCCGCATCCCCCCGGACCATTGGGTGCAAGACCCCGTTGTCGGCGGCGGGCGTATTCTCGGAGAAGTCTGCCACTTCGTGGATTACATGCAGGCCCTCTGCGGATCGCCGCCGGTCTCCGTCTTCGCGTCCCGAGTCGGGCGTCACAGCTCCGGCATCACCGAGGACCAATGCAGCCTGACCCTCACGTTCGGCGATGGCTCCCTCGGCACGATCGTCTATACGGCCGAAGGCAATTCCGGGCTGCCGAAGGAACGTTTCGAGGCCCATACAGACGGGAAATCCCTCACGATGGATGATTTCACCGAGACGCATTGCTATGCGGCAGGGAAGACCCGTGTCTTCAAGACGCCGAAACGGGACAAGGGATTTACGGAGGAGATGACCCGTTTCGTGCAAGCCGTCGAACGGGGGTTGCCGCCTGTAATTCCGTTCGAGCAGGTCGAGGCGGTGACCCGAGCCTGCCTCCTGGCCGTCAGGAGCCTGCAGTCCGGCTCCGCCTATCAGCTGTAGCCCTGCGCCTCGTTGGGATGGTACGGACCGACCTACCCCTCAATCGGCAGCGCCGCCACGTAATATGTCCACCAGCCATGTCAGCTCCGTTGCGGCAGCTCGCGCTTTCGTCCTCGCCCGCTTCCAATCCCGCTTAATCCGCAGAGAGCGCTTCAATTCCCACCTCTTACCCCAACGGGCGAAGTCCGCCAATTCCTCGTAGCGGCCCAAGCTGGTTTGCGCCTGTCTCAGCTTCGTCACCATCTCCTGGATCTCGGCGGACTGGTCCGGCAGCGCTTCGGCCTGGTACCGAATGGTTTTGAGCAGGAGTCGCAAGGCATGGAGTCGCTTACGGCGCGGCTTCTCCGCAATATGGACGAAGAGCACCTGCAGCGCATCCGCTTGCGTGTGCCGGAGATCCTTGGCCCGTTGTCGCAACCACGCTTCGGAGCGATGCTCTTGCGGCAGCCCCTGTTGTTGCAGGGCCTGTGTGATTTTTCGGTACGCGTCGACCTGCACAAGACGCCGGTGCCGTCGTTCGATCCGCGCGTCGATCTGGACCAGATCCGCTCGAGGGGCGTCGATCTTCTCTAAGTATTGCCGAAACACCTGCAACGCTCTGAGCTTGCTCAGGCGACGGACGCTCTTGGCCATCACCGCCGCGCGTTCCTCTTCTCCGGACAGTTCCAGCAGGGCTTGCAGTCGGCGGCAATGGGTTCGAATCGCATGGACCGTTTTCGCGGGGCAGCCCTTCTGCGTGACTTGGCGCAATAGTGTGAGGACGGTGGCCTGATAGCTGCGTGCTCGTTCGAGCAGGGCTTGTGTTGCCCCGGTCGCTCCTGTATCAGTAAATTGAGGTGATGTCATCGGGAATGACCATCCATGCAGCTCATCTTATTTCGACATGGCCTCGCCTGGGAACGCGAGGAGTGGAAAGGCAACGAGCGCGACCGTCCGTTGACGAACAAGGGTGTGACGCGCGTGCGCCAGGCCGGTAAGGGGTTGCTGGCCATGGACGCGTTGCCGACCCATCTGTTTTCCAGCCCCCTGCGACGGGCTCAGGAGACCGCCGATCTATTACAGCGACTCTTCCGACCGAAACCGACACTGCAGCTCTGTGAGGCCTTGCAACCGGCTGCGCCCCCGAAGGAATTGCTCGGCCTGCTCCGACCACTGCCTGCCACGAGCCTCGTGCTCTGCGTCGGCCACGAACCCCATTTGAGCCGCCTGGCGGGCCTCCTGCTTTTCGGACGCTCCGGCGCGGGGCTGTCGCTCAAGAAGGCCGGAGCTTGTTCGATTGAGATCGATGGAACTGTACGGCCAGGGAGCGGCACATTGGTATGGTGGTTGACCGCTGCACAGTTGCGCGCTCTCGGGTGACCACCGATCACCACGGTTCAGGATGCCTCTTCCGTTTGCGGCGCGACGACGAACTCCACCGGCCGTTTGAAGACCTTTTCGAAGAGGTCGCTCCGTGAACGGGCGGCCCACAGTTCGAGCTCCGCATCCCCCGACACCCGCACGCTGATCAGCACCGTTTTGTCCAACGCGACCGAAAGTTGTTGCACGACACCGAACTGACTCCGGTCCAGACCGTCGGCGATGCGCAGGAAGGCGGACAACCGCGTGACGATGCGCTGCATGGCGTTCGGCAGGGCGGTGTACTCCTCATGTTTCCGGCCAGGAACCGAACGTCTGTGATACCGCGCGATATTGGCGATCAGGTCGATTTCGTCGGCGGTGAACCCCGAGAGGTCGCTGTGTTTGATCAAGTAATAGGCATGTTTGTGATGTTGCCGCGAATTGATCATGTAGCCGATGTCATGCAGGACCGCGGCGAACTCCAACCATTCACGCTCCCGTGCGCCGTACCCATGCAGCGATGTCGTTTGATCGAAGAGTTGCAGGGCCAACGCTGCCACGTGAAGCGCATGGGCCTCGGGAACATGACAACGCCGAGCCAGGGAGAGGATATTGCGCCGACGGACGTCGGGAATATCGCGCTCGGCCTGAATCCCTTCGCGATGCCGTTGGACGAAGTCGTAAATGATCCCTTCGCGAATGGCCTTGTCGCAGAGCGTCAGCTCCTTCTTATCCAGGAGATCCAGCAAGACGCGAAAGACCGTCGCCGCGGGCAGGAGCGTATCGACGCGTTTAGGGTCAAGCCCAGGAATTTCCAAGCGCGCTTTCAGCGACGACTCGGCCAACCGTTTTTCCATGCCGCCGATTTCCTTGGCGGAGACCTTGGCCAAGTTCAACTGAGGCAGCGGACGCCCCGTCCGTTGCAGATGAATCACCTCGGCCAGGTTGGCGGCCATACCGGACGTGGCGATGACCTGCTGAACCCGTTTGGTCTTGTAGGGACCGAGCGCGCTCTTGAGCTGCGCGGTGACGGCCTCATCCAGCGCCTCCAGCATCGACTTGGAGGGAGGGGTCTTCGTGAGATAGAGATCCTTGAGACGGATCGCGCCGAGTTTGAGGCTGCGGGCATGGAGAATGGAGTCGCGGTTGCCCACGATCAGTTCCACGGAGCCGCCGCCGATGTCGATGACCAGGCTGGGTTGCTCCGGCAGTGCGACGCTGTTTTGCACGCCCAGGAAGATCAGCCGCGCTTCTTCCGTTCCGGTGATGACGCGAACGACCAGCCCTGTCTGCTGGGCCACATGGTCGAGAAACTCGCCGCCGTTCCGCGCCTCGCGGACGGCGCTGGTGGCGACACCCTCGATACGCTCATACCCCTTGTTCCGGGCGAGAGTCACGAGGTTACGGATCACGTCAAGACCGCGCGTCATGGCCTGGTCGGACAGGCGGCGTGAGGTAAATACGCCGTCGCCCAACCTGGTCATGTCCTTGAACCGATCGAGAATTTTATACGAGTAGTCGGGTTGGACTTCGGCCAACACCATGTGGATGGAGTTGGTGCCGATATCGAGAACGGCAAGTTTGGGCATTAGACACTCGCGGAGGGGAGGGTGTGCCGAATGTTCTTGCCTTCTACCATATAGACGACAAGCTCCGCAATGTTGGTGGCGTGGTCGGCGATCCGTTCGAGCGATTTGGCGACGAAGGTCAGCCGGAGGGCGCGCGTGATCGTCTGGGTGTTTTCCAGCATGAAGGAGAGGAGTTCGCGAAAGAGCTGTTCATTCACATCGTCGACGAAATCGTCGTCCATGCAGACCTTGCGTGCCAAGACCGGATCGGAATTCACGAAGGCATCCAGGCACTCCTTGACCATCCGCATGGTCCAGTTGGCCATGCGCGGAATGTCGATATAGGGTTTCAACTGCGGCTCGACGTTCAATTCGAGCGCACGCCGCGCGATGTTGTCGGCGAGGTCGCCCATCCGCTCCAGTTCCGACGAGATCTTCATGGCCGTAGTGATGAAACGCAGGTCCCGGGCGGTGGGCTGTTGCAGGGCGAGCAATTGGATGCAGAGGTCGTCGATTTCGACATCGAGGGCGTTGACGTCATGATCCTGTTGAATGACGGTGACCGCGAGATCGGAGTTGCGGTCCACGAGCGCGGTGAGCGCCTGCTGGATCTGCGATTCCACGAGTCCTCCCATGCGGAGCAGCTGGCGCTTCAAATGGGCCAAGTCTTGATCGAAATGTCGTTGCATCCTGCGCCTCCCTCCGTCTCTATCCGAAGCGACCGGTAATGTAGTCTTCGGTCCGCTTATCGCGCGGCGTGGTGAAGATGTGTTTGGTATCCCCGAACTCGACCAGCTCGCCCATCAGGAAAAAGCCGCATTGATCCGAGACGCGTGCGGCCTGTTGCATGTTGTGCGTCACGATCACGACGGTGTAGGTATCCTTCAAGGTATAAATGAGCTCTTCGATCTTGGCGGTCGCAATCGGGTCGAGGGCCGAACAGGGCTCGTCCATCAGGATGACCTCCGGCTGGACCGCGAGGGCGCGCGCGATGCAGAGACGCTGCTGTTGCCCTCCTGACAGTCCCAGGGCGCTCTGTGTCAGCCGGTCCTTGACCTCGTCCCAGAGGCCTGCGCCCTTCAGGCTTTGTTCCACCAGTTCGTCCAGCCGGCGTTTGTCTCGGGTTCCATGCAGACGCGGCCCGTAGGCCACGTTGTCGTAGATGGATTTGGGAAACGGATTGGATTTCTGGAAGACCATGCCCACGCGTTTCCTGAGGTCGGTGACGTCGATGCCCAGGCCGTAGATGTCGACGCCATCCAATTCCACTCGACCGGCGATCCTGGCGCCTTCGACCAGGTCGTTCATTCGGTTCAGGCAGCGGAGCAGAGTAGACTTGCCGCAGCCGGATGGGCCGATGAACGCCGTGACGGAATGGCTGCGGACCGTCAACGAGACGCGAAACAGAGTCTGCCGCTCCCCGTAGAAAAAGTCCAACCCCCGCACCAGGACCTTGGCATCCAGGAGAGAGGCCGGTTGCGGTTCACGGGCCGGTCTGATCTTGGCGGAAGGGGAGGGGAAGGTGGCCGGCGCCGGTATCGCCAGACGTTCAGACTGCATGTCCATGGACACTCCTCTCAAGGGTTACACCGCCGAGGTGGCGTAACGACGGCGCAAACGGTTGCGCAGGCTCACCGCCACCCAATTCAACAACACGACGACCAGGATCAGGATGAGCGTCGTCATGTACACCATCGGTTTGGCCGCCTCTACGTTGGGCGATTGAAACCCGACGTCGTAAATATGAAATCCCAGATGCATGAACTTCCGATCCAGATGGAGGAAGGGGAGATATTGGTCCAGGGGCAAGGCCGGGGCCAGTTTGACCACGCCTGTGAGCATCAAGGGTGCCACCTCGCCAGCCGCGCGGGCCATGGCCAGGATCAGGCCCGTGAGGATGCCGGGCAGGGCGCAGGGGAGGATGACATGCCGGATCGTTTCAAACTTGGTGGCGCCCAGCCCGACCGAGCCTTCACGAAAATCTTTCGGCACCGCGGAGAGGCCTTCCTCCGTCGCCACGATGACCACCGGGACAGTCAGCAGGGCCAACGTCAGCGATGCCCACAGGATGCCGCCGGTGCCATAGGTCGGATTGGGCAAGGCTTCGGGAAAGAACCACTGGTCGATCGTGCCGCCCAATGCGTAGACGAAGAAGGCCAGGCCGAACACGCCGAACACGATCGAGGGGACCCCTGCCAGGTTGTTGACGGCGATGCGCACGAGCCGGACCACCAGACCCTGGGTGGCATACTCGCGCAGATAGACGGCCGCCATGACCCCAAAAGGCATGACCGCCGCCGTCATCACGAACACCATGAGCACGGTCCCGAAAATGGCCGGGAAGATGCCGCCTTCGGTATTGGCCTCGCGCGGCTCGGTCGAAACGAAGTTCCACAGGTTCCGCAGGTAGAAGCCCAGCTTTTCGACAGGGCCCATGGCATTGGGGCGGCTCACGGCTAAGGCCCGATCCAGGGAGATGCGGGTCGTCTTGCCGTTGGCGAGCGTCAGGATCAGCGCTTTCCGTCCCGCTTCGCGATGCCATTGCTCCAGCACAACCGTTTTCTCCTGGTATTCTCGCTCGAGGTCGGACAACCGCTCGGTGATCAGCCGGTCTTCGGCCGCTTCCTCGGGGCTGACCGTCCCATCGGCGAGCAGGGCTTGCCGGGCCAGGCGCGCGGCTTCGATGCGGTGGTTGATCGCGCCGATCTCGTCTCGCTCCAGATGCTCGATCTTCTCACGCAGTTCATTCGCTTCGCCCACGAGTGCCGTGATCTCTTGCCAGGACGCGACGGGCCGTTCCACCTCGCCTTCCACCACGGCGGTGATCCGGCCATAGGCCGGGCCCCATTCACGCCGCTCGATGAAGGCCGCCTCTTTTGGTTGAGTGGTCGAGGCGATGTCGTCGGCATTCACCCAGCGATAGTCGGATCCGAGCACGTCGCGATTGCCGACTCGAAGGCGGAAGCGTAGCCGGCCTTCCGGCCGGTCAGGCGTCACGGTGGAAGGAATGACTTCTTTCCCGACGACCTGTCCCAGCACCAATTCTCCGGTTGTCAGTACATGCTCGGTCAGAGCCGCAGGCCAGAACTGGCCGAGTCCGTTGACCATGATGAGGAGGAGCATTCCGCCGACCATGAGGAGGCTAAGCGCCACACCGGCGGCCGTCATCCAGATGAACGGTTCGCCACTACGCCAGAACGTTGTCAGTCTCACCGGTCCTCACCCATGGCTGTATTTGTTGCGCAATCGCTGTCGAACGACTTCGGCGATCGAGTTGATGACGAAGGTCACGATGAAGAGCAGCAGGGCGGCCAGGAAGAGGACCCGATACAGCGTCCCTCCTTGGGGCGCCTCGGGAATTTCCACAGCAATGTTGGCCGACAGGGTGCGGAAGCCGTTGGCCCAATTCCAATCCAGGATGGGCGTATTGCCCGTCGCCATGAGCACGATCATCGTCTCGCCGATGGCCCGCCCGAAGCCGATCATGACGGCGGAGAAGATGCCGGGGCTCGCTGAAAGCAGCACCAGATGCCGAACGGTCTGCCATCGGGTTGCGCCCAATGCGAGTGAGCCCGCGATCTGGCTCTTGGGTACATTGGAAAGGGCCTCTTCCGCGATGCTGTAGATGATGGGGACAATGGCGAATCCCATGACGATGCCCACCACCAATGCATTGCGCTGGTCGTACTGAATGCCCAGATGGTCGGTGAGCCACGTTTTGATGTTTCCGTCGAACAACCAGGCCTCGATGAGCGGGTTGGCCCACCAACAGGCCGCGATCCCCAGGGCCAATATCGGGATGAGCAATAAGGCTTCGTACCCGGGACGGAGGCGTTGCCGCACGGAGATGGGCATGAGTTGCCATGCAAAAGCACAGAGGAGCACGAGCAGCGGCAACACCACGGCCATGGCGGCCACGGCTGGCAACTGTCGCTCCAACAGAGGGGCCAACCACAGGCCCGCGAGGAAGCCCAAGACGACGGTCGGTAGGGCTGCCATGACCTCAATGATCGGTTTAATGTTCGCCCTGAGGTCGGGGTGCATGAACTGTGAGGTGCAGATGGCTGCGAAAATGGCGATCGGCACCGCGAGGAACAGGGCATAGATCGTTCCCTTGAGGGTGCCGAATGCAAGCGGCATCAAGCCGAACTTCGGCTCGAAATCATCCGAGCCGGACGACGATTGCCAGACATGGGCGGGGGCATCGTAGCCCTCGTACCACACCTTGCCGAACAATGTGCCGAACGTCACTTCGGGATAGGGATTCCGCACCTGATAGAGGCTCAGCCGTCCGACCGCGTCGAAGACCGCCAGTCCGTCTCCCTTGGGGGCATAGGCCAGGGCGCGAATCGGGGACTCGCCGTTTGCGAGCCGAATGAGTGTCTCGCTCGATGTCGCATGATGGAGAAAGATGTGGCCCGTGGCATCGGCTGTGACGAACCCCTTGACTCGCTGAGAGGGCGCAAAGGCCGTGATCGGGGCGCCGTGCGAGCGGAAGTCATGCATTTGCGTCAGGCGCCAACCAGACGCAGCGTCGCGCACTCGAACCAGGCCCCAGGTCGAGACCGCGCCGTCTCCGGTCATCACGACCAGACTACGATCGCCGTTCAGGAACCCCAGTTCGGTAATTGCGGCTGACGCAGCCGGGACCGCGTCGATGCTCTGACTGTCAGGCTCGCCTGTGTCCAACAGGGTGACGTGCCAAACGACCCCGTCCGATGTGCCCACATACAGATGCTCAAGCGCCGCGTCCAGCGCCAACGCGGTGGCGCGCCCGGAAGGGAGGACGACAGGGGTGATGCGACGCTCTGCGGCAGCCGAGTCGTCAGAGGGCCAGCGCGCGACCAACAATTCCCCCGTCTGCGTGAGGAGCGCCACCACCTGCTCTCGATCATTAAAGCGATAGGTGAGCTCTGTGATGGGCTCCTCTGTCAGGCGAATCGATTGCCCAACTCGGATGGTTGGCCGCTTTCGGCGCTCGCCATGGTCCGTGAAGTCGGTGGTCGTTCCCATTTTCAGCAATAGAACCTCGCCCTCGGCCGTTCCCAATGCATACCGTGGGCTGACTCCGCCGCCGTGGGCCGCTGCAGTGATGTGCCGCCCCTTGAGCATCGCCGGCGATTCCATCGGGATCGGGTTGCCTGAGGCCAGCTCTACGAAATGCACTCCACCTGCCGTGAGGACTTGCGCGATTTCCCGATGCTCGTCCACCACCAGTTGCACAGGGCTTTGCGTCGTGAGAAAGGACGGCAAAGTCAGGCGCTGGGTCAACTTCGCCGTCGGGGTCGTGAAGAGGGGCGTCACTTCGCGGAAGAGAAAAAAGAAGATGCCCAAAATGCTGACGATGGTGGCCAAGCCCCCCGCCGTAATCACGATGGCGGAGGACCGATCGAGCCAAGAACGAATGCGAAACGATCCGGCCATCTCCCCCAACGACTCCTTTTCCCGTTACCGGATTTTCGCCAGCTGCTGCTCGGCCACGCTCCCCTCGACAGGGAAGTACCCATCTCGGAGCACATCGGCTTGGCCTTCCTTGCTGTAGACATAGGTCAAAAACTGCGTGACGATCAGAGGAAGGGGCTTGCCCGGTGCTTGATTCACGTAAATGTAGAGATACCGCCAGAGCGGATAACTCCCGTTTCTCGTGTTGGCCTGGGTCGGCTCCACGAAGGGCTGCCCGGCCTTCGCTGCCAACGGCACCATCCGGACCCCCGACGTGGTGTACCCGATTCCGCTGTACCCGATGCCGTTGCGGTCTTCGCTGATGCCCTGCACGACCGAGGCGGAGCCTGGCTGCTCCTTCACGTGATCCTTGAAGTCTCCATTCTTGAGCGCATGTTCTTTGAAAAACCCATAGGTGCCTGACGCGGAATTTCTGCCGTACAGGCTGATCGGGGCGGTAGCCCAATCACCGTTCAAGCCCATTTCCCCCCAGCGAGTAATGTCGGCCGTGTGGCCTTGCCGCCGGGACTTGGAGAACAACGCATCGACTTCGGGAATCGTGAACCCCTTGATGGGATTGTCCTTGTTGACGAAGAGGGCTAAGGCATCCACCGCCACCGGATAGGCGGTGGGCGGATACCCGAACTTGGATTCAAATGCATCAATCTCGCTGGACTTCATGGTGCGCGACATAGGGCCCAGTTGCGCGGTGCCCTCGATGAGGGCTGGCGGAGCGGTGCTGGAGCCCTTCCCTTCGACCTGGATCTTGACGTTGGGATATTGCTTCCGGAACCCCTCGGCCCAGAGGGTGATCAGATTGTTCAGGGTATCGGAGCCGATGCTGTTGATGGTGCCGGAGACGCCGCTGACCTTTTGATAAGGCCGCAGCGAAGCCTCTTTCCCATCGGATTGGCCGGCGCAAGCCGGCGGAAGGATGATCAGTACATAAAGAGCCAGGATCGTGACCACGCTCATTGTTGTCCGCACACGAACCACAAGATCAGGCATAATGGCGTCCTTTCGTTGCCTCACGGTACTGCGACTGTATTTCGTGAACATGGCACCCGTGTTAAGAGGCGGTTAATTCTAATTAACGCTCCTGTAACATTGCGGCAATTTCCCCGTGACCTCTCGCGCTTAGCTCTGCGCCTGACAGTCTGGATGAGCATGCATGTCTTCTGATGAGAGAGGAGCGTCCATGAAATCCCTGCTGAATCTACTGGCCACGATTGGTTTGGTCGGAACCGCCTTGTGGAGCTTCGCCTCGTTAGCTCAAGCAGGGGAGCGCGGCGGCTTAGAGTCACGTGACGGGCGGCCGCGTCTCGTTGCTCAGGCTGAGCCAACGGGAAGTTCGGATGCCTCCGAGCGGACGTCGACCGTCCTCCCGCCCGGCGGCACCTCCCTGGAAGACCTGCTGCTTCAAAAGGGCTCCATCACGATGGACGAATGGATTCAAATTCGCGCCGAACAGGAATATCGCGGAGCGGAGAACGCCAGGCGCATCGATGCGATCGAGGACTGGAAAACCAGGACCGAACTGTTGCCGATGCTACGGGATAAGGTGAACTTCGGGTTGAATGCATTGCAGTTTCTGTATAGTCACCAGGACGCCCACGTCCCGGAGGGAAAGAGCCAAGACAATTTCTCCATCCGCCGTTCGGAAATTTTATTCTGGGGCCGTATCAGCGACACGCTGCCGCGGTGGCATGCCTTGATGGAGTTTCAAAGCATCAACTTCGGTCGGGAAACGCCGACGGGAGGCAGCGGGGCCGCCACGGGTCAGCCGATCGCCGCGACGTTTTTCCGTGAGTCGTACATCGACTTCCGCCCCGTTCAGTCCTGGGCGCCCTACATGAACTTCATCCGCATGGGTATCTTCCGGATGCCGTTCGGCATCTTCACGGAAACCTCCGGCGGCCTGCGCGACATCATCAGTTCGCCATACTTGACTTCTGTGGGCAGCGGCAACGGCAACCGCACGGGGTCGGCGGGAACGATCGACTTCCTGCAGGAGCGAGATTTCTTCGTCGATGTGCGAGGCAAACTCTTCAACCGACTTGAGTATGTCGCCGGCATCATGAACAACAACAACTTTCACGCGAATGCCACCGGGGCGAACGCCCCCAAGAGTTTCTATACCCGCGTGCGCCTGTTCGGCAGCGACGTGTCCTGGATCAGTTTCACCACCATTCAAGGGGAGTCCAACAACGCCAACACCAACATCAACGGTCGGGGGAAAGGCGCTTTCGATCGATATGGCCTCGATTTCCGGTACACCTCAAAGGTCATCCCGGGCTTCATGGTGCAGGGTGAATGGTGGCAGGGACACGATGGGTCCAACCAAACCACGGTCGGCAGACCCGCCAACGGCGCCTGCCTCGACCAGACCGTCTGCGGCGGCTCCGGTGCGCCGGGCGCCCATCGGCGAACCTGGTACGTCCTCGCGAAGTATCTGATCTCGAGCGGTCCTCTGCAGAACTGGGAGCCGACGGTCATGTACGAGCAGTTCGACCCCAGCACGAGCGTCTCCAACGACCTCTACACCCGCACTATTCTGGGCCTCACCTATTACTTTGAGAATTTCCCGCCGAAGGTGCAGTCCAAGATCCAGTTCAACTACGAGTTCCGGCATCACCAAGGGAACGGCCCCGGGGTGCCTTATGATGCGACCTTCGATGCGTTTGCGCAGAACGCCTTTCTGGTTCAGTTCCAAATTCGATTCATGTAGCCCGGCGAAGTGTCCCGATGACTCCGGGTCCGGTTGCAAAGTCACCCTGGAAAGCGTAAGGAGAAACATCATGACTCGCGTGCTAACCACCATGGCTCTCTGTGCCGGGCTCACCCTGGTCGGATGCGGCCACACGCAACTCTTTCCGGTCGATGTGGCGGCCGACACGGACCGGAATTTCGATTTCACGGCTTGGCGGACCATTCCCAATGCCAAGACCGGCCAAAAAGTCGAACTGGGCGGCCGGATCGTCCAGGTGAACAGCACCGCCGACGGGGTGGTCATCATCGTGACGCAGTTGCCTATCGTGCAGCAGCCCGCCTACGGGCCGAAAGACGGCGGACGGCGATCGGGGGAATTTGCAATCCGTTATAACGGGACGCTCAATGCGAAATGGCTGAGGGCCGGGAATCGCCTGATCGTGATCGGGACGACCGAGCAGGCGAGGGTCGTGGTCGTCGACGACGTCCAGCGCAACCTGCCCTCCTTGGCCGGCCGCTGCCTGCATGTGTGGAACACGGGCGGGAAGGAAATTGCCGAATTCCCCTATAACGCGGGCGGCGGCTACGAACCGTTGGAGGAAGAGACGCTCTGCACCGTGCAACCGTGAGCTGGAATGCGCATTCCTGTCCCGATCGGTCAGGAGCCGGAGCAGCCGGTTCCCAGTGGGGCATCGGTCTGCTGCTGCTTCTTCTGATCACGGCAGGTTGTGTCGGTGATGCGACAATGGTGCGCGAAAGCGAACGGGGCGGGCTCGTGTCCTATCACTACGAAACCGATGCGGAGGTCTTAGCGTCTTCGGGACGACGTGACGCCTTTCGTCTCATCGCCGCAAAATGCCCCGGGGGATCTCACATTCTGCGAGAGGGTGAAATTCCCAAGGTGAGTAAAGCCGCCGACCGCGCGTGGCGAGGGCAGATGGGGATGGACCGCCTGTGGGGAGTCCAGTTCGAATGTCGCTAGGAAAGTCGGCTCCGCGACATGCTCGTCGCTTCGCGTCACGGTTCTGGTGGTGCGTGGGGCTCTGTCTGCTGCTGATGACCGGTTGCCAAGCCTTTGGAACGGGACGGCTGGTCTATGATCGAGAAGGGGTTCAGGTCGGGGTCGAACCTGACCCTTCCATCCGGCGATCGTCCCCGCCCGCGTTCAACGCGCACCCTGCCGCGCTGTCGCCACAAGACCTCCTTCCGCTCTTGGCGTCCTTTCGCGTCAGCGGCTGGAGTGGCACGATCGTAGGACTCTTCGACAGCCCGCGTGCCATCCGTCTGTTCGACGACGCCGACCTCCGGCTCGTGGTCACCCCGATTGCCGAAGCCTTACGGCAGGCCACACCGGAGCAGCGGGTCTTCTTCAGGCTGCCGAATCCTGCTTCACCCTATGGCGATGCCACTGCCGGAGCCCTGTTTCTGAGAGGACCGCATGTACATCTCGTGCTCACGGACCACAAGGCCTTCCTGAGGGCGGATACGGCGGGAGGAGAGGAGCGGGATGTCCGAGACACGAAGGGCATGGCACTGGTGGCCTCGGCACCGCATGAGGCCGTCAGGTTGCCGCCCTTGGAGGAGCCTGCGTGGGCGCCCTTTGAAACCGTCCACCTATCCGTCAACAGGCAACCCGCCACGGTGCAAAGCCAGGTCAAGCCGTCCTCACCATCGACGGAGCCCGCCCAGGAGCTGCGGACGCAAATCCGCGAGTTGACCCAGTCGAACCTCGATCTTCGAGATCGGCTGAGTCAGCAGAGCCGAGAGCTTCAAGATCTGAAGGAAGAACTGGCGAGGATTCGGAAGGGCTTGAAGGGCCAGGCGCCACGGCCTGCACCCTCCAAGAAATCGACCACCCGCTGATTCTGCGCCTATTGTTTGGTTGGGCCTTCGCTGGAAGGCGGTGACTTCAGCGCCACTGAGAGTTTTTCGACTTGATCCATCGGCAAGGGGTAAAAGCCCGCTCGCACCACGGCTTCCTGTCCCTCACGGCTTTTCACAAACTCCAAGAATTCCTGGATCGCCGGCGGTAAGGCGGCGGCGGGCTCCTTGTCGAAATACAAATAGAGGAGGCGGCGGAGCGGGTAGCTCTGGTCGGCCACGGTAGTCGGTGAGGGCGTCACCAGCGGCATGCCGTCCGCTTCTGCAATCGGCAGGATACGCACGCTGGAGGCCTGGAGTCCAATACCACTGAACCCAATCCCTACCTGGTCGCGGCTGAGTGCCAGGATCACCGACGCGGCGCCTGGTTCTTCGTGGAGACTCGGTTTGAATTCCCCTCCCGCGAGCACGTGCTCCTGGAAGAAGGCCCTGGTTCCGGACTTCCGATCCCGCCCATACAGTTGGATCGGCGCCTTCGCCCATCCGTCGGGCAAGCCTAAATCGCCCCAGAGGGTAATGTCTTTGTAGAACCCACGCTGTCGGGACGTTGAGAAGATTGCATCGACCTGATCCAACGTCAGGCCCTGCAGTGGATTGTCCTTGTGGACATAGAGCGCGACCGCGTCCACGGCAATGGGAACACGAAGGGGCTCGTACCCTCGTTGCGCCTCGAACTGCTTCACCTCGGTATCCGTCAATTCCCGCGAACTACTCACCAGCAGCGCCTGTTTCGCGCGTTCCTCCTTCACCACGATGCGTCCTGGTTGAGGCGGCTCGACAAACTCGGCGATGGCCTTCGTCGAACCGCCGGATCGCAGTTCCACAGCCACCTTGGGCTGGCGGCTTTGGAAGTCCGAGACCAATCGCCGCATCAACGCATGCATGGTGTCGGACCCCTGGACACGGAATCCCCCGATGATCTGCGACTTTGCGACATATCGATCGAGGCTGGGGTCAACCATCAAGCTCGCGAACGGCCCGCTCTGTTCCGCCTGGGCTGGGAAGGCGCACAGGAGGATGAGCAAGACGCCGACGAGGCGGAGCGTATGAATCCATCGCAAGGGGCGGCGGAAGGCGAGGTCTGACTGCGTCATGGGTGGTCTCCTGTTCTGAATCGTGACCACGAGCCTAGAAAAGCCTGATTGCGACGAGAACAACGGAATGTTACAGAATTGTTAACTTTCCCGCCTTCTGAGTTAACCGTCCCGCAACCGAATGCTGAGCCAGGGGAACCTGTCGGCCATACCATATTTCCGTATGATCGCTCCGCTGATCCAGATCATCGAAGACGAACCGCTTCATGCCCAGCTGCTTGAGCGCGCGCTGAAACAGGCCACGCAAGGTCGTATCACGCGTCCAGGCGGTCCTACGTCGAAGTCGGCCATCCATTTCGCCGGCGCCCATGCTCTCCAATGGGTCGCTCAGGGGGCAGGAGTCATGTTTTGTCGTCTCCCTGCAACAGCGCCAGCTCACGGTCTCGGACATGGAACGGTCCATCCTCCGATTCATGTTGGCGCGAGCAGGTGAACTGGTATCGGCCGCGGGTTTTCTTGCTGCTTTGGGGGGAGACCACCGGGGCATGCCGCCGGAGGACGCGGAGCAATACGTTCGCACCCTTCGCCGTACGCTCGAGAACAGCGATGCGGGTTCGATCGAAATCTTGCCGAGATTCCGCTATCGATTCCACGCGGCGGGGCTGGGCGCATGCCGTCCGGCTAGAGCAATCCAGTGATGAGCCCGAGGCCGATCAACAACATCCCTGCAGCGACTACAATCCGCACAGCGACGAACGTGACCTTCTGCAACAGCCGCATCCCCGCATACGAACCCATACACGCGCAGACCGTGCCCACGAAGACCGGCGCCGCCAGTTCGCCGAATTGCGTGAACTGACCGGTCATGAACCCGATGCCGTACCCCAAGAGCCGTGAGGCATCCACGATGACCGCTGAGACAATGCCGGTTGCGACAAAGGCCTCTTTCGACAGGCCGGCTTTCAACAGGAAGGCCGAACGGAATGCGCCTTGGTTGCCGGACAGGCCGCCGAAGAATCCCGACAGCGCTCCTCCCAGTGGGAGCCAACGCGGCGGGAACGTCAAGGATTGAAAGCGTGGCCAGAATTCCAACAAGGCAAACACCATGATGAGGACACCGATCACCGCCTTGACGGTTGTGACCGTGAACGTCGAATCGCCCAGACTGTAATTGGCCACGACCGGCAGCCGATCAAACAGCGTCAGGAGAACCGCTCCACCCATCGCGGCGAAGGCCGCCGGAACACCGAATCGAGCCACCACTCGCCAGTCGGCCTGCTTGGCCATTAATCCGAATTTGAAGAGATTGTTGGCGAAGTGCACCACTGCCGTGGCCGCGATGGCCAGCGGGACTGGAAAAAACAGCGCGAACACCGGCATCAGGATCGTCCCCACGCCGAACCCGGAGAAGAAGGTCAGGCCGGAGGCCAGCAAGGCCGCTACGCCGATCAGCACGACTTCCATATTCCGACAGCCCTCACGCCATACTTGGGTGTTTCCGCTGCAGCCATGTCGAGATCTTGTTCTGTGTGGGAAGCGTGCTGGTCCATGAACATTGGGATTACACGCCGACGGTTGAGCAGTCAAGCACGCTCACCCGACACAGAAAAACGTCTTGGGCCTGGCAGCCGACCACTCGACTTCGTACGTGAATCCGCGCCGGAAGAGCAGGATCTCACCGCGTCGGCTTAGCTCATCCACGGTGGTGAACACCTGGTTCCAGGTGAGCTCGGGCAGCAAGGCCACGAGTTGCTCCAACGTGACGGACCGACGAACGCTCAAGAGATCGCGGACTAATGTGGCACTCTCCAAAGAGACGGGTGAAGGCACCATGGTGGTCCTCCTGGTTGGGGGTTGGTGGGCAGACGATCGAGCGGCGGTCACGGAAGCCGTTCAACGTATGGGTACGGTGTACGCCCATTGAATCACTGCCGTCTCAGGGAGACGTTAACGTGGGGTAAATTGTCCGGATCGGACGTGTCTAGTTCTCACCGCGCCCACCGAAACATCCCTTGCCGCTGCCGTCTCCATGGACGGGGGAACAGCGGACCGCGACCACCCGGATCGCGCCGAGCGCCAGCAGAATGGCTCCCAGGGAAAGCAATTTGCCGTGGTCGGCGTCCTTGAACCAGAGCGAAATGATCTCCGTCAACATCACCACCAGGATGGTATCGACGATGAAGGTGACCTTCACGCGGCCTTCTGAAAAGTACGTCAACGTGGTTTTGAACACCTCGACCACTGCCAGCAGAATGAGGGTATCCACGATGATGTGGCGGAGCCCCACTTCCACCGGCCCTTCGATGATGAAGCGGATATCCAGGAAGGTCTTGATGACACCGCCGGCCAACGCTGCCAAGATCGTCACGATGAGTAGGCTCAACACCGTCTTGATGCCCTTTACCCAGACATCGGTGAGATCGGTATCTAAGAGCCGATCCAGGAACACATTGATTCGAGGGAGACGAGGTTGAAGATTAAGCGACGTCATCCGTGCTGGTTCCTTTCATGATAAGGGGCCTGAAGGCCGTCACGATTCGAGCTCACCATCCATTCTTGATCATGACGGACCATAGACCCATGAACAGTCCTACCAGGAGCGACATGGTGATAAAGAACGTTGCGTCGGTTGAAATTGGAGTCATCAATAATTCTGTCGACATCGGAACGCCTCCTCTATGAGCGGGAAGATCAATCGTCGCTTTGCAGTGTAGAAGACTGTTGTTCCGAGCAACTCAAGACAGCGTTACGGCGACGTTACTTCGTGGGCCGACCTCAGGCCGAGGAAGGCTCGGCGGGGCAAACGAGCGAAGAATCACTTGGATCGGGAAAGTTAACACAGAGTTAACCATGCCCTAATGGGGTGGCAATCGGGGTCTCCTATCATGGTGAGCCATAGGGACATTGAGGCGCACGTTGGCTCACGCGGCTGTGCAAGGACTGATATCACTTTCATACGGAGGAACGACATGAGTGAAGAGCAGACACGTTCTGGCTACGAGGGGAGTAGAGTTTCGCTGCTCATGGCAATCACAGCCGGCACCCTGCTGACGCTGTTCGCGGGCCAGGCAGCGGCGGAACATGCAGGGCTCAGTGTCGACGGTGGACCAATCGTCGCCCCTGGCATCGCACCCTATGCCACCCAGAACGGCCTCCAGGGGAAACTGAGCATTGCTGGGTCGGACACCATGAGGCCGCTGATTTCAAAGCTTGCGGCGCAGTTCTCGAGTCTCCATCCCGGTGCACAAATTGCGGTCGAGGGGACCGGCTCGAGCGCAGCCATTCGCGAGTTTTTGCTGGGTCTCTCCTATCAACGACGCGGGGACAAGGCTCAAAGCCGTGGAACTGCCGGCTCCAACACGGTTGAGTTGCTCGCTTCTTCCCGGCAGTTGACGGAGGCAGAGTCCAAGGGATTTGAATCCAATTATGGCTATCGTCCCCTGGAGGTGCCCATTGCCATGGACGCCGTCGCCGTCTATGTGAACAAGGACAATCCAATTCAGCGACTGACCTTGGCGGAGGTGGACGCCATTTTCGGCAAGGAACATAAGCGAGGACTCGATTCCATTACCAATTGGAGCCAACTGGGGGTGGGCAATTCGGCGCTGGCGAAGCAGCCGGTGCATCTGTACGGGCGAGACAAACGATCCGGCACTAGGGAATTTTTCAAGCATGTCGCCCTGAAGGACGGGGATCTGGTGGACGGCGTCATTGAACAGCCCGGCTCGGCGTCAGAGGTCCTGGCGATCGCTCAGGACCCTCTGGCCGTCGGCTATGCCGGCGCTGGCTTCAACATCTCGGCCGTGCGCCAGGTTCCCATCGCCGCCCAACCCGAAGGACCGGCCCTGTTGCCGTCGGTGGACACCGTCACCTCCGGTGCCTATCCGCTGAGCCGTTCCTTGTATCTTTATGTGAAGAAGAGCCCGAAAGAGAAACTGGATCCGATCGTTGAAGAATTTCTGGCCTTCGTCAACAGTCGCCAGGGGCAGGAGACGGTCGCACGTGCGAGCCTCTATCCACTCAGCGCCACCCAGGTAGCAACGAATCTTCAGGGCCTGGGATTGGCCAATAAGGCTGTGGTCACGGTCCCCGATCCTGATTTGCAAGTGGCCGAACGGTAAACGCGTTAGAGAGCAACGAATCTCTCGTCTACTGAAGGAATCGGGAGCGTTCGACATGTCGGACGCTCCCTTTTTTGCATTTCTCTGATACGATGCGAGATCGATTCCGACGTGGACATCACAGGACCTCCCGACCGCCTGTACCTGACAAGCCATACAATGGAGATCGAATCAATGGACCCCACACTGTGTCGATCACTCGTGCTCACGTTTCTCCTTGTTATCGTGTCGCAATTCGGTTGCGCGGCACCTCTACCGCCGCGAACCCTGTATCAAGATCCCATCACCGCCATCCGGCTCTATAAGGATGATCACTCCAACACCGGGCATGACCACCCGGCTCATGTATCACCCGAGCAGATGACCCGTGTTCTTGGCGGCCTGCGGGTCGTACCCCGGACGGGATTTATCGGGTCCTTGATCACGGGACAGGCTCAAGCCAACCCAGCCTTTTCATCCGCTGAGATCCAGGCATTGGCCCCGAAACTCAGTCGCGCGTTGACGGAAGCCAAGCCCGATGAGCTGGTAACGTTTTATCGTCGCTTTTCCGACGCCGGCGTCGGGTTGGCGATTACCTCCGGGGGACTGTTCGCGCAGGGCGACTATCTGATCGTCATCCTCGCTAACGATCGGACACTCCCGACCGACGGGATGAATCAAAACATGGTGACGGATTTTGATCCCATCGATAGTCCGCTCGTTCCCATTTCTCGGACGAGTTTTCGAGTAGAGTTTGCCTCACCCTCGGCTGTCGTACCGGCTGAGAAGCGGCCGTCCTGGCCTTACATCGATGAGGGCCGTATCCTGACCATCGACCTCCAACGTCTAGCCTCTGAGCCTAAACCATCGCCTGTCCCTCCAGCCCCATGACGCGACTCGGGCCGCAGTCCACAAACCGTTGGTCGTACCCGCCTCGGTCTTGGTAATCGAGGATCGCTGAGGCCTCGCTCGCACGCAGGGTCAACCTCGGTACAGTGGCGGCGGAGAGGTGAGATTGGTCGGACTCGGTCCTGAGAAGGAGGGTGCCCGGAACTGCGATTCCGGACACCCTGAAGGACAGGTCTTTTAATTCCAGAACCACTGCGCCTGGAAGCGCAGTTGCGATGCGTCAAAGTCACTTTGAGCACGGTTCGCGACGAGGGTACTGTTCAAACCATCCTTAAACACCCAGTCCGTCACAAACCGGAAATGGGTGTCAGGCTCCCACACCAAACCAATATTCCACGTCCGTGATTGTCCATCCGGAGCTCCGTTCAAGGATTTGAAACCTCCATAGTATTCGCCGTAACGAACGTAAGGGGTCAACATACCGACATCGGAGTAGCGCCAGGTGTAATAACCCTGTACGTAGCCACCAACCACATTACTTTCCTCGATGAAGTTGGTCTGAGCGTTCCGTTTAGGGCCGCGACCGACGGTGAATTCCGCCAGGAGTCCCCAGGGTTGTGGCGGAGTCCACACGTAGGCAGTGACACGTTGATCCTTGATATCGCAGCCGCCCTCCGAAGTCAGAGGGCTGATACATCTGGCCGCACTCGCGACAGTCGGCTGACTCGCTCCCTGCACGGCAAACACTCCGTGATAGCCGAGGACGCCGGCTTCCAGCAGTCGTCCGTTCGGAAACTGAAACGGATAGGCTAATTTGGCTCCGATATGCTTGTCCTTGTTCAGTTCCAGGCGGCTCCGGGATTGCCCGTTGTAGACCATGATACCGAAGACGCCATAGTCGCCCGGTCCATTGTGGTAGGCCGCGAGCTGAGCAAACCGCTCCTGTGCGATCTTAGGACTCCAGTAGTAGGCCACGCCCAGGTCCCGTTCGCCCGGCGCGCCGCTTTGGATCGACTCATGCCGGTCCATCTCCTGCCGGTTGGTGCTCGATCGGTAGGTATCGAAGGAGTTGGGGACACGGTGGAGCCCCCACCGAATCCGATGCTCCTTGTCCTTGGTGATGTAGAAGTCCGAATAGGCGTCGATCATTTCATTGTTCGCCAGTGTCTGCTGCCCGCCCTCCAGGGCGAACTGGGTGAAAAACGCCACGCGTTCAGACACCTGACCTTGAAAGACCAGGCGAAGCCGTCGGGCATAGAATTCGTTTCCCTGTTGATCACCGAAGCTATCGTTTAAGGGCAAATCAAACCGTCGGTCGGTGGCGCCCATGTTGTATTTGAACTGCATGTAGCCGGTGATACGGATCCGCTCATACCAGCGCGGATTGCCGGCCATTTGCAGTTCTGCCGACTGCTCGAAAATACGGCGCTCTTCCTCGGCCTTGAGCCGAATCCAGTCTTCTTGAGTGATAATCCCCTTCTCCAGCAAGAGGCTCTCCAACGACGTGCTCTCAATCGAGAGTCGCTGCCCCGACGTTTCACGCTCGCCGCCGGTCGCAACCGGGGTTGCGTGAGGAGCTGTCTCGAAGGGCGACACCGCCTGACTCGATTGCGCGGACCCTTGCGCGATCAGCGTCGGTCCCGACCCAGCCGACACATAGTCAGGCAGCGTCACGAGCACGCCTCCGAGACAGAGGGCTGCCGCCGACCATTTCAAACCATGCATACCGCAGTAATCCATCATTCCTCCTAATCGGTTGACCCTGTTTGAAAACCGAACGGCTCCATTCATTTCACGCCAGTGAGTATCGGGGTCGTCGGTGACACAACCATCACTGCTCTCTTAAGTTTCTGTAAACAGTGCCTTTTGCGAACCAACCGAGGGGAAGTGTTTACGCGTCTGTAACAGGGCGATGACACTGAAACAACGCCGACCCTCTAGGCTGGGTGTCGGGAGGGGCACGAGCATGACACTGGTCCAGGACTCGGTATTGGTGGTGACGACAGATCCTCTGTTGGGTGGCCACGCGGTGAAGCTGCTTGAGGCAAGCGGGTGTCAGGTACGAGTCGTCGGGATGGTCTCAGCAGCCGTCCAAGAGGTGCGGTGCAAAACTCCTGCCCTGGTCATCGTGGATCGACGCCTGCTTGTGGAAGAAGTCCTGCAACGGCATCACTTTCCGACCGGCGTTGCCGTGATTGCGATCCAACCCTTCGAGCAGTCTTGCTGCGAAGATGACTGTATTGCCGATCTTGAGGCAGGTTTCGACCTGGTCTTTTGCTCGCCCAGTTCTCGCGAACTGGTTGCGCACATCCGCGCCATTCTGCGCCGGCAACAGATGGCGACTGCTCAGACGTCATTGCTGCAGGTAAACAAAATTGCGATGGATGTCGCCCGGTATGAAGTTCGGGTTGAGGACAAACTTGTGGATCTGACCCCGAAGGAATTTCAGATCCTCCGCCAGCTACTTCTGCATCCCGGCATGGTCTTGCCCCGCCAGGAACTTCTCAATCGGGTGTGGGGAGAGGACTATGCGCTGGAAGAACACGCCTTGGATGTGCACATCCATTCGCTTCGCCAGAAGATTGAGGCCGATCCCTCAAAACCCTCCAGCATCCTGACCATTCGTGGAATCGGGTTCAAGCTCCAGACATCGTAATGCCCACGCGGCTTGCTGCCAAGCCTCGTTTCCGGTCGTGACGGCAACGGTAAGGAGAGTGAAGAGTCGGAGGATGGCTCCGGTGTGAGCCGGCCCCTCCTGCTCCGCAGTCTTGGAATGATGAGAGGGGGTTAGAACTCGTCGTCCGAGACCGGCTGCAATAGATCGCGAACCGATAACACGCCCACGATGGCGTCGCCTTTCAGCACCCCCAAGTGACGCGTGTGATGTTGTTGCATGAGTTCGGCTGCCTCGGGAATCGACCGTCGTTCGTCGATGCTGATGACCGGCGTACTCATGATGGTTTCAACTGAAATACCCCAGGCCGGCTTCCTGTCACCCACGACCTTCCGAACAATGTCCGGCTCCGTCACGATGCCGACGACACGGTTGTGCTGTTGCACGAACACGCTCCCGACCTTGCGCTCGCTCATCACGCGCGCCGCATCCGCCACCGTCGTGCCCGCTGGTACGGTGACCAGGTCTTGCGTCATCAACTGTCCGATTCTGACCATTCATTCCTCCTGGGTGGGTGTTGAAGCGGGTCGGCCAAGGGCTACACCCGCCAGAGCGTTGATCAAGGAGGATACCGGCCGTCCATTCCGGCCGAGTTAGCGGTGAGTCAATTTTCTGTTACAAAACAGAGAGCGGGTCGATGGGATTGGCCGTCGGCGCGGCGATGATGCGCCTACTTCACGACGAAGTGGACGCTGCGGTTCTTCTGCCAGCACACCGGGTTGTGTTGCAAACACAGCGGCCGGTCCTTGCCGAAACTCGTGACGTCCACCTGCAATTGCCCCACTCCCAGCGATTCCAGGTAGTGTTTGACGCTCAGCGCGCGTCGTTCTCCCAGTACCATGTTGTATTCCGTGGTGCCGATTTCGTCGCAGCGGCCCTCGAGCAAGACACGAGTGATGCCGTGCTCCTTCAATCGCTTGGCATTGTCCTCGACGGCAGTGAGCGCGTCATCTCGGAGGACATACTGGTCGAAATCGAATAGCACGTCGGGGAAGGGAATATTTTGCTCTCCCGTGGCGTTCCGCGCGGCCATTTCCACGGACCGGAGCGGAACCGGCGGAGCTTCCGGCGGCGGCGCGGCTTCTTGTACCGGCGCCGGGTCGATCCGCTCTTCCACGCGTGGTTTCGCCACCTTCGTGCTGTTGCCTCCACTGGTCACGGATTTGCTGGCACAGCCTTCAGCGCCGGCGCCGACGAACGCCAGGAGTCCGAGCAGGATCAAGGGCCGCACAGAATTCATGAACACCTCCGACCAAGGGTACGTATAGGCCTGTTGCGCGACAGAATAATCAAATCACGCGAACAGGGCAAGTTACTTCTTCGCCGCGCAGACCTCGTAGACGCGAAGCGGATCAGGCAAGGGGCTCCAGCGCAGCACCGCCAGCGCATCGTCGACGTAGGCCGATGTGCGCATGCCGTTGAGCACAGACGTCACGCCGGGCGTGCTGGTGAGGACCCACAGCGCCTTCTGCGACAAGGACGCGCGCCGGCGGGGCACGGGGAACAGGGGGTTCAGCTGATGGTGCAACACTTCGGCTCGTCGGCGACTGCGCTCGGACGCTTCCGCGTGGAGCGAACGGAGGAGGGTCAGGAGCTCAGGGATGTAGCGATCACGCCACGACTCCCATTGTTCGGCCACCGGCCCAGAGAAGGCTTCCGACAGCGCCCGGAGAACCTGATTGACATGAGGGGCCACCATCTGGTGCTCGATCTGTTCCCAATGTTCCACCCCTTGCACCTGCTTTCGGATGCGCCCCAGTTCGTCTGCCCAACGGAAGAAATCGCCGGGCAGCATGCCTTGGCCGCTGTGTTCCACGGCCGGCACCAGGGCTTTCCGGTATGCTTCCTCCAACTCTGCCACCCTCCGTTGCTGTTCCTCGAAGGGGATCTGCGAGGGCGGTGTCGGCACGTCGGCTAAACGCACGACTCCAGCACGGGGCGACGGCATGGCGTTGAGCGGGCGGTTGACTAGGACCGCCGTTCCCTGTCGCATCGCCTCTTCCAAGAGGGTGCGAAAGCCCTCGGTACCGGTGTTCCGCACCAAGGCGGCGCCGGATTCATAGAGATTCATCGGACATTGCACCACGGCGAAGTGGTGGGACGTTGCGCCTATCCGTTCGGCTGCAGCCTGTGCGGCCTCCAGCATCCGCGTCAAGGACGTCGATTCGGCATCTGTGGGAGGAGCGGTGGAGGTGTTCGATGATACGCCGTAAGCACGAAGCCGGCCGGCCTGAACCTCCTGCTCGAAGTATTCGAAGGCACGCTCCAAGCGGTCATAAAATTGATCGCGCAATGAGGGCAGATCCTGGGAACCCGTTGCGCCGAGACGGGTGGCATTCGACAGAAAGTATTCGGGGTTGTGGAGCAGGCAGACGTCCAGGGTCGCCAGCCCTAACCGGTCCAGTGAGTGAGTCAATTGATCGGCCAGGAACTCCGGATGGATGCAATGCCAGATGTCGTCGCCGACCTTGACCATCTCCGGGTACGGGGCGCCCGCCTTCTCGCGTGTCTTGGCCTGCACGAGGTTCTGGCCTTGCACATAGCCGATCTTCGACACCACGATGATTTCTTCTCGCATCACCTCGCCGGCTCGGATCAATTCCTTGAGCACCGATCCCACCAACCGTTCACTTTCCCCATCCATATAATTGGTGGAGCTGTCGATGAGATTGCAGCCGCTGCGAAGCGCCTTGATCAACGCGTCGCGGTGCTCGGCCTCCCGTTGTCCCGTCCGATAGGTGCCGAAACCTAAACGGCTCACGGTCAGGCCGGTGGATCCAAAAGGACCGAAACCGTTCGCCGACGACTCACCCTCCGCGGCCTGATGGATCAGGCGCGCCGCATAGGCCGCCGTTCCCTGGGCTGTCGCCGCGCCGGGGAACAACGTTCCGCTCAAGATCCGCTGACGCCCTTCGGAAGAATCGGAGTGTGCCGCTGCCGATGGTTCGGCCAAGAGGGTCGGCAGATCGGCAGGATCGGTAATGGGACGGCGGCAGGCAAAATTGCGGCAGACGTAGAGGGCCGGCTTGCCGTCGATCAGCGTCTTGCCCTTGAGCAACGGATGCTCCGTCTCGCCGCGGGCCGGATCGTGATGGGCCAGCACGCGATTCGGCAGATAGGTCCGGCTGACGGCAGCGCACAGGGCTTCGGTGCTGAGATGGTCGATAGGACCGATCAGCGCAATTTCCACCGGACCGGCTGTCAGGAAATCGACGACCAACAGGCTCTTGGCGAAGGCTCGTGGATATCGCCCGATGTGGCGACCGTAGGCGCGTACCGCTGCCGCAGCAGCCTCACGGAAGTCTTCCCGCCCGTAGTGGGCCGCCAAACGGGCCAAGGCCGACGCGGCCACGGCATTGCCACTCGGAGTCGCTCCGTCGGGACCCTCGCGGCTCCGCAGGATCAACGTCTCATGTCCCAGGGCAGTGGTAAAGAATCCGCCCATCTCGACATCGACAAAATCGGCCAGCACCCGTTCCGCCAGACGCACCGCTTCCTTCAGATACCGCTCATCGCCGCCGGCCTCGTAAACATCGATCAATCCCTCCGCCAGATAGGCATAATCTTCCAAATAGGCGTTCAGGTGGGCCTTCCCAGCTCGATAGGTGCGCAGCAGCCTTCCGTCGGCGGTCGACAGCGTGCTCAAGAGAAAGTCCGCCGCCCGCTGCGCGGCTTCGCGGTAACGAGGCATGCCGAACACCCGTGCTGCTTCCGCCATGGCCCGAATCATCATGCCGTTCCATGCCGTGATGATCTTGTCGTCCAAGCCTGGCGGCACGCGGGTCGCCCGCGCAGCGTACAGCAGCGGGGTCACCCGTGCGAGGGTATCGTGCAGTTCCTGAGCAGTAATGCCCAATTCGTTCGCCACGGCCTCCAGCGGCTTTGGCCGGTGCAGGACGTTCTTGTGTTCCCAGTTGCCGTCGGACGTGACGTCGTAATAGGCGCAGAATCGTCGCGCGTCTTCCTCGGTGGAGACCGCCGCTCGAATCTCCTCCGGCGTCCACACGAAGAACTTGCCTTCCACGCTCTCGGAGTCCGCGTCGGTCGCCGAGTAATAGCCGCCGTCCGGCGAGGTCATCTCGCGCAGGACGTAGTCCAGGGTTTCACAGGCGACGCGGCGATAGGTCTCGTCGCCGGTGACCTGGTAGGCCTCGACATACACGTGGGCGAGCAGCGCATTGTCGTAGAGCATCTTCTCGAAATGGGGGACCAACCACCGTTCGTCGGTGGAGTATCGGGCAAACCCGCCGCCGATCTGATCGTAGATGCCGCCTGCGGCCATGGCGCTCAGCGTGGTCTGGACCATGGTCAAGGCATGGCGATCCTTCGTCCGCTGGTAACAGTGGAGCAACAACGATAACCCGGTCGCAGGAGGAAACTTCGGGGCGCCGCCGAAGCCGCCATGTTTCGCGTCGAACTCCTCGGCGAATTGGGTGACAGCCAGGTCCAATTCCGCCTCGCCGACCGTGGTCGGGGAGGGGGCATGCCCGCTCTCCTGTAAACGTGCCGTGAGCGTCGCCGCCTGGGTCGTCACCCCTGCGCGATCCTTGATCCAGTATTCGGCGATCTTCTTCAACAGGGTGGGGAACCCGGGCCGTCCCCATCGGTCTGTCGGCGGGAAATAGGTGCCTGCAAAGAACGGCTTCTGGTCTGGGGTGAGAAACACCGTCATGGGCCAGCCGCCTTGGTTGCGGTTCAGCGCCAAGGTGGCCTGCATGTAGATTTCGTCGAGGTCCGGTCGCTCCTCTCGATCGACTTTGATGCACAGGAAGTGCTCATTCATGAGGGTGGCGATGGCCTCGTTCTCGAACGACTCGCGTTCCATGACGTGACACCAATGGCAGGAGGAATACCCGATCGACAGGAGGATCGGGCGATCGAGCCGTTGTGCCGCCGCAAGGGCTTCCGGTCCCCAGGGATACCAATCCACGGGGTTGTAGGCATGCTGGAGAAGATAAGGGCTGGTTTCGTGAATGAGTCGATTCGGCGCGCGATCGGTATGTGGCGTAGTCATGCGCGAACCGTATCACGCGTGGATCGAAGCGGTCAACGAAGGGCGAAGCATGGTAGACTACGGAGCAACTGGAACGTTTTCACCACCTGACCACCGACGGGGACATGACCACCGACGATATCGGCCCCTATTCGAACTACCGCCTGACGGTCCGCCTTGCCCTCTTGAACAAACCAGGGATCTTTGCCAAGGTCGCCGCGCTCCTGGCGGAGGAAGGAGCCAACTTAGGCGCGGTCGACATCGTCTCGGCCAATGCGGAGCGCATGATTCGCGACATTACCTTCGACGTGCAGAACGAATCCCACGGCGAACGTGTGCTGGCAAGGTTGCAGACGCTGCCGGAGGTGAACGTCCTGTCCGCCTCGGATCGCATCTTCCTTCTGCATCTAGGCGGCAAGATTCGAGTTCAGAGCAAGGTACCGATCACGACGAGAAACGTGCTCTCTATGGTATACACGCCCGGCGTGGGCCGGGTCTGCCAAGCCATCGCCAAGGATCCGGCCAAGGCGTATGCCTTCACCATCAAGAGCAACAGCGTGGCGGTGGTGACTGATGGCTCGGCCGTGCTGGGGTTGGGGAATTTGGGCGCAGCTGCCGCCATGCCGGTCATGGAAGGCAAAGTGATGTTGCTCAAAGAACTGGCCGGCATAGATGCCTGGCCCATCTGTCTGAGCACGCAGGATCCTGCTGAGATCGTGCGCATCGTGCGGGGCATTGCGCCGGGTTTCGGCGCGATCAATTTGGAAGACATCAGCGCCCCGCGTTGTTTCGAGGTGGAGCGAGAGTTGAAGCGCACGCTCGATATTCCCGTCATGCACGACGACCAGCATGGCACGGCCGTGGTCCTCTTAGCGGCCCTCGCGAATGCGCTGAAGGTCGTGGGCAAGCGGATGGAGGGCATCCGGGTCGTGGTCAACGGCTTGGGGGCAGCCGGCACCGCCTGTTGCCGAATCCTCCTCGCCGCCGGGGTTCGTCATCTCATCGGCTGCGATAAGGAGGGGATCATCTTGATGGGTGAGGCCGAAGAGCTGCGGGCCTGTCGGACCGACCTCCGGACTTGCATGACACAGGGACGGCCGCGGGGCACCCTGCGACAGGCCCTAGAGGGCGCCGACGTGTTCATCGGCCTCTCGGTCGGGAATGTCTTGACCCGCGACGATTTGGAGCGCATGCCGGCAGACCGCATCGTGTTTGCGATGGCCAATCCCGATCCGGAAATCGACCCCAAAGTCGGCGATGAGGCTTCGCGGATCTTTGCCACCGGCCGTTCTGACTTCCCCAACCAGATCAACAATGCGCTGTCGTTTCCAGGCATCTTTCGCGGGGCCCTCGACGTGCAGGCAAGCGAGATCAACGAAGCGATGAAACTTGCTGCGGCCCAAGCCATCGCGGACTGTGTCCCGGTTGAGGCGTTGTCGGAGGATTACATCATCCCTAGTGTGTTCGATCGTGAGGTCGTTCCGCGCGTGTCGAAAGCGGTCGCTGCGGCCGCGCGCGCGAGCGGAGTCGCCAGACGCCGGGTTCGAATCGAGGAAGACCTCACCTGACGAGACCTCCGCGTGACACCCACCACCATTCAAGTCATCGGCACAGCGCTCTTCGCCATTGCCATTCTGCATACCTTTGCGACCTCCTTCTTCCAACACCTGGCCCATCGGCGTCCGGCCCACGCGGGACTGTGGCACCTGCTGGGCGAGGTCGAGGTCGTCTTTGGCTTTTGGGCCGCCGTGCTCATGGCGATTATGTTCGCCACCGACGGCGCGGAGGCCGCCCTACACTATATCGACGCCTATCCCTTTGTGGAGCCGATGTTCGTGTTCGCCATCATGGTCATTGCTGGATCACGCCCGATTCTCCAGGTTGCGCTGCAGTCGGCGCGTTTGCTCAGCCGCCTGTTGCCCCTTCCGTCGAACGTGGCGTTTTATGTGACGATCATGGCGCTCGTTCCCCTCATGGGGTCGTTTCTCACCGAAGCCGCCGCCATGACCTTGGCGGCCCTGATCCTGCGCGATCGGTTTTTTCGAAATGGCCTTTCGCCGAACCTGCAGTACGCCACGTTGGGCGTCTTGTTCGTGAACGTCTCGATCGGCGGCACTCTGACCCCCTTCGCGGCGCCTCCCATCCTCATGGTGGCAGGGACTTGGCAGTGGGACATGACCTTCATGGCGTCCACCTTCGGGTGGAAAGCGGCCATTGCAGTATTCGTCAACGCCATCCTGCTGACGGTGCTGTTTCGCCGAGAGCTTGCCGCGCTTCCGAGTGAGGAGCGTCCAGGTGAGGGCGCCCACACTCCGTTTCCCTTAGTGGCCATTCATCTGTTCTTCCTCGCCGGAGTCGTGGTCTTCGCCCACCATCCGGCCATCTTCATGGGGCTCTTCCTGTTTTTCCTGGGCGTCGCCCATGCGTATGAGCGGTATCAGAACCGGTTGATCCTTCGCGAAGGACTCCTCGTAGCCTTCTTCCTGGCGGGGCTGGAGGTGTTAGGGGGACAACAACAATGGTGGTTGCAACCGGTCCTCTCGCAGTTGAGCGATCGCGCTGTGTTTTTCGGTACGACGCTGCTGACCGCTTTTACCGACAATGCCGCGCTCACCTATCTGGGCTCTCTGGTGAATGGCTTGTCGGACCCCTTTAAATATGCGCTGGTCGCCGGCGCGGTGACCGGCGGAGGGTTGACGGTCATTGCCAACGCCCCCAATCCGGCTGGCCTGGCACTGCTGCGGAATTACTTCGAGGAAGAAAGCGTGAGTCCGGCGAAATTGGCGCTGGCGGCGCTGCCACCCACCATCATCGCGGCCGCGGCGTTTCTACTCCTGTGAGATGCTCACTCCTTCGACACTTATCCGGGCCGGGAGGGTTGTGCTAAGATGCGTCGCGCAGGGTGAGGACTCATGGCCTTCTCAACCAACCGACTGTTCAAGTACCAACGGGGTATGAGGCGACGGATCGGGATGTTGCGCGCCAAGAACGCGGACAGCCTGGATTTCGCCATCGATTTCATGATGCAGGAGCGAGTGGACAGTTACTTCCGCATTGAACCGGGGTTGGAGGAGATCGATCGGTCGCTGCAGCAAATCGAGGAGGAGTTGGAGACGATTCGAGATCTCTCCGGCGCGATTCGCCTGGAATCGCGGCTGGAGTTTGTGGAAGATCGGTGGGACGAGCTCGACAGCGAAGTGCGAGAACGTCCCAGGCGGCGGCGGCGTAAGATCAACTTGGCCGACTTCCTCAAGGCAGCGGGGGGGGAGAGCGGACCGACCGGCTCGGCCAGCGAAGTGACCAACGCCTACGACGCCTATCAGGTCCTGGGCCTCGAATTCGGCACCACGCTCGTCGATGTCACGACGGCCTTCCGGCAACGCGCTAAGGAACTTCATCCTGATGCGCGCAATGGCGACCGCAGTTCGGAGCCGGAGTTACGCCGGATTCTGGCTGCCTATCAGTTTTTGAAGGAATATCTGAGCCTCAGCAATACCGAACCCCCGATCTCGCGGGGCGCCGAGTACAACCCCACTGAATAGGCCTATGTCGACCTTCCCGCCGGAACAGACATTCATCACGTCCGAGGAGACCCTCGATACGCTCTGTGATCGGCTGGCCGGCAGTTCGATCATCGCGATCGACACCGAATTCATGGGTGAGGACCACTTCGTCCCGCAGCTGGAGCTGATTCAGGTAGCGGCCGACGGCGTGGCTGCCGTCATCGACTTTCCCGCTGTGCGCGAGAGCGGCCTGATCGGACGATTGTGGGATATTCTATGCGATGAGAGTATCGAAAAAGTCCTGCACGCGGGGAGACAGGACCTGGAGCTGTTCGCGCACCACGCCGGGCGCTTACCCAAGCCGTTCTTCGATACGCAGATTGCGGCTGCTTTGGTCGGCTACGGCGCCCAGACGGCCTACGCCAATTTGGTGCAGCGTGTGCAGGGTGTGAAGCTCGACAAGGCCCACACCTTCACCAATTGGAGTCAGCGGCCCTTGACGCGCGACCAACTGACGTATGCATTGGACGATGTGACGTTCTTGCTTCCGATCCATCGCCACCTGCTGCAGAGATTGTCATCCATGGGCCGTGCAGACTGGGTGGGTGAAGAGTTTTGCCGTCTGGAGCTGTCGCTCGGCGCGCAAGCCAGAGACCCTCAAGAGCGCTACCAGCGAATTCGTGGATGGGATAGTCTGAAGCCTCGCGCCGCCGGCGTGCTTCGAGACCTGGCGGCGTGGCGGGAAGGGGAGGCGCGGCGACGGAATGTTCCTCGCGGCCGGGTGCTCCGGGACGAAGTCTTGATTCAGTTGGCTCGACAAACACCCTGTACGGTGGACCAACTCCGCAGCATGCGGGGCATGTATTCGTCGGACATCGAACGCAACGGTCAGGCCGTGCTCTCGACCATCCAGCAGGCCCTTTCGAAACCCCCGTCGGAATGGCCGCAGGTGCCGCGCGACCGCAAACCCGATCCGGAATCGACCGGCATGCTGGAATTGCTGCAGGCCGTGCTCAAGTCGCGCGCATCGATTGAGAACATCGCGCCCACCTTGATCGCGACTACCGGTGACCTGCAGGAACTGATCGAGCGTGGAGCCTCGCCCGATGGACTGGATATTCCGGTCTTGCGAGGGTGGCGGCGACAGTTGGTGGGGGAAACGCTACTCAGCGTCCTCTCTGGATGCCTGAAGGTCTGGATCGATCCGACTGCTGGCAAACTGCGCTTCGGGCACCTCGACCAATAATCGAGCCCTTCTCTCCCCTCATCCTACCGCTAGCGGCGGGTACGGTCTTTCCACAAGCCCAACAAGAGCGTGAGCAGCGCCAGGCCGATTTCATCCGCGAGGGGAATCACATCGGGCACGATCAGATCCGCCAAGGTCAAGAGCGCAAACAGCAGGAACAGGGACGGAAACCGCAAATTGAGCCGCTCCAGGATCCGCCCCAGGAGCGACACACGATCCGCCGCACTAAAGGCATTCATCGACCGCACCCTCCCTTCAGAGCAATTCGGTGATCGTGTCGGCAGGTCGCGCCAGTATGGCGCGGTCGCCTTTCTCGACCAGGGGCCGTTGAATCAGATCGGGGTGTTCGACCATCACATCGAGCAGTCTGTCGTCCGACAGTGTGGGATCGGCCAACTTGAGCGATTTGTAGAGATCCTCCTTCGCCCGCAGCACGTCGCGCGGCGTCAGACCGGCTTTCTTGAGCAACGCCTTGAGACGAGTCTTCGTGAACCGCTCTTCGTAATAATTGACCGCCTTGAACGGCTGCCCGCTCTCCCGCGCCAGCCGGACGGCTTCCCGGCAGGTCGAACAGGTCGGCTTCTGGTAAATCGTCATCTCGGCCATCTCATCACCTTCTCGTCCTTTCCCCATCGTTCTCTTGACGCAATTTTTTGACCTGTGCTACACCACACGTCTGAACATCTTCACAACGATCACGGCTATGCCCCTATTCGGTACCGACACCAGCGACCAGATCGGCAAATTCTCCTGCGCAACGGACAACCAGCGCACGTTGAAGGATTTGCGCACGAAACGCAAGGGGCAGCCGGTGTTTGTCGTCGGGCATCGCTTGGACCGAAAAGGGAAGGAGGCGACGTTCGAAGTGTTTAATGACCGGCTGGCGATCATCCGTTTTGAAGACGAGGTCCGGCTCGGTTATGATCCGATCGAACTGCTACTCCCCACCGACATCGACGCACAAGGCGTCGCCTATTTTGAGATCCGCACCTGCCGGGACTGTGAACAATACTTTCCGTTGACGGCGGATGAATGTGAGGCCGAGGAAGAACCGATGGTCTGCCCGGCCTGTCGCCCATAACCCTGCCTCCACAAAGCTACTCTGCCGCACAAGCCTCGATCAATCCACCAGCGGAGCGACCTCGACCGCCTTTTTAATCAAGCAGTCTCCCGCATACCCCTGGAGAGCCATCGGCAACATGCTGGCATCGAGCACACGGGCCGAGGTCACTCTGAAGCCCTCTCCCGATCGAAACCCTTCCAGCTTGAGTGCGTGACAAATTTCGAGCATGCGCCAGACGGGATTCCCGGCAACCGTATCGACCGGCAATAGCTTGATATCGGACACGACTCCATCCACGAGCCCCTTTGCCGCCACCCGTTGTCTGTCTTTGGGAGCCTCGCTCACGACAGCGAACACCGTCAATTCTTCCTCGGCCGCCGCGACTGCTCCCCACACACAAGCGATCGAGAGGGTCAACATCAACCATGAGAAGAGTTTCACTGGGTACCTCGATACGCTCCGGATGGAGGCTGTGCATCCGACCCTCCATGGCTCAGTGTGCTCCGTCCTGCCGGCACGGCTCCAGGAATCGGAGCGAAAGCCGATTCCGACGGGGGAGGGGGCCGGTCCTCGCGCCATAGGATCGCCAACCCGACGCCCAAGACAATTAATCCGCCGATCAGGATGGCCCGCACCAATCCATTCATCATACCCTCGAGGCCGCTCACCGCTCCCGTGTGGCTCAGTATGCCAACCGAAGGAATTCAATTCAAGGGAAGGCTGAGCCGATGGTCCCGATCATGATAAGCTGTCCGCAACTGCTCGCATGACGCCATGCGCGTCGTGCGTCGAACCGCGGACCTACGCACAGAGGAGATCCAACCTATGCCGCATGATTTCATGCCGGGCCTTGCCGGAGTTCCCGCCGCAAAATCGGCCATCAGCGATGTCGACGGCGCACGCGGGGTGCTCGAATATCGAGGAATCCGTGTCGAGGAACTCTGCCAACAATCCTCGTTTCTCGAAACCAGCTACCTGCTGCTGTTCGGTCGACTGCCCACCAAGGCCGAACTGGCCCGGTGGGTGGAGGATGTGACCCATCACCGGCGGATCAAGTTCCGCATCGTAGACCTTCTGAAATGCCTGCCGGAACATGGCCACCCCATGGATGCTCTCCAGGCTGCCGTGGCGGCACTGGGCATGTTCTATCCGGGGCGCAACGTCAAGGATGTCGAGAATAACTACTGGTCGGCGGTGCGCCTCATCGCCAAACTGCCGACCATCGTCGCGGCCTGGTCTCGGCTCCGGCGCGGGGACGAATACATCCCCCCCCGCGATGATCTCCCCTTCGCAGACAACTTCCTGTACATGTTGACCGAAACCGTGCCGCATCCCCTCTGGAGCGAAGTCTTCGACGATTGTCTGATTCTCCATGCCGAACACACCATGAACGCCTCGACCTTCGCCGGCATGGTGACGGCTTCAACCCTCGCCGACCCCTATACCGTCGTAGCTTCATCGATCGGTGCCTTGAAGGGGCCGTTGCACGGCGGCGCGAACGAAGAAGTCGTCATGATGCTCCGCGAGATCGGCAGCGCCGCTCAGGCCAAGGCGGCGGTGGAATCACGACTCGAGGGAAAACAAAAATTGATGGGATTCGGCCACCGCGTCTACAAGGTCAAGGATCCCCGCGCGACAGTGCTCCAGGAACTCTGTATCCGGCTCTTCAATGTCTGCGGAACCTCGCCGCTGTATGAGGTAGCGATCGCAGTCGAACAGGTGGCCGCGGAACGGTTGCAGGGGAAAGGGATCCACCCGAACGTCGACTTCTACTCCGGCATCATTTACGACAAGATGGGTATCGCGGTGGATTTGTTTACTCCACTCTTCGCGATGGCAAGAGTGAGCGGGTGGCTGGCGCACTGGCTGGAACAACTACGGGAAAATAAGCTGTATCGCCCGGACCAAATTTATTCGGGAGAACACAACCGACCCTATGTGCCGATCGAACGTCGCTGACGCCGGTGGCTATTCGGTGCGACCGATGAACACCCACACGGCCAACGATGCGGCAAACATGATGGCCCCGAGCAAGGCGTATGAGATGAATTCCAACATGGCATCCTCGTGATCAATGAAAGGCGTTACTAAATAATGCCGGGGGCGCGAATGTCAAGCCCCCGGCGCCCTTCCTCCGCATCATTGTTCTCCAATCCTCGGCACTTGACTTCAAACCACCGGAGATTACCTCCCACATAGTGAATGTGGCGCCTGCAATAGAACAGGGCACAGAGCCATCACAAGGAGGTTCAACCATGGCTATCGTGAAATGGGATCCGTTCCGGGAACTGGAAGAGATGTCCGATCGGCTCAATCGTATGATTGCCCGTCCCACGGCCGCCGGAGGTGGCGTAGGCAAGGAAGTCATGACGGTGGCCGATTGGACGCCGACGGTCGATATCAGTGAAACCGAATCCGAATACGCCATCAAGGCCGAGCTTCCCGAGGTCAAGAAGGAAGACGTCAAGGTGACCGTCGAGGACGGGGTGCTGACGATTCAGGGCGAGCGGAAGCAGGAGAAGGAAGAGAAGGGCAAGAAGTATCATCGGATCGAACGGTCGTACGGCCGCTTCGTACGGAGTTTCACTCTTCCCGACACTGTCGATGAAGCCAAGGTGCGGGCGGAGTATGCAGACGGTGTGTTGCATCTCCACCTTCCAAAGTCGGAGAAAGCCAAGCCGAAACAGATCGACGTGAAGATCGCATAAGCAGCTCACGTCGGCGGTCAGCGAATGGATGCGACCAAAGGCCCGCCTCCGGCGGGCCTTTGCATCTCATCCCCACCTCAGCCCCCTTTAGAATATCCCCATCCACGAACACCTCGGCTTCGCCGAGCCCCCGGCCTCCTTCGTTCTCACATCCTGTTGCTTGTACTCGCGCAGGGCGACCGTTTAAGATGCGCGGCTCCAGGACGTCAACTGATACCTTTCGAGGAGATCCGACGATGAAGAAGACTTCGCGCAACTCCGGTACCACCTTCGCTCCCCCTCCGCCCTTGACGATGCACACTCGCATGGAACGCGACACGATGGGGGAGTTGCCGGTTCCAGCTAACGCCTACTATGGAGTGCAGACGGCTCGCGCCATTGAAAATTTCCCTATCAGTCCGCTCCGCATCCCACGGTCTATGATCCGAGCCATGGGCTTAATCAAGCGCGCCGCGGCGTCGGTCAACCATTCGCTCAAACTCCTCGACAAGAAGCCGGCGGAGGCCATCATCCGTGCCGCGACCGAAGTGGTGGAGGGGACGTTGGACGCCGAGTTTCCCGTGGATATTTTTCAAACCGGCTCCGGCACCTCCACGAACATGAACACCAACGAGGTCATTTCCAACCGTGCGACGGAGCTCCTGGGTGGGGCGAGGGGGAGCAAGTTGGTTCACCCTAACGACCACGTCAATCTGGGACAATCCAGCAACGACGTCATTCCCACGGCAATCCACATTGCAGCTTCCGAAACCATGCAGAAGGAACTGTTGCCGGCTTTGGCGCGGCTCCACAAGGCGCTCAAGGCGAAAGCGCGCGAGTTCGACAAGGTGGTGAAAATCGGCCGCACCCACTTGCAGGATGCGACCCCGGTTCGTTTGGGACAGGAGTTCAGTGGCTACGCCCGACAGATTGAGTTGGGCGTCGAGCGGGTGAAGCGGGCGCAGGAAGCTCTTAGCGAGGTGGCGCTCGGCGGAACGGCCGTCGGCACCGGGCTCAATTGCCATCCGAAATTCGCCGGCAAGGTCATGGCCATCATCTCGAAGGAAACCGGCTGCCGTTTCCGGGAAGCGGTCAACCATTTCGAGGGACAGTCTGCGCAAGATTCCCTGGTCGAGGCCAGCGGAGCCCTGCGCACCGTCGCCGTAAGTCTGATGAAGATTGCGAACGACATCCGCTGGCTGGGTTCAGGCCCACGGTGCGGGCTCGGCGAGATCAACCTGCCGGAAACGCAGCCGGGATCGTCCATTATGCCCGGGAAGGTCAACCCGGTCATCGCGGAATCTGTCACCATGGTCTGCGCCCAAGTGATCGGCAACGATGTCACGATCACGGTCGGCGGCCAGGCGGCGAATTTCGAATTGATCGTGATGCTGCCGGTCATGGCTTACAACCTCCTGCAATCGATCGAGCTGCTCGCGACCGCGTCGACCAACTTTGCCGCCAAATGTATCGAAGGAATCAAGGCGAACGAGGAGCGCTGTCGGAGTTTGATCGAACAGAGCCTCGCCATGTGTACCGCCCTCGCCCCTGTCATTGGATATGAGGCCGCGGCGAAATTGGCCAAGGATGCCTATAAGACCGGGAAGACCGTCCGGGAAGTCGCGCGCGAACAGAACGTGCTGCCGGAGAAGCGACTTAGTCAGCTGCTGGATCCTTGGCGGATGACCGAAGCGGGCGGACCTGTGGGCAGCGCCGGAGGCTGAGGGCGTTGAAGACCACCTCGGCTTTTGACAGTCTGATGACCCCTATGCTAACGTGCGCAAAATTTTGACAATTCCGCCGTCTGACGGCTTACGCTTATTATTCAGATAAAGGGTACATGATGAGCGCAACGGGTTCCGGAACAAATCGACATGTCGTCATCGTGGTCGGGGCAGGCCCCGCGGGAATGGCATTGGCGAAGAACATGGCCGACGCCGGCCATGAAGTCATCATTCTCAATCGCGATATCAAATTCGGCGGGTTGGCCGAGTATGGCATTTTCCCCAGCAAGCTCAAACTCCGCGGCGGCTTGAAGAAGCAATATTGGGAAATGCTCGAGCAACCCAACGTGCGGTATCTCGGCAATGTCTCGGTCGGGCAGGGGAAAGACCTGTCGGTGGAAGACCTGCGCGGGCTCGGGGCGAGCGCCATCGCCTTCTCGATCGGGGCGCAGGGCACAAAAGCCATCGGCGTCGAGGGAGATTCCGCGAAAGGCGTGTTCCACGCGAAGGATGTAGTGTACCACTTTAACCGACTGCCGGGTTTTGGCGACCGTCCGTTCGACATGGGCAAACATGTGGCGGTCATCGGTGTCGGCGACGTCATGGTCGATATCGCGCATTGGCTGATCCGGTACAAGAAGGTCGAACGCGTCACGGCCATCGCCCGTCGTGGACCGGTGGAGCGAAAATACAACCCGAAGGAAATCCGTGCCGTCTGTGCCAACATGGACATGGAAGGCATCGCGAAGGAGTTTGCCCGGATCAAGGATCGTCTGGCCGCAGTGGGACAAAATGCGGATGAAGTCTTGGCCTCGATGACCGCCGAGTTTACGAAGTGTGAGGCGACGGGGAGCCCTTCCAAAATGGGGTTCCGATTTCTGGCCTCCCCGAAGCGGGTCTTGGTCGACGCCGATAATCGAGTGCGCGCCTTGGAAATGGAAGAAAACAAGCTGGAGCCGAAAGGTGATGATACGGCGGCGGTTGGGTTGAAGCAGTTGTATGAGTTCCCCGTCGATAGCGTCGTGTTTGCCGTGGGCGACAAGGTCGATGAAACGGTCGGCCTTCCCTATAAGAACGGGGTCTTCGTGACGAATCCGAACAAGACCGGCAATGACCCCGATGATGCATTCTTCCAAGCCTATGACGAAAAAACCGGGCAGATCGTCGACGGCGTCTTCCTGGCCGGCTGGGCACGGAAGGCAAGCGAAGGGTTGGTGGGCATTGCCAAACGGGATGGAGATTGGTGCGCGGAGATCATCAGCCGTTATCTCGCCGGCAAAGCTCCGATGTCCGACTCTGCCATCGATGCCGTCATCGGCAGGTTGCACACGATTTTGAGAGAGCGAAAAAGTCAGCCGGTGGATCTGGAAGGGCTCAAGATTCTGGAGGCGGCAGAGAAGGCCAATGCCGCATCGCCTGATGCCATCGGGGAGTTCAAATTCTCGTCGAACGCCGAAATGCTGGCCCATATCGAGCGGGGGCGCGGATAACCGCGCTCCCTTCCACTTACCCGTCCCCCCATTTCAGTTTTTCCCGCAGCACTTCGTAGTAACTGCTTTCGGGAAAGCGGATCAATCTGGTCAGGTACTCCGACGCCTTGATTTCAACCGTGTCCCCTTGGGTCATCGCGACTCCCACTTGCCCATCGAGCGTCGCCATCGCACCATCGTCTTTGCTCGTCAGCACCACTTCGATTTGGGCATCGGCGGGAACGATCAATGGACGATGCGTCAAGGTGTGTGGGCAGATGGGCGTCAGGATCAGCGCCTGCACCGCCGGATTGATGATGGGGCCTCCCGCCGACAGAGAATAGGCCGTGGAACCGGTCGGGGTGCTGACGATCAACCCATCTCCACGTAGATTGGTCACGAACTGCCCTTGAATAGCGATACGCAGTTCAATCATGCGGGCGAGGGTTCCCTTGCTGATCACTACATCGTTCAACACCACCCCGCGTGCTACGGTTTCTCCATGCCGATGCACATGGGTTTTCAACATCAATCGCTCATCCAGGACGTAGTCGTTGGCGAATACCCGCTCCAATGACGGATACAGATTCTCGAGCATGACCTCCGTCAAAAATCCAAGACCGCCCATGTTCACGCCTAGAATGGGAATACCCCGCTCACCGGCCAGGCGCGCCGCATTCAGCATCGTGCCGTCTCCGCCCAGAACGAGCAAGACATCGGCTTTGCCGGCCAACTGCGTCTTCTGATATCCACCAGGTTCTTCGAGGAGGGCCGTGGCCGTCGTATCCAACAACACGTCGATGCTGCGCGATCGCAACCAAGTAACGACGGCTTGTACGGTGCTCTTTACTTCCGGAAACTTGGGTTTCGTCAGGATGCCGATGCTTTTGCTCTTCATATAGAGGGGCCGCCGAACGACAGGGTGAGGCGCTTCGTGAAAGGTGCGGGATTGTATCGAGATGAGTTTCATACTGTCAAACCACGAGCCGAACGACATCGGCCTTTGTCCCGGCCGAGCGCACCGTCGAAGAAGTGCGGATCACCCTGTCGTTTCGCCCAATACCTTGACACCCCATATCGCTCTAGTTAGAATCTGAACATCAGTTTTTTCGAGCCTTTGACCTGCATTTAGCACTCAGCCAAGGCTTCTCTTACAAGCCCCATCACCATAAGGAGGCGGGATGTTCGAACGGTTCACGGACAAGGGTCGCAAGATCATCATCCTGGCACGTGAAGAAGCCGAGCGCCATCAGAACGACTACCTGGGGACCGAACATCTGGTGTTGGCCATCCTTCGGGAAACGGATGGGATCGCGCTAATGATCCTCAAAAAAATGGGGCTCTCGACCGAACAGATTCGGCTCGAGATCGAGCGGAATCTTCCCGGCGGAGGCACCACGATGACGTTCGGGGAAATTCCCTTCAGCCCACGCGTCAAGAAAGTCATCGAGTACGGGGTCGAGGAAGCGCGGTTGCTGGGCCATAACCATATCGGAAGCGAACACCTCCTCCTGGGTCTTCTGCGCGAAGAGGAAGGGATCGGGGGCAAAATCCTTCGGAGTCTCGGTGCCAACCTGCTCACCGCACGACAACTGACCGTCACCTTCCTGAGGAAGTCAGCGCCGCGCGAGCGGGATCGCAAGAGCAATACGCCGGCCTTGGATGAATTCGGACGGGACCTCACGCAGTTGGCGCAGGAAGGGCAGCTGGACCCGGTCATCGGGAGAGCCGATGAAATCGAGCGCGTCCTGCAGATTCTCAGCCGCCGCTCCAAGAACAATCCCGTGCTGATCGGGGAATCGGGTGTCGGCAAGACCGCAATTGTGGAGGGACTGGCCCAACGGATCGTGGCATCGGAAGTCCCGGATAACCTGCTGTCCCGGCGGGTCATTGCCCTGGACCTCGGTTCGTTGGTGGCTGGCACGAAGTATCGCGGGCAGTTTGAAGAGCGCCTGAAAGTAGTCATGAAAGAGATCGTTCAGGCGGGCAACATCATCATCTTCATCGACGAGCTACATACCTTGGTGGGTGCGGGCGCTGCGGAGGGGTCAATCGATGCCTCCAACATGCTCAAGCCGGCACTCTCGCGTGGCGAGATTCAATGCATCGGGGCGACCACGTTGGATGAATACCGTAAGCATATCGAAAAGGACGGGGCGCTCAAACGCCGCTTTCAGCCCATTTACGTGCAACCGCCCAGCACGGATGAAACCGTCCGGATCATCCAAGGATTGCGCGATCGGTACGAAGAACACCATGGTGTGGAAATCACCGAAGACGCGATCGTCGAGGCAGTCAAACTGTCTGACCGCTACATTACCGATCGCTTCCTGCCGGACAAGGCAATCGATCTGATCGATGAAACGGGGTCTCGCGCCAAGTTGCAGACCTATGCCTTGCCGTCCGAACTCAAGGCGCTGGAACAGGAACTCAAGAAAATCTCGCGCGAAAAAGAGTTGGCGATCTCGATGCAAAACTTCGAGGAAGCCGTCCGCCATCGCGAGGAAGAGGAACGCCTGCGGAAGCTGCTTGATGAGTCCAAGCGGGAATGGAAGAAGAATCAGGAGAAGCACAAGCCGACGATCGGAAAGGAAGAGGTCGCGTACGTCGTCTCCAAGATGACGGGCATTCCGCTCTTCAAGCTCGAGGAGGAGGAGTCCAATAAGCTGCTGCGGATGGAGGAATTCCTCCATAAGCGCGTGATCGGCCAGAATGAAGCGATCTCGGCCGTGGCTCGAGCGATCCGTCGATCCAGGGCCGGTCTCAAGGAAGCCAAGAAACCCATCGGGTCCTTTATCTTCCTGGGTCCGACAGGTGTAGGGAAAACCGAGTTGGCCCGAACACTTGCGGAATTCCTCTTCAACAGCGAGGATGCGCTCATCCGCATCGACATGTCGGAATATCAGGAAAAGTTTACGAGTTCCCGTCTTTTCGGAGCCCCTCCTGGGTATGTCGGTTATGAAGAGGGCGGGCAATTGACCGAAAAGGTCCGCCGCCGGCCTTACTCCGTGGTGCTGTTCGACGAAATCGAAAAGGCACATCCCGATGTGTTCAATGTGTTGTTGCAGGTACTCGACGATGGTGTGTTGACCGACAGCCTCGGTCGTAAGGTCGATTTTAAGAATACCGTCGTCATCATGACCTCGAACATCGGCACCAAGTTGATCCAGAAGGGGGTCTCCCTGGGTTTCCAGAGCGAGGAAAAAGACGGCCAAAATCTGCGGCGCAAGGATGAAGTGATGGGCGAGTTACGGCGCTCCTTCAGTCCGGAATTCCTCAACCGCATCGACGAAATCGTGGTCTTCCATTCGCTTGAGAAGGAGCACTTGATCAACATCCTGGATATTCTTTTGCGCGAATTGAATCTACGTTTGCTCGAAAAGAACGTGAGCATCGAGGTGGACGACGAGGTCAAACAGTGGTTGATCAAGGAGGGGTACGAGCCGCTGTACGGCGCCAGACCGATGCGTCGAATCATTCAGCGCGCCATCGGCGACCCGCTGTCCGAAGAACTCATCAAGGGCCGATTCAAGGACAACCGCAAGATCAAGGTCGTTCTGCGCGACGGCGCCCCTGCGTTCATCGAGCAGGAAGCCATGGCAGGCGTGTAACCCTGCTTTCGCGCATCGTTCGGAGAAGACAAATCCTTTGATTCTTTGCTTACAACCTGACAACCCCCGAGATCCTCAACCGGATCCGGGGGTTGTCGTGTTTCCTCCCACAGTGAGTCTTGCGAGACTCGCCTCCCAATTATGAATGGGCATCAACGAGCCAGAGGCTGCTTCGCTCCCATTTTGGCGATAGAAACGTCCTGCGACGAAACCGCAGCGGCCGTTCTGGACGAACACGAACGAGCGCTTGCCAATATCATCTCTTCGCAACAGGCCCTGCACGAACGCTTCGGCGGCGTGGTGCCTGAGCTGGCCTCGCGTGCTCATATTCAGAATGTCGAGCACGTGACCGCGCAGGCCCTGAAGGAAGCCGGTCTTTCTTTTTGCGACCTGCGGGCCATTGCCGTTACTCAGGGGCCGGGTTTAGCCGGAGCACTACTCGTCGGTCTCAGTTACGCAAAAGCACTGGGCTATGCCCTCGAAATTCCGCTGGTGGGAGTCAGCCATCTGGAGGGCCATATTGCCTCGGCTTGGATTGACCGTCCGTCATTTCCAAGAGACTGTGTCGTATTGATTGCGTCGGGTGGCCATACGCACCTCTTCCATGCATCCGCCGATGGGTTGCGCCTCATGGGGCGCACCATCGACGACGCCGCAGGAGAGGCCTTTGACAAGGGAGCGCAGTTGCTCGGCCTAGGGTATCCTGGGGGGCCACGAATCGACAAAGCCGCGCAGTGCGGTCGACCCGACGCGGTCAGGTTTCCGCGTTCGCGCGTCAGGGGACCACAGCTCAACTTCAGCTTCAGCGGATTAAAAACCGCCCTCTTGTACCACCTTCGAGATATGTCCTCGTCTGCTATCGAGGCACAACGGAATGACTTGGCTGCCGGATATCAAGAGGCGATCGTCGACGTGCTGGAGCGCCAGGCCTTTGCAGCCGTTCGCCAAGCAAAGGTGTCTGCCCTTGCCGTGGTCGGGGGAGTCTCTGCCAATTCCCGCTTGCGCGCTCGCTTGACGGCTCGTGCAACCATAGAAGGGATAGAACTGGCATTGCCTTCCCTTGCGTATTGCACCGACAATGCGGCCATGATCGCCGCGGCAGGTCTTCGGGCTCTCGCAGAGGGGCGACGCGCTTCCATCGAGAGCGAAGCGATACCGAACATGGCACTGCCAATAACTCCCCAGAATCCACATGAATACCTGCCCGGATAACACGGCAGAGTAGGAGGACGACGATCCCGACTCTACATGGACAAGTTGGCGGCCTAAAACCGAGTCACCTCGCAGCGCTGGAACGGTTGTATCGGCGTCGGGTGCCTGCCTCGGTCGTCCTCACATCGGAGTTGGCCCGAACCACCTGCCAGCTCAGCCGAGAGATTCGACGTCCCATTGGTCTTCTCATCACCCGACGCGGCATAGTCGATCAGGTGTTGATCGGCGCTGCGTGCGTCCCCACGTTCGAGTCGTTGGCCAGGTTTCGAGTCGGGCCCCATTCGTTGCGAGGGCTGCGACTGATCCGCACAGACTTGCATGAGGAGCCACTGACCCAGGAAGACCTTACCCAACTGGCGCTACTTCGATTGGACCTGATCGGGAGTCTAGGGACGAATGAAGATGGAGAGCCGACTCTGCTCCATCTCGCGCACCTCCTTCCCCTCAATCCGCAGGGGCAGGTCTGTCAAATCATGAAGCCGGTGCCGTTTCATCAGCTGAATTTTCCGTTTGATGTCTTCATCCAGTCGCTCGATAGCGAACTCCTTCGCGCTGAAACCACGCACACGGTAGGAGGCCAAGCGGAAGCCGCCATACTCATCAGCGCCTCACCGAAGAGCCGGGGAGAGCAGGAGGAGCATCTGGAGGAACTACAGGAACTGGCCGAATCGGCGGGCGTTCGAGTGCTTGACCGGATGGTGCAGCGCACCCATGAGGACTACCAGCGATTTCTGCTCGGGAAGGGCAAGTTGAAAGAAGTCGTGGTCCGTGCGCTCCAGCAAGGCGCGGATCTCTTGATTTTCGATCAGGACCTGGCTCCGGCACAGGCCAGGGCCATCGCGGAGGTCACCGATCTGAAAGTCATCGATCGCACGCAACTGATTCTGGATATCTTCGCTCGGCGGGCGCACACGCGTGAGGGCAAGGTTCAAGTGGAATTGGCGCAACTCCGGTATCTGCTGCCACGCTTATCCGGTCACGGCACCTCCCTATCGCGGCTCGGCGGCGGTATCGGGACCAGAGGGCCAGGCGAAACCAAATTAGAAACCGATCGGCGGCGCATTCGCGATCGCATCGCGCATCTGGAGCGGGAACTCGAGCGATTCGCCCGGCATCAGGATCAGCGGCGGGCCCGCCGTGTGCGTCAGGCACTTCCGATTCTTTCGATCGTGGGCTATACCAATGCCGGTAAGTCGACCTTGCTGAACGCCTTGACCCACAGCCGGGTCGCAGCGCAGGATCGACTCTTCGATACGTTGGATACGACCAGCCGTCGGCTCCGCTTCCCCGAAGATCGTGAGCTGATCGTGACCGATACGGTGGGATTTATCCGTGATTTGCCCAAGGACTTAGTAGGTGCTTTTCGTACGACACTTGAAGAACTGCGCGACGCCGACCTGCTGCTTCATGTGGTGGATGCCTCGGCACAGGACATTGACCTCCAGATTTCCGCCGTGGAAAGCGTGCTGCGGTCGCTTGACTTAGAGCACCTTCCGAAGGTGTTGGTGCTCAACAAATGCGACCGATTGTCACCGCACGAACGCCTTGTCCTTTGTCAGCGGTACCGCGCGATCGGTATCTCGGCCCTTCAACGCGAGACGTTGCGGCCCTTGATCGCCCACCTGGCGAGCTTGCTTCCGGCTCCATCGACTTCGCAGGACCGACTGGGAGAGCACGAACCGAATTCCCTCAAGCTGGCCCTTGCATCTCACGATTAAGCCCTGCACAATTGGCCGCCGCCTGCAGCGCACCATGAACAAACCCTTGTCGCCACAACCGGCCGAGAGACGGAACCGTACCCGCGTCGCCCACTTGCTCGAAACCCTGCGAGCGTCCATGCCCGTGTATAAGGTCGAACTGGATCACCACACGCCATGGGAACTCCTGGTCGCCACCATCTTATCGGCGCAATGCACGGATCAGCGGGTCAATCAGGTGACGCCACAGTTATTCCGGCGTTACCGACGGCCGCGCGACTTTGCGCAAGCCGATCCGGTTGAATTGGAAGCGCTCATTCGCTCCACGGGGTTCTATAAAGCGAAAGCCCGTAGTCTGATCCGCTGTGCGAAAGTCGTGACCGACACGTTTCATGAGCAAGTTCCGGACAGTATGGAGGCCCTGACGACGTTGCCTGGAGTAGGCCGGAAAACGGCGAACGTCATTCTCGGCAACGCGTTCGGCAAACCGGCGGTCGTCGTCGATACCCATGTCAAACGGGTCAGCGGGCGGCTCGGCCTGTCGCGCCAGACCGATCCGGACAAGATCGAAATGGACCTGAGACGATTGTTACCGGAAGAACACTGGACGGAAGGGTCGCAGCGCCTGCTGCTCCATGGTCGGTACGTCTGTCTGGCGCGCGCGCCGAAATGCGGTACCTGTCCGATCTATGCAGACTGCGGGTGGAAAGGGAAACTCACGCGATGATACGCAGCATGACCGGGTACGGCAAAAAGGAGAGCACCGCGCAGCGCATTGCGGTCACCGCTGAAATCCGTTCCGTCAACCACCGGTTTCTCGAAGTCGCCGTGCGCCTGCCTCGATCCCTCACCTCGCTGGAAGAACAGGTGCGCAAGACCGTGCAGCAGCACTGCCTCCGCGGCAGGGTCGACGTATCCGTCTCGCTGCACACCAGTGGCGGCAGTCTCAAGACGGTCGAGGTCGATCAAACGCTCGCCAACCAGTACCATACCGCGCTGAAGAAATTGCAAAAGGGGTTGGGGCTTCGCGGGAAGGTGGATGTGTCGACGTTGGCCGGGTTTCGGGACATTCTCTCCATATCGGAAGAGGCGGTCGATACGGCACAGGTGAGTAAGGCTGTCGTGAAAGCCGTCGGCGGAGCGCTGCTTGAATTGGATCGCATGCGTCGACGCGAAGGCGAGGCCTTGGCCGACGATCTGAGGTCTCACCTGGAGGCCATCCGTACGGCCAAAGCAGCCGTGGCGGAAAAGGCCCCGCGCCTGGCTCAAGCAGCTTTTGAGCGCATGAAGGCCCGACTGCAAGCCCTCTTGCAAGGCGACCTGCCGGACCAAGCTCGTCTCCATCAAGAGTTGGCGCTCTATGCCGACCGATCGGACATCTCGGAAGAATTAGTCAGACTTGAGTCACATATGCTACAGTTCGGCCACACCTTGCACAGCAAGGAATCTGTGGGAAAGACCCTCGAGTTTTTGCTGCAGGAAATGGGTCGAGAAGTGAATACGATCGGCTCTAAGGCGAATGACGCGGAGATCGCCGCCTTGGTCGTCCACATGAAGGCCGAACTGGAAAAACTGCGGGAACAAGTGCAAAATGTCGAATGATTGGGCCGGTTCGCCTGGAATGATCGCGCGATGACCAACGTTGCCTCTCCCTCTCACGACAAACCGGCACCGGCGCGACGCGGTATCTTGTTCGTCATCTCGGCTCCCTCCGGCGCAGGGAAGACGACGCTCTGCAAACAACTGGCTACCAAGGTTCCCGGCCTCTGGCATTCGGTATCCTACACGACGCGCAAACCGAGGCCCGGAGAGGTGGACGGACAAGACTATTATTTTCTCGATGAAGCATCTTTCCGTCAGATGATCGACCGGAACGAATTCATCGAGTGGGCGCATGTCTATGGCAACCTGTACGGTACTCCGCGCAAGATGCTGGCCGACAAGATGGAGCAGGGGATCGATGTCCTTCTTGAGATCGACGTGCAGGGAGCCCGCTCGGTCAAGAAGAAATTCGAAGATGCCGTCTACATCTTTATTCTTCCTCCGTCCTTTGACGCGCTGCGGACCAGGTTGCAGACCAGGGCAGGGGACGCGCCCGAGGAGATTCAGCGGCGGCTTCAAAAGGCGAAAGAAGAGGTCTGGAGCTATCGGGAATACTATTACATCGTCCGCAACGACGATTTGAAACAGTCGCTCAAGGAACTCGAAAGCATTTTTCTCGCCGAGCGCACCAAGACCAAGCGCCTCAACATGGCGTGGTTGGAGGAAAAATTTATTCTCGACAAGGAGGGGAAGCCGGGGAATTCCTCCGTACCCTCCGTATCAAAGGAGCACACGAACCATGGTTGACATGTTGTCGCTGTTGCCGGAATACACCCCCGGTGAATTTGATTCACGCCACCGCCTCGTCATTATCGCCGCGCAGCGGGCGAAGCATCTTGTCCAGGGTGCGCGATCGAGCGGCCCGTCGAAATTCGCCAAAGAGACCAGTATCGCTCTCGATGAAGTGATGCAGCACAAGGTGTCGTTTCTCTGCGGCAAGGAAGCCCGCGACGCCATCAAGGAATCAAAGCGCGTCAAGGAAGGCGAGACCGAACGCATGGCCATGATGACCGGCGAAGACGCCAAGGAAATCAAAAAGGAGCTCAGTAACTACGTGGACGACACCGCGAAGCCCGCTGCCGCGGAGGGCGAGGAGTAGTCCGTTTCCGTGCAACCTGCCGGCCCTTCACTCTCCGGTCTCCGAATCGTCCTCGGCGTGACCGGAAGTATCGCCGCGTATAAAGCCGTGGGCCTGCTCCGGCTGCTGACCGCCGAATCGGCGACGGTTCGTGTGGTCATGACGGCCGGAGCCAGGCGTTTCATCACTCCCCTGACTTTTGAAGTCCTGTCCGGTGCCCATGTGGCGACCGATCTGTTCGAAGCCCATCAGGAGATGCTTCATCTATCGCTGTCTGAGGAGGCGGACGCGATCCTGATCGCGCCGGCCACGGCCCATTGCCTGGCCAAGGCCGCGCTCGGCCTGGCCGACGACCTCCTCTCCACCATGCTGCTGACCACCCGTTGCCCCGTCATCATCGCGCCGGCAATGGACGGCGATATGTGGCAACATCCGACCGTGGTCGACCATGTCGCAACCTTGCGTCGCCGTGGCATCGTGGTGGTGGACCCCGAAGACGGCCCGTTGGCCTCAGGCCGCAGCGGGAAGGGACGACTCGCGGATGAACAGCGAATTGTGGCTGCGCTCAGGACGGCGTTTCACCCTCGGAGGGATTGGAGCGGTCGGCGCGTCCTGATCTCCGCCGGCCCGACGCAGGAATCCATCGATCCGGTGCGCTACCTCTCCAATCGCTCTTCCGGAAAGATGGGGTATGCGCTGGCGGAAGCCGCGAAGGTCCGTGGTGCGGCGGTGATGTTGATCTCCGGACCGACTGCGCTCACGCCTCCTCAGGGGATCGAAGTCCAGCAGGTGATCACCGCAGAGGAGATGCGGCACGCCATCCTGAGTCGTTTGCCCTGGAGCGATACGGTCATCATGGCAGCCGCCGTCGCAGACTTTCGCCCTGCGAAGCCTATGGCGCACAAGCTCAAGAAGCAGCGTGTGACGCTCACCAGTCTCGAACTGGAACCGACGACGGACATCCTCAAGGAAGTGGCCGAGCGCCGAACGACACAAATCCTCGTGGGGTTCGCCGCGGAAACCCAGGATCTCCTTGCCCATGCACAGGAAAAACTGCAAGCTAAGGACGTTGATGTATTGGTGGCGAACGATGTCTCCGCCCCCGACGCCGGGTTCGGATCCGACACCAATCGCGTGACGCTCCTAGATCGACAGGGATCCTGTGAAGAAGTGCCGCTCATGTCCAAACGGGCGCTTGCGGATCGGATTCTAGACCATATTCTGGCTGTGTCGGCCCGACCCGCGCCGGCCCCCTCGCCCTCGCGCCCGCACAGACCCAAGGAGTAACCGGTGTCCTCTTCCCCTCGTATTGATCCCGCAGTGGCTGCGGCCATTGATCGACTCGCAACTGCGTTCGCCAAAGACCCTCGCTCCAAGGCGTTTCTGCCGTTGGCTGATGAGTACATCAAGGCCGGAATGTGGCAAGAGGCCGCCGCGGTCCTCGAAGACGGCCTCGCGATCCATCCAACGTTCATCACGGCAATGGCCGCATTGGGACGCGTGTACGATCAGCTGGGACAACCGGAGAAGGCCAAAGCCATTCTCGAGCAGGTCATCGCCCACAGCCCCGACAACCTCCGCGCGCACCGTATCCTGGCGAAATTGTTCACCGCCGAACACCAAGGCGAAGCGGCCCTACGCTCCTGCCGAGCCATTCTGAGCGCCAATCCCAACGATGAAGAAGCTCTCTCGATCCAGCGACGCCTCACCGGTCCAGCTGCCGATCATCCGATTCCCACATCTGAACCCATAGCGGACCGGCTACAACCCGAGTCGACTGGTACCGCACCGATCCCAGTGGTTTCGGCGCCGAACGTCGACTGTTCCGAACTGGCTCCCACCGAATCTCCGATTCTGACACCGACCGTCCCACGCCATGCCGCCATCATCGCCCAGCTTGAAGCCTGGCTCCATACTGTTCAGGCGAACCGCCGAGCAGCCTCCGAAACGCCGTAGTGGTTCTCCGGCCTCGCGATGGCTGGTGAGCCGCGTGCGATCCCGCTCCGAACAACGTTTGACCCACCCAGGACACCCTGTTACAATGCCGCCGCTGCTGGTGTTCCTTTCCATTGCAGCCTACGGAAAACCGAAACGCGTTAACTGACTAATGCTGCGGCTGCTCGTGCTTCATGGTCCCAATTTGAATCTCCTGGGGACGCGGGAACCATCCGTCTACGGCCGCCAGTCCCTGGCTGACATCGATCAGGCCATCGCCCGGCGAGCCGGAGAGTTAGGCATTGCCGTGCAAACAAGGCAGTCGAATATGGAAGGGGAGTTGGTCACCTGGATTCAGGAAGCCCGCGGTCGCTTCGACGGCATCGTGATCAATCCGGCGGCCTACACGCATACCAGCATCGCGCTTCGCGATGCGATCGCGGCCGTCGCATTGCCTACGGTGGAAGTGCATCTGTCGAACATTCACCAGCGCGAAGCGTTTCGTCACCAATCCTTCATCGCCGGCGTGGCAGTGGGCCAGATCTCCGGATTCGGTTCGACCAGCTACCTCCTGGCGCTTGAAGCGCTTGCGGCTCATCTCGACGCCGATCGTCGCCCGTCGCGCGCGCGATCCGGATCGAGCACTAAGCCTGCGGCCGCACGCCGCTGATTTTTTCGTACCAAGGAGTCTTGTTGTGATTTCGACCGCAGAATTTCGAAACGGCAGCCGCCTGATGGTGGAAGGCCAACCTTTCTACATCGTGGAATTCCAGCATGTGAAACCCGGCAAGGGGGGGGCCTTCGTACGTACGAAGTTGAAGAGTTATCTGACCGGCAACTTGTTGGAACGCACCTTTCGCTCCGGTGAACGGTTTGACGAGCCGGACCTGGAAGAATGCGACATGCAGTTCCTCTATGCCACCGGCGACGCCTATACCTTCATGGACACCTCGACCTATGAGCAATTCACGTACGAGAAGAGCCAGTTGGGCACGAACGCCGACCTGCTCAAAGAAAATATGATCGCCAAAATCCTCGTCTATGAGCACAAGCCGATCGCCGTCGTGCTTCCGACGTTCATCGAATTGAAGGTCGTTGACGGCGAGCCTGGCGTCCGCGGGGACACGGCTTCAGGCGGCAGCAAGCCCGTCACGGTGGAAACCGGCGCGACGATCAAGGTCCCGCTGTACCTGGAGATCGGCGAAACCATCCGGATCGACACCCGAACCCGCGAATTCGTGGAGCGCGTTCGTTGAGCCCAGCACGCAAGAAGGGTGGAAAAGGACGGGGCGCAGGCAAACCGATCGTGTTGCCTCGTGAATTTGCCCCCCGCTCCGCGGCTGCCGAGCAGAGCCTGTTGTATCCGGACCAGGCGGCACAGATCCAACAACTGGCGGATTTGCTCAAGCGGAATCACCTGACGGAACTGGAAATCGAGCGGAGCGGCGTCCGTATCCGTATCCGTCATGAGCCAGCGGTGCGCACCACACCGGTCCATGTCGCGGAATCCGCGCATGCGCAGGTGACGGTGCCTGCCGCCACCGCAATCGCTCAACCTCACCAGGCAGCGGGCACGGAAGGGCAGGTCACCATTACGTCCCCGATCGTCGGCACCTTTTACCGTTCGCCCTCGCCGGATGCCGATCCCTATGTCGAAGAAGGAGACTATGTCAGACGTGGGCAGGTCTTGTGCATCGTCGAGGCCATGAAGCTCATGAATGAAATCGAGTCCGAGGCCGATGGGCGGATCACCAAGATCTTGGCGGAAAGCACCAAGCCGGTCGAATACGGACAACCGCTCTTCCTGATCGATCCCAACGCCACGCCCTAACGCCGACGGAGCCTGGGCGCCCAGTCGGTACACGCAGCCGCCACCGTCATGATAAAAACGATGCAGATTGTGATCCACGCCGGAGCCGGTCGTGTTTAAGAAAGTCCTGGTCGCCAATCGCGGAGAAATCGCCCTGCGGGTCATCCGCGCCTGCAAGGAATTGGGCATCAAAACGGTCGCTATCCATTCGGAGGCGGATGCCGCCGGCCTGCACGTGCGCGCAGCGGATGAACACGTCTGTGTCGGCCCTCCTGAAGCGGCGCTGAGCTATCGCAACATCCCCAATGTGCTGAGTGCCGCCGAAATTACCGGCGCCGATGCCATCCACCCCGGCTACGGATTCCTTTCGGAGAACGCGCATTTTGCGGAGGTCTGCGAATCCATCGGCGTGAAATTCATCGGGCCCACGTCGGAAAACATCGCCTTGATGGGCGACAAGTCCAAGGCGCGTGAAGTGGTCGCCAAACGAGGCTTGCCCGTCACGCCCGGGAGCCCGGGCGAACTCCGTAGCGAGCAAGATGCCCAGGAAGCCGCCAAGGCCATCGGATTTCCGGTCATCATCAAGGCCTCGGCGGGCGGCGGCGGGCGCGGCATGCGTGTCGTGAACAAACCGGAGGAACTGGCGCGGGCATTCCAGGCGGCGCAGGCGGAAGCCAAATCCACGTTCGGCCATGACGGCGTCTATCTCGAGCGCTATTTTCTCGAACCGCGCCACATCGAAGTCCAAATCGTGGCCGACCATCGAGGCCATGTGGTGCATTTGGGCGAGCGTGACTGCTCGATCCAACGCCGGCATCAAAAACTGGTGGAAGAAACACCGTCGCCCGCCATCGACGAACGGTTACGCCGCGAGATCGGCCGTACGGCCGTCGAGGCGGTCAAGGCCATCCATTACAACAGCGTCGGCACGGTCGAATTCCTCCTCGATAAGGATCGCAACTTCTTCTTCATGGAAGTGAACACGCGAATTCAGGTCGAACATCCGATCACGGAGATGGTCACCGGCATCGACTTGATCAAGGAGCAGATCCGCATTGCGTCGGGATTGCCGCTCTCATTCAAACAACCGGACATCAAGCTGAACGGCCACAGCTTCGAATGTCGCATCAACGCCGAGGACCCCGACAAGTTCACACCCTGTCCCGGCCAGATCACGAAATACTCCGCTCCGGGGGGATTCGGCGTGCGGGTCGATTCGGCCATGGAGCCGCAGGCCGTCGTCGTCCCCTATTACGACTCCTTGATCGCCAAACTCATCACCCATGGGCGCGATCGCCAGGAGGCCATGGCCCGCATGCGGCGCGCGTTGGACGAGTTCGTCATCGAAGGCATCAAGACCACCATCCCTCTCCATCGTCGCATCTTCAACGACCCGGATTTCCAAAAGGGCCACGTCTCCACCACGTTCTTGGAACGTTTCCTGGCCAACCAGTCGTCCTGACCGCATTGCAGGAGCCGGCCACGATTCACTGCGACCGACAGACCTTGCTGAAGGGGCTCTATCTCATCCTTGACCCCTCCGTCCGTCCGGACCGCCCGCTGACTGAGCTGTTATGTGAGGCGGCGGCGCAGGGCGTGCGACTCTTTCAGTACCGAGATAAAGGGGCCACCATGCAGGAAGCCTATCGGAAGGCTACGGCCCTTCGGCAAGCTGCGACGCAATGCGGCGCGCTGCTGATCGTCAACGACCGTTGTGACTTGGCCTTGGCGGTGGAAGCAGACGGCGTCCACCTGGGACAGGACGATCTTCCGATTGCCTATGCGCGGAGATTGATGGGGCCGGAGCGGCTGATCGGGCTCTCCACGCACTCGATCCAACAGGTGCGCGATGCGGCAGGGACGGGGCCGGATTACATCGGGTTCGGACCGATCTTCGGTACCGCGACCAAATTAGACCATGATCCTGTGGTCGGCATCGAAGGTTTGCGGAGCGTGCGAAGTCTCACGGAGCTGCCCATCTTCGCCATCGGCGGCATCACGGTCGCGTCGGCACCCAACATTGTGGCCGCGGGAGCGGACGGTCTGGCGGTGATCTCTGCGGTGCTCAAGGCGCCTGACGTGGGTGCGGCGGTTCAGGCCTTTCAGCGTGCTCTGGCCACACAGAAGCGGCAATCTCAGTAATCGCCTGGTCCAACGCCAAACGATCCACCCTCTCCAGCCAATCACCACCTCCGTCGCTCTGATAGGGGAGCGGCCCCAACACGGGCGCTGACGTGCGTTCCCGCAACAGTTGAACCGTCGTCGCGACCTGCTCCCGCTGCAGAGGGTTCTCGGCCGCTTCCGTTTCGTTCAACAGCAAGGCCAGAACCGGCGCCTTCCTCGCTGAGAGGGCCTCCAGCGACAACAAGGCGTGGTTGATCCCGCCGAGCCCGGCTCGCCCGACCAGTACCACCGGCAATCCCAGCCACAAGATCAGATCACGCATATCCCAGGTGGGACCGGTGGGCACCAGGAGTCCGCCTGCGCCTTCGACGACCATCACGTCATGCCGCTCTGCGAGTTGCCGGTAGCAATCCAAGACACGCGCCTGTTCGATCGTCTGCCGGGCTGCTCGCGCCGCAGCCAAGGGAGCGATCGGTAGCGCAAAGCGATAGGGCGAAATCAGATCCGGCTCATTGTGAATGCCGGCCGCGGCCTTCAACCGCTCGGCATCGCTGTTATCGTCGGACCCGGCAGGAAGGCCGGTCTCGACCGGTTTCATCACGCCGACGGCGCACCCCATCGAGCGCAACCGCCGCGCGATCGCAGCGGCCACGAACGTCTTCCCCACGCCGGTATCCGTGCCGGTCACGAACAGTCCCGGTTGTCGCCTGCGCGTCATGGCAGGACTCGGCTATCCAGGTTCCAGACCTGACCCGAAATGTCGGACACTTCGGCGAGCATGCACACCATTTTTGTCACCTCATCGAGATTTGACGTCCGCCCCAGCACATGATCGGTGTTCAGCGCCTGCGCCGGAAACCGGTCACCAGCCAAGGGGGTCGCCTGCCACCCGGGGCAGACCAGGTTCACGCGAATATTGTGCGGGCCCCATTCACGCGCGACACTCTTCATCAGGCCGATCAACCCCGCCTTCGACGCCGCGTAGGCCGCCTGACCGGTCGCGCCCTGCAGGCCTGCATAGGACCCGATGAGCACGATAGAGCCGCCCCCTCCCGCACTCATGGCCGCGCCCGCGGCCTGAAGGCAATGGAAGGTACCGGTGAGGTTGGTGTCTACCACGCGCTGCCACTCCGTTTCTGGACAGGTCACCACCAGATGTGAACCGGCCGTCCCCGCATTACAAATCAGGATATCGAGCTTGCCACGCGCGGTTTCGATGGCCGCAACCATCGTCTGCACCTCGTCGGCTCGTCTGATGTCGGCTTGGTAGAGCGCGCCGGCGCCACCTGCGGCCCTCAGCAGGTCCAACGTTTCCTGCGCCGCCGAGGCATGCCGTCCATAGTGCACTCCAACCCAATGACCGGCGCGTGCAAAGGCCACGCACAGGCCGCGCCCGATGCCGCCCGATCCTCCGGTCACCAGCACCGTCTTGCCCGGAGATTTCGTCCGGGGTTGCAGCGGTTGATCGATTTCCATCTCCATCGACGGTCGTCACCCCGCGGTCGTGCATGCCGACCGGCGGTCGATTATGCGAGGCGACAGAGGAGAAGGCAAGCCACGCCTCCGGCGCGACCTTGCCGCTCTCTGGCGAGTATGGTACGGTCGTTCACTTTTCACTGGAGGCAACCCGCGATGGTCCAACACGTGACGCGTGCGCTTCTGTTCGTATTCGGCCTGGTCGGTAGTCTCGCACTCGGTGGCACCGCGCAACCGGCGCATGCCGCCGACGCAAGCGAGTCAATCTCTCACTCCGCCGAGTTTTTTCCTGACGCAGTCGGAACCCGCTGGCAGTATCGCGGCCAGATCTCCGAAGGTCCCTTGCAGACCATCGAGAATAAGTATTTCACCAACGTGTCCTCTGTCACCGGTACCAAGACCCTCAAGGGCGGCCTGGTCGTCACGGTCTTTCACGATACCAATCCAGGGAACCACGGCCCTTCCGACAGTTTTTATCGGCGGGACGCGGCTGGCATCGTCTACTACGGGTCCGAACCGGGCACCCCTTTGGAAAAGCAGCTGACTCCCTACCAGATCATGCGATTTCCCATGAGGGTGTCCCAGTCGTTCCAGCAGTTCAACCGCACGGACATCGACTTCGGCAGCGACATCGACGGCGACGGCACGAACGAACGGGTCGACGTGGAGGGCCACTCCACCGTCCTCAGCCGCGAGGCCATCACCGTGCCGGCCGGGACCTACAGCGATGCCGTGAAGGTCGAAGCGCGCATGAGCCTCCGCATCAAGCTCTCGTCGTCTGAGAAAATGGCCGTGGGCACCGACGTGATGACGGCCTGGTTCGCCAGAGGGGTGGGATTGGTGAAGTACGTCGAGCGGCAGGAACTTGCGGCCCTGAAGGATGACCGCGGTAATGTCACCGAAATCATGGAAGAGCTGGAACAGGTCGAGGTGAAATCCGCCGCACTAGGGGGTCGGGGCGAATCCACGCCGCAGGGTCTGCTCGCTGACGACATGGGCCGTCATGAACTGCTTCAGGTAGTCCTCGCCGCCGGCCTTCGCGCCAACCCCTGAGAGGCGGTGCCCGCCGAAGGGTTGACGTCCGACCAAGGCCCCCGTGATCGCGCGGTTGATGTAGAGATTCCCCACGTCGAACGCCTGCCGCGCCTGATCGATGTGTCGCGGGCTCCGCGAATAGAGCCCGCCGGTCAGCGCATAGTCCGTGCCGTTCGCCAGTTGCAACGCCTGCTCGAAGGACGAGGCACGCATCACGGCCAACACCGGTCCGAAGATCTCTTCCTTCGCCAGCCTATCCGAGGGGTCGATGTCCGCAACCACCACCGGCCCGACCGCAGTCCCGACCCCTTCGGCGGAACGATCGACCACCACGCGCCCTTCGCGCCGACCAATCGCCACATAGTCTGCGATGCGCTGTTGCGCTCGCCCATCGATCACCGGCCCGACCTGCGTGGCCGGATCGTCGGCCGCGCCGAGACGAAGGCTCCGGACCGCGTCGGCCAACCGTTGCAAAAATTCGTCGTGCACGCCATCGGTGACAATCACCCGCGAACAGGCGGAGCATTTCTGGCCGGCATACCCCGTGAAGGAGGTGACGACACCGGTCACGGCTTCATCGAGGTCAGCAGTGTCATCCACGATGATCGCATTCTTGCCACCCATCTCCGCGATGACCCGTTTCACTGCCCGTTGCTTTGGATCGCGAGCCGCGGCCGCCTGAATGATGCCGAGGCCGACGTCCTTGGAGCCCGTGAAGGCGATGGTCGCCACTCCCGCCGCCTGCACCAGTTCACGTCCCACATCGGGACCGCCTGGCACGTACTGCAACGCTCCCGCCGGCACTCCTGCTTCCGTGAGCACACGTGTCAGCTGATACCCCACGGCGAATGACCGCTCGGAGGGTTTGAACAACACCGGATTCCCGCAGACCAACGCAGCCGAGACCATCCCCGTTGGAATGGCCAGGGGAAAATTCCACGGCGCAATCACGACGGTGATGCCGCGAGGTCGCCAAGACAATTCATTCAACTCACCGGGATACCGGCCCAGACGAAGGGGCGCGCCCAGCCGCTCCATCCCCGTCGCATAGTATTCCAGGAAATCGATCGCCTCCGCCACATCGGCATCGGCCTCCCGCCAAGGCTTGCCCTCTTCAAACACCTCCCAAGCCGCCAGGTCCCACCGTTGCCGACGCATGAGCGCAGCCGCCTTCCGAAGAATCGCCACTCGTTCGGCAACAGACCGATCGCGCCAGGCAGCAGCATGGGCCTCGGCCGCAGCCATGAGCGCGGGCACATTACTCGGAGCATAGCCCTGCACGATCGCCACCACCTGTTCCGGACGGCTGGGATTGAGCGAACGCAGCTCCGGCCCGGCTGGTGGAACGAGGGCACACTTCGCCTCGTCCAGGCGGCTTCCCAGTTTTACCCGGACGAGGTCGAGACTGCGCGCCATGGCATCCCTCACCGACTGGTGGGAAAAATCCGAGAGCGGTTCGTTGACGAACTCCTGGTCGCAACCGCCAGCAGGATCAGGATGAGCGGCTTCCGGAGAAGCCGAGGGTGGGTGAGGGCCAGGGAGGGGTGGAGAGAGCAACAGGGAGAGTGGCTGCGACTCCACATATTCTTTCCGTAGGAACGATTCGTTGGAGGTGTTCTCCAGCAATCGCCGAACCAGATAGGCCATGCCGGGCAGCAGGGCCCCTACCGGCGTGTAGAGCCGCAGGCGTCGTCCGCGATCGGTCATGGCATGTTGAAACGGTTCCGCCATGCCATAGATCATTTGATATTCCCAGGCCTCCGGCGGCAGCTTGAGCGACTCTGCCACCGCTTCCACTACCGCCAGACTCCGGAGATTGTGGGTACCGAATGCCGGTCGCACCAGGGGATGCTGCTCCAGCAACAGTCGGATCAGCGCTTCGTAGTTCACGTCGGTCTCGGCCTTGTGTACGAACAGCGGCAGCGGCCAGCCCCGTTGCCGATAGCGGATCGCGTCGGAATCCCAGTAGGCGCCTTTCACGAGGCGAATCGTGATGGGCACACCTCGTTCGGCAGTCCAATCCAGCAGCCGCCGCACGTCCGCTTCCGTATCGGTTCGGTACGCCTGCAGCGCAACCCCGGCGTGGGGATAGGTCCGGTAGGGCTCTTCGGACAACAGCCGCATGAAGGTGAGCAGGATCACCTCCTTGGTCTCGGCCTGCTCCATGTCGAAGATCACCGAAGCGGGGAGCGTGACCGCGACATTCAGCAGGGGCCGCAAACGGGCCGCGATGACGCGGTAGCTACCGTCGGGATCGATCGGGTCGAGTTGAGAATAGAGCGCGGAGATTTTGATGGAAAGTTGGATGCGCGGGAGGCTCCCCAAATGATCCCGTTCCAGCAAGGGCAAGGAAGGCCACGTCGAGCAGACCTCTCCCAACACCTGCAGCGTCGCCAGACATCGATCCCGGTAGGCATCGGCTTCGCGCTCGCTCACGCTGGCCTCACCCAGAAGATCGACGGAAAAGGCCCGTCCCTCCTGCCACAGCGCGCGCAGCCGGGGAAGCGCCTCGTCGATGGAGGCGCCGGCGATAAAGCTGGTCGCTATCTGCTCCACCTGATGGCGGAGGGCCTTACCGCTCAGCGTCGCGCCGAGCTTGGTGGAACCGAGCGCCCTGAGGCCCCACTGGGCGCCGAAGAGGTTCGCGCCCATCTCGCCGAAATATTCCTCGGCCAGCCGGACGACCTGTCCATCTTCGCGCAGCGACGGCAGCACGTCGATGAAGCGAAACAATTGCGCCTTGAAGGCAGGATCCTTCATCGCCAAATTGATTGCTGCCTGGGACCACCAGCGGGAGTCGAACAGGCCCGGCGCCAATCCGCTGGAACGGTGGGCCAGGTCTTCGCCGATGGCGCGAATGCGGGGTTCGAGCAGGGCGGGATCGAGGGGCATGGCGTCCTCCTGGAGCGGGTTCTGGATACACACTAATCTCACCAGCAGTATACACCGAGGCTCCGGCCCTGACATGGCGCCGCGGCTGCATGCCCCTCTTGAAAATTCGACGGCGCCTCCGTTAGCATGCGCCCCGTTTGTCCGGCTCAATTCTTTCCATGGCGGTGCACTGTGAACACGAGTTGCGCACAGGACCCGAAGGAGTACGATGGGCGACTCGTCCGCACAATCCACCTGCTGGGGCACCGTGTCCCTGTTCACCGCGATCACCCTCCTGACCCTCATCGGAGTGCCGCTCTTCGCCTATTTCTATGACTATACGGCTCTCGATTGGGTGCTGCTCGGCGTCCTCTATATCGTGACGGGTCTGGGTATCACCGTGGGGTATCATCGTCTGTTCACCCATCGCAGTTTCGAGAGCCATCCCTGGGTCAAGGCCTGCCTGCTCATTGCGGGGGGGTGGGCGATGCAGAATTCCGCGCTGCTCTGGTGCTCGGACCACATCCGTCACCATGCCCACACCGACGAGGAAATCGATCCGTACAACGCCCGCAAGGGCTTCTGGCATAGCCATGTGGGCTGGTTGTTCAAGAACACGCCCTACCGAGAGGACCGGTTCGGCGCGAAACTCCGCACCGACCCGATGGTCATGTGGCAACACCGATACTACTGGCCCATTGCGGTGTCTGGTTTGCTCCTGCCGTTCACGGCCGGATACCTCAACAACGGGGTTTCCGGCGGGCTGGGCTGTTTCCTGTTGGCCGGGCTGCTCCGCGTCGTGCTGGTGCTGAATTCGACCTTCACCATCAACTCCCTCTGCCACATGGTCGGAAGCCAGCCGCACGGCACGCAGGACAGCAGCCGCGATAGCTGGTTGATCTCGTTCATCAGCTTCGGCGAGGGCTACCACAACTACCACCACACCTATTCGCGCGACTACCGTAACGGATCGAAATGGTATAACTTCGACCCCTCCAAGTGGCTGATCTATTCCCTATCCCTGTTCGGCTGGACCTACAACCTCCACCGGGAACGTACGTAGCCCTGTTCCTGTCGGCCTCAACCCTCTTCTGCCTAGAGCCGGCTGCGTCCACTGACCCATTTCTTTTGTTCGGTGCGATGGCTTAAGATGGCGACGACGCGACGCTCTCGTGGGGGAGGTCGGTCACGGAGGAGGATTCAGCATGGCGGAACAACAAGGCGGCGCGCCCCAACAGGGGGATGCGTCCACCCGACCCAATATCATTCCCGGCGTGAAACATGTGATCGCCGTCAGCAGCGGTAAGGGCGGAGTCGGCAAGTCCACGGTCTCCGTCAACCTGGCGGTCGCTCTGGCACTGAGCGGCGCCAAAGTCGGCCTGCTCGATGCGGATATCTATGGTCCGAATATCCCCATGATGATGGGCGTCGAAAAGACGCCCGAGCAACAGGACGGCAAGATCACCCCGGCCGAAAGTCACGGCGTCAAATTGATCTCGATGGGCTTTTTCGTACCGGAAGACACGGCGGTGGTCTGGCGCGGACCGATGGTGCATACGGCCATCCAACAGCTCTTCCGCGATGTATTGTGGGGCGAGTTGGATTACCTGCTGATCGACCTGCCGCCCGGCACGGGCGACGCGCAACTGACCCTCACGCAACTCGTGCCGCTGGCCGGCGCGATCACGGTGACGACGCCGCAGGAAGTCGCGCTGCACGACGTGCGCAAAGGCATGATGATGTTCCAAAAGGTGAACGTGCCGCTGCTCGGGATCATCGAAAACATGAGCTTCTTCGTCTGCGGGCATTGCGGCGAACGGACCGAAATCTTCTCCCACGGGGGGGGCGAGCGCGCGGCGGAAAAACTCGGCATTCCGTTCCTCGGGCGGGTGCCCATCGATCCCGCCATTCGGGCGGGAGGAGACTCCGGCAATCCGATCGTCGTCGCGAAGCCCGATTCGCCGCAAGCGAAGGCCTTCCGTGAGATCGCCGACAAGATCGCCGCGGCCCTGCAGAAGGGCGGGGCGGGGGCGGCGAAGAGCCGCATCGAGAGTCTCTTGCAGAAAATCAAACGACCGGCTACCGGCAACTGAGCGGGCACCGGCTCAGAACCGGTCCCGACCGACAGGAGGACCTATGGGTGAGTTGATTCGCGTCGCAGGAACAGGGGATGTCAAACCGGGCAGCGGGATGGTGGCGGAAGTGAACGGCAAAGCCATCGCACTGTTCAACGTCGAGGGCACGTTCTATGCCATCGACAACACGTGCGTCCATCGAGGCGGCCCGTTGGGGGAAGGCGATGTCGAGGGCGACGTGGTCTCCTGTCCCTGGCACAATTGGCAATTCAACGTAAAGACCGGCGCCTGCGTCAACAACCCGTCGGCGAAAGTCACGACCTACGAAGTGACCGTGGAAGGCAACGACATCAAGGTTCGTTTGTAAGGGAGGTGCCCATGGCTGAGAGTGGATTGACCCCGCAGCATATCGAGATCGCCGAAACGTTCGTGCGGCTCTACGTGTTCCTGACCCAATACATCGACCGCTGTGAAGACGAGGCACAGCGCAAGGAATACCCGGAGGAGGAACTGCAGAAACACCTTTCCGAGACCCGCGCCAAGATGATGGACATCCTCAAGGTCAACCCGGTCGTCAAGGGCAAGGTGGAGAAGGAGTGCGAGCGGGTCCTCACGTTGGGAGCCAAGAGCCTCAAAGGCGGCACGGACAAGGTAGCCGCGCTCGACGTGCTGGGCGCAGAGCGGGTCGTGTTGAAAAATAAGACGATTGCTTTGAGCGATCTCCTGGCGGTGTATCGCGCGCTCTAGGTCGTTATGGTCGATCAGGCGGGAGAGAAACACCAACTCGCCGGTTTCGATGACAGGGCGCGTGGCTTCAACCGTCCGGTAGAATTCCTCCGCACCGCCGCCGGCTACCAGGCGTTGTGGCGGTACGAGGCCACAAGGATCGAAAGCGCCGAAGCCACGACGCCGGCAGAAGCGCTCCAACACCTGATCAACCACCTGCAGCGAGAGGGTTTCACGCAACTGCGGAGTCAGCAATGTTACCGCGGCGGGGTTTATCTGGGATCACAGGAGCCCTGGATCGAGTATCCGGACCTTCCGCCGCCGGCAGAGGTGGGCTTACTGGGTCTCATCAAAAAGTGGTTCGGGCGACCAGGCTAAAACTTCCTACTCATTGACGGATCGGCGTTCCAAGCCTATAGTGCCTATGTCCCACAATTGGACAGGCCTATGCGCAGGAATCCATTCGCCGGTCGGCAACGTTCTATTTCACCCACGATCGTCCGGGCAAGCAGCGCGGTCGTTTTTGCCGTCACGCTGCTCACTTCACTCCCCGCCGATGCCAAGATCTACCGCTGCGAAGGGCCCAACGGATCGACACTGCTTACGGACCAGCCGAAGGGCAAGCAAAACTGTGTGGTGATCAACACGGCGACCCCGTCGCTCCCCGGTGGGTTCACGCCGCCGAGAGAGGCCTCCTCGTTTCCACCCCCGCAACTTCCACCGGACGCAGTGCCGCCGGCGGCGCAACTGACGGCGCCACGACCATCGATGCCGGGCGAGTCCAACTTCACCCCTCCGCCTCAGACCGAACCCCAAGCACAAGCCGCGCCGGAAGCGCAACATTGCTCGCCGCGCGTCAATCCGTTGAACCCCTTTGCCGGCATGAATTGCCCACCGCAGTCCGGCGAGACCAAGAAGCCGTAAGGCTGCGCAGACCCTTTGATTGACTCTCCCCTTGCCCCTTCCTATAATGCGAAAAATTACCGTTTACTGTGTTCTGACAAGCACTTATGGCTCTGTTCTCCACCGCGCGCTCATCCCGTCGCATCCAAGATCTTCGCGCAGGCCTCCGGCATGCGTTTGCCGTCCGGCCCGCCGGCGACGACCTGACGGCTGACGACCTGGCCCTGCTCGACCGAGTGGCGGAGGCCGTCGTTGCACGGCACATGGCCGGCCCTGCAGTCCTGTTTCTGGAATCAATGGGACCGATGAGCTTCCTTGGGAGCCAGGCCTTGCTCTTTCTCGCGCCCATCATTGAATGTGCCGTGAACGGCACGGACTTGGCTCAAATCGCGCGGCTCCTCGAACGCCGAGACACCCTCATCCGTCTGATCGCCTTGATTGAAGCCAAGGCTGCTCCTTCCCAAGGAGCCTCGTCTCGATGACCGCTCCGCAGGCATCTCCACAGCCAGCCAGCGATCGGCCCTTGCACGTCATCGTCGCTACCGACTGCGGCAGCACTACCACCAAAGCCATCCTGATCGAACGCATCGGCGACGAATATCGCCAGACCTATCGCGGCGAAGCGCCCACCACCGTCGAGGCGCCTTATGAAGATGTCACCCGCGGGGTGTTGAATGCCATCGCGGAGATCGAAGAACTCTCCGGGCGCACGATCCTCGACGGCGATCACATCATCACGCCCAACCAGGCGGGGCAGGGCGATCCGAAGCGGGGCGTGGATATCTACGTCTCGACGAGCAGCGCTGGCGGCGGCTTGCAGATGATGGTGACCGGCGTGGTGCAGAGCATGACCGGGGAAAGCGCCCAACGGGCGGCCCTCGGCGCAGGCGCCATCGTGATCGACGTGCTGGCCTCCAACGACGGGCGGCTGCCTTACGAAAAGATCGAGCGGATCCGCAGCATGCGCCCGGACATGATCCTGATGTCCGGCGGCACCGACGGGGGCGCCGTGACACATGTCGTGGAAATGGCGGAATACATCGCGGCGGCGGAACCGCGCCCGCGCTTCGGCAGCACCTACCGACTGCCGCTGGTCTATGCGGGCAACAAGGATGCACAGCCGCAGATCCAGAAGATTCTCGGCGAGAAGACGGCGCTGGAGTTGGCCGACAACCTCAGGCCCGTCCTCGAACGGGAAAACCTCGCGCCCGCGCGCAACAAGATTCACGACCTCTTTCTCGAACATGTCATGCAGCAGGCACCGGGGTACAAAAAGCTCATCGAGATGGCCGGCGCGCCCATCATGCCGACGCCGGCCGCCGTCGGCGTCATCATGGAGACCATCGCCAAGCGCGAGGGCATCAATTTGATCGGCGTAGACATCGGCGGCGCCACCACCGACGTGTTTTCGGTCTTCGGCGGCACCTTCAACCGCACCGTGAGCGCGAACCTCGGCATGTCCTACAGCATTTCGAACGTGTTGGCCGAGGCGGGACTCGACAACATCATGCGCTGGGTGCCGTTCACCATCGACGAGCAGAGTCTGCGCAACCGTATCAAGAACAAGATGGTGCGGCCCACGACGATTCCGCAAACACTCGACGAACTCCAGATCGAACATGCCATCGCCCGGGAAGCCCTGCGGCTCGCCCTCATTCACCACAAGTCGCTCGCGGCGGGCCTCAAGGGCGTGCAGCAAGAACGGACGATCTCCGACGTGTTCGAGCAGCAGACCTCCGGCAAGACCTTGATCGATCTCCTGAAGCTGGACCTGATCGTGGGCAGCGGCGGCATCCTCTCGCATGCGCCGCGCCGCGTGCAATCCATGCTGATGATGGTGGACGCCTACGAGCCGCTCGGCGTCACGACCCTCTCGGTGGACAGCATCTTCATGATGCCCCACTTGGGCGTACTCTCCACCATCAACGAGCAGGCGGCGACCGACGTCTTCATACGGGATTGCATGGTCTATCTCGGCACCTGCATCGCGCCGATCGGCAAGGGCAAGGACGGTGACCGTTGCGCGGACTATGAAATTGCCATGCCGGACGGACGGATCGAGAAGGGGACGCTGGCGTTCGGCGATCTGAAACTAATCCCGCTGACGCACGACCAACAGGCCACGGTTACGATGCAGCCGACCAAACAGGTCGACCTCGGCAACGGGCCGGGACAGAGCCTGACACGCACGGTACAGGGCGGAGTCGTCGGGCTCATGCTCGATGGACGCGGCAGGCCGTTACAGTTGCCGAGCGACCAACAGGCTCGTGTGGCCGCCTTGAAGCGGTGGTATCAGGCCGTCGATCTCTATCCACAAAGCGGCTTCTAGGGACAAGGCGACAGGATGGCGCATAGTTACACACCGGGTTTGACCGTCACCGAACGGACCACCGTCCACCGCCGACGCATCCTCCCGCTGCCGGGCACGGTGCTGGTCCAGGCCGGCGAAGAGGTGCATGCCGAAACGGCCGTCGCCCGCGCAGAACTGCCCGGCAAGGTCATTCCCCTCAACCTGGCCAATCAGCTGGGCATCGCGCCGGACGAGATCCACGAATATCTCGTGAAGAAAGAGAAAGACGCCGTCGCCAAGGACGAAGTCCTGGCGGAAAACAAACCCTTCATCAAGTGGTTCAAAACGGAGATCCGTTCGCCAGTCACCGGCACGGTGGAGTCCGTCTCCACCATCACCGGGCAGGTGCTGCTCCGCGAGCCGCCCCGGGTGCTCGAATTGCGCGGCTACATCGACGGAACGATCGCCGAGGTACATCCGGCACAGGGTGTGACCGTCGAAACCACCTGCAGCCTGGTACAGGGCATCTTCGGCATCGGCGGAGAGACCGGCGGCGACCTGGTGATGGGCGTGACCTCGCCGGACCAACCGCTCCATCCCGAACAACTCACCCCCTCGATGAAGGGCAAGATCGTCGTCGGCGGCTCCTTCCTGTCCGCCGTCGCCATGGCCAAGGCCAAGGATATCGGCGTGGTCGGGATCGTCGTCGGCGGCATTCACGACAAGGACCTGCGGACGCTGCTGGGTTACGACTTGGGCGTGGCCATCACCGGCACGGAGCAGGTGGGCTTCACGTTGATCCTCACCGAAGGGTTCGGCACCATCCCGATGGCCCCGAAGACCTTCGCGCTCCTGTCGGCCCACGCCGGACAGCGGGCCTCCATCTCAGGCGCCACGCAGATCCGGGCCGGGGTGATCCGGCCGGAAATCATCATTCCGCACGAGACGCCCAAGGTCCAGGCATCTCCTCAGCAGGCCGAGCGCGAGGGCATCCAGATCGGCGACCCGGTGCGCATCATCCGCGATCCGCTTTTCGGGCGCATCGGGACCGTGTGCGGCCTCCCGTCTGAATTGCGGCTGATCCCGACGGAGAGTGAAGTGCGGGTGCTCGAAGTGAAATTTCCCGACGGGACGACAACCGTGGTGCCACGCGCCAACATCGAAGTGATCGAAGGAGCCTGAGCGACGTGCAGCCCCTCGTCCGCCTTCTCTTGTTCATCCTGCTCTGCGCGCTCTGGACCGCGACCTTCGCACCGGCCCAGGCTTCGCCGGCTCCACCGCAACACCTGCAGGTCTTCGACACGCCCAGCGACGGGGGCGGCAGCTTGACCGTCTTGTGGGCACCCTCGGCTGCCGACAGCGCCACCGCCAAGTACCAAGTCCTCTTCCATGAGGGCGTGGCACCGCGAAACCAGGCGGACTGGAAGGTACTCGCTGAATTTCCTGCGAACAGCCACTACGTGCGCGAGGCCAAGGCCAGTTGGTGGACCAGGCCCGGCGCGCTGGACGACCATGTCTATTTCATCAAGAACGGGAAGGGTGTCGAACTCAAGGCAGGCCAGGCCTATGCCGTGACCGTAGCGGTGGTGGCCGATCAGGAACGCGTCTTGGCGGATTCGCAACTGGCCTCGCCGGAACCGAATTGGATGAACTGGAACCAGCTCAACAACCTGCTGCTCGCGCTGCTCTTCGGGGCGGTGGTGTTTTACGCGATCAACCTGGCCAAGCGGAAGGAGATCTTTCTCCGCCGCATCCCCGGCCTGGATGCGGTCGACGAGGCCATCGGACGCGCCACCGAATTGGGCAAACCGGTGCTCTACATGACGGGCGCCCACGACATGAACGATCCCTCGACCATCGCCGCCGCCGTCATCCTCGGTCGCGTGGCCAAGAAGGCCGCGGCCTATGAAACGGAGTTACTCGTTCCGCACCGTGAGCCCATCACCATGGCGGTCTGTCAGGAGATCACCAAGCAGGCCTATTTAGAAGCGGGCAAACCGGACCTGTTCAAGGAAGACGCGAATTTCTTCATCACCAGCGACCAGTTCAGCTACACGGCGGCGGTAGACGGCATCATGCTGCGGCGGAAACCGGCGGCGAATTTCTTCATGGGCTCCTATTTTGCGGAGTCGCTGTTGCTCACCGAAACGGGCGCAAGCACCGGCGCGATTCAGATCGCCGGCACCGATTCCGATCACCAGCTCCCGTTCTTCGTCACGACCTGCGACTACACGTTGATCGGCGAGGAACTCTACGCCGCGAGCGCCTACCTGTCCAAGGAACCGATTCAGATCGGCACCTTACGCGGGCAAGATTTGGGCAAGGCCTTCATCCTCGGCGTGATCGGACTCGGGACCATCCTGGCGACCCTGGCGGTAGTGACCGGCGCGACGTGGCCGCAGCTGATTCTGGACCTCTTCAAGGACCTGAAATGATCTTTCTTCGCCGGCAGCTGCCGCTGCTCATCACGCTAATCACCGGCCTGGTCATGGCGGCCCAGTACTACGTGCCGCATCCCTCGTCCGAACAACTATTGACCACGGTCACCAAGTGGCTGCAGATCATCGGCGGCTTCGCGCTGGTGTTGGGTGTCACGAGCCTGTTTCACCTGCATGCGGCGAAGATACGCCGGAAGGAAGCGGGATGGGGCTACAGCCTCGTGCTCTACGCCGGCATGCTGGGCACTATCGCCGTCGGCCTCTGGAACCACGGCAAGGAAAGCATCGATGGGGCGATGACCTCCTTCGGCTGGGTCTACTCGTATATGCTCGTGCCGCTGCAGGGCACCATGTTCGCGATCCTGGCCTTCTTCATCGCCTCCGCAGCCTACCGGTCGTTCCGCGCCCGCAGCCGCGAAGCCGCCGTGTTGCTGGTCGCCGCCGTCATCGTTATGATGGGCCGCGTGCCCTTGGGCGAATACATCTTGCCGCTGAGCGGAGACCTGTCGAGCTGGATCTTGAACGTGTTGAACGCCTCCGTCCGCCGCGCCATCCTCATCGGCGTGAGTCTGGGCGCCGTGGCCCTTTCCTTCAAGATCATCTTCGGCGTGGAACGGTCCTACCTGGGCGGAGGAAAGGAATGAGCCTCGCCGAACGTATGTTGCGGATCGACCGGCGGGTCATCTTCCTGGTGATCGGCCTCTGTACGCTGTTCCCGCTGCTGTACCCGGTCGGGCTGCCGATCAAGATTTCCCCCGAAGTGCGGGCCGTCTACGACTACATCGAGAACCTGCCCGAGCAGTCGGTGTTTCTGCTGTCGCTGGATTTCGACCCGGCCTCCAAGCCGGAACTCTACCCGCAGGCCGTGGCGATTCTCCGCCACGCCTTCAAGAAAAACCTGCGCGTGGTGGCGATGACGCTTTGGGTGTCGGGCACGGGCTTGGCCGATCAAATCATTACCCAGGCTGCGAAGGAAGCGGGGAAGGTGAACGGGACGGATTACGTGTTCCTGGGCTGGAGTCCCGGCGGCAGCGCGGTGATCTTGAACATGGGGCAGGACCTCTATAACGCCTTCCCCGCCGATTATGGCGGCAAGGCCACCAAGGGGCTGCCGGTCCTGGCCGGCGTGCAGAACCTGCGCGACGTGACCTATGCCATGAGCCTGGGGGCGGGCAATCCCGGCGTCGAGGCCTGGTACGTGTTCGGCAAGGACAAATACAAGTTCGAACTGGGCGGCGGCTGCACCGGCGTGATGGCGCCAGGCCTCTATCCCTTGCTCCGGAGCGGCCAGATCAACGGGCTGATCGGCGGTCTGCGCGGCGCGGCGGAATATGAAACGCTGGTGGGGGCGAAAGGCAAGGCAGTGGCCGGCATGGACGCGCAGTCGGCTACCCACATGGCCATCATCGTGCTCGTGATGATCTGCAACCTCTTCTACTTCTCGCTGCGGCGGCAACAACGCCGCCAGCCTGGCATGGGGGCCTAGACAGGATGGAACTCTCCTTCGCCACCATGTTGGGCGCCTGGGTCGCCACGGGACTGACGCTGTTCATCCTGTCGTTCCTCTATGAGGACAACCCGCTCTTCAAACTTGCCGAGCACCTCTATGTCGGCGTCTCGTTGGGTTACACCATCGTCAAGGCTTACGACACGGTGGTGATGACGCTCATCATCCGGCCGATCATCGACAAGGGGGAATGGTCGCTGCTCATCCCGGTCGCCATCGGGATGCTGATGCTCACGCGGTACGTGCCCAAGGCCGCCTGGCTCTCACGCTACGCCTTTGCCTTCATCGTGGGCGTGGGCGCGGGCCTGGCGATTCCGCGGACGATCTCATCGTTCATCCTGAAACAGATCGAGGACACGGTGAGGCCGTTGCTGTCGGTGGCCCCCGGTGAGGGCGTCACCTTCACCTGGTCGCTTTTGAATCCGGCCAGCAACCTCAACGGTATCATCATCCTCATCGGAGTGGTCTCGGTCCTGTTCTACTTTTTCTTCTCGGTGGAGCATTCGGGGCCGGGCAAGATGGTCGCGCGCGCCGGCATCATGTTCCTGATGATCTCCTTCGGCGCCGCCTTCGGCTATACGGTCATGGCCCGCATGTCGCTTCTGATCGGCCGGCTGACGGACTTGATCGAATTTTCCGACGCCTCCTACGGCCGTCCGACCCTCTGGCTCCTGTTGCTGACCGTCGCCACGCTCATCATCCTGAGTCGACGCGGCAGCGCCCATCCGCCGGAACGTTAAGCCACCGAACACCTACCTTCCAGTTGCGCCTGAGAAGACCGCTCCGTTAGAATGCGCTTCACCATGGACGCCACCACCGCCGCACCAAAAGATCCTGCGCTCTGTCCGCTGCTCCGCAATCTGCAGTTCACGCCCATCAAGCAGGGTGAAGAGCAGTACGTCGTGCTCTGGGACCCGACCGGATTGAGCAAGGAGAAGCTGGTCCTGCCGCTGAACTATTTCTTCATCGTGCAGCACCTGGACGGCGAACACAGTCTGCCCGAGATCGGGACGATTTACCTGAAGCGCTTCGGCGAATTTCTCATGCCCAACAAGGTCGAGCAACTCATCGCCGACCTGGACGAGAAACTCTTTCTGGAAGGGGAACGGGCGGAACAGGCTAAACGGCAGGCACTGGACGCCTACCGGCAAGCGCCCCACCGGATAGCCGCCTTTGCAGGCCGCAGTTACGAAGCCGATGGGGCCAAGCTGCGCGCCCAGATCAAGGGCTTCTTCACGTCGAAGGAAGGGCCGGAGATCAAGGCCTCGGAACATGCGGGGAAGCCCATCAAGGGGCTGGTGGCTCCGACCTACGAACCCAAACATGCCGGGCCGGTCTATGCCTGGGCCTACAAGGAACTGCAGGAGGCCCAGCAACCGGAACTCTACGTGTTGCTCGGCACGGCCTTCTCCGGTCTGGAGCAACTGGTCGCGGTGACGGATAAGGATTTTGAAACGCCGCTGGGCGTCGTGCCGGTCGAACGGAGCGTGACCGACGTGCTACGCGCGCAGCTACCCACGGTCTTCAACGAGGAGTTGGTCCATCAAAACGAACATGCCTTGGAATTCCAATTGCCATTTTTGCAAGCAAGCCTCGGGAAGGACCGGCCCTTCCGCATCGTCCCCATCCTCACGTCGTTCTCGGCGGGCAGCCTCCGCGACGCCCAGGTACGCGAGAAGGTGGAGACGTTCCTGCGGGTCTTGAAGGAAGCCCTGTCGGCCTACGGCAAGCCCTACTGCGTGGTGGCCGGGGCGGAACTCGCCCACATCGGCATGCGCTACGGCGACTCGGCGCCGCCGACTGATTTCTCCTTCCACCGCTGTATGCAGACCGATTTGGAGATGCTCAAACACGTGGAGAATCGCGAGCCAGAAGAATTCGCCAGGTTCATCCAGAAGGAAAACGACCAGCGCCGCATCTCGGGCTTCTCGCCCATCTACCTGCTGCTGCGTTTGATCCAGGCGGAAACGGGGCAGGTGCTGCGCTACGACCGCGGCATCACCGATCAATACAATTCCACGGTCACCTACGCCAGCATGACCTTCTTCTAGGCCGCTCCCTATTCCGGCACGCCGCCGGCCGGGTCGGTATATCTGGTCGGGGTCGTGAAACGGTCCCAGGTGGTGACCAGGCCCTCTTCGAAGTACACACGAAACGCGCTGGTCACACAGGCATCCCGTCCGATCGGCGGATAGAGCCAGACCTGAAGCAGCTTCCCAGCCCTCTCCTGCTCCTTCTTACAGACCGGAGCCCCCATCGCCAGGTATACCTGATCCTGCGTCATGCCGCGCAGAATCTTCCCGTGATCGATGGCCCAGCGCACGCCCTCCGGGTAAGACGGATAGAGGTCCGTCATCAGGCGGTGACGGTCCCCATCGCAGCCCGAGACAGCCGTCGCAACGAGGATGAGGCTACCGTAGAGCAGGGAGTGCATGGTGATCATAGGGCAAAGGTCCCGACCGACACACATCGTGGCGGCACGCGCGCCCACGCTGACCGGCTCACGGCCTCGACGTGGTCGAATAGGTTATGGGAAGGGTCACAATGACTTTGGCTTGACCAAGCGGATGTCTCAGCTTCAATGGAGAAAGGCCGCGTACGCTCTGCATGGCGGCCTGGTCCAGCAGGGGGATGCCCGAACTTCTGTCGATCCAGCTATACGGAATGGTGCCGTCCGATCTGATGATGGTGGACACTACCACCGTGCCCTCCCATCCGCTCTCAACAGCCTGCGCAGGATAAAACCCGATGTCCGTAAATTTAGCAAACACATCTCTTGCGAGCCAGGTGTAATCATGGCGGCCTCCCTGGAGAGCCGCTCGATCCGGAGCAGGTAATGCATATTGGATGGGAAACTGGACTTCAACCCTCCGGGGATCGGGCGAGCAGCGTCGATCGTAGACCGACCCCACGCTCTGAATGGTTGCAAGCGCATGCGCGTCGAGGTCTGGGTGGCCGGAGCTTTCCTGAATCTGCGCATCGATGATGGTGCCGTCCGCTTCCACGAGAACCTTGGTCATGACGATCCCTTCCCGCGCAGCGTGTTTTGCCTCTTCGGGATATTGCTGAATGGCGCGGACCGTTCTTGTGAGTGAATCCGCAATCAACCGCTGCAGAACACCGAAAGGATGACTCCTGGATGCCTGGTCAAGTTCGTAATGGATCGGGACAGCAACGGATAACAGCTCGTTTCGCTCTAACGGGATATGGGCTGAAATAGGAAAACTTCGCTCAACCGTCTCGATTGCATCCACTATCAGGTCCGTGCAGCCTGAGTGACGATATACCTCCAAGCCGGCCAGACTGCCGTCCGACTTAATCAACGCCTCGACGAGGACCCATCCCTCCCAACCCTCCGTCTTCGCCCGATCAGGATATCTGAAGCCGGACTGTACTTTGTGGCTGATGACATGGGCGAGTTCGCTGCGATCGGAGATTCGCGGCTCGAACGAGACTCTCTCTGGAGTGATACAACCCGCTAGAAGCAGGAGAATAATCGAGCGCGAGAGGCAGAAAGTGACATGAAGAAAGTGACGGTTCATCCCGCTGAGTGATCCGGGCGGTGCCGAGTTTACTCCTTCACCGTCACCTTCATGCGGATCGGCTCCAGCGGGTTGTCGCGTTCATCGCGCGCCACCTTGGCGATCAGGTCGATCACCTCGATGCCGCGAAAGATTTCGCCGAAGACCGAATAGCGACGATCGAGCCCGCTGTTGTCATCGAGGCAGATGAAGAACTGCGAGCCGTTGTCGTTGAAGTCCCTGGTGCTCGTCCCGTCGCGAGGCATCTTGGCCATGGAGAGCGCGCCGCGTTTGTGCGGGCGATCGTTGGGTTCGGGGTTGAGGAAATAGCCGGGGCCGCCGGTCCCGTGCAGGTGACGCTCGGGCTGTTTGCTCAAGGGGTCGCCGCCCTGGATGAGAAAGCCCGGGATCACGCGATGGAACGTCGTGTCGTCGTAGAAGCCCATCTTGGCCAGGTTGATGAAGTTTTCGACATGGCGCGGCGCGTCGTCCGGATAGAACCGGATCTTGATCTCGCCGAACTTCGTGGTGATCGTGGCCCGCGGATCTTTCTTCTGGAATTGGATCGTCATGGGCCCAAATCTAGCAGGCCCGATATTCCAACGGCAAGGGGAGGGGAGGGGCAACGGCCAGATTGTCTCGCCACCGGAGAAAGGGTATCCTGCTGCGGCTTGCAGCGGACACATGTTTCACGAAGCCCCAGATGCAATGGATTGCCCCATCGGAAAAAGACAGGGCGACGGACGCGCTGGAAAAGCGTCTGTGGGACGCAGCCGATCAGCTGCGGGCCAATAGCGGCCTCACCTCGGCCCAATATTCCTGGGCCTCATCTTCCTCCGCTTCGCCGATGTGCGCTTTGCCAAGATCCGGGCCGACCTGGAGAAGATGGCATCCTCGTCACGGCGCGGCTCACGCGTGGGCGAACCATCAGCCTACCATGCCGAAGGGGTGCTCTATCTCACGCCGAACGCCCGCTTCGAACAGCTCCTCCATCTGCCGGAGGGCAGCAATGCCGGCAAGGCGATCAATGAAGCCATGCGCGACATTGAAAAGCACAATCCCCAGCTTGCCGGGGTGCTTCCTAAGAGCTATGAAGTCTTTGTAGGCACGTTGTTGAAGGAACTGCTCAAGCGCGTGTCCGAAATCCCGGCCACCATGGATTACGACGCCTTCGGCCGCATCTACGAATACTTCCTCGGCGAGTTTGCCAGGACGGAAGGCCAGAAGGGCGGCGAGTTCTACACGCCTTCCGGCATCGTGCGTTTGCTGGTCGAAGTGCTGGAGCCCTACCATGGCCGCATTCTGGACCCGGCCTGCGGCTCCGGCGGCATGTTCGTCCAAAGCGCCCGTTTCGTAGCCGAGCATAAGAAGAACCCTTCGTCAGAATTGGCTATTCACGGACAGGAGAAAGTCTCCGCCACCGTCGCCCTCTGCCGGATGAACCTGGCCATGCACGGCCTGGAAGGGGATATCAAAGAGGCCATTACCTACTACGACGACCTGCACAACAGCACGGGCAGATTCGACTTCGTCCTCGCCAATCCGCCGTTCAACGTGAACGCCGTCGATAAGGAACGGCTGGAAGCCGAGGTCGGCAAGGGCCGCCGCTACCCCTTCGGCCTGCCGCGCACGGACAACGCCAACTATCTCTGGATTCAACTCTTCTATTCGACATTGAACCAGACCGGGCGAGCCGGATTCGTCATGGCCAACAGCGCCTCCGATGCCCGCTCGTCCGAACAAGAACTTCGCAAACAGCTCATCGAAGCCCGTGCGGTGGACGTGATGGTCGCCGTCGGGCCGGACATGTTCTACACGGTCACGCTGCCCTGTACCTTGTGGTTTCTGGATCGATCAAAGCAGAAGACGCCGAGGGCCGACAAGGTCCTCTTTCTCGATGCACGGCACATTTACCGTCATGTGGATCGGGCGCACCGCGACTGGACCGAAGGCCAAATCGGATTCATGGCGAACGTCGTCCGGCTCTATCGGGGGGAAGAGCCGGACTTCACCCTGGGCGGGCCTGAGGCCGGAGCCAAGCTGAAGGAAGTGTTCGGCAAAAAGCTGAAGTTCGCTGATGTGCCAGGACTATGCAAAGCCGCCATGATCAAGGAGATCGAAGCGCAGGGCTGGAGCCTGAATCCCGGTCGATACGTTGGCGTGGCACCCGGCGAGGAAGTCAGCGACGAGGACTTCAAGGAACAGCTCGAAACGCTAAACGAAGAACTGGAAATGCTCAACGCGCAGGCACGCGACCTTGAAGGAACCATCGCTCGGAATGTAGCGGAGATTCTGGAGGCGTACGTTGCACGCACACAGCTGGCCTGAAACGAGAATTGGAGATATTGGAGAGGTCTTCACAGGTCGGACTCCGCCGACCGAGCGACAATCCTACTTTGGGGGAGAATTTCCGTTCATAACGCCCACAGATATGCATCAAGGAAAGTTCGCCAGATCTACACAACGGACTATTTCGAATGAGGGTGCAGAGCTACTGAAACGGATTCAAATCCCGCCAAACAGCATTTGCGTCTCCTGCATTGGCTGGCAGATGGGCGAGGTGATCATGACCGATCGCCCATCGTTCACCAACCAACAAATCAACACTATCGTTCCCAATGGGAAGGTCGACCCATCATTTCTGTTCTATTCGCTGCTCCCCCGAAAGAGCGAGCTGCTTTCGCTCGGCGCCGCTACTGGAGTCAGAACGCCGATCTTGAACAAGTCCGCTTTCTGCGACATTAAGGTAAAAATTCCCGTGCTGCCGCTCCAACGCCGAATCGCAGGCATCCTGTCGGCCTATGACGACCTAATCGAGAACAACCAGCGGCGCATCAAGATTCTGGAAGAGATGGCCCAATCCCTCTACCGCGAGTGGTTCGTGCACTTCCGCTTCCCCGGCCACGATAAAGTCAAAATGGTTTCTTCTCCCCTCGGCTCTATCCCACAAGGGTGGGGAGGTCGATTTGGTGATCTTGTCACTATCGAGCGTGATGGCATCAACCCATTTGAGTTTCCCCAAGAACTGTTCGAACACTTCAGCATTCCTGCATTCGACAATGGCCGACAACCAGCAACCGAACTGGGTGAGACGATTTTGAGCGGGAAATACTGCATCAATAGTTCATGTGTCTTACTCTCCAAGCTCAACCCACGAATCCCACGAATTTGGCTCCCAGCAACAAGTGACCAGCGTCGCGCCATCACTTCGACTGAATTCCTCGTCCTGAAACCACGGCCAGGAACCACTCGTGAATTTATTTATGCCAAATGTTGTTCTGAAGAGTTCGCGGGTCAGTTCGCCAGTCTCGCAATAGGCACGTCAACTAGTCATCAACGCGTCAAGCCCGAAAACCTCCTTACGATCCCAGGCACCGTATCCGATCGATCGATAATCGAACGGTTTTCCTCAGTTGTCGCCCCAATGTTGCTACTCAGCCAACAGCTTCGAGGGAAAACTCAGAATCTCCGCCGCACCCGAGACCTGCTACTCCCGCGGCTGCTGTCAGGGCAGATAGCAGTGAAGGAGAACTGAATCATGGCTGGGATCCGAAACCTCAGCAAGTTGATGCGCGTGCCGCTACGCGAGGCATGGAAGCACGAGGCCGGCGAGCTCACGCCATGGCTTGCTGAGGCTGACAACTTGAACACCCTTGCGGACGCCCTCGGAGTAAGTGAACTGGTCCTTGTTGCCACAGAACATTGGGTTGGCGATTTCAAATTGGACATTCTTTGTTCGGATGGCGATCAGCAGGTCATCATCGAAAATCAGCTTGATGAAACGGACCACAAGCACCTGGGCCAGATCCTCTCCTACGCGGCCGGGGTGGGCGCCAACAAGGTGGTGTGGTTGGCGGAATCGTTCCGCCCCGAGCACATCGCTGCGCTTCAGTTCCTCAACGAGAACACGACCGAGAACCTGAGTTTCTTCGGTGTGCAGATCGAGTTATGGCGCATCGGTGAATCGCCGCTTGCGCCGAAATTCGAGGTCGTCGTAAAACCCAACGATTGGGCGAAGATCGGTCGTGAGCAGGCGCGTGCCGTATCCTCTGCCTCACCGACCAAACAGTTGCAGCAGAAGTTCTGGACGGCTCTCGTTGAAAGACTTGCGAAGAACGCACCACATATTCGACCCCAGAAGCCTCGCCCTCAGCACTGGCTGAACAATTCCATTGGACGTTCCGGTTTCGGTCTGACCATCACGGCGAACACCCGCGACGAGCGCCTCGGGGTAGAATTGTGGATTCCGGGAGCGGAGGCCAAAAAGCATTTCGCTGATCTGCTAGTACAGAAGCAGGTCATTGAAGGGAAGTTGGGATTTGAGCTGGACTGGCAGGAACTCCCGGATGCCAAGGCTTGCCGGATAGCCACCTGGTACTCACACGCATCCATCGAGGATGAGAGTCGCTGGGATGAATATTTGAACTGGCTCACGGAGCGACTGGTGAAAATGGATCAGGTGCTCCGGCCGATTGTGAAAGCGTTGCCGTGAGTCCTCACACGTACACCGAAGACTCTCTCGTCGAACAACCGGCCATCCAGCTTTTCTCTAAGCTGGGTTGGCAGACGGTCTCGGCTTTGGAAGAAGTCTTCGGTGTCGGTGGCACGCTGGGGCGTGAGACGAAAAGCGAAGCGCTGCTTCTTCCTCGTCTCCGTACCTCCCTCGAACGCCTCAACCCCTCTCTCCCACCCGAAGCGCTCTCGCAAGCCATCGACCAACTCGCCCGAGACCGCTCTGCCATGAGCCTGGCGGCGGCGAATCGGGAAGTGTACGGGCTGCTCAAAGACGGCATTGAGGTGACTGTTGCGGATGCCGCGAGCGGCGGCCAGGAGCCAAAGCGGATCCGCGTGATCGATTGGGAGAATCCTGCCGCCAACGATTTTCTGTTGGTAAGCCAGTTCAGCGTGACAGGTTCGCTCTATACCCGCCGGCCTGACCTTGTCGGGTTCGTGAACGGCCTGCCCATCGTCGTGATCGAGTTGAAGAAGCCCGGTGTCCCGGCGCAGCAGGCGTTCGACGACAATCTCACCTGTTACAAATCGGATATCCCCCAGCTCTTCTGGTTCAACGGCCTGATGATCGCCTCCAACGGAACGGAAAGCCATGTCGGCTCGCTCACGGCAGACTGGGAGCGTTTTTTTGAGTGGAAGCGGATCGAACACGAAGACGAACCCCGCCGGGTGTCGCTGGAAGTGATGCTCCGCGGCACCTGTGAGCCGTCGCGCCTGCTGGATCTGCTTGAAAACTTCTCTTTGTTCTCCGAGCGCAAGGCCGGATTGGTCAAGGTGCTGGGACAGAATCACCAGTTCCTCGGGGTGAACAATGCCATTGCCGCCACGTTGACCGCGTGGAAGGAGGGCCACGGACGAGGCGGTGTCTTTTGGCAGACACAGGGTTCCGGCAAGAGCTTCTCGATGGTGTTCTTCGCCCAGAAGATTCTCCGCAAGGTGCCCGGCAATTGGACCTTTGTCGTCGTGACCGATCGGGTTGAACTGGACGACCAGATTGCCAAGACGTTCAAGGCTTGTGGTGCGGTCAGTGAGACAGAGAGTGACCAATGTCACGCCCAAAGCGGGAGGCAGTTGCGGCAGTTGCTTGGCGAAAACCATCGCTATGTCTTCACGCTCATCCACAAATTCCAAACTCCTGAACTACTGTGCGACCGCTCGGATGTCATCGTTCTGACGGACGAAGCCCACCGGAGCCAATACGACCAGTTGGCCCTCAATATGCGTGCCGCCTTGCCCAACGCCCTTTTCCTCGCCTTCACCGGCACGCCTTTGATCGCAGGGGAGGAGCGGACGCGCGAGGTGTTCGGCGACTACGTCTCGGTCTACGACTTCCAGCAGTCTGTGGAAGACGGCGCGACGGTGCCGCTCTTCTATGAGAACCGCACCCCGGAACTGCGTTTGGAGAATCCGAACCTCAACGACGACATCTACAACCTGATTGAGGCAGCAGGACTCGACGACGAGCAGGAGAAGCGACTGGAACGGGAACTCGGCCGGCAGTATCAACTCCTGACGCGCGACGACCGCTTGGAGACGATCGCCAAGGATATCGTCCAGCACTTCCTCGGGCGTGGCTTTCAGGGCAAGGCGATGGTCATTTCCATCGATAAGGCGACAGCCTTACGGATGTACGACAAGGTCAGGGTGCACTGGAACGCAGAAGGGACGCGTGTCGCGAAGGAGTTGGCCAGGCTCAGGACGTACGGGGCTAAGGCCGCCGATCCCGATCGTATCCGGGAACTCAAGGCGCGCCTCGATGTGATCCATACGACCGACATGGCGGTCATCGTCTCCTCCGCCCAGAACGAGATTGCGGACATGAAGAAACTGGGTCTGGACATCGCGCCGCACCGCAAGCGCATGAACGATGATGAGCTGGACGAGAAGTTCAAAGAAGCGAAAGACCCGCTGCGCCTGGCCTTTGTCTGTGCCATGTGGCTGACCGGTTTCGATGCGCCGAGCTGTTCGACGATCTATCTCGACAAGCCGATGCGGAACCACACCCTGATGCAGACCATTGCGAGGGCGAACCGCGTATTCCCCGGCAAGCACAGCGGCCTGATCGTCGACTATGCCAATGTCTTCGAATCACTGGAAAAGGCGCTCGCGCTATATGCCAAGGGAAAAGGTGGGGAGCGCCCGATCCGCGACAAACGGAACCTTGTCGAAAGTCTCCGTCAGGCGATCACCGAAGCGACGTCCTTCTGCCAGGCCCATGGGGTGAGCTTGGAGGAACTTGAAAACATGTCTGTCGGAAGTTTGGACCGCCTCACCAAGATCGCAGAGGCCGTCGAGGCCCTCATCTCGCCGGACCCGCTGCGCAAGGATTTTCTGGCGCAGGAACGTTGGGTGCGGACCTTCTTTCAAGCCGCGAAGCCCGATCCTTCGGTGTTGGAATTCGCCTCACGTGTGGCTTGTCTCACGACCATCGCTGACTCGATCCGTGAACGAACCGGCGAAGGACCAGCGGATATCTCAGCGGTGATAACAGACTTGAACAAGATTCTGGATGCGTCAGTGGCGGCGGACGGTTTCCACATTCCTCAACGCACAGACGGTCATGGAGTCATCGATCTGACGAAGATCGACTTTGACGCCTTGGCCAAGCGGTTAAGCGAGTCCAAGACCAAAAACATCGACCTGGAGCAGCTCAAAGCGGCCATCCGCTCGAAGCTGGATACGCTGATTCGTCTGAACCGGATCAGGGCCGATTATCTGGCGAAGTTTGAGGAATTGATTGAGTCCTACAACGCAGGGAGCCGCAACATCGACGAGCTGTTCAAGGAGCTGCTGGCGCTGAGCCGCAGCCTGAATGAGGAGCAAGAGCGGCATGTTCGTGAACACCTGTCCGAGGAAGAATTGGTCATTTTCGACATCCTCACCAGGCCGGCTCCAGCGCTGAGTGGAGAGGAGCGTGCGGAGCTGAAGAAGGTGGCCAAGAATCTGTTAACAAAACTGAAGCAGTTACTCGTTCTGAACTGGCGTCACACCGTCGTGGCTCGGTCACGGGTGAAGCTCGCCATCGAAGATGTTCTCGACCAAGGCCTGCCTCGTGCCTACACGCCGGACATCTACAAACAGAAATGCTCCGCAGTGTTCGAACATGTCTACGAAGTCTACGGGGACCGAAGCGGACGACTTTACATGGGCGGAGAATAGAGCACTATGACCGGCACAACGAAAAACAAGAGGCAAAATAAATGTCACAAAAACCTGGTTTCGAACCAAAACATCTTGGAGAAGCATTCCTTCGGCTGATCATATGCCTTGTCGCGGGTTGTCTTTTCATCTTCTGCCTGAGCAGGTCTTTCCCTTACGAAAACAGAGGTCCTGGCGAGGCGTGCTCTCCCCAGCGCTACAATCTGACTGCCCTTTTCGACACCAATCAGGTGGATCTTCTCACTATCATGTTGGCTCTCGCCGCATATACCAGCGGAGTAGTGCTCCATTTTAAGAATCAACGGATGGCGATTGAGGAGGATCCCCATAAATTTAAATTGCCACACCAGAAAACAAAAAAGTGCAGGAAATTACTCAGAGAATTATGTGGGTGAGTCTTGGCGACATCACCATCGTGCTGATCGGAGTGCTCATCTTGGTGCGGATCGTATTCTGGACACAACACAAGACCAACGAAACTGTCGATAGATGCTTGCTAGGGCTCATTCTTGGATTGTCACTCTACTTTGTGTTGCTTCATGCCGTCGCCCTCAAAAAGACGCTCATGGGTACGCGCAAGGAGCAAACATAATGCGATCACAGACCAATGCCTTTTTCACTCACTGAGTCCCTCCGTCGCATCGATCTTCATCCACATCACTCCGCCGCAGAGGGCGATGAGCGCGGCGACGAGCAACGAAGCGGTCCAGCCCCAATGGTCGGCCAGCCAGGGCGTCAGGCTGGGTGAGATGGCGCCGCCCACGTTGGCCCCCATGTTCATGACGCCCGAGAGGGTTCCGGCATGTGTCTTCGAGAGGTCGGTCGGCACGCTCCAATAGGCGCCCACGGTAAAGTACAACCAGCCCGCGCCGAGCGACAGGCAGCCAATGGCCACCACATGGGACTCCGCCCAGGCGCCGAACGCGATCATGGCTCCGGCTAGCACCATCCCGATCATCCCGACGAGCCTCCTGGCCTTGGCTAGGCCCACGCTCGACACGAGCCGGTCGGTGGTCCATCCACCGAGCGGGCAAAACACCAAGATGGCTAGAAACGGCGCAGCCGCCAGCCATCCGCCACGTAAGAGATCGATCCCGCGCACGTTGACCAGATACAGATAAAACCACGACATATAGATGTAGGCCACGTAGCCCAGACAGGCATAACTCAGCACCAGCCAGCGCAGCACCGGTGAGCGGAAGAGCTGTCTCCAAGGCACGACGGGGCGAGCGGCCACGGTCTTCTGCTCCGCGCCTGCCGCTCCGTCCCGCGACCCGAGTACCCACAGAGCCGCCACGACCAGTCCCACCAAGGCCGAGAGGTAGAACACGGTCTGCCAGTGGTAATTGACCATGACCCAGGAGGCAAGGGGAGGGGTCATGGCCGCGCCAACACCGATACCGCCGATGGCGATGCCGATGCCGAGCCCGCGACGTGACGGGGGAATCCAATCCGCCACGGCCCGGTTGAAATTGGGCAGGGCCACCGATTCCCCCACGCCGAGGAAGAACCGGACGACAACCAGCGCCCCCACGACGCCTACCAGTGAAGCCAAGGGCAGGGTGGCGGCCAAGGCCGTCAAGGCGGTGAAGAGCGACCACCAGAGCAGGGCCGCCGTCAGCACTAACCTGGCCCCCCAGCGATCTCCCAACCACCCACCGGGAATCTGGCAAAGCGCGTAGCCGAACACGAAGGCGGAAAACACGTAGCCCATGTCCTGGTCGGTGAGGCCGTAGGCGGGCATCATCTGCCGCGCGGTCACGGAGATGTTCACGCGGTCCATATAGGTCACCACGCTGATGGCAAACAGGAGATTCAGGATCCCCCAGCGTGGACGTTCGGCTGCAGTATGTTCCACCCAACTCCTCCCAGTGACGATGAACGGGCGCGGCATTATAGACCGCCCCTGCGCCGCCCACCAGCCGACCTGTGCCGAACTGTGCGGCTTCGTGTGGATTTCACTTCAGCCCATCCGGTACACTGTTTTTTCGTCCGACATGAGGGAGGTGGGGTGAGGGTTCGTCCGCGCGCGGTAGTGTTGTCTCTGTTCGGCCTGCTGATGCTGGGCCTGCTACTGCTCCTCTATTCCCGCGAACTGTTCGGCGTCGACCTCCTCAAGAATTTCTTCCTCCAACAACTCGAAACGAGCCTTCAACGCAAGATCGAAGTCGACCGCGTCAAACTGGTGCTGCTGCCGGGCCTGCGTCTGGAACTGGGCAATGTGAGCGTCTACGGCCACAATGACCCGACCCACATCGTCTTCAAGGCCAAGGAAATCGACATCGTCCTGCGGCTCTGGCCCCTGTTGAAAAAACAGGTGGTGGCCAAGCGGCTGTTCTTCGACGAGCCGACGGTCAGCATCATCCGCAACCGCTCCGGCCATTGGAACGTGATGACGGGGTTGCTCTCAGTCCCGAAGGAGGAGTCCGCCTCCCAGATGTTCATGCGGCTGCTGCAGATCCGCGAAGCCACCATTCAAAATGGGCACGTGACGATCACCGACGAGGCCAGGCCGGACGGCGTCCGGAAGCTGACCCTCGAAGCCGTGGAAATGGCCTTGAAGGTCTATCCGGGCAAAGCCGAGGGCGATTTACACCTCTCCGCGTCACTCCCCGCCGATGCCACCCCCTCCTCGGTGTCGCTCACCGGCACGATCAGCTTAAGCGACACCTCGACGTCGTTCTCGGCGGAGGAACCCTATTCGGCGCGGCCCGCCTTCCAGTTCGAGGGAGACATCGAGACCGTGAACCTTCGTCTGCGTGATACGGCGGACTTCTTCGGTCCCAGGCCTGTACCCGAACAGTTGCAGGGTGGGGCCAACCTCAAGAGCCGCATCCGGGTCGCGCCGGGTGTGGCGGGATATGACGTCGTGCTCACGGAGATCACGGCCAGCGTCGACCAACTGGCGGTTTCTGGGAAGGCGAACCTCGCCGGCCTCCTAACCTCGCAACCGACCTTTTCCATCACCTTCGCCTCACCCTCCATCGACCTGCAGCAGCTCTTTGCCCGTGTGCCTGCGCAGTGGATTCACCCGCAGCTGCCCAACATCGTGGAGCAACGGAAACTCGGCGGCAGGGTGGAAATCCTCTCGGCCACCTTGAGCGGCGCGACGGCGCCCATCCCCCGGCTGTCGCTGACGGGAGACTTCCGGGTCGAGAAGGGCACGGCCTTGATCGGCAACGACCTGGTGCCCACGCAGAACCTGGCGGGCATGGTGTCCGTGGAGCCTGGCCGTATTCGCGTGAACAACGTCACCGGGGCTTACGGAGCCCTCCAAGTCACCGACGGCAAGGCCGTGATTTCGTTCCTGGAGGCGGGGCCTTGGATGGAGATGGACGTCGGCGGCAACATGACAGCGGTCGAACTCGTGAAGTTCCTCACCTCGACGATCCGCGCGGATCGTCTCACCTCGCTGCTGGCCCAGTCGCGGGAGATCGAGGGGATGACGCACCCGACCTTCCGCTTGGTCGGCCCGCTCGACAAACCAGACGGGATCACCTTCGCGGGCGGCGAGGTCCAAGCGGACAACGTCAGCCTCACGAATCCGTCGCTGCCGCAACGGCTCACCGCCATGCAGGGCCGCATCGTCTTCTCGCAGACCGGCGGGGCGCAGTTCGACCAGGTCACCGCCAACCTCGGCGAAGCGCAATTGCAGTTCAACGGCCAGATCACAGGCGGCGTCCCCAGCCTCTTCCAGGACTTCGTCATTCGCGCGAAGGGCTCGGCGGCGCAATTGCGCCAGATGATGTCGAAGGGTGCCTTCCCAGACGATCTGCTCTCCGGCATGGTCAACGCGAAGGTGCAGTTCTCCGGCCCGTCTGGGACGCCGCATCTGCGCGGCGAGATCGGCTTGAACGACGCCAGACTGGTGCTCCCCACGGTGGGAGAAAAGCCGCCCGGCTCGGCCGCGTCGTTGGAGCTGGACGCCGACGTCGAGCGCGGCATTGGGTTAATCATTTCGCGGCTCGAATTGGTCGTGCCGCCGCTCCGGCTGCCGCTGAAAGGAACCATCACGCTGGGCGACCAGTTCACCATTGATGCCGCCCTGGCCACCGGCACGATCTCGCTCTCCAGCTTGCCGGAATGGATTTACAAGAGCGGGCTGGAGGCGGGCAATCTCGAAGTGTCGATGGACGTAAAGGGCGCCGACGCCGACTGGAAGAATTGGCGGGCCGGCGGATGGCTGGCGCTCACCAACGGGCTGATGACGGTGAAGGGCGTCGACGGCCATGTCGAAGACATCTACCTGCGCCTGAAATTTTCACGCAACATCGCCGACATCAAACAGCTCTCGTTTCGCATCAAGGACAGCGACGCCAGCATGTCGGGCGCCCTGAAGAATTGGACGACCAAGCCGATCGTGGCCTTGAAGATGGAGTCGACACAGCTGGATCTGGACCTGCTCATCCCAAAAGGGCACCGGTCGCCCATCCGTGAGTTCTTGGAAAGTCTGGCCGCCACCAGCCAAGTGAGCGCCACCGCGACCATCGAGCGGGGTATCTACAAACACCTGCGGTTCGGCGGCCTGTCCGGCCGCTTGACGATTCAAGACGGCATGCTGGATCTGGATCGCGTCGTCGGCCAGTCCGGCACCGGTCAAGTCGCGGGACGCCTCGTGGTCCGCCTGCCGAAGGGCGAACCAGCCGAAACCGAAACCTCCATCCGCATGACCGGCGTTCCTTTCGAGAGCCTCCTGCCGCTGCTGGGGTCGCAGGACCAACCGGTCACGGGCGATCTGAAGTTCACCGGTATGCTGCGCGGCCATGGACGGAATCCCCACGGCGTGCTGCCGACCTTGAACGGCAAGGTGGAGATGGTGCTGCAGGAGGGCCGCATCCTCAAGACGGAGAAACGCGCCATCTGGAAGATCCTTTCGATCCTCAACCTTCCGGCGGTACTGCAAGGCAAGGTGGATCTGGAAAAAGAAGGGCTCCAGTACAATCGCGCGAGCGCCACCTTGACGATTCAAAACGGGCTCATCAAAACGCAGAACATCATCCTCGACAGCCCCGTGCTGAAGATTTCGGCCGTGGGCAGTTACGACCTGCCCACCGATCAGCTCGACATGGTCTGGGCGGTCAGTCCCTTCGGGTCGTACTCGCAGTTCTTGAAGTCCATACCGCTCTTCGGACGCTTGGTCGCGGGCGACCGCAAGGGGCTGGCCACCGCCCTGTTCCAGGTGAAGGGCTCGATCGACGATCCGGACGTGACCTACATGCCGATGAAGTCCTTCACGACCGGCTTGACCGGCGTCGCGCAGTTGGCCTTCGATCTGCTCAAGAACACGGTCATGCTGCCCATCGACATCCTCACCCCGCAGGAAGAAAAGGAACCGCTCTACGACCCGGCGATGGAGCTGCAGACGCCGCATGCGCCGCCTCCGCCGCCTGAAGCGTTGCCGGCGCCGCCGGCGGCCGCGCCTTGATTACCTCCGAATCGCGTGATAGCATCCGAGCGTCATCATCACTGTTCATGAGTCCCATCACCGTGCAACCACGTCAGCCCGACCAAGCCGCCACGCTCTTCATCGCCGCCAGCGAAACCGATTCGAACCTCTATTACGCCACCAAGTTCATCGCCCCGGACCCCTTCGTCTACCTCGAAGTGAAAGGCGAACGGCTCCTGCTGATGAGCGACCTGGAAATGGACCGCGCGCGCCACCAGGCGTCGGTCGATCGTGTCTTGTCCTACTCCGAGGTGGAACGGCGCGTGAAGGCCCAGGGCATCAACGAGCCCGGCATGGTCGATGTGGTGCATCAGGTGCTGCAGGATCGCGAGGTACGCGAAATCCTGGTGCCCTCGACCTTTCCCTTCATCCATGCCAATCGGCTCCAGGAGCTGGGGTACCGCCTGCGCACCAAACGGGAACCCTTTTACGAGCAGCGGGTGGTGAAGTCGGCGGAGGAAGTCCGGCACATCGAAACGGCCCAACGGGCGACAGAGACCGCCGTGGCCGCCGCCCACGACACGCTGCGCCGAGCCGACATCCGCAACAACCAGTTGTGGCTGGACGGGGAGATGCTGACCTCCGAACGCATCAAGAAACTGATCAACGTCACGTTGATGGAATGCGACTGCGTCGCGCAGCATACGATCGTGGCGGGGGGTGAGCAGGCCTGCGACCCGCACAACGAAGGCAGCGGACCGCTGCCGGCCCATCGCAGCATCATCTTCGACGTATTCCCGCGCTCGGCGTCATCACGATACTTTGCCGATATGTCGCGCACGGTCATCAGGGGCGTGGCCTCTCCCGAACTGAAGCGTCTCTATCAGACCGTGAAGGATGCTCAGGAAGAAGCCATCACGAAGATCCGCGACGGGGCGGACGGGGCTGCTATTCATCAGGGCATCTGCGACCGGTTTGAGAAGGCCGGCTATACCACCGGCTTGGTCAACGGACGCATGCAGGGGTACTTCCACGGCACGGGCCACGGTGTCGGCCTCGACATCCACGAGGCTCCGCGCATCAGCCGAACCGGCTCGCTCCTGCAGGAAGGGCATGTGGTCACCGTGGAGCCGGGCCTCTATTATCCTGGGCTGGGCGCCGTCCGGATCGAAGACATGGTCCTCGTCACCAAGGACGGGTGCCGAAACCTGACCAACTATCCAAAGGTCTTCGAACTTGGCGAATGACCGTCTCGGTTCAAGGGCCATCCCATGCGCCTGACCTTCACCGTTACACGTTTCAATCCGGAAACCGATCAGCATTCCCACCAGGAAGACTATCGTCTCGACATCGGTCGCGGTATGACGGTCCTGGAGGCTCTCATCCGCATCAAGAACGAACTCGACGGCAGCCTGTCGCTGCGTTACTCCTGCCGCTCCGCCATCTGCGGCTCCTGCGCCATGCGCATCAACGGGACTGAAAAGCTTGCCTGCCGCACCTCTATCCGGAAGGAATTCGAGCGCCACGGCAAGATCGCCGTCGAACCGCTGCCGAACCTTCCCGTCATTAAGGATCTCGTGGTCGACATGGCGCCCTTCTGGGAGAAGATCCGGGCCGTGACCCCCTGGCTGACGCCCGAGACACATCCCACGAAGCGCTACGGCCCGACGGGACAACTCCGCCTGCTGCCTGAGACCTATCAATTCCACAATGTCGATGCCTGCATCATGTGTGGAGCCTGCGTGGCCGCCTGTACCTCCCACGAGGTTTCACGCGGCTTCCTGGGCCCGGCGGCGCTCGCGAAGGCGGCGCGGTTCGTGGCCGACCCCCGCGAGCCGGCGACGGCAAAACAGTCTCGCTTGACCGCCCTCCAGGAAGACCACGGCATCTGGGACTGTACGCGCTGCAACATGTGCGTCCAGGTGTGCCCCAAGGACGTGCAACCGATGGAGGCGATCATCCGTCTGCGCCGCTCGTCCCTGCGCCATGGCCTGACCCACAAGGAAGGCGCGCGGCACATTACCGGCTTTGTGGACCTCGTGCACCACGAAGGTCGGTTGAACGAGGCCCTTATGCCGTTGAAGGTGGTCGGGCTAAACCTTCGGCGCCTGTTCCATATCATGCCGCTCGGCATTCGTATGGCTCTCAAGGGGAAAGTCCCGGCTCCGTTCGGCCAGACGATTCCCGGAATCCAACAGGTCCGCGCCATCTTCTCCGCCGCACGGCGTTTGGCGCGACGCACCTGACAGCCATGTCCGGCCGGTTTCGATTCCTCGACGACATCGCCTTGGCCGACATGGCGTTCGAAGCCGAAGGGGACTCCCTGCAGGCACTGTTCGAAGCGGCCACGCAGGCCTTGCTGGAAAGCCTGGCCGATCCCGCCACCGTCGATGCGACATGGCACTCGACAGTAGATCTGGAGGAAGCCGACATTCCGACACTCTTGTTCGAATGGCTGGAGCGGCTGGTCTACCTGAAGGATGCAGAGGCCGTGGTTTTTCGGCGCGTCGCCTTGTCGCTCCGAGAACAGCCTGCTCGTTCGTCCTGGTCGCTGCATGCCGAGGTGATCGGAGCGCCGGTGGATCCGACGACTCAGGACCTTCGTTCGGACGTCAAGGGTGTGACGAAACATCTATACGCAGTCACACAGGACGGCACCACTTGGACTGCCCGCGTCGTCTTGGACGTGTGAGTCGATTGACAGGCACAGTATGAAACTCAATACCGCTATGAAAGTCGTCCGTATCAACGACTACCTCTGGGAAATTCCGCCGTCGGAGAAAGCCGGGATGCTCGTCCCGGCCAGACTCTATGCCAGCGCGCCGCTGCTGAGCGCGATGGACCAAGGCGTGTTCGAGCAGGTGACCAACGTCGCGTGCCTGCCCGGCATCCACCGTTACGCGCTCTGCATGCCGGATGGCCACTGGGGTTATGGGTTTCCCATCGGAGGGGTGGCGGCCTTCGATCCTGAGGATGGGGTCATTTCACCCGGCGGTGTCGGTTACGACGTGAATTGCGGCATGCGGTTGATCCGCACCGACCTCACGCTGGACGAGGTGCAGCCGAAACTCGATCGCCTAATGACCGAATTGTTCCGCCGCATCCCCGCCGGCGTCGGCTCGAAAGGATTCCTCAGCCCGAGCAAGCGCGAGTTTCGCGAGGTGATGCGCCAAGGCGCCGCCTGGTGCATCGCGCAGGGATACGGATGGGAAGGCGACCTCGAACGCATCGAAGAGCGCGGCTGCCTGCAGGGAGCGGACCCTGCGAAGGTCAGTGACCATGCGTTTGAACGGGGCATCAACCAGCTGGGCACGCTCGGCTCCGGCAACCATTATTTGGAAGTACAGGTCCTCTCGGACAGGGGCCTGCACGATCCCGAGACGGCCGCGGCGATGGGACTGCGAGGCGGCAACCAAATCGTGATCATGGTGCATTGCGGTTCGCGCGGTTTCGGTCATCAGGTCGCCAGCGACTATCTCAAGGTCTTCGAAAAAGCGATGGGACGTTACCACATCGCCGTCCGGGATCAGCAACTCGCCTGCGCGCCCTTCCGTTCACCGGAGGGGCAGGACTACTTCGCCGCCATGAACTGTGCGGCCAACACCGCCTTTGCCAACCGGCAGGTCATCACCCATCACGTTCGGGAAGCATTCGCCGCGGTCTTCGAGACGACGTCGCAGGCGCTCGGTATGCATCTCATCTACGACGTAGCACACAACATCGCCAAGGTTGAACGCTATGACGATGGGGAATGGCTGGTCCACCGCAAGGGCGCGACCCGTGCGTTCGGTCCCGGCAGCCCTGAGCTGCCGGATTGTTATCGCGCCATCGGACAGCCGGTCATTTGCGGTGGGTCGATGGAGACCGGCTCCTTTCTGTTGGTGGGCACGGACCGCGCCATGCACGAGACATTCGGATCCACCATGCACGGGTCGGGCAGAACCATGTCCCGCGCCCAAGCGAAACGCACCGTGCGAGGAGAGCAGTTGCTTCGCGACATGAAGGCGCACGGAATTCTGGTGAAAGCCGTCTCCATGTCCGGTCTCGCGGAAGAAGCGGGGTTCGCCTACAAAAACATCGTCGAGGTAGTCGATACGGTCCATCGAGCCGGAATCACAAAAAAAGTGGCGGAACTGAAACCGATCGGCAATATAAAGGGCTAGCCGATTCACCCTGTGCCGCTTTTCATGGAACAACGTCAGCAGCCACGCCTTCGCGTCCGATTCCGCAGTTCGTTCAGGTCGGCGAACCTGGTGAGCGGGGAGGGGGAGGTGATTGACCTCTCCATCCGCGGGGGCGGCATCGTGAGCGCCACCGTAGTCCTTCCCGGCACGACGCTCGAGCTACAGATTCATGAGTCTGCACAAGCGTCCCCTCTGACCGTGGCTCAGGCGGTCGTGCGCTGGTGCCATCATGGTCGTTTCGGCCTGGAATTCGTCTCGTTACAACCCGGTGAATGGGCCCGTCTCCAATCGATTGTAACCGCCCTCGAACGGCACCCATACGAACAGAACCAGTCCTCGCAAGATCGTGCCGCTATCTAAGATCTTCCATTTCCGAAGGAGTACCAGCATGGGTCATGGATCCGCTACGCCGTCTCGTTTGCCGCTTGCGTGGATGCCGGCCCTGGCTCTCGGTCTTGTCCTGACGCTCCCTTGTGCCGCGGCCCTCTATCTGCTCCTCGCCCAACATGACCGCGCCTTGGTCCAGGAACGAAATGCGGCGGCGGTCACGGCGGCCGGGCAGAGCGCACGCGCCATCGCCCAGACCCTTGCCTGGATGGGCGAAGCCCTGCTCCAGGACAACGTGGCGGCGCTGCAAGAGACACTCGTGCGGCATGCGCGACAAGCGGGCCTGTTGGAAGCGGCCGTGATCGGCACCGATAACGTGATCATTGCGGCGGACAATCCCGCTGCCGTCGGGGAGCCGGTCCGGGATGCAACTCGGCCCGCCGTCACAAATGCCGCCGGTGGCGTCGCGTCGAGCCTCCATCAAGGGAGGCCCGCGTTCACCATCGTCGTCCCAATCCGACAGAACGGCCACGTCGTGGCCTGGGTCAACGTAGTCGCCGCTGCGCCCCTCAGCAGCGCGGCACACAGAACGCCCGAGGACCTTGGGCGCGACGTGATGCTCGTGATCGCGCCGTTATTTTTCGTGACAACCATGCTCGCTGCCGTCACCATCCGCTCGGTCATCAACAAGACCCGCAGACTCCTCCGTCGCATTCTTCTCGACGCGGCGAAGGGAATCCCCCCGGTCGCCCGCACCAACTGACAATTCTCTGGTAGTTCGTCCGAAGTCTGATACCCTGACCCCGAACACACGACAGGGGCAACGCCCTCACAGGTATCCGCTGCAGCGCCACCACAAATGTCGGTCGCACATCCTGCTATGAGTCAAGGCCGTCCTGTCATTCTCGTCATCGACGACGACCCCACTGCACGCCTGTTCGTCCGTGGAGCCCTCGAACCGGCCGGCATGATCGTGACCGAAGCCTCCGGCGGTCAGGAGTCGCTGACCGTCTTCGAGAAACTGACTCCTGATCTCGTCGTGCTCGACATCGTGATGCCGGAGATGGACGGGTATCTCACCTGCTCTCGCATCCGGTCGTTGCCGCGCGGCAAACGCATTCCCATCTTGATCATGACCGGCCTGGACGATCCGAACTCCATCGCGCTGGCTTACGAACATGGGGCCACCGACTTCATCAACAAACCGGTCCACGCGACGATCCTGTGCCACCATATTCGGTACATGCTCAGAACCAGCAATGTGCTCCAGGCCTTGGTGCGCAGCGAAGCCCGCTTGGAACTCGCCCAACGGATCGCCCGGATCGGCAACTGGGATTGGAACCCGCGAACGAATCGCTTTTCGATGTCGAATGAGCTCTGTCGTCTGGCCGGGATCAGACCCCAGGACTTCGGAGGCACCTTCGAAGGATTCCTCCAGTTGGTCCACCCCGACGATCGCTCGGCGGTCCGGCGGGCGCTCGACAACCTGGTTCATCATCGCGCGCTGTGCGACATCGACCATCGGATCGTCCTCCCGAACGGCACCGATTTCACGATTCATTTGCAGGCCGAAGGAGTACGGGAAGAAGAAACCGACGAGTTGACGGTCATCGGCACGGCACAGGACATCACCGAACGCAAACAAGCCGAACGGGCGATTCACCGCTTGGCCTATTACGACAGTTTGACCGGTCTGGCCAATCGAGTCCTGTTCAAAGACCGTCTCTCCCATGCTATTTCGCACGCCGAGCGCCATGGACAGACGCTCGCCACGCTGTTCATCGACCTGGACCGCTTCAAGGTCATCAACGACACCTTGGGCCATACGGTCGGGGACCTACTCCTGACCCAAGTCGCCGAACGGCTGAGCGAATCGGTGCGGCAGAGCGATTCGGTCGCCCGACATGCCGACCAGGAACCCTCGCACGCACTGGCCCGCTTGGGCGGGGACGAGTTCACCATCCTCTTGACCGCGCTCCCGAACCCTGAAGATGCGGGCCGCGTCGCCAGGCGCATCCTTGAAGCCCTCGCCCATCCCTTCAATATCGAAGGCCACGAGGTGTTCATCGCGGCCAGCATCGGCATTTCCATCTATCCCTCCGACGGCGCCACGGTCGAAGCGCTGCTCAAGAACGCCGATACGGCCATGTATCACGCCAAGGAGCAGGGGCGAAACAACTGCCAATTCTATTCGTCGGGGCTGAACGCCGCCGCCGCCGAACGGCTGGATCTCGAGAACGACATTCGCCGCGCGCTGGAGCGTGAGGAGTTCATCGTCTACTATCAGCCCAAGCTGAACATCCATTCACGCAAGATCCTGGGCGCGGAGGCGTTGATACGATGGAAACATCCCAAACGCGGGTTGGTCACGCCGGGCGTGTTCCTCAATGCCGCCATCGATACGGGCCTGATTCGCCCGATGGACGAATGGGTATTGAGGAAGGCTTGTAGCCAGGTGAAGGCTTGGGAACAGGCGGGACTCTCGCCGATCACCGTGTCGGTGAATGTGTCCAACTCTCTCTTTCATGGCCGCACCTTGCCGACGACGGTGGGGGACGCCTTGCGCGAATCCGGGCTCAACCCGAATCAGCTTGAACTGGAATTGACGGAATCCATCGCCATGCGCGATGTGGAGGCGTCGATTACCATGCTGGAAGGATTACGGACAATGGGCGTGCGCCTGTCGATCGACGACTTCGGCACCGGGTATTCATCCCTCAGCTACCTCCAGCGGTTTCCGTTGAGCCGGCTCAAGATCGACCAATCCTTCGTCAAGGACCTGCAAACGAACGATAATAACGTCAAGATCACGAAAGCCATCATCGCGATGGCGCATAGCTTGAACCTGTCGGTCCTCGCGGAAGGCGTGGAGACGGAGGAACAACTGGCGCGATTGCGCGAGGAGGGCTGCGACGAGGTCCAGGGGTATCTGTTCAGCCGGCCGGTCTGCGCGGAGGACTTCGAACTGCTGCTCAGGGGCGGTGCCGATGTCCGTACAGCAGCGTGATGTTGATGCGGCGATTCGTATATCCTTCCTTGAACGCAATCGTATCGGTTTCGTGAAACAAGTCTGAGTTGAACACCACCGCACGATTCGCTCGGTAGGGGATCGTGATTTCCTTCGCCCCCTGCGACGTCAACCACTCGTAGATCTTCCCGCGGTTCTTGTCGCTGTTATAGGCTCGGAAATCCCAGTCTTTCGGTGCCTCCCGATCCCAGACGACCAAGCCTCCGGAGGACGGATCGAGGTTGGCCTCGTCCGGCGTGATCCAAAAATTGACGTTGACCGCCGCGGCATCCGCATGGATGTTCAAGCCGCGCCTGGCGCTGTCATGTTTGAAGGCCCAGGCTTGCGTGAGCCGATGGTCTCTAAAAATGCGCGGGAACCGCTGTCGGAGTTCCTCGGCAATCTGAAGCAAGAGAGGCGTGGCAAATCCGTCGCCCAGAAAGGCGCCGATATAGCCGTTCTCATAGTCTTTCTTCCAAATCGTGGAACTCCAACAAAAGCGGCGCAATCGCTGCAGCGCCTCCTCGGACAAAAGTCCATCGATATAGGTGACCTCGGGTTGTGCCGCATGGTAGCGCGCTTCGATGGCGGGAACATCGAGCTCCAGGCTGAGCGCGCCTTCCGGAATCCGCTCGCAGGGAGCTATATACAGGAGCCGGTTGAAGGAGGGTGCTAACGCCTGGAGGTCGACCGGCGAGAGGACCATGCGGTTGGACGCAGCCTGATCAGCCGGCTGTCCATCCGCTTGAGTGCGCAGGCGCATCAACGCTTCGACATAGGCGCGTGGTACGTCACCGGACAGAGCGGAATCCGCGAGATACTCCAGCTGCTCCGCATCGTGTTTGAGACGCGACCGGAACAGCGTCGTTCCGGCCACCGGGCGGCCGTGATCATGTTTCGTCCGCGCCGTCTCGTCGAAGCAATGCAGCGCCCGCAACGGCTCTCCCCGCCAGATCCATGCAATGCCGAGGTTATAGAGCGCCGTGCCGTATCCCGGCAGCACCCGTAGCGCCTCCTCAAAACAACGAACGGCTTCATCCAGCCGTCCCTGTTCCATCAACACCAGGCCGAGATTGTTGTGGGCCTCCGCATGCGAGGGCTTCAGCGCAATGGCGCGACGATAGGCCTGGGCTGCAGCCTCCAGCTCTCCCAGGTCTTTGAGAACGACCCCGAGATTGTTCTGGGCTTCGACGTGGGTGGAGTCGATGGCCAGGGCACCCTCATAGGCCGTCTGCGCCTCTCTGAGTCGGCCGAGTTCCTTGTAGGCATTGCCGAGATTCGTGCGAGCATCTAGGTGGCGAGGATTGAGCAGGATCGCCTGCCGGTAGGCATCGACGGCTTCGGCCAGGGCGCCGGCACGCTGCAGGACCACACCCTGGTTGAACCGGTACAGGGGATTGCGTGGGGCGGCCACGCAGGCCCGCTCCAGCCAGGCGACGGCCTCACGGGGATTCCCGCGACGGTAGAGTAGCAACCCCAGGCCATGCAGCGCATCCGGCTGCGTGCCCTCTCGTTCCAGGACCAGACGGTATCGTTGCTCCGCATCATCCAGCCGGCCCGATTGATGCAGCATTTGCGCTTCGCGCAGCAGGCTCGCCGTAGCAGCGGCTGCTGCCCCCCCGGCGCGCTTGGCCAGCGCTTTCTCCTGGCGGCGACGTTCCTCTCGATTCATGGAGCGCTCCCTGGTAGACGAAGGGACCGGCCGACAGAGAGACTATCGCAAACGGAGAGGGAGGGTCAAAGTGAGGTGGGAGGGCCGATCAGGCAGCCTTCTGGCCGTCCTGCTGTTGGCGGCGCTGACCGAGGATGTCGAGGGCCGCGACGCGATAGGCTTCGGCGAAGGACGGAAAGCTGAAGATACTGTCGATGAATTGATCGATGGAAGCGCCGTTTTGCAGCACCATTTGCCCCAGGTGGATCAACTCGGTGGCATCCTCACCGACGATCTGCACACCCAGCAGATGTTCACCGGACGGGTCGGCGATCAACTTCAACAGGCCGTCACAGGCATCGCGGATCTGCCCCTTGGCGATTTCGGTAAAACGCGCCCGGCCCACGAGCGGGCCACGGTACCGGAGTTTCGCCTGCTCCTCATCGAGCCCGATCGAGGCGATTTCCGGAATCGTGTAGATGCCGATGGGAATCTGGTTCACGGCTTCGCCGACCGGCAGGCCCAAAGCATGGCTCACGGCCCGTCGCCCCTGCTCCATGGCGCGAGAGGCCAACGACGACGAACCCAACATATCACCCACCGCATAGATGTGCGCCACCTCGGTCTGCCCATAGTCGTTCACCCGAAGCCAGCCTTGAGGATCGAGGGACAGGCCCGCGGCGGGGAGGTTCAGCTCTTCGACGTTCGGCTGACGCCCTAGCGCGACAAGCATCTTCTCGCTTTTCACGGCCAGCCCGTTCTCGAGGGTGGCGACCACGGAGGATACACCGTCCCAGGCCACTTCCTTCACCATGCGGCGGACGTAGAACCGCCCGCCACGCGACTCCAGGCTGCGCTGAAAAATCTCGACGAGGTCCTTGTCCAGGAAGGAAAGAGGTCGTTCATCCTTGTCGATCACCGTCACCTCCACGCCGAGCAAGGCAAAGGTGGCGGCATATTCGCAGGCGATGACCCCGCTTCCCAAGACCGTCAAGGAACGGGGCAGGTAGATCATCGACAGGATGGAATCGCTGTCCAGAATATGTTCGTGGTCGATGGGAATTTCCGGAATCATGCGGGGACGGGAGCCGGTGGCCAGCACGATCGTGTCGGCCCACAGAGTCTGGCAGGCGCCATCCACCGCCTCCACCTGCACTTCATGCGGGGAGAGGAAGCGCGCACGACCGTGCCGATAGGTGACGCTGTTCCTGGTCAACTGATCGCTCATGTACGACTCGTGCGCCTTGACCACCTCTTCCAGCCGATGGAGCAGGGACACGATAGGCACGTCGAGGCGCAGCCGCCCTTCGAACACTTCACTGGATCGTTTGATGCGATCGTATTGAACGGCGCTTTCCCGCAGGGTTTTGCTCGGGATCGTGCCGCGGTAGACGCAATTGCCCCCGATTCCTTGCTCCTGTTCGACCAATGCGACGCGTTTCCCCGCCTTGGCGCCTTGAATGGCCGCTTTTTGGCCGGCGGGTCCGCTCCCGATCACGACGATATCGTAGGTGGAGGCGGACTTCACAGCGGCATCGCCTCCACGGTCTTGGCCACCGTGTCCTTCAAGGCCAAGAGGGTGTCAATGTCCTTGGGGTATAAATTCAGGTCGGTGAACACCGCATGGTCGCGGACCGCCTCTTCGTTGAAGCCCTCCGGGTCGAGGAAATGCCGGGCCAACCGCTCGGCGAGACAGGTCGTCATACATTCCTGCTTGGCCGTCTTGGCATGGTCATAGTCGCTATGGAAGGTAATCGATTCGGTCACCGGCAGGGGAAGTCCCCATTCTTGAGCGACGAGGAGACCCACCTGCGTATGGTACCCGTCCAACAATTGATGGACCTGTTCTTTCGTCAAGGTCGCTCCCTGCTCCGTCGCCACTACCACCAAGGTCCGCAATACGACCGGTTTGCCGATTCCGTGGAGCAGTCCACAGAGATAGGCGCTTTCGACGTTGAAGCGGCGCATCCTGGCAATTTCCTTCGCGTAGGCCCCGCTGGCTAAGGAATGTTGCCAGAGTCGTTTGACCTCGTCGTCCCATCCCGGCACCTTGAAGGCACTACCCTTGATGGAGGCGGAGAAGGCGATTTCCGACATGAGATTCATGCCCAGCATGGACACGGCGTGCTGGAGCGAGACCACGGGATTCCGCGTCATGTAGGCGGGGGAGTTGGCGATCCGGATGACATGGGCGGCCAGGGCCTGATCCTGATGGATCAACGCGGCCAGTTTCGCCGCCTCTGCATTCGGGTCATACACCATGCCCAGGATTTGGGAGGCCACCTGGGGAAGCAGCGGCAACTCGACCTTTCCCTCATGAATCCGCTTGACTAATAGTTCTTCCAAGGCTTCGGTCGTGACCGAACCTTCTGCCGACGTGGGTTCTTCGCTCATAGAGTTCACATCACCATCAGGAAGGGGTGGATGATCCGCTTGGCAGTTCCTTGTCGGCGTCTCAGGTCGAAAACCTTAACCGGATGGCAGGCCTCTCGGAGGTGGAAACTGCCGCCTGAATGGTATACTGTGCCGCCGAGTCGCGGATTGGCGTTCAGCCAAGGAGGGAACAGGTGAGAACCATCCGACAGTTGTGGCTAATTGTAGGATTGCTGGCTGGAAGCCTCGTGCTTCTGCCTGGCGGAGGGATCGCTGCCGAATCACAGTCGCCCGCCGGGGCAGACAAGGTCATTCGGGAGACCAAAGAAGCCGTCGAAGCCACCAAACAATACAGCGTCCAACAGAAGGAGGCTTTCGAAAAGGCCGTCCGCTCGGAACTCAACGAGATGCACGCCAAGATCGCCGAGTTGCGAAAGAAAACCGAGGCGGCCTCGGCTGCGGCTCGGGTCGAGCTTCAGAAGGCCGTCCAGGACCTGGAAAAAAAGAAAGATGAAGCCCGTAAGAAACTCGACCAAGTGAACGACTCGACAAGCGCAGCCTGGGCAACACTCAAGGACGGCATGACGCTAGCGGTCGAAGATCTGAAGAAAAGTTATCGCGACGCGCTGTCCAAGCTTCCTTGACCACACCAGACCAGGTAAGGTGACGCCGATGCCGCTGAAGTTTGCCCTTTATCCCGGTTGCGCCGCCAAAGGCGCGACGCCGGAGCTGTACCAATCCACCATGGCCATCATCGGCCGATTGGGCCTTGAGGTCGTCGAATTGGCCGCCTCCTCCTGCTGCGGGGCCGGCGTCATCGGCGAAGCGGATCCGGACGTGGCGCTGGCGCTGAACGCCAGGACCTTTGCCCAAGCCGAACGGCTGGGACTGGACGTGATGACGATCTGCGGCACCTGTCAAGGGGTCATGAGTGCCGCCAACCGGCGGCTGAAATCCGAACCGGCGACGCTCGAGCGAATCAACCGCATCCTCGCACAGGACGGCATCCGGTATCACGGCGGTATACAGGTCAAACACCTGCTCTGGATCGCGGTCCGCGATATCGGGCTCACCCGCCTCGGCACCCACGTCCAGACCTCGTTTCGCGACTTTCGAATCGCGCCCTTTTATGGGTGCTACATGCTTCGCCCCTCCTGGGAATTGGGATTCGACGATCCCGAAAATCCCAGCTCGTTGGAGAAGGTCATCCGCGCGGTCGGTGGAGAGCCGGTAGCCTATGCGGGGCGCACGAAGTGTTGCGGGTTCCCGATCATTTTGGAGAAGGAAGCCATCGCCGTGGCCATGGCCGGTACCAACATGAAAGACGCCCGTGACCATGGCGCCGACTTCATGGTGACGCCTTGCCCCCTCTGCCATATGAGCCTGGACATTTACCAGGAGCGGGCCGGGCAGGCGGTCCGGACGGCCCTGAACCTGCCGATTCTCCACCTGCCGCAATTGCTCGGCTTGGCCATGGGCATCCCGGCGCAGGACTTGGGCCTGTCACGCCACCTGATTTCAACGGACAGCATCGTGCGACGATTGCAGACACCACAGGAATCCCATCCATCCACAGCGGCGGAGCATGCGACATGAAGGTGATTTCCCTCTCTGATTTTCAGCAGTTCACTAGCGAGAAGATGAAAAAGAATAACCTCTTCCAGACCCCGAGGTTCTTTTGCGACATCTATTGTTTCGAGCCCGGTCAGGAGCAGAAGGGCCATATCCACGGCGAGCAGGACAAGGTCTACATCGTGCTGGAAGGCGAGGGAACGTTCCAGGTCGGCAAGCAGAGGCAGACCTTAACAACGGGACAAGGTACCCTGGCGCCGGCCGGCGAGGAACATGGCGTGAAGAACCACACGGCTCAACGATTGAAGGTGCTGGTCTTCGTGGCGCCGAATCATGGCTGAGAACGGAAGACTCTTTCCGACCTAGCGCGTGAGCGGGGTCGTGACGGTGATCGCCCCGGCGAGATCGCCCTCCTTATGCCCTTCCTTGGGATAACCGGAAATGTCGAGATCCCCCTTCGGCTCCCCATGGCAGGATAAACAGTCCTTTGCATAATAGATCGGCATGACGACCCGCAAGGTTTGTCCCCCCTCGGTCAATTCACTGACATAGGCCTCCGCGCGCGGCCTGGCCGACAACCACTGCAACACAGATGCTTCGTACTCGTCCGGCTCATTCTTGGGATTGCGCGGCTGGAGAGCCGTCTGTTTCAGCCGGACATGCGAGGCCTTGGAGAACCGGGCCGAGGTTCGGCTGCCATAGGTGGCGGGGATGAAATTCTTATACCCGATCCCGCGCTGGTTGATGACCACTTGGGCTTCACGGACGACCTCTTTGCCGGCCTGGACGAGCACCGGCAAGAGTTCCATCGCCAAGGGGGGAATCACGATGGATGGTGAAGCCGTCCGCAAAGCCGTGAGATCAATGCCGGTCCTGGCTCGAAACTCCTGGACCAATTGTTGTTCGAACACCTCAGCCGTCAGCCCTTTGTCGCCCTTGTGCGGATCGTCGATCAGCGCCTGGTTGCGCTCTATCACGATGCGGCCGGACTGCAGGAGTTTCGCCAAGAGCCTGGACGTTTCTTCCGCCTCCGCCCGTTCGACCGCCATCCCCAGGGACGGCTGTGCCGCCACACCGAGCACCACCGCCAGCAGGATCACTCCCCATGGCCTTTTCATGCTGATCCTCCCCTGTGCCATCATGATCCGAATTTGACTCGACAGCCTCCCTGCGTATAGTGCGCCGCCATGTTCTCCACGTCGAACGGGAGTCCCTCCAGCGAGGCCCGTCGCGGAAAGGCGTATTCCTCTTCCAGCCAGCGAATACGCATGTCTTGCAGCCGCCCTGACTCCTCCAACTTCAACAACAGATCGTTCACCAACCAACGCAATCGGTAACTCTCCTCGGCCAACACGACCGCATAGTTCGCCTTCGTCAGCAACAGGGGGGCGCCCTGATCACGAGTCAGGAGCATCCAGTCCTTGCGAACCCGATGCACCATGTACTCCAAGACCGGCTGCGCGCCGAGAATGACATCAATGGGTGGCTCCAATCCGGCGTCGGCATACTCGAAGGCCGCCGGAAGCGAATCGCAGACGACCAAGCGGGCGGAACGCAGGTTGGCCTCGGCATAGTGGTGCGCGCTGGTTTCATCCTGCACGGCCACCGTCAATCCATCCAATGCATGGGTGGGAAAAGCCGCCTCCGCAGGAGCGGACCGCAAAGTCGGTTGCATCAGATTCGCTCGCACTCGATCGAGGACCTCGCGATTTCTCGCGATCCCACTGGTGCCGCCGCCGTACAGATAGGGGAGCGAATAGGCCACACCGGCCCGCTGCGGCGAAGGAACATTGGCCGCCACGGCGGAAACGAACCAATCCAGATGCCCTTCGTTCAGGAGCCGGAACAGATCTCTAAACCGCACCAGATGAAGGACAGGGGTGACCGAACGGCCGCAACGGCGGGACAATTCGTCGGTCATGGCGCCGACCAGTTCGACGTCCAGGCCGGTGACCCGAGCCCCTTCATCCGTCCAGATGGCGGGGAACACAAAGGGACGAAAGGGCTCCATGGCCAAGCCGACCTGCACCCGTTCTCGGACACAAATAGCTTCGACTTCATTGTCTGACACGGGCCAGACCTGCTCGGCGGCGTCGATGAGTAACCCGCACCCGGTCAAGAGCGGAACCACCGCCAGACCGGTAAGCCACCGGTTGGAAACGCGCCTTAAAATCGAACGCCGGTCAAGAAGACCCATTGTTGCGCCTGCCCTGCCTCGCCGCGAAAATCCACCCCGTACTGCGTGAACTGAACGCCGATATCGACCGAGAGACTGCGGGCCACCGGGAAACGCACGCCGACCTGGCCGCCGACCAAATGTCCCGGAGCACGATGCCCTGGCCCCGGCATGACGCCCCCGCCTAGCAGCCCAAGATAGGGCACGGCCCGGTCCTCCAACGGACCGAACAGCAGATGCCTGATCATCCGGTTCAAGGGCCTATGCTTCGGGAAATCCAGGATGTCGATGAAGTTATTCCAGCGAGGGTTCAGAAACAAGGAGTGCTGGTCGGTTCGAAACTCCTGGGTGTGGACGCTGAAGAATTGATAGATGGCCCGGACTTCGACGTGACCATACCGCGCAGCCGTCACGCCGACTTGCACACCGATCTCTCGGTCATCCGGCGCGAAGGTTTGCTGACGCAACATGACATCGACATTAAACGGACGGATGGGATATTCCAGGACCGCTTCTTGGGCCGAACCCGACGGGACAGCGAGGAGCGACACCCAGCCGGCCATGAGCAGGCACGGCCCAAAGATGCCCCATTGCCATTCCATGACGCCAGTCGTTTGCATGACGAGATTGCGCGAACACGTCTCAGTCTGTCCGAATCGCTGGACGGGCGCAAGTGCCTATCAGGGAGTCGGTGGGGCTCCGCCCGTGGAGATACAGGATCGCATGATTTCGACCCGACAACTCGCGTCAGGGACCAGGCGTTCGGCCACAACGGATCGAAGTTGTTCCGCCGTCACCTCCCCTGGTTTCACATCAATGAGTGCGTGGTCGGATACGCTTTCCAAATCGACTCGTACCACGCCGGGCATGCGTGCCAAAGCCTCGCCGATAGACGGGCGTTGAGAAACACAGTCTTGTCCGGACAAGGACAGTGCCGTGCGCTCGTACCGTGGTTCGGCAGCGGCCGGAACCACGAGGCATCCGGTCAGCAGAAGGAGGAAGCACCATATCGTCCCAAGATTCCGCATCGGCATCTCCCAGAAACCATGAACGTTGCACGTGGGTGTGGATCACAGTGAGGTTTCTCCAAAGGGGGCCGGCCGTCCTCATGGGCGGCCGGCCCGCATGCCGGTCAGTGACCTGGCGGGGGTGTGGTCTCAGTCTTCGAGGTCGGCAACTCCCAGGGCACCATCGGCATCAACGGAGCCGGCTTCGCATCCGGTCCTGCCAACAGAACCGCAATGGCTCCTCGCAGGGCACCCGTCAGCGAATGAGTGACCAGTGGGTAGGCGCCGGCAGATTCCACCACGACGTCGAACGTCGCGGCGCTACCTGGGCCGACCACATAGGTCTGGACACCCTTCAAGTTATTGGCGGGATTACCACTCTCATACACATTGTCCCAAATCTCCCCGATGGGGTGGAACGAGGAAAATTCGTTGGGACCTGCATTGACGAAGTAGATGCGGACGCGTTCACCCGGCTTGGCATCGAGCTTCCCTCCGCCCGTAACAAACGGATGGTACTTGAAGATGCCGCCGTTGAACATGATGCCGTCATACTTGCGGTCGAACATGGCCTGCACATCGTTCGGATTCTTATAATACTCGGACTGCACCAGCACATACTCACGATCCGCCTTTGGCCAAACCTTGGCATCCTTCGGATCCACGATGATCGCGCCGAACATGCCGCGCGCGACGTGTTGGATCATCGGGGGCGCCCCGCAATGGTAAAAGAAGACGCCCGGCTTCTTAGCGACGAAGGTGAAGCTGATCGATTCTCCGGCATTGACCGCCCGATAGTTCTTGAGGAAGTCGATTTCCGCCGCATGGAAATCCATCGCGTGCGGGTTCTTGTTGGTGGCCGGGTTGGTCAAGGTGAAATTGATGGTGTCGCCTTCCGTCACCCGCACGACCGGGCCAGGGAACTGCCCGTTGAACGTCCAGGCAGCATACTTTTCCCCTCCACCGTCGATGACGATATCCGTTTCCACCGCCGTCATCTGGACGTCATGAGTTTTGGCTTGGGCGGAGAAGGCCATTCCGGCCACCAGCCCGAGCGTCACTCCCAATAGCGACGCCGTCTTGCACCGACGGCGTCTGTGATTGTGCTGCCATGTTTGCTCTTGCATGCCTGCCTCCTAATGGTTGAATCAGCGCCGCTGAAACTACTCTTTCGATCGGCATCCCTCGGAGCGCTCGAAGGATGATCGACTGTCGCACTTTACGGCAGAGCATGACCAATAAAATATGACAAATATCATATTTTAAAAAAATACCGGCCTCTCGTGGGAACAACTACGTGGAAGCGAGTAGCTTAAGCCTGGGAAGGTCGCGAACAATAAGCTGGGCAGCGGTTCCGGACACTAGACGATCTTTTTTGAATCGCGCCATGATGCGGATGGCGGTCTCGGTCGTAATCCCCACCATATCGGCCATGTCCTCTCGGGTGAGTCGAACAGCCAGTTTAATGCCATTCGGCTCCTTCACGCCCGTCCGCTCGGCCAGATCAACCAGCAACGAAGCTAGTCGTTGATCCGCCCGATCCAACGCGAGAACCTTGGCCTTTTCCTGTGCCTCATTCAAGCGGTTGCCGAGATGTCGTATCACCTCCATCGCGGCGGCTGGGTTCTGCCGCAAGATCTCGAAATAGGCCTCTTTCCTCATCCGCAGCACGCTGACGTCGCCCATGGGCCGAGCCGTGCCCGGATGGTAGGCCCCGTCGAACGTCGCGGCATCACAACAAAACAGATCCCCAGGCATCAGCACCTTGAGCGTGCACTCCTTCCCGCCGGGAGAGGACTTCACGCACTTGACCGTGCCCTCTTTGAGGATATGGAAATACTCCGTAGGATCCCCCTCCCGGAAAATATACTGCCCCTTTCCATAGCGGGTTTCGATCAGCTCGCCCAGGATCTTGTGGCGATCCTGGGCACTGAGAATCTTCAACAGGGGAATCTGGTTCAGCCCGCTCGGAAGGGCCTGATCGGGCTGTTCAGCGGAGAATTTCTTTGGCTGCTTCGACAATCGAGCGCACTCCGATTCCAAAATGATCGATGAGTTCCTCGGGCTTTCCGCTGCGGGGAATCTCGCGCACGGCCAGCTTTCGAACTCGCACGCCTTCCGAGGCCAGCGCGCTCAGCACCGTGTCGCCGAGGCCACCGTGAGCATAATGGTCCTCCACGGTCAGGAACCGGCCGTCGGTCGCTCGTGCGCATTCGAGCAGCGTCGCGCGATCGACGGGCACGATGCTATAGAGGTCCACGACGCGCGTCGCGAAACCGGCCACTTTCAATTGATCATGCGCCTTCAACGCCTCAAACAACGTGACCCCGGCGGCAACGATCGTCAACCGATCGGAGGCGCTTTGCCGCAGGACCTTGGAGCCGCCGACTCGGAAAGGCTCATCACCATTATACAGGACCGGCGTCTTCGGGCGTCCGGCCCGCAGATAGACCATCCCCTTGTGGGCTGCGGCGATCTCAACCAGCTTGTACATCGACACACCGTCGGACGGATACAACACCGTCATGCCAGGCTGAGCCGACATCATCGCCAAATCTTCGAGCCCCATCTGCGAGGGACCGTCTTCGCCGATACTGACCCCCACGTGTGTGCCGACCAGCTTCACGTTCGACTGGCTGATGGCGGCCATGCGGATGAAGTCATAGGCGCGTGTGAAAAAGGCGGCAAAGGTGGCCACGAATGGAATCTTCCCGCAAGCCGCGATTCCGGCGGCTGCGCCCAACATATTTTGTTCGGCGATGAAGTTCTCCAAAAACCGATCAGGAAAGCGCTTGCCGAATTTGTCGCTGTACGTCGAGTTCTTCACGTCGGCGTCGAGGGCCACGACGGAAGGATTCGCCTCGCCCAGCGCCAGGAGTGCCGCGCCAAAGGCTTCGCGGGTCGCAACCGATTCCCCAACCTTGTAGGGAGGAGGTGCCATCGTTCCGGCGGACGGAGCTGCGGCCTTCACGGACGTCGGTTTGGCGACCTGCAGCGCGACCGCTCCGGGCTTTCGTTGCTTCGCCAACTCGTCCAGTGCTTTCTGTTCGTCCTCGCCCTTCTTGATGGGTTTGCCGTGCCATTCCGGATGGTTTTCCATGAAGGAGATCCCGCGCCCCTTGAAGGTCTTGGCGAGGAGCACGGTCGGGCGCCCCTTGGTCCGCGACGCTTCATCGAAGGCAGAAAGCAGGGCGGCGATGTCATGCCCGTCGACAACGATGGCATGCCAGCCGAATCCGGACCAGCGGGCACGGTAGGCTTCCATGTCGTGCTGCAGCATGGTGGGATCGCTTTGCCCCAAGCGGTTCACATCCACGATGGCGCAGAGATTGTCGAGACCGGCATGTCGGGCCACTTCAGCCGCCTCCCACACCGAGCCCTCGACGGACTCGCCGTCTCCCATCAACACATAGGTGCGGTAATCGGTCTTATCGATGGACTTGGCGTTGAATGCAAGGCCGACTCCGGCGGGCAACCCTTGGCCCAGCGAACCGGTGGCCATATCCACGAAGGGCAAACGCGGGGTAGGATGGCCTTCGAGATCGGATCCGAGTGTGCGCAGTTTCAGCAGGTCGGACGCCGGAAACAACCCGGCTTCCGCCCAGGCGGCATAAAGCAGGGGAGCCGCATGGCCCTTGGAGAGAACGAAGCGATCGCTGTTCGGCAACTTCGGGTTGTGGGGGTCGTACCGCATCACCGAGAAAAACAAGGCCGCCGCGATGTCGGCAGACGAACAGCAACTGGACGGATGGCCGCTGCCGGCTTCACTGGTTGCTTTGACACTGTCGATGCGGAGTTGAGCGGCCTTATCGGCCAGGGCGGTCAGCAATTCCGGCGTCGCCGGACTCGTCGGGGAAGTCATGCGCGATCCTTTCACGATTCACGAAAAACGGATGAGGTGGACAGTTGAGTTGGATGAGCCGGTTCTCTCGGCCAGAAGCTAACAAAAGGCATGCAGGGAGTCAATGAATGAAGGGCTCAACCCCGTTTCAAGATTGGACGCCCTGTCGGATTCTTGACAGGGTCGTTTCAACTCGCTAAGATCCCGCAGCCTTTAATGCTCATCCTGTGAGGTGGGTAAGGAGCTCATGATGATGCACGGCAGCGAGCCGCCCGACAGTCACGACCTTCTCATCCGGTGGGGTGGGGAGGTTTTTTTATGCCTCGCGCCAGGCAGGGAACGATGACGACTGACACAACACAGGGCAAACCCCAAGAACGCATCGTGATGGACGCCGGCGACATCGCCCGCGCCGTCACGCGCATCGCCCATGAAATCTTGGAACGCAACAAGGGCACCAAAGATTTGGCTCTCGTCGGCATTCGGACCGGCGGCGTCCATTTGGCACACCGGCTGGTCCGCCGCATTCATGACATCGAAGGCACCCAGATTCCGATCGGCGAACTGGACATCACGCTATACCGGGATGATCTGGCGCTCCGGAAGGATCAGCCGGTGCTGCGCAAGACGTCGGTCCCGTTCAAAATCTCAGACCTGAAGGTCGTGTTGGTCGATGACGTACTCTTTACCGGCCGGACCATCCGCGCCGCCATGGATGGACTGATCGATCTGGGACGACCGGCCGAAATCCAGCTGGCGGTGTTGGTCGACCGCGGCCACCGGCAGCTCCCGATCAAGGCCAATTACATCGGAAAGAACATTCCCACCTCGCGGGATGAGGCGATTCATGTCTCACTCGAAGAGAGCGGAGAAGAAGATCGCGTGGTCATCGTCAGGGGATAATCGAGGACAGCACTGTGGGCCTTAAACGAAAAGATCTCCTCAGCCTCACCCTCCTGTCGCCGGAAGACATCAACCTCATTCTCGAGACCGCGGACTCCTTCAAGGAAGTCACCGGCCGGGAAATCAAGAAGGTGCCGGCCCTGCGGGGCAAGACGGTGGTGAATTTGTTTTTCGAGCCGAGCACGAGAACAAGAACCTCGTTTGAGCTGGCAGCCAAACGCCTCAGCGCCGATGTCATCAATTTTTCTCCTTCGTCCAGCAGCGTGGTCAAGGGCGAAACCCTGCTGGATACCGCCCGCAACATCGAGGCCATGCAGGCGGACATCATCGTACTCCGACATTCCTCCGCCGGCGCGGCGGAAACGCTGGCCCGGGGCGTCAAATCATCCGTCATCAACGCCGGAGACGGCTGGCACGAACACCCCACGCAAGCCCTGCTGGACCTCTATACCATTCGGACCCGGGGGATGGACTTCGCAGCCCTTCGTGTAGCCATCGTGGGGGATGTCGCCCACAGCCGCGTCGCTCGATCGAACATCTTTGCCCTCACAAAGCTCGGCGCCGAAGTGCGAGTCGTGGGACCGCCCACGATGATTCCGCTGCACATCGATCAGCTCGGTGTCCGGGTCTATTCGAACCTGGACGAAGCCTTGCGCGGCGTCCACGTGATCATGATGTTAAGACTGCAGTTGGAACGGCAGGGGCGAGCCCTCTTCCCGACGATTCGCGAATATGCGACGCAGTACGGATTGACCGGCGAGCGGGTCAAGCTGGCGGAACCGGGAGCCATCGTCATGCACCCCGGGCCGATCAACCGCGGCGTCGAAATCGCCCCGGACGTGGCGGACAGCCTGTCATCCGTCATTCTCGATCAAGTCGCCAACGGCGTCGCCGTCCGCATGGGTATCCTGTACCTCATGTCCGGAGCGGGCAACTGATCGGGCGCTTCATTCACCTCTTACGCACGATAGGTAGGCAATGGCACTGTTGATCAAAGGCGGGCAGGTGATCGATCCGGGACGGTTCAACGGCATCGGTGATGTCCTGATCGAGAACGGCAAAATTTCGGCCGTGGCGCCGACGCTTCCCACGCCGGCCGGAGCGACGGTCATTCAGGCCGCCGGTCGATTGGTCCTTCCCGGCTTTGTGGACCTCCATGTCCATTTCCGCGAGCCGGGCTTCGAGTACAAGGAAACGATTCAATCCGGCACCGCGGCCGCCGTCGCCGGCGGCTTTACGTCCGTTTGCGCCATGCCGAACACCAACCCGGTGAACGACAACCAATCGATTACCGAATTCATGCTCGAACGGGCCAAAGCGGCGGGAACGGCCAGACTGTACCCGATCGGGGCCATCACCAAGGGCTCCGAAGGGAAAGAGCTGGCGGAAATCGGCGACCTGCGTCGGGCGGGCTGTATCGCCATTTCGGACGACGGCCGGCCGGTGATGAACAGTCTGGTCATGCGCCGTGCCATGGAATATGCGCGAGCCTTTGATATCCCCGTGGTCGATCATTGCGAGGATCTGCACCTCTCAGAAGGGGGCTGCATGAATGAGGGGCTGATTTCGACCGAATTGGGGCTGCCCGGCATTCCATCCGCGGCGGAGGATGTGATGGTCGCGCGCAACGTCTCGCTGACCGAGCTGACCGGCGCCCGCCTCCACCTAGCCCACATCAGCACGGCGGGGTCGGTTCGCATGGTCCGGGAAGCCAAATCGCGCGGGCTGCGGGTGACGGCGGAAGCCTGTCCGCACCACTTCACCCTGACCGAGGAGGTCACCCGTGGATACAATACGCTCGCCAAGATGAATCCCCCCCTGCGCACCTGGCAGGATGTGCAGGCCATCAAGGATGGGCTTCGCGACGGGACGATCGACGTCATCGCGACGGACCACGCCCCCCATGCGTCCCAAGAAAAGCAGCAGCAGTTTACCGAGGCGCCGTTCGGAATCGTCGGCTTGGAAACGGCGCTGCCCTTGACCCTGGCCCTCGTGGAGGAGGGAGTCCTGTCGCTGGAAGGGGCGGTGGAGAAACTAGCGACCGCGCCGGCCAAGGCCTTCAGCCTCCCGGCCGGCACCCTGGCGGTCGGTGCGCCCGCGGACGTCGCGATCGTCGATCCCAAGACGCAGTGGGAGGTGGATCCCGCACGCTTCCGTTCGAAGAGCCGCAATACGCCCTTCGCCGGCTGGAAGGTGAAGGGGCAGGTGACCACCACGATTGTAGGCGGACGAGTAGTCTTCGATCTGGAGCGCCCGGCGCCCCGCGCGTAGCCCTGACGCTTTCTGGCGAGACGAATGTGATACGAGAACAGAATCGGCGGCAGGGAGCCACAGCTTGCGTGAAGGGGCGGCGAGCGTGCGGCAAGGGTTGATCGCCTGTGTCACGCTCGAATTATTGGCCTTGGGGATCTGGATCGGCGGCCTCGTGGTATTGGTAGCGGCCGTGATCCCCGCCGTGTTCAATACCTTCGGTGGACAGGATACCGGCGGGTTTTTCCTGACCCGCGCCTTCGAAGGCTACAACCGCCTGATCCTGGGAACAGCCGCCGCCTTGACCGCAGGCCTTCTCTGGCGGGCTTGGTTGGTGCGCCAAGGGCAGATATCGAACGACGTGCCCCGGACTGAATGGCTCCTATTGGGAGCGATGTTGGTCATTGCCGGAATCATTACCTTCGTCCTGCACCCCCAGGCGGCCGCTTTGCAGGCGCAGGCGTTTGCCTCCAAGGGGGAAGAAGCGAGGAAGGCCGCATTCGAAGCGTTCTTCCAGCTGCATAAACCGATGCGGATTCTGTATATCTTGAATGTGGGACTCGGTATCGCGCTACTGACCGTGCGGGTACGATCCTGGATCCCTGTGAAGGAGTAATGGTGAAGAAAGCGATTCTCGCGCTCGCCGATGGAACCTGGTTCGAAGGGCGGGCCTTGGGGGCGGAAGGAGAAACCGGCGGGGAGGTCGTGTTCAACACGGCCATGACCGGCTACCAGGAAGTCTTGACCGACCCCTCTTACCGCGGCCAGATCGTCACGATGACCTGCCCCCACATCGGCAACTACGGCGTCACGCCCGAAGACGTGGAATCCCGGCGCGTGTGGGCCGAGGGGTTTATCGTCAAGGAATCCAGCCGGCTCGCGAGCAATTGGCGCAGTAAGGCCACGTTACAGGAATATTTACAGCAGGCCAACATCGTCGCGATCGAGGGCATCGACACGAGGGCGCTCACCAGACACCTACGCGAGAAAGGTGCCCAACAGGGCGTGATCTCCCATCTCGACCTGGACCCTCGTCGCGTGGCCGAGAAGGCCCGCCAGGCCCCGAGCATCATCGGGCGAGACCTTGCCGCAACGGTCACCTGCGAGACCCCCTATCAATGGACCCACGGCACAGGCGACTGGGCCCCCAAGCTGGACCTGCCGAAAGTCGGTGCCGCACAGGAGCCGCGGAAGCGCTGGCGAGTCGTGGCCTACGATTTCGGGGTGAAACAGAATATTTTGCGGCGTTTGGTGGATGTCGGCTGCGACGTCACGGTGGTGCCGGCCTCCACACCGGCCAAGGCGGTGCTGGCCCTCAAACCCGACGGCCTCTTTCTCTCGAACGGTCCGGGTGATCCCGAAGGGGTGCCCTATGCGATGGCCGCGTTGCGGGAACTCATCGGTCGGCTGCCGATCTTCGGCATTTGCTTGGGCCATCAATTGCTGGGGTTGGCGCTGGGCTTTTCCACCTACAAGCTGAAGTTCGGCCATCACGGAGCGAACCACCCCGTGATCGACCTCCGGACGAGAAAGGTCGAGATCACCTCGCAGAACCATAATTTCGCCGTGCGGTTCCCCGCATCACGAGCGGGTGGGGCGGGCGACCTGGCCTTGACAGATACACCATTCGGCCGTGTGCAACTCAGCCACACCAGTCTCAACGACGAATCGGTCGAGGGCTTAGTCTGCCTCGATCAACCGGTCTTTTCCGTCCAGTATCATCCCGAGGCTTCACCCGGCCCACACGACTCCGCCTATCTGTTCGAGCAATTCGTCACCTTAATGGAGACCCAGCATGCGTAGCACTTGGCACTTCTCAACCGCGGGCGCTGTTTTGCTGGCAGCCTTGCTGCAGACCGCCTGCGTGACGATCAACCTCCCGCCCGGACCCGGCGCCCTCGAAGAACATAAGGTGAGCGGAACGGGCAAGGATAAGGTCCTCTTAATCGATTTGTCGGGCGTGATCAGTTCCGAGAACAAGGATGGCTTCTACTCCTCGCCAGGGATGTTGGCGACCGTGAAAGAGGAACTGGAGCGGGCCGCCAAGGATGAGCGCGTGAAAGCGGTCGTGTTGCGCATCAACAGCCCCGGCGGCACCGTAACGGCGTCCGACATCCTGTACCACGAGGTGAAGACCTTCAAGGCCGCGCGAAAAGTCCCTGTGGTGGCGTCGATCATGGACGTGGGCGCGTCGGGAGGCTACTACATCGCCTCCGTGGCAGATGCCGTCTTCGCCCATCCATCCTCCGTCACGGGCAGTATCGGAGTCATTATGATGACGGTCAACGCCAAAGGTCTGTTGGAGAAGGTGGGGGTCGAAACGAACGCCGTCACGTCAGGTCCGCGCAAGGACATGGGCTCGCCGTTTCGCGCCATGTTGCCGGAGGAGCGTACCATCTTTCAAAGCGTGATCGATGCCTTTTATCAGCGGTTCCTGCAGGTCGTGCAGGAGGGACGGCCGGGCCTGTCCGCCGACCAGGTCAGAAAGCTGGCGGACGGGCGGATCTACTCCGGTGAGCAGGCGAAGGCCGCGGGGCTCGTCGATGAGATCGGGTACTTGGATGATGCGATCGAACTGGCCAAGCAGAAAGCGGGCCTCGCTGAAGCACGAGTCGTCACCTATAGGCGGCCTGGAGAATACCAGAACAACGTGTACTCCCGCTTGGCCGGACCGGGAGCCACGATCGGCTCGCTCGCCAACCTGGACCTCCTCACGCTGGTACGCGGAGGATCGCCCCAGTTCATGTATCTCTGGATGCCGTGACGGCGTGAGTTGCATCATGGGCCTGAGACTGATTGAATGGAAGGATGATGACGCCCTCATCACCGACTTCCTCCATCGACACGTGGCTGAACAGCCGCATGGGTCGCCGCGCGCTGCTGGCCTTGGGTGCTCGCGCAGCCGCCGCCCTGCCGACCCTGACCGGCTTGGGCGCGGTGACGGGCCTCCTGCAGTCGCTCGCCGGCTGCCAGCGGGCTCCGGGGACTGCTCGCGACCAGTTCATATACATTTCCGAGGAAAAGGAAATGGCGATGGGCCTCTCGGCCTTTCGGGAGGTGTTGCGCCAGGCGCCCTTGACCAACAATGTGGAACTCAACGAGATGGTACACCGCGTCGGCAACCGCATCGCAAAGGCAGCCAACAAGCCGGAGTACCAATGGGAGTTCGCCGTCATTCAGGACGACCGCACCGTCAACGCCTTCGCCCTGCCGGGAGGGAAAGTGGCGGTGTTTACAGGCATTCTCAAAGTTACCAAGAACGAGGACGGCCTCGCCACCGTCATGGGGCATGAGGTGGCGCACGCGTTACAACGCCATGGAGCGGAACGGATGAGTCGCGGGATTCTGGAGCAGATCGGGCAACTGGCCGCCCTGGGCGCGGGGGCCGCCGCAGGACGGCCGGATGCGGCCATGGCCGCCATGACCGTCTATGGAGTCGGCGTATCGCTGCCGTTCGACCGCCGCCAGGAATCGGAGGCGGATTACATCGGCCTGCGCCTGATGGCCGAAGCCGGCTACGACCCGCGTGAAGCCGTGGCCTTCTGGGAACGGATGAGCGGCTGCCCGCGCGCGATGATCAACAAACTCTGCTTTCGCTCGCAGCAGGCGATCCCGGAATTTCTCTCGACGCACCCCTCGGACGTCACCCGAATCAAACAGATCGAAGCCTGGATTCCGGAGGCCTTGAAGCACTACCATCCGCCGGGGCAGAGTCCGGTGCAACCGATCGGTCCGATCCAACCCTACCGCCCCCCGGTGGGCCCCATGCCCGAGGCGCCCCTGCCGACCGGCTAACATCCATTTGCTCGAGGTCAATCGTGCCACGAAGGACTGACATCCGTTCCATACTCTTGATCGGCTCCGGCCCCATCGTCATCGGCCAAGCCTGCGAATTTGACTATTCGGGCACCCAGGCCTGCAAGGCCCTCAAAGAAGAGGGCTACCGCGTCATCCTGATCAACAGCAATCCGGCGACGATCATGACGGATCCGGATTTTGCCGACCGCACCTATATCGAGCCGATCACCTTGGACGTGGTGGAGAAGGTCATCGAGTGCGAGCGGCCGGATGCGCTCTTGCCGACGATGGGCGGCCAGACGGCGCTCAACACGGCGATCGGCCTGGCCAAGCGCAGCGTGCTCGACAAATACGGCGTCAAACTGATCGGCGCTTCCATCGAGGCCATCCACAAGGCCGAGGATCGCGACGCGTTCCGGCAAGCCATGTGGAAAATCGGCCTACGGGTCCCCGACAGCGGTGTGGCCACGTCCTTGTTCGAGGCGGAAGAACAGGTGAAACGCATCCAGTTTCCTGCGATCGTCCGGCCCTCCTTCACCATGGGCGGCACCGGCGGCAACATCGCATACAACATCGAAGAGTTCAGGACGCAAGTGGAGTGGGGGTTGGCGATGAGCCCCGTGCGCCAGGTGCTCATCGAACAGTCGGTCATCGGCTGGAAAGAGTTCGAGCTCGAGGTCATGCGCGATCTCAAGGACAACGTCGTCATCGTCTGTCCCATCGAGAACCTGGACCCCATGGGCATCCATACGGGCGACAGCATCACCGTGGCCCCGGCCCTCACGTTGACCGACAAGGAATACCAAATGCTGCGGGATGCGGCCGTCCGTATCATCCGAGAGATCGGCGTGGACACCGGCGGCGCCAACATCCAGTTCGGCATGAACCCCGCCAACGGCGAGATGGTCGTCATCGAAATGAATCCGCGGGTGTCCCGCAGCTCGGCGCTGGCCTCCAAAGCGACAGGATTTCCCATCGCCAAGATCGCGGCGAAATTGGCCGTCGGTTATACCCTCGACGAAATCACCAATGACATCACCGGTGTCACGAAAGCCTCGTTCGAACCGACCATCGATTACGTGGTGGTCAAGATCCCCCGCTTCGCCTTCCAGAAATTCCCCGGTGCCGATCCCACGCTGACGACGCAGATGAAATCGGTGGGCGAGGTCATGGCCATCGGACGCACCTTCAAGGAATCGCTCCAAAAGGCCATCCGGTCCATGGAGGTCGACCAATTCGGATTCGCATCGAAGATGGGGCTGGATCTGGAGGTGCCGTCGAGCCTGAATCGCGAAGAGGCGATGGAACAGGTGCGTAAGGCCGTGCGCACGCCGCTGCCGGATCGCTTGTGGCGACTGGCCGACGGCATGCGGCTCGGCATGGGCAATGAGGAACTCTTCGCCCTCACCAAGATCGATCCCTGGTTCCTCGACCAGATCCGCGACATCGTGACCTTCGAACAGCGCATCGTTGCCGAACGGGGACGGATCGGCGGGACGGGGCTGAACCAGGTGCTGCTCGCCGAGGCCAAGGAACGGGGGTTTTCGGACGTCCGTTTGGCTCAACTCCTCGGGGTCGAACAGGGGACGGTTCGGAACTGGCGACTGGCCTTGGGACAGGCGCCACAACCTCGGTCCGTGACCTACAAACGCGTCGATACCTGCGCCGCGGAATTCGAGGCCCATACGCCGTACCTCTACTCCACCTACGAACAGGAATGCGAAGCGCGCCCGACCGCCCGGAAAAAAGTCGTGATTCTGGGGGGCGGGCCCAACCGCATCGGACAGGGGATCGAATTCGATTACTGCTGCGTGCACGCCGCCATGGCCTTGCGGGAAGAGGGCATCGAGACCATCATGGTCAACTGCAACCCCGAAACGGTCAGCACCGACTACGACACTTCCGACCGCCTGTACTTCGAACCGCTCACGGAAGAAGACGTGCTGAACATCGTGGAGCGCGAGCGCCCCATCGGTGTAGTCCTGCAGTTCGGCGGACAAACACCGTTGAAGTTGGCCCTTTCACTCTCCCGAGCAGGGGTGACCATTCTCGGGACCAGCCCGGATGCCATCGACCGCGCCGAGGATCGCGAGCGATTCCGCGAACTGCTCGACAAACTCGGCCTGCGCCAGGCTGAAAGCGGCATGGCGCGTTCGGTCGAAGAGGCCGTCCGCATCGCCGACGCCATCACCTACCCCGTCATGGTGCGGCCTTCCTACGTACTCGGCGGGCGCGCCATGCAGATCGTCTATGACGAGGCCGGATTGCTGGCCTATATGGGCACGGCCGTCAAGGCGTCGGATAAACATCCGGTCCTGATCGACAAGTATCTGCGGGACGCCATTGAGATCGACGCCGATGCCATCTCCGACGGCAAGAACGTCGTGGTCGCCGGAATCATGGAGCATATCGAAGAAGCAGGGGTCCATTCGGGAGACTCGGCCTGCTCGCTGCCGCCCTATACGCTCGATGCCGCCCTGATCGAAGAGATTCGCCGGCAGATGACGGCGTTGGCGCTGGAACTCGGCGTCATCGGACTGATGAATGCGCAATTTGCCGTGAAGGATCGCACGATCTACGTACTGGAGGTGAACCCGCGCGGCTCACGCACCGTGCCCTTCGTCAGCAAAGCCATCGGCGTCCCGTTGGCCAAGCTCGCCATGAAGGTGATGGTCGGGAAATCGCTGCAGCAGTTGAACTTCGTGCAGGCGCCGACCCCGACCCACCTTTCGGTGAAGGAGGCGGTTTTTCCCTTCACGAAATTCGCGGGGGTCGATGTGCTGCTGGGCCCCGAGATGAAATCGACCGGGGAGGTGATGGGCATCGACAGCGACTTCGGCTGGGCCTTTGTGAAATCCCAGGCCGGCGCGGGTGCCATCCTGCCCACGGCGGGGACGGCCTTCATCAGCGTGAAAAGCGATGATCGTGCGGGAGCCCATGATGTTGCGCGACGGTTGGCCGCCTTGGGATTCCGCATCACGGCCACCTCGGGGACGGCGCTCTACTTGAGCGAGCAGGGGCTCACGGTCGACGTGGTCAACAAGGTTCAGGAAGGTCGACCGCACGTGGTCGATCACATCAAGAACGGGGAGGTGGCCCTGGTGGTCAATACCGTGCGTACGGCGTCGGCGCAGACCGACTCCCTCTCCATTCGACGGGAAGCCTTGCACAAGGGCGTGCCCTACTACACCACCATGCGGGGAGCACTGGCCGCGGTGATGGGCATTGAAGCCCTGCTCAAAAAGGGACTTGCCATTCGCGCCTTGCAGGAGTATCACCGGGTGCAGTGAAGGATGGTCATCGGGAGGGAGGCATGCCGACACCGATCACGAGAAAAGGATACGAAGCGCTGAAGGCTGAATTGGATCGTCTGCACAAGGTCGAGCGGCCGCGGGTAATCGAGGCGATCGCGGAAGCCCGCGCACACGGCGACCTCAGCGAGAACGCGGAATACGACGCGGCCAAAGAACGCCAGGGCTTCATCGAAGCCAGATTGGCCGAATTGAAGGGCAAACTGGCCGACGCCCGCATCATCGACACGGCCGGCCGCACAAGTGAGACCGTGGTCTTCGGGGCTACCGTCGTCCTGATCGAGCAGGAAGCCCAGGAACGGAAACAGTACACGCTGGTCGGACAAGACGAAGCCGATTTGAAACAGGCACGTATTTCGGTGCAGTCGCCGGTCGGTCGAGCCCTCATCGGTAAACGGGTCGGGGATCTGGTGGAAGTGATCACACCTGCTCGTGTGGTGGAGTATGAAGTCATCGAAATCCGCTTCGATGAGTTGTAGGGTGTGATCCATGCCCGCGGCGATTCCCCTCATCACCCTCTTGACGGACTTCGGCGACCGCGATTACTTCGTGGCCAGCATGAAGGGCGTCATCTTGAACATCAACCCGCAGGCACACATCGTCGACCTGTCCCACCAGGTCACCCCGCATGATGTCGCGGACGCCGCCTACCTCTTGAAGTCCTGTTACCGATATTTCCCGGACGGCACCATCCACATCGCCGTAGTCGATCCTGGCGTCGGCGGGACCAGGCGACCGCTGCTGCTGTCGTCATCGCGCTATTTTTTTATCGGCCCCGACAACGGTATCTTCACCCACATTTACCAAGAGGAAAGCGCCGTCGAAGTCAGGCAGATCGAGAATCGGCAGTACCGTTTGGACTCCGAAGGCGCCACCTTTGACGGCCGTGACCTGTTCGCCCCAGCCGCAGCCTGGCTGACGAAGAACCAACCGCTCGGTTCGTTCGGCCGCCTGACCCCCAGCTACGAACGGCTCGCCTCATCCGAACCGGCTTGGGACAAACATGTGATGGCCGGCCAGATCATGTACATCGATCGCTTCGGCAACCTCATTACGAACCTCACGCCCTATCATGTGAAAGAGGTGCGGGGTGTGACGAAGCGATCGGAGCCCTACATCCGCATCGGAGGCTTGACCATCGACGGTCTCGTGAGGGCTTACAGTGACGGGTCTGCGGACCACCCGCAGGCCTTGATCAACAGCAATGGGTACCTGGAAGTGTTTCTGAAAGAGGGCCGCGCCGCAGACCGACTTCACGTGGACCGTGGAGCCAGGATCGAACTCTGCTGAGCGGAGCGTGAATCGCCTCGTCCCCAACCGCACTCTCCACCTTCTCCAGTCCGACCTCGTTGACAGCCCAAAGAGCACGGTGCTGTAATGAACACAACACCTCTACGGTTGGTTGGCTTCACCATGAATCACGCTCTCCTCCGGCATCTCGGCCCAATCGTCTTCGGTTGTGCCCTTGCGGCCTGTACACAGCCCGATTCATCTCCCACGGCCCCGACCGGCGCCGACGCGCACCCTACGCCGACGGCCGAGATTCCAACACTGCTGGTCCAAGCCGCCGCAGACCATCCGAACCTGACCCTCTCCGCCCGCGTCACCTATGCGGAAGACGGGTTCTCTCGAATCTCGTCCCCCCTGGAGGGGCCGGTGCTGGATGTGCGGGTGAAACTGGGCCAGACGGTGAAGGCGGGTGACATCCTTATGGTCATCGATGCCGCCGATATCGCCAAGGCCTATGCGGCCTACGTCGAGGAAATCTCGGAACTCGGTCTCGCCGAACGCAATTATGAGCTGACGAAGGATCTCTACGATGCGCAGGCCATGTCCCGGAAAGATCTGGAGCATGCGGAGAACGACCTGAACCGCGAACGCGCCGAGTTCAAGCAGGCCAAGGAGCGGTTATTATCCCTTCGCGTGCCGGCGGAGGAACTCAGCAAGCCGCTCGACCAACAACAAATCACCTCACGCTTCGCCCTGCGCAGTCCCTTAACAGGCACGGTGGTCGAGCGGAACGTCACGCCGGGACAGATGGTGGGACCAGACACGGCCAGCCCGCTGTTCACGGTTGCCGATCTCAGGCGCCTTCAAGTCATCGCCGACGTGTATGAACGCGATCTTTCCGGCATCCGCGTCGGTTCCATCGCCGACATGACGGTCGAAGCCTACCCGGGCCTGACCTTCCCCGCCGCCATTGCCGTCATCGGGGACGTGGTCGATCCGGCCACCCGCACCATCAAAATCCGGGCATCGGTCTCCAACGACAGCGGTCGGCTCAAGCCGGAAATGTTCGCTCGCCTGATGCTTGCGGGCCGGGGCGGCGGCCCGACATTCATGATTCCCAGACAGGCCGTCGTCGAACGATCCGGAAAACAGTGGGTCATCGTCCGACACGATCAGGACCGGTATGAAGAGCGGGCGGTGGTCATCGAAGGGGTCGTGGGCAGCCAGGTAACGGTTCTGGAAGGGCTGTCGGCAGGTGAGCGAATCGTGCTCACGCCGTCACAGATCAAACGATTGACGGCGACGGGAGCCTCTACCGAAGGAGCTTAGGCGGATCAGGATTCCGATCGGTCAGAGTGAGGCGACCAGGATCCGCAGGAGGCCTGACAGGTCTTCGCTATCGAGCCCCGAGACCGCACGATTGGTCGTATTGCTGTAGGAGGCTTCGAGGGAGATCGTGGTCGGGTGGCCGTAGATTGGCTCGAGCGAGAAAGCGAACATGCCTTTTCCAACGACACTCTCCAGAGTCGTCAGCCGATCACTCGACCTGCTGCTCGTGTATCCTCCCATCGCACTTACCAACAACCGCTGACTCTGTTTATACAGCACGGACAAGGAGGCCATCGGCGTCTGAATCTTCGCTCCCGACCAACTTTGCGTCTCCGTTCTGTAACTGAGGGTCGGCGTCAGGGTCAGGGTATTGATCGGCCGATACACGGCTGTGAAGGTTTGAGCCAACGCAGTCGTGTGGGCACCCCCACGAGCCGCATCGCTCGTCAGGATATAACTGGAGGATAGTTTGGCGTTCCACGTCAGACCGCTGTAGGCGAGCGCCGCTTCCATGCTGTTGCTCTGGCTGCGCTGCGGCACGGTCCCCATCGGGTCGAACGTGCTGGCCAGCGAGCTGCGGGCGTAGGTGACGCTCAGTTCCGGCCAGGCCGGTTTGGTGACTGCCAGACCGATGCGGTGAAACGTCTGTTGGATCCGCGCCCGGCTGGGATCCAAGTCCACATTATTCCAGGTCTGTCCGGCCGAGCTCCGTACCTTCGCAAACCCGAGGGCATATTCCCCCCACATTTCGCGCACCGTTTGATCGGGCGAATTGAAGAAGGCTCGCCCCGCCGAACGGTAAGTGACGCCGTAGCGGAACGCCCCCGTCATCCCCGTCATGGCCATACGCACCATGCGCCTCGTCCCGTCGTCGCGCTGGTCGATACGGGCCGGCATGCCGGCATCGTTGGTGGCATTGTTGGCAACCTCGCCTTCCAAGGAAAACTGTCCCTTCAAAAACGTGGAGGCCGCGGCAATCCCTTTGGTCTGCGGTCGCTCGGAATCCGGAACCAGGTCCTTGAGCCTGGTCGAAGTCGTCGGAGGAACGAAGGAGGTAGCACGAAATGAGGTATGGAGCACCGGCGTGGCAATGGAATAGGGAATGGCCCCGGACCCGGACACCCGTGCGGCATCGCTCAGTTGGATCCGCTCGAGTAAGAGATTGGATGGTGGAGTCTGGTCCGCGGAGGCTTCAAGAGGAAGCAGGAGCGAGACGCCCAGGAGCCACAGCGCCCGGCACCGATTCATGAGGCGCAACCACAACAGACAACAGCGTCACGCAACATGACCTGAAGTCTAGCACTCGATTTTATTTCGTCAGGTCGTCAGGCAGGCCGGACACAAACCGCGCAGCGCGCGTCCGGAAGTGAACATCGTCACACCCGCACAGGGAACGCTCATTGAACGCCGTGAAGAAAGAGGGCTTATGAAGGAATGCTTAGGAGAGGGAGGCCTGGGCCTCTGTCGTGTCGACGATGGCCCTGTTCAAAATTGACACCATCCGGCTGAGTTCGTGCTCGCTGACAGAGAGCGGCGGCAGGAGAACGAGGACGTTGCCGAGCGGCCGCAGCAGTAATCCGTGCGCGCGACAAGCCAGGGCAACGCGGTGCCCGATGCGCAGTTCAATCGGGTAGGGCCTGCGAGTCTCTCGATCCTCCACCAGCTCGATGCCGACCATCAGTCCGCATTGGCGAATGTCGCCCACGGCCTTCAGGCGAGTAAACGGTCGCAGCAACCGCCGGAGGAGCGCAGCCTTCCGTCGCACGCCCATGAGGGTCTTCCCCTCGCGGAAGATTTCGAGATTCGCAAGCGCCACCGCGCATCCCAGGGGATTGCCCGTATAACTGTGGCCGTGGAAAAACGTCTTCCATTCGTCATAGCGACCGAGAAACGCGCGATAGATGTCTTCCGTCGCCAAGGTGGCCGCCAAGGGCATATAGCCGCCCGTCAGCCCCTTACTGATGGCCATCAGGTCCGGCGTGACGCGTTCGTGCTCACAGGCGAAGAGTTTCCCTGTCCGTCCGAATCCGGTCGCGACTTCATCGGCGATCAGGAGTACGTCGTATTGCGTGCAGAGTTCACGCACGCGTTTCAGGTACCCTCGAGGTGCGGTCATCATTCCCGCCGCCGCTTGCACGAGCGGCTCGATGATCACGGCGGCGATCTCGCGATGTCTGGTTTGGAGGATCTGTTCCAAAGGATCGACGCAGGCCATACCGCAGGAGGGATGGGTCAAGCCGAGCGGGCAACGGTAGCAGTAGGGGGGATCGACCTCCAACGTAGGGAACAGCAGCGGTTTGAATCGCGCATGGAAGAGTTCGATGTTGCCCACGCTGACGGCGCCCACCGTATCGCCGTGGTAGGCCAGCTTCAGATGGAGGAAGGTCGTCTTCGGGCCGGCCTGCGAGTCTCGTTGCTGCCAATATTGCACCGCCATCTTGAGAGCCACCTCGACCGCCGTGGAGCCGTTGTCGGAATAGAAGACGCGCGTAAGGCCCTTCGGCGCAACGCGGATGAGCTCCCGTGCAAGCCGAATGGCGGGGGGGTTGGAAAGACCGAGCAGGGTCGAATGGGCGATCTGTCGCAGCTGCGCGGTCAACGCTCGATCGAGGCGGGGATGCCGATGACCATGAAGATTGACCCAAATCGACGACGTGCCGTCCAAATATTTTCGCCCCTCCGTGTCGATCAGGTAGGAGCCGCGTCCCCGTTCGATGATGACCGGCAGGTCCCGTTCCCATTCCTGCATCTGCGTGAAGGGATGCCAGAGATACGTATGGTCCCAGGCAGCGAGTTGAGCCGTCCTGCGTGAAAGTGTCATGGGGTAATCGTAGAGATCGACCGGTCGGCGTCCATCCGCGCCCGTTGAGGCCAGATCCCGCGCGGCGCGCGGATTATATCGGTGGGCGATTGCTTTGACAACCTCGGAAGCGGCCACTATAATGAACCGATTTTTGGGGACATGAGCCAGGATTTGCAAAGTCTCATCCGAAATTTCTCGATCATCGCCCATATCGATCACGGCAAATCGACCCTCGCTGACCGGTTCCTAGAAGCCACGGGCGCCATCACTGCCCGAGAGTTCAAAGAACAGATCCTCGACGCGATGGACCTCGAGCGTGAGCGCGGCATCACGATCAAGGCCCATGCCGTGGCCATCCGGTACAAGGCGCGCGACGGCAAGACGTACCTGTTGCACCTGATCGATACGCCCGGCCACGTCGACTTCACCTATGAAGTCTCGCGGAGCCTCGCCGCGTGCGAAGGTTCGCTGTTGCTCGTCGATGCGACCCAAGGCGTGCAAGCCCAGACCATCGCCAACGTCAATCTGGCCATGGGCAATCATCACACCATCATTCCGGTCATCAACAAGATCGATTTGGCCAGCGCGGACGTCGAAGGCACGAAGCACCAGATTTCCGAAGTGCTCACCCTGGATGCCAGCGACGCCATGCTGGTCAGCGCCAAGGAAGGACGCGGGGTGCCCGAGGTCCTCGAGGCCATCGTCACACGAATTCCTCCGCCCTCGGGCAATCCCAATGCGCCGCTGAAGGCCTTGATCTTCGATTCCTGGTTCGACAACTACCAGGGTGTGATCGTATTGACCCGGATCGTCGATGGATCGGTCAGGCCTGGCATGAAAATCAAAGTGATGTCGAACGACCGGTTGTTCGAGGTGACGGAGGTCGGGCAGTTCACCCCGAAGCGCACCAAGGGGACGCAACTCCTGACCGGAGAGGTCGGATACCTCTGCGCCAACATGAAGGAAGTGGCCGACGTGAAGATCGGCGATACCCTGACCGATGCCGCGCGACCGACAGACCAGCCGTTTCCCGGGTACAAGGAAGTCAAACCCCTGGTGTTCTGCGGACTCTATTCAACCGACACGGCCAAGTACGAGGACCTCCGCGACGCCCTGCTGAAATTGCGCCTGAACGATTCGTCCTTCATCTACGAACCGGAGACCTCGCTCGCCCTCGGGTTCGGATTCCGTTGCGGATTCCTCGGGCTCCTGCATATGGAAATTATTCAGGAGCGGCTGGAGCGGGAATACGGGCTCACCCTGATCACGACGGCACCGACGGTCATTTACCGGGTCCTGACGACGAAGGGCGATGTATTGGAGATCGACAATCCCGCCGAGTTGCCGGATCCCGGTTCGATTGCCTCGTTCGAAGAGCCTTTTATCGTAGCCACGCTGATCTCGCCGGAACGGTATGTCGGCACGCTCTTACAATTGTGCCAAGAACGCCGCGGCATCCAGCGCAGCATCCATTTTTTGGATCCGACCAGGGTGATGATCACCTATGAACTTCCGCTCAACGAAGTCATCCTGGATTTCTACGACAAACTCAAATCCAAGACCCAAGGGTATGCGTCCCTCGACTATGAACTGCTGGGTTATCGAGAATCGGACCTCGTACGACTCGATATCTTGCTGAACGGGGAACCGGTCGATGCCCTGTCATTCATCACACATAAGGATCGCGCCTACCAACGCGGTCGCCAACTGGCCGAAAAAATGAAAGAGCTGATTCCCAAGCAGATGTTCGAAATCGCCATCCAGGCAGCCATCGGCAACAAGATCATCGCGCGGGAAACCATCGGCGCCATCAAGAAGAACGTGACGGCCAAGTGCTACGGCGGCGACATTTCCCGCAAACGCAAGCTGTGGGAGAAGCAGAAGGAAGGCAAAAAACGCATGAAGGCGGTAGGCAGGGTCGAGGTCCCGCAGGAGGCATTCCTCGCGATTCTCAAGGTATCGGAAGAATGAACGTGGAGCCCAATCAGCCGCGTCCCGATGATGCTCCCGCTACGAGCGGTCCGGTCGCACCACCGGCTCCGGCAGAGCGGACCGCACCCGAGGCGCCGATCGGAAGCGCCGCCTCCATGGCCCATTCCTCCCACAAATCCGTCGTCCGGGAGTATGCGGAAGCGATCATCATCGCCATGTTGTTGGCTTTTGCCATCCGCGTGTTCGTCGTGCAGGCGTTCAAGATTCCGTCCGGCTCGATGATCCCCACCCTGCTGGTCGGGGACCACATCTTGGTCAGCAAACTCTCCTACGGACTCCAGTGGCCGACGGACTGCAAATTTCAACCGGGCTTCCCTCCGATCACCTGTTACTCGTCGCGGACGGTGATTCCCTTCGGCTCGATCCAACGCGGGGACATCATCGTGTTTCGGTTTCCCGAAGATGAGGATAAAGACTTCATCAAACGCGTCATCGGACTGCCCGGCGACACCATCCAGATCCGCAACAAAGTCGTGCACGTCAACGGCATACCCTACGAGGATCGCGGCTTCACCCAGCGCATCGATCCGGGCGTCATCGACGGCCACATCAATCCGCGCGACAATTTCGGCCCCGTGACGGTCCCGGAGGATGCCTACTTCGTGATGGGAGACAATCGAGACCAAAGCCTCGACAGCAGATTCTGGGGCTACGTACGGACGGAAAAGGTACGGGGAAAGGCGTTTCGCATCTATTGGTCGTGGAGCGGCCAGGGATCGTGGACCGAATGGGTACGATGGGAACGATTCGGAAAAGCCATTCGGTAGGGCGCGCGACACCGAGTCCGGCCCAGCCGAGCAGGCCTGTGTTCGACCAGGACGCGTTGGCGGCCTGCGTGCGTCGCTTTCCAGGAGCCAGCGTGCTCGTAATCGGGGACTTGATCCTCGACCATTATGTGTGGGGCCGGGTAAGCCGGATTTCTCCCGAAGCACCGGTTCCTGTCGTGCATGTGGAATCCGAGTCGCTCAAATTGGGTGGAGCGGCCAATGTCTTCAACAACATTCTCGCGCTCGGCGGACAGGCTGACCTCTGCGGAGTGATCGGAGCTGATGAGAGCGGACGGCTCCTGCTGAAGGAGTTGGGCGGGCGCCGGCAACATCGCGGCGGGGTCGTGATCGATCAGGATCGCCCGACGACCCGCAAAACCCGCGTCGTGGCCCACAACCAACAGATCGTCCGCTATGATATCGAACGTCGCAACGAACTGTCGAAGACGCTTCAGCGACGCATCCTTCGGTATGTCGAGTCCCGACTCAAAGAGCTCTCCTGCCTGGTGGTGTCCGACTACGCCAAGGGTGTGGTCACCACATCGCTGATGGCGGAGTTGACTCGGTTGGCCCGTCAGCGCAAAATTCCCATCGTCGTGGACCCCAAGGTCGAGCATTTCAGCTTTTACAAGGGGGTGACGGTGGTCACCCCGAATCATCTGGAAGCCACCCAAGCCACAGGCGTGCACGGCGAAGACGACCAGGCGATCAATCAAGCCGGGACGATCCTGCATCAGCGGCTGGGCTGCGACGCCGTGCTGGTGACGCGCGGGGAGCGCGGCATGAGTCTTTACCAAGGGCACGGCGACCAGTGGCACATCCCGACGCGTGCGCGACAGGTGTTTGACGTCACCGGCGCGGGGGACACCGTGGTGGGGACCCTGGCGCTCGCCCTCTCGACGGGAGCCCCCATACGCGATGCCGCCATCTTGGCCAACCAAGCCGCTGGCGTCGTCGTGGGCATGGTCGGGACCGCCACAGTGACCGCCCCGCAATTGATCGATGCCTTGGGACAGGCCTGACATGGGCCGCTCCGTCACGCTGGTAATCCCGGCACGATACGGCTCTTCCCGCTTTCCCGGCAAACCCCTGGTGGATTTGCTCGGCAAGCCGATGATTCAACATGTCTATGAGCAGGCTCAGGCCTGCCGGGCTGTGTCGGACGTCCTGGTCGCCACGGATGACGAACGGATCAAAACAGCGGTCGAGGGGTTTGGCGGTCGTGTCATCATGATGACGGAACCCTACCGTACCGGGACCGATCGCGTCGCCGCGGTCGCCGCCGCCAGGGGAGGCGACTGTTTCATCGACCTACAGGGCGACGAGATTCTCCTCCACCCCGATCTGATTACCGACTTGGTCGAGCCCTTCCTGGCGAGTGAGGCCTTGATGGGTACGCTGAAACGGCGGATCGACTCCGACGAAGACCTGCACAACCCCGGTGTGGTCAAGGTGACCACCGATCAGGAAGGCTATGCGCTGTATTTTTCTCGTGCCCCGATCCCGCTCGTGCGGGATGATCCGCGGCACGCGGCGGCGCCGGGGCTGCACTTCATCCACCTCGGCCTCTACATCTATACGAGAGACACGTTGCTGCGCCTGGCTTCGCTCCCGACCGGCGTGCTGGAAGACGCGGAGAAACTTGAGCAATTGCGCGCGCTGGAGCACGGGATTCGCATTCGCGTGTGGGAAACCAGCCACGCATCTCTGCGCATCGACAGCCCGTCCGATGTCCCGGGTGCGCTGGAACAACTTCGCAGTCGTGCCGGCGTTGCGGGAGTCGTTCCGCAATGAAGACGGTACGCACTTACAAGAAGGTGTCACGATGAGCAAGTTGATCTTTGTTACCGGAGGAGTCGTGTCGTCGCTCGGAAAGGGCTTGGCCTCGGCTTCCATCGGTAATTTATTGGAAAGCCGCGGGCTGAAAATCACGTTCTTGAAGCTTGACCCTTACATCAATGTCGATCCGGGCACGATGAACCCCTACCAGCACGGCGAGGTCTATGTCACGGAAGACGGGGCGGAGACCGACCTGGACCTCGGTCATTATGAGCGTTACACTTCGCTGACTCTCTCCCGCGAAAACAATTACACGACTGGCCGCATTTACCACTCCGTCATTACCAAGGAGCGGCGCGGCGACTATCTGGGCGGCACCGTGCAAGTGGTGCCGCACGTCACCGATGAAATCAAGCAATGCATCATGCGGACTTCGCAGGGCATGGACGTCACGATCGTCGAGATCGGCGGCACCGTCGGCGACATTGAAAGTTTGCCCTTTCTCGAAGCGATTCGACAGATTCCATACGATGTCGGGCGGGACAACGTGCTCTACGTACACTTGACATTGGTGCCCTACATCGGCGCAGCCGGAGAACTGAAGACCAAGCCGACGCAACATTCCGTCAACAAATTGCGCGAGATCGGTATCCAGCCGAACATCCTCCTGTGCCGGACCGACCGGTATCTGCCGCCGGAACTCAAGGCCAAAATCGCCATGTTCTGCAACGTCGAGAAAGATGCGGTCATCACGGCCAAGGATGTCGAGACGATCTACGAAGTTCCAATCGTGTTCCGGAAAGAAGGGCTGGACGAGTTGATCGTGCGCCAGCTGAAGCTCGAAACCGGGCCCCCGAACCTGCGCGAGTGGGATGCCATGGTCCAGAAGATCAAGCACCCCAAACACGAGGTGTCGATCGCGCTGGTCGGCAAGTATGCGGGACTGAAGGAGTGTTACAAGAGCCTGGCCGAAGCGCTCGTCCATGGCGGCATCGATCATGAGACGCGTGTGAATATCGCCTGGATCGAATCTGAAGACGTCGAACGGCAGGGCACCGAGCGCATTTTGCGGGAGTGCGACGGCATTCTCATTCCCGGCGGCTTCGGCGCGCGCGGGATCGAGGGGAAAATCATCACGATCCGATATGCGCGCGAACATCAGATTCCCTTCCTCGGCCTCTGTTTGGGCATGCAGTGCGCCACCATCGAATTTGCGCGACATGTCGCCGGTTTGGCCGGCGCCAACAGCGCAGAGTTCGACGAGCGATCGCCGCACCCCGTCATCCACCTGATGTCGGACCAGCAGTCCGTCAACGAGAAGGGCGGCACGATGCGGCTGGGCGCCTACACTTGTCAGCTCGGGGAAGGTACGCTCGCCCAGAAGATGTACGGCGTGAGCGAAGTGCGCGAACGGCACCGGCATCGATACGAATTCAACAACGCCTATCGGGAGCAGCTGACTGCCAAGGGGCTCGTCCTGAGCGGCTTATCGCCGGACGGTCGACTGGTGGAAATCGTGGAGTTGCAGAACCACCCCTGGTTCCTGGCGACACAATTCCACCCGGAATACAAATCACGGCCGCATCACCCGCACCCCTTGTTCAGTGGATTCGTAGGGGCGGCGTTGCGCCGCAAGTGCGGCCACTGAGCTGAGATGCTGAACATCCTGCGATCCCTGTGAAGCCGGAGACTATGGCGTACGAAGTCGAACTTGGAACGTTTAAAATCGGGGCTGGGAATCGGCCGTTTTTGATCGCAGGTCCCTGTGTGATCGAAGACGAACGACTCGTCATGGAGACGGCGGCACGGATTGCCGGCATCGCGAGAGCGATCGGGATGCCGTACCTGTTCAAGTCGTCGTTCGACAAGGCCAACCGAACGTCCATCACGTCTTTTCGCGGACCAGGCATCGAGAAGGGCTTGGCCGTGCTCAAGAAGGTGAAAGACGAGCTCGGCCTGCCGGTCTTGACGGATGTCCACACGGAAGAACAGGCTGCCGTCGCTGGTGAGGTGGTTGACGTCCTCCAAATTCCCGCGTTTCTCTGCCGCCAGACGGATCTACTGATCGCCGCGGCCCAAACCGGCAAAGTCGTCAACATCAAGAAAGGGCAATTCCTTTCGCCCGCGGAAATGGGCAACGCCGTCAAGAAAGTGGAAGACAGCGGCAATCGTCGGATCATCCTCACCGAACGGGGTTCATCGTTCGGGTATAACAACCTGGTCGTGGACATGCGCTCCTTTCCGATCATGCGCCGGTTCGGCTATCCGGTGGTGTTCGATGCGACCCACAGCGTGCAACTCCCCGGCGGTGGAGGCACGACGTCCAGCGGACAGCGCGAATTCGTCGAACCGTTGGCCTGCGCCGCGGCCGGGGCCGGATGCGACGGATTTTTCATGGAGGTGCACCCTGATCCGGATTCTGCCCTTTCGGACGGACCGAACATGGTGCCGCTTGGTTCTCTTCAAGCCTTGCTCGAACGGGTGGTGCGCATATGGGACGCAGCCGCAGCACAACCGATCCGGTAACCGCTTCAGTCGGCGCTCAGCCCGCCCAGGACACCACGGTCGACCCCAGCGTGAAGGAGGGGAGACGTGTCTTGGAAATCGAGGCGCGGGCAGTGCTGGATTTGACGGCTCGCTTGGACGGCCGATTCGCCCAGGCAGTGACATATCTGTATGACTGCCAAGGGAAGGTCGTCATCTCCGGCATGGGCAAGTCGGGACTCATCGGCCAGAAAATCGCCGCGACGCTCGCCAGCACCGGCACGCCTTCGTTCTTTCTGCATCCCGCGGAGGGTGTGCATGGGGATCTGGGCATGCTGGCCAAGCGAGATGCCTTGATCGCCATTTCAAACAGCGGCGAAACACAGGAAGTGCTGCAACTCCTGCCGTTCGTCAAACGGATGAACGTCCCGGTGGTGGCGATGACGGGCAATATGAACTCCTCGCTCGCCAAGACCAGCGATGTGACCCTGGATATTTCCGTCCACGAGGAGGCTTGCCCATTGGGCTTGGCACCGACCGCCAGCACGACGGCCACCCTGGCCATGGGAGATGCCCTGGCGGTGGCCCTCCTCCAGAAACGCGGATTCAAACAAGACGATTTCGCGCAATTCCACCCGGGCGGGACTCTCGGCCGGCGCCTGCTGGTCAAGGTCCGCGACCTGATGCAGCAAGGAACGCACCTCCCTCGAGTCCGTTTCGACGTGTCGGGCGCCGACACCATTCTGGAGATGACGTCCAAAAAGCTCGGGATGACCACGGTGCTGGACGGGGAGGGCGCACTCTATGGCATCGTCACCGACGGAGACCTGCGTCGATTCATTCAGCGGGGCGGAGACTTCAGCAAGGTGACAGCCGGCGATCTGGCCAGCCGCAATCCCAAGACCATCGGTCCGGATGAACTGGCGACCGCGGCTGTCGCATTGATGGAACGGTTCTCCATCACGTCCTTGGTCGTCATGGAGCCGCCCAACCGGTTGGCCGGTGTCATCCACTTGCATGACCTGCTAAAAAACGGCATTGTGTAGCGGTATCACCCGAGAAACTTACCCAGACACGACCATGGGCGAGAACTGGAAACAAGCCGGACTCCTGCTGATGCGGGCTGCGGGCCAGGAAAGCAACATCAACCTGCCCAATGTCCTCACCTTTGTTCGAATTCTGCTTATCCCTGTCTTCGTCCTCCTCCTGATGGACCCGACCCCGGATCGCGCGCTCTCAGCAGCCCTCATCTTCGTAGTGGCCGCTGTAACGGACCTCCTTGACGGATATGTGGCGCGGAAGACTGGTCAAATCACCAAACTTGGACGCTTGATGGATCCCATCGCAGATAAGCTGCTGGTTCTCTCGGCCTTGATCCTGCTCGTTCAGGTCGACCGGGTCAGCGCATTGGTGGCCATCTTGATCATCGCCCGAGAGGTCGCGGTGACAGGGATTCGCGCCATCGCGGCGACCGAAGGGGTCATCATCTCCGCCGAAACTACTGGGAAGTATAAGATGGCGTTACAGGTCATTGCCCTCGTCTTACTCATCCTGGAAGGCACCGTCGTCGAAGCGATCGGCAATCTCCATCTGGCCGGCATCGTCACCCTCTACCTTTCCCTCGTGCTCGGCTATGTCTCAGGGGCTCAATATGTGTGGAGCTTTTGGCGGCAGATCGGGACGAAGGGATTGTAGGAGCTTAAGCGATCGGCGATCATGGATAGTTCCTGGTTCGTCTGGTTCCTCGTCCTACTTGCCTATACCTTGGGATCCGTTCCGTTCGGTGTGGTGGTGTCGCGGCTGCTTGGCATGGCCGATCCACGGACGGCCGGGAGCCACAATGTCGGCTTCACAAACGTCCTTCGCGTCAGCGGCAAAACGGCCGGCATCCTGACTCTCATCGGGGATATCGGCAAGGGCTGGTTGGCCGGTTGGGCGGCCACCCTCTGGCTTGCGGAGGAAAGCTCTATTCTGCTCGTTGCGCTGGCTTCGATCCTCGGTCATCTGCATTCGGTTTTCTTGCGCTTCAAAGGAGGCAAGGGGGTGGCCACGGCCTTGGGAGCCGTGTTGGGCGTGGCGCCGTGGATCGGGCTCACGCTTATGCTGCTCTGGATCGGTGCCGTGTTTTTGTGGAAGTACTCCTCAGGAGGAGCCCTGCTTGCGTTCGCGGCGTTTCCGTTGGTGGCGTTGATTGCCCATCGATCCTGGTTGTTTATCGGCTTTGCGGGCTTGGTAAGCCTCCTGATTTGGATCAGACACAGGGACAACCTGATCCGCTTGTGGAGCGGAACCGAATCCCGAATCGGACAGACAAGTTAACATAATAAATCTTATCAGACATTTATCCCATGCCTGCCTTTGAGCTTCTTGTCCGCCTTCGAAAAGAACTCTCGCTGACCGGTACCGCGTTCTATGAAATCGTCGTTGCCATCGCCGAGCGTGTGAATCGGAAGGTCCAGGTTCTGCGCCTCCACGGCCAGGCCACGAATATCCTGCATCACATCCACCTGATTCACCGGGATGTCGGTCGGTCCATCGCCGAGCCGGCTGATCCGGCGAACCGATCCGAAACTTCTCCATCGAACGAAACCCTTCGGGTCGCGGCCGAGCGCATCTCGGCACAGCGAGCCGCTCTCACGCAGATCGAGAACCACATTCGAGAGCTGAAGGTTGAATTGGCCCAAGAAGAACTGCTGGCGATCCAACGTGACCTGGGTCTCCGCGATGCAGCCTTTGAACGAGTGACCGTCGCAAAAGGCGCGCCCATCGTTGGGCACCCGCTGGGCGAATTCGAGTTTGGTCCCACCACGAGGCCGGTAGCGGTCTTTCGCGGGCCCTTCCTCCTCCTTCTGTCAGACAGCCTCACGCTTCGTGCCGACGACATCGTCGTCCTGGTCGGGCTTCGTCAAGACCTCGCACGATGCCTCCCCCTATTCCAGACCGCCGCTGCCTCCAAGTCCGCTTGACCCACGCTTCCGTCGTAAAACAGGAATCTGGTATTCTGTAACGGCACTGGTACCGGTACCGTTGCAGGAGATGCTCCCCATGACCAGACCTCGTCCCACTGTCTCAACGCTCTTTTTCAGTCTGATTCTGCTGTGCGGATGGCTCGGCAGTGCAACGACCGTTCTTGCCGGGCCTGAGCCGGGCCTCGCTGCCCGTAAGGACTCCCCTGGTTTGCGACTCCTGGAAGACCTCCAGACGGTCATCACGGACCTGGCCGAGGAAGCGAAACCCTCAGTCGTAAGCATTTTCCCGGTGCAAGTCCCAGGGCGCTCCCGCGAGGTGGCCGGTGAACGCAATTCGACCGGATCCGGCTCCGGTGTGATCGTCGACCCAAACGGCCACATTATCACCAACAACCATGTCGTCGGTGATGCGACGGAGGTCGAGGTCCGCCTGTCCGACAAAAGCAAATTGTTCGCCCAGGTCATCGGAAAGGACCCCGATACTGATCTGGCGGTTCTGAAAGTGACTGCCGACCACCCCCTCCCCTCCGCCCGCTTCGGCGACTCCAGCGGTGTGAAGGTGGGGCAATGGGTACTGGCCGTCGGAAATCCCTTCGGCTTGGATCGAACCGTGACGCTCGGCGTGGTGAGCGGGATCGGCCGAGAAAACATCAACTTGTCCCGCTACGAGAACTTTATTCAGACCGACGCCTCCATCAACCCAGGCAACTCCGGCGGCCCCCTCTTCAACCTGCGCGGCGAAATCATCGGGATCAACACCGCCATCATCAATTTCGCACAGGGCATTGGCTTCGCCATTCCATCCAATATGGCCAAACAGGTCATGCACCAACTGATCACGAAAGGCAGGGTCACCCGAGCCTGGTTAGGCGTCGGGCTGCAACCCTTGACTCCGGATTTAGCCAAGAAATTCGGCGTGGAGGAAAACGAAGGCGTCCTGGTCAACGAGGTGTTCGAACGCGATCCTGCCGCCATCGCCGGAATCAAGCCTGGCGATGTCATCACCAAAGTCGACGGCGCGCTGGTGGATACGCCGAACAAACTCTCGCGCTTGGTCGCAGGATTGGAACCTGGCTCGACGACGAACGTGCAGGTCGTACGGGACGGTAAGCGCCTGACCCTGAATGTCGCATTGAGCGAGCGACGAGACTCGGTCGTGACGGCCTCCCTGCCGCAATCCCGGTCAGAAGTGAAACTCGGCATCGACGTCCAGGACTTGACCGCAGGACTCGCCGACAAGTTTCATTTGAATGAAAGCAGAGGAGTGCTGATCTCGAAGGTGGAGCCCGGGAGCCTCGCCCAAGCAGAGGGCCTGCGCGAGGGCGACCTGGTGAAGGAAGTCAACCGAGTCGACGTCGGCACCGTCGGCGAGTTCACCGTGGCCGTCTCCAAAGTCAGACGAGGCGATACGGTCCTGCTGCGCGTCTTGCGCGAAGGGCGTGCGTTTTACGTCGTTCTCAAGCCGGCCGATCACTGAGCCCGCTCATGCGACTCAGACGTGAGTGGATCGCTCGCGATCACGACCCGACGCCCGCGTGGTGAGCGGCTTTATGGTCCTCCACGATCCGGACGGCCACTTCTCGCGGAACCTCCTCGTAGTGTGCGTGTTCCATGACGTAACTCCCCTGCCCCCCGGTCAGAGAGTTGAGCGCCGTTGCGTAGGTCAGCATTTCGGCCTGCGGTACCAACGCCTTGATGGTTTCCAGATGTCCGTTCGCCGCTACCGTGACGATTCTCCCACGCCGGGCATTCAAATCTCCTATGACCGCCCCGATACAATCCGCCGGCACATCCACCTCCACCGCCATCAGCGGCTCCAACAATACGGGATGGGCGGCCTCAAGAGCCTTTTTCACACCCAGTGATGCGGCAATTTTGAAGGCCAGCTCGGACGAATCCACGACATGATAGGACCCGTCATACACGGTGACTCGCACATCGACGACGGGACAGCCGGCCAACGGCCCCTCCCGCAAGGATTCAACCACACCTTTTTCCACCGCCGGAATGAAGTTTCTGGGAATAGCTCCACCGACGATCTTATTCTCGAACTCGAACCCTTGGCCGCGCGGAACCGGTCCGACTTCCAGCCAGCAATCTCCGTACTGACCATGTCCCCCCGTCTGCTTCTTATATTTTCCCTGCGCCTGCGCAACACTCCGAATGGTTTCTCGGTAGGAGATTCTGGGCGCGTGCAACGACACTTCGGCGCCGTACTTGCGGTGGAGTTTTTCCAGCGCCACATCGATGTGGAGTTGCCCCCTTCCGCCCAGAACCATCTCCTTCGTTTCCCCGTTGCGATGAAACTCCAAGCTGGGGTCCTCCTCAATCAACCGATGCAGGCCCAAACTCACCTTTTCAATCTCCGCCTGTTGTTTCGGCGTGATCGCAAAGGACACCACCGGCTTCGCAAAGGAGATCCCGGGATACCGAATGGGCGCGTGCTCATCGCAGAGGGTATCGCCGGTCAAACTGTCCTTCAGTTTGCCGACTGCGACGATGTCACCCGCAATAGCGGCAGGGATCACAGTGTATTTCTTCCCCAAAATCGAGAAGAGATGTCCGCCCCGCTCCTTCACCTGGCGGGTCGAGTTGTAGAAGCCGCTATCGGCCTGAAGCGTCCCCGAATAGAGGCGGATATACGACAGTCGACCGACAAAGGGATCGATGAGGGTTTTAAAGACCAGCGCAGAGAACGGTTCCGTCGGCAGGGGCTCACGGCTGATGGCGGCAGATTCAGGCTGAAGATCGAAACCGTGAATGGGATGGAACCGAGCACGCATGATCGGCGAGGGCAACAGTGTCACCATAGCGTCCAGCAAAGTCGAAACCCCGATCTGCTTCAGCGCGGATCCACCGACGACGGGAAGCAGGCGGCATTGGTGGGTTTGGCTCCGTACCCCCTCCAGCAGGGCCTCACGCCCCAGATCCCCATCGGTGACATAACGCTCCAGCAATTGATCGTCGCCTTCGGCCACCCGTTCGACCAGGCTTCGCCGGGCGCGCTCGAGCGCATCCTGATAGTCCTGCGGCACCGGTCCAGCTGTTGCGTGAGGCCGACCGGCCTGTGCCGTCATCAGACGATCCTGTAAGAGTTCGATCACACCGCTCAATTGGGCCCCCCTGGCATTCGGCACGATCAGGGGCACGGCCAAGACGTCCAAGTCCTTTGCAATCGTTTCCACAATCTGCTCGAAGACCGTTCCGTCTTTGTCCAGACCGTTCACGAAGACCAGACAGGGAAGCGCCGCCTCCTGAATCATTCCCCATAACCGCTGGATCTCGCTTCGCAGCCCCGTGGCAGCATTGATGACGAGCACTACCCCGTCCGCCACACGTAGTGCCGACTGCATTTCCCCCGCCAAACTCGGCGCCCCTGGAGTATCCAGAATATTGAGATGGTGATCATGGTAGGGGCAATGCAGGATGCTCGTACTGAGCGAGCTGTGCCGGTGAAGCTCTTCGGGCTCGAAATCCGACACGGTCGTGCCGGCTGTGATTGAGCCGGGGACGGAGACGGTTCCTGTACAGAAAGCTAGGGCTTCCACGAGCGTGGTCTTGCCCGTACCCACATTCGATACCACAGCTACATTCCTAATGGACTCAGGGGAGGGACCTTGCATAGTAACCTCCTTCGCCACGTCGGCGGCCATGTAGGCCTGGTTAGAAAGATCGCTGCCCGAGACACCATCCTTTCTGCATCCGCATGCTCACGTCGTACCATCCCGCTTCAACCACCCTTGGTCTGCGAAACTGACATAGGTTCCGTCCCCCACAATGAGGTGATCTAAAACCTGGATTCCCAGGAGCGCCCCGGCCGAGGCCAGCCTGGTCGTCAGGACTCGATCTTCCTGACTGGGCGTCGGGTCTCCGCTGGGGTGGTTGTGTAGAAAAATGACCGCCGCCGCGGAGGCCCGCACGGCCGGAATGAACACTTCCCGAGGGTGGACAATACTGAGGGTCAGGCTACCTTCGGAAATAGTGACATCCCGAATGACCTGATGTTTCGCATCCAACAGCACCACCGCGAAGATTTCGTGCCGGAGGTCACGCAGACGCGCATGGTAATGCTTGAACAGGTCGGCGCTGGAGTGAATCCTGGTTCCTGTCGTCAAGGGTGAGGACAACGCGCGTTTTCCTACTTCCACAGCCGCTTTCAATTGAGCCGCTTTCGCCGGCCCCACGCCGAGAATCGCACACAATTCTTCCGTCCCACAGTGAATCAAGCCATAGATACCTCCGACCCGTTCCAGCACTTCCATCCCCACATTCAACGCCGAGGCATCTTGGCGTCCGACCCGTAAGAGGATCGCCAGGAGCTGCGCGTCCGACAGGGTCTCTGCCCCTTCGCGTAGCAACCGTTCACGCGGGCGCTCCATTTCCGGCCACTTTCTGATGCCTTGCTCCGAGTGAGACCTAGTCATGGGCAGGTCACTCGACAAAAAACTGTCGTCTCGCACCTTTTTGTGCCGGTCACTTGACGGGTTTCCGATCCTGTGTATGCGGAGGAGCCATTGCAACCATTTGAAAAATCACAATTTGACATTTTGGTGCAGCTCTTGCTTGGAAGCGGTCACAGCTGTGAACGTCACCACCCAGGAGGAACACATGGAATGTCCGAAGTGCAAAGGCATGATGATGTTAGAGCGGTTCTCCGATTTCTTTCTGATTTTTTACGCATGGAAATGCATCAATTGCGGCGCCATCATCGACCGAACCATTTCGGCCAACCGCCGGAAAAGCCTGGCCGCCCGCGAGGCGCAGCCTGTCGCGACTCGTTAAGGACACAATTTCGTTGTTTGGTTGCGTGAGGAACGGGAGGATATGAAGGCCCTGCAGCATCGGCCGCCTCTTCAGCCCGCGTGAACCGCACAGCGATGCGTTCCGCATTATAACGAGCCCTCTCAGACCCGTCAAAACTCCACCTCCGGTTCGACGCTCACGGCACTCCCCGCCCCTAGGGCGGGGAGTAGATACTTTTCCCTCCACGAACTCCTCCAATCAATGTTCGCCCTCGTCTCACCTTGACCCCTTCAAAAACGCTGTGTTAGAGTTTCTTGCTCCTTAGCCTCAAACGAATGGCTCTCACCCAGCTACGATCATGCGTGTCATCGCAGGGGTTCATCGGGGGCGCCGATTGTTCGGCCCCAGGGGGAATGCCATTCGGCCGACATCGGACCGAGTGAAGGAAGCCCTTTTTTCAATTCTCGGCACTCGGGTCACCATGGCCCGCGTACTCGATCTGTTTGCCGGAACCGGGTCGATCGGCATCGAAGCCCTCAGCCGGGGGGCCACCCACGTAACGTTCGTCGAATCCGATGGCGCTGCGCTCCGCCTGGTGCAGGCCAACCTGGAACGGTGCGGGTTTCAACAGCAAGCCACCGTGTATGGATTTCCCGTTCAAAACTTTTTCCGCCGAGAGACCGATCGGCTCATTCCCTATGACATCGTGTTTTGCGACCCGCCCTATGCTTCGGTACCGGACCTCGTCACCATCATTCAACGCTGGCGCGCCGATTGGTTGACAGACGACGCCCTCGTGGTGATCGAACATGGAAAGCACACGGACCTCCCCTCGACGCTCGGCCCTCTAAGTCTCGTGAAACGCTACGACTACGGCGATACGGCTCTCTCACGCTTTCAACTCGCGGAGAAAGGCCGGTAATCTGCCGTGAAAATCGCCGTATACCCAGGAACCTTCGACCCCATCACGCATGGCCATAGTGATATCATCCGTCGTGGATTCCGGATGTTTGAAAAACTGATCGTGGCGGTGGCGCCCAATCCGAGCAAACACCCCCTCTTCAATCTCAAGGAACGGCTGGAGATGGTTCGGTTGGTCACGCAGGACCTGCCGAATCTGGAAGTCACCACGTTTGAGGGATTGCTGGTGGATTTCGTACGTCGCAGCGGCGCCCATGCGGTCTTACGAGGCTTGCGGGCCATTTCGGATTTCGAGCATGAATTTCAGATGGCCCTGATCAATCGCAAACTGGCCGAGACGGTCGAGACGGTATTTTTGATGCCCAGTGAAGAATATTCGTACTTATCCTCCACCATCATCAAGGATGTCGCCAGCCATGGGGGGCCCCTTCGTGATTTCGTCCACCCCGAAGTGGCCCGGCGCCTCCAGGAACGAATTCGGAGTTTAAAAGGATGAAACTTGCAGCCCGTGTCGGAAGAATCGTCCCTTCCCCCACCTTGAGCATTACGGCGACCGCAAAGTCGATGGCCGCCCAAGGCATCGACGTGATCGACTTCGCCTCCGGCGAGCCGGATTTCGATACTCCCGAGCCGGTCAAGGCGGCGGCAGAGGCGGCCATCCGCGCCGGCTTCACCAAATACACGCCTTCGTCCGGCATCGACGAATTGCGCGGAGCCATTGCGGACAAACTCCAGACCGAACAGGGGCTGCGGTATGACAAATCGCAGATCCTGGTGTCGTGCGGAGCAAAACACTCGCTCTACAACTTGGCGGAAGCGTTGCTCGAAGCGGGAGACGAATTGATCATCCCCGTCCCCTTCTGGGTGTCCTACCAGGACCAAACGCTGCTGAACGACGCCACACCGGTCCTCCTCCGCACGCGAGAAGAGGACGGCTATACGATCAGCCCCGAGGCCCTGGAAACCGTAGTCACCCCCCGCACAAAGGCCATCATCGTCAACAGCCCCTGCAATCCAACGGGCGCGACCTATGATCGCAAGACCCTAGAGGGCATCGCTGACGTCGCCTTGCGGCACGACCTGGTCATCATTTCCGACGAGATCTATGAAAAGGTGCTGTACGGCGATGCCCGACACGTCAGCATCGCCACCATCAGTCCTGAGGTCGCCGCCAAGACGGTCGTCATCAACGGCGTCTCGAAGGCCTACGCCATGACCGGTTGGCGAATCGGCTACGCCGCGGGTCCAAAACCCCTGTTGACGGCCATGGCCAACATTCAGAGCCAGAGCACGTCGAATCCCTGTTCCATTTCACAAAAAGCCGCCGTGGCTGCCTTGCGTTATGGGGAGCCATTCACGAAGACCATGGTCATGGAATTCGATCGACGGAGGCGCGTCATGGTCGAACGCTTGAATGCCATGCCGGGGGTGACCTGTCGCATGCCGACCGGAGCCTTCTATGCCTTTCCGAACGTCAGCGGACTCTTGTCGAAACAGTGGAAGGGACAACCGATCGGTTCGGCCGCCGGGCTGGCGACCTACTTGCTGAACGAAGCACAAGTCGCGGTCGTGCCGGGGGAACCCTTCGGCAGCGATGTCCACATTCGCCTCTCCTACGCCACCGCCATGGACGCCATCGAACGAGGGCTTTCACGGATTCAGGAGGCGATCGGACGGTTGGGCTAACGACTAAAAAACTCAGGCCGCACCCCGCTTGATTTTGTCGAAATCGAGGCTAACAAGAAGGAATCGCGAGGCCGGCCAGTTGGTCTGAGGAAGGTCTGAAACGAGAAGGATGCCGGGCCTGTGAGAAGAGGAGGAATCAGCAGTGCCGATTTATGAGTACCAATGTACGGAGTGCGGTTACCGTTTTGAAGTGAAGCAGGGCATCAAAGACGACCCGATCAAGGAATGCGCGCGTTGCGGGAAGGCTGTCAACAAGCTCATCTCCCCACCCGCCATCATGTTCAAAGGCAGCGGCTGGTACATCACGGATTATTCCGACAAGCTCAAGCCTGGGTCCGGCACCGACTCGGCGGAGAAGCCTGCCTCATCCGAGACCGACAAACAGAAAGCCGCCTCCACGGAAACCGCCGCAAGCCCTGCGGCATCACCCAATACCGCCACGAACGCGCCGGCATCGACGGGATCTACGTCCACCGGCAGCACGGGACCATCGAGCACCGGGACATCGAGTTCCAGCAGTTCTGCCGCATCCACTACCTGATCGGCTCCGACATCGTCTTCTTGGCGGGAACCGGCTTCGTCTTCTTGGCCGGTGCCGCCTTATGCGACGTTTTGGGCGTAGCTTTGGAAGCCGCCTTGAGCGGCTTCTTGGCCACTGTCTTCCCCGTCGGCTTCGTTGCAACCGGTTTGGCGGCCTTGGCCGCGCGCTCACGGGCCGCCGCAAGATTATGTTCCAGGCTGGCGATCATCGCCGATTTCTCTTTGTTCACACGGGTGAGGTCTTCCACTCGAATCTGCAGCTCTTCCTTCGCCTTGTTCGCCGCATTCAACTGATTCTGCAGCAGCGCCTTATCCGCAGCCGCCTGTTGAGCCTCCGAACGCAACTGTTCGATCTGAGCCTGTAATGCCGGCGGCCAAAAATCACACCCGGCTAAGAGCAACAGCGCTCCGCCCCACAGCAGGGCCCGTCCAAACAACACACCATGCGAACGAATGACCATACCGAGTCCTCCTCTGAGGGCGGATTATAACGGCAACCGTTTGTCAAATCATGATGAAAGTTCGATGCCTTGCCGAGCCAATGCAGCACGAATCTCCTCAGTCGGGAGCACGCCCGCGCGCAGCAACCGCGGCTGCCCGCACACGTCGACAACCGTTGAAGATAAGCCGCCTGGCGTATGGCCGCCGTCGAGGATGAGATCAATGGCATCACCCAGCAGGCGCTGCACGTCCTCCGCTCGATCCAGCGGCGGTTCAGCTGATCGATTGGCGCTGGTCCCGGTCAGTGGGCCGATAAATTCCAGCAAGGCACAGAGGTCTGGCACAGGGGGAAGGCGAATGCCGATCGTACCAGTCCCGCCGGTCAGCATGGGTGGCAGGCTCGCCGCGGCAGGAAACACAAGGGTCAAGGGGCCGGGCCAGCAGCACTCCATCAACAGCGCCGCCGCCGAAGGGATTGATGCCACGAGGGGTGTCAGCTGTGAGCGGTTTCCGATGAGGAGCAAAATGGGTTTCCCCGAAGGCCGGCCCTTCACCGCAAACAGGCGGGACAGCGCCTCATCGTCCATTGGAGAGACCGCCAACCCGTAGTGGGTTTCAGTGGGCACGGCGATGATACCGTGGGCCGCCAACACACGCCGCACGGTCGACAGTCCCTCGCCTGAGCCTGCTGCAGTGAACGGAAGGATGAGGGCCATGCTTGCGAGGTGAATGGGGATCAGGAATTCGGAGGTAACGCGCGATGCGCGATGTCACGTCGAAAATGACGTCCCTCGAAGGAGATGGAATCCACGATCTGATAGGCCCGATCCGCCGCTTCCCGCAAGGTCGGTGCGCAGGCGGTGACCGCCAGGACTCGTCCCCCTGCCGTCACGATGCCATCTGCCGTGCGGTTGGTTCCAGCATGAAAGATTCCTCCACGCCAGTCTGGAGGCTGAGTGCCCAGTCCCTGGATCGGTACACCGGTCCGGTAAGGACCAGGATATCCGGATGAAGTCATGACCACGCAGACCGCGCTCTCCTGGTGCCACTCGATCGCAAGTTGATCGAGACGGTGCTCGACGACGGCCTCCATCACGTCGATCAAATCAGTCTTCAACAGAGGCAACACGACTTCGGTCTCGGGATCTCCCATCCGCGCGTTGAATTCCAGCACATAGGGCGTGCCTTTGACGACCATCAGCCCGGCATAGAGTACGCCTTGGAACGGACACCCAAGTCGCGTCAAGGCATCAACCGTCGGTTGAAGCACCTCGCGCAACACCTGCTCACGCAATGCCGCCGTCCCGATGGGCGCCGGAGCATAGGCCCCCATTCCTCCGGTATTCGGCCCCGTATCCTGATCACCCACGCGCTTATGATCCTGCGCCGGGACCATCGGCACGACGGTCTTCCCGTCGGTGAAGGCCATGATGGTCACTTCTTCCCCATCTAGAAACGCCTCGATCAGGACCCGATGCCCGGCCTGCCCGAACACCGACTTTTCCATGGCATCCCGCACAGCCTGCTGCGCCTCGGCCAGGGTCATCGCCACGACCACGCCCTTACCCTGCGCCAGCCCGTCGGCCTTCACCACGATCGGCAAGGGCCGTGTCTCCAAGTAGGCCAAGGCCTGGTCCATACGATCGAAGCTGCGCGCCTCAGCGGTCGGGATACGGTTCGCAGCCATGATGTCTTTGGAAAAACTCTTGCTCGATTCCAGCCGCGCCGCCGCTTTCGTCGGCCCGAAGATCTTCAGCTTCGCTTTGCGGAACTCATCGGCAATACCCAACGCCAAGGGCGCTTCCGGTCCCACGACCGTGAGGTCAATCTGTTCACGGAGCGCGAACTCCTTCAACTCGGCAATGTCATCGGCCTTGATGGGCAGGCAGGTAGCCAATTTTTCGATGCCGGCGTTGCCCGGCGCGCAGAAAATACGCGGCTGACGCGGGCTCTGCGCAAGTTTCCACACCATCGCATGTTCACGCCCGCCGCTGCCGACGACCAAAATCTTCACAGGTCAACCTTTAGATGACACACAGAACAACGAGAGGCGACTCAAGACGTCAACCACGCGCCGCTTCCCGCCCTCAATGGCGGAAGTGGCGCATGCCGGTGAGGATCATAGCCATGCCGTGCTCATCGACGGCCTTGGTCACTTCGGCATCACGGATGGACCCGCCCGGCTGAATGACGCAGGTAATGCCGGCCTCGGCGGCCGCGTCGATCCCGTCGCGGAATGGGAAGAACGCGTCGGACGCCATCACGCACCCCTTCACGGGAGACTGGGCCTTCATGGCGGCCAACTTCACGGAATCCACCCGGCTCATCTGTCCGGCGCCGATTCCCACGATCTGCCCTGGACGCCCATAGATGATGGCATTGGACTTCACATGTTTGCAGACCACCCAAGCGAAGGCGCAAGCCGCGTATTCCTCCTCGGTCGGTTTTCGTGCCGTCGGCACCGCGAGCGTCTTGATGTCCTTGAGCACGCCCAAGTCACGGTCCTGAACGATCAACCCACCGACCAACTTTTTGAGGTCGTAGCCTTCCGCGGTCGCCTTCGTGAGCGCTCCCACCTCCAGCAAACGGATATCCTTCTTCCGTCGCAGTTCGGCCAAGGCATCCTCGGCGAATGACGGCGCGATGACGACCTCCACGAAGGTCGAGGTGATCTCCTTGGCCGCAGCGAGATCGACCGGCCGGTTGAAGGCGATCACACCACCGAATGCGGAGACGGGATCCGTCTCACGCGCCTTGACGTAGGCCTCCACCGGGTTTGCGCCCAAGGCGCAACCGCAGGGATTGTTGTGCTTGATGATGGCCACGGCAGTCTGGTCGAACTCTTTCACCAACTCCAAGGCTGAATTCGCATCCAGAAAGTTGTTATAGGACATGGCCTTGCCGTGCAGGATCTTCCCCCGCGACACCGCCGGTTCCGTACCGGTCAATTCACGGTAGAACGCCCCCTGCTGATGCGGGTTCTCGCCATAGCGCAACGTTTCCACGCGCTCAAACTGGAGCGAAAGGATCGCCGGGAACTTCACCTCGTTTCCCTGCACCTGCTTTTCCAAATAGGCCGCGATGAGGCTGTCGTAGCGGGCCGTATGCTGGAAGACCTTCATGGCCAGTTCCCGCCGCATTTCGGGCGTAACGCTTCCGGCCTTCAGGGCCTCCAACGCGCGACCATAGTCGCCGGGATCGACCAGGACCAGTACGTCCTCATGATTCTTGGCCGCCGACCGCAACATGGAGGGTCCGCCGATGTCGATATTTTCGATCGCCTCTTCGAACGGGCAATTCGGCTTCGCGATGGTCGCCTCGAAGGGGTAGAGATTCACGACGACCACGTCGATGTTGCCGATGCCATGTTGCTGCATCTGCGCCACGTGGTCGGCGACGCGGCGACGGCCCAGGAGCCCGCCATGAATTTTCGGGTGCAGCGTCTTCACGCGCCCGTCCAGAATCTCGGGAGATCCGGTGTAGGCGGCCACGTCGGTGACGGGCACCCCCGCTTCCCGCAGGGCTTTGGCGGTGCCACCGGTGGAAAGGATTTCGGCGCCGAGGGCGGCCAAACCTTTGGCCAAGTCCACGGCTCCGGTCTTGTCAGAAACACTGATCAGTGCCCGCGCAATGCTGGCCATGATGAACTCCTCCAACGATCGGTACCATGTGGGTGGGAAAATTGTCAGATGAAAAGCGTCGGAAGAATAACAGATGCCCCGAGGCCACTGCAAGCCGAGCGCATTCCGGCGAATCCGGGCTAGCATGCACTAAACCGATGTGGTACCCTCCCGACAGCCAGGCAGGCGGAGTAGGCCGCGCCCAGGCAAATGGATTAAGTAATACTCGAAGTATCGGCAGCCGTCGCCGCCCGGCGGACCACTCGATTCAGACTTCAAGATGTGCACGAAGGTACGTGGAGTGAGCGCATGTCGCGCGGATTGATTCTGGGCGTCGGGCTGATCGCCCTGACCCTGTTGGCTCTCATCTGCATTCCACGCCATCTGCCGGTGGCCGCCTCCGATGCTCCTCGCCCTGCATTTCACGTCAGCATCGAACATGGACGCCTCACCCTCACCGGAACAGTCGGCAGCGAGGAGGCGAAACAGGCTGCCATCACGCGTGCGCAGGAGGCGGCCAAGACGGCCGGGCTGCGCGTGAGTCATGAAATCGATGTGGCCCACGAGGGCGGCACAGCCGAGTGGGAACAGGCGCTTCCGGCTCTGATCGCGCCATTGACCACTCTGCAGCATCAACAGGCCACGCTCTCGCTCTCCGACCACGCGGTACTTCTCAAGGGCACTGCGTCCAGCGGCGAGGCGAAATCAAGACTCCTGCGCGAGGTCGCATCGCTGGTCGGATCGGCGGTCAACGTACAAGATCAGGTCACGGTGGCAACCGGATCGTCGGTCGCCGTCGCCGCCCCGGCTCAGCCCCATGCGCCCCATCCTTCTCGCCAGCAAACCCAGGCCGGGTTGGACGACATTCTGCGGAGCGAGCAAATCGGGTTTGAGAGCAACAGCGCGGTCTTGACGCCGCGAGGACGCGCCGTGGTCGACAGGCTGGTTGCGGTCCTCAAGCGCACGCCGGAGGCGACCGTGGAGATTGGGGGCCATACGGATTCTTATGGCGACCCGGAGTACAACCTGCAGCTGAGCCGCCGACGGGCCGACACCGTCCGGCAGTACCTGCTCGACCATGCCGTGACGAACCCGCTCACCGCCGTCGGGTACGGCTCGACGCGGCCACTCAGCCAGGAGCGGACGCGCGCGGCGTCCAAAAAGAATCGGCGCATCGAATTGCGGGTGAAAGAGGAACGGTGAAGGTATGGCCGGACTGATTCTACAGATGGTGGGTTGTCTCCTGATCGCGACGATCATCGGATTACTGATGGGCTGGTTTCTCCGGAGCTTCGCCACCTCGGAAAAACGTCAGCAGCTCTCCGAAATCGCCACCCGCCTTCGCGGTCGTGAACATGAACTGGACACTCTCAATCACGAACTAAAGGTCCGCACCTCGGCCGTGCAAATGCTGGAAGGCAAGATGATGGCGTCGGAAGCGGCGCTCAAAGACCTGACGGCCGACCTCGCAGCCAGGACGGAACAACTCACCGCCCTGCAGACGGAAGTGGCCGACAAGGGCGTCCAGCTGCATGCGGTGGAGCGGGAACGTGACCACCTGCGACGGGAAGTGGAAGAGGCCGAAGCGGCGCTCGCCGCCAAGGCGGCAGGATTCGCCGAAATGAAGACCCAGATGGAAAATGCGGAAGACCTCCTCATCAGCCGCGACCAAGAGATTGCCACCCTGAAATCCTGGGTCGAGCAACTCGCACCGAAAGATGCGGAGATCGGCCGGTTGCGCAGCCGCATCGAAACCCTGGAACCCTTCGCCGAGCGCAGCCGCCGCCTGGAAGCCGAGCAGGAGACGGAACGAACCCAGGCTACTCGCGCGCTCCGACAGAAGGAGCAGGAATTGGCCGACTCCATGGCGCGCCTCAGCGAGATGCAGGCGCAGTCCTCACAGTTGCGCACGCAGAGCCAACAAGACCTCGGTCGTTTCGAAGCCATCCTCAAGGAACGAGACGGCGAGATTCAGCGTCTCCGTGGCAGCGTCGAAGAACTCGAACGGTTCCGCGGCGAGGTCGAAAAGAAGGAGATCGCGCTACGTGAGGCCGAAGAACGCCGCGTCATGGACGTGAGCGAACGGGAAGAGGAAATTGCGGCCTTGCGCAAGCGGCTGGTTGAATATCGAGTCGCACAACGCTTCAGCACCCAAGCCCGCCAAAATCCCGATCCAGGTCCGGTTTCCCAACTCGCCTTGAATTCCGACCCCGACAACCAGCCGCAGCAAAAAGACGACTTGAAACAGATCCACGGCATCGGCCCGGTCATGGAGCGCGTCCTCAACCGCATGGGTATGTTCACCTTCCGGCAGATCGCTCAGTGGAACGACCAAGACGTCGAACAGATGGCCTCCCAGCTCAACACCTTCCCCGATCGCATTCGCCACGACAACTGGATCGCCGGCGCCAAGGAACAACACTTCTTGAAATACGGGGAGGAAATATAGCGAGACACTGGCTCCCTAGAAGTCCAGGATTATGACTTTCTGCTCGGCCTTCACCGCCTCGAAAGCCTTCACAAGCCCGGCATGGCTGATTTCGCCGCGCCCTTTGTTATCGAAATCGTACAAGACGATCACCAATTCCTGCGCTCCATCGGCCTTCTTCGAGAGGTCGCGTCGGGAGCCGTGTCCGCTGAAATACAGCAACGCCAGATCCTGAGGGTTTGCGACGTCGGCCAGACGAGCCAAGGCCCGATCAAACCCTGCCCTGGTAGCCTGCCGGTCAAGCAGCGTGTGGATTTCAACCTGCCTGAACAGCCGTCGTTCGCGGGTGCGAAGCAGGTCGCGGAATCCCTCAATGTCGTTTGCCGGACCGGACAGCTTCGCGCCGGGAAGACGATAGTGGCCCACCCCCACCAGCAGGGCATGGAGGGTCCCGGGCGGCCCGCCGCTGATCTTCCGTTTCTGTTTTCGAGAAGCAAACAGCGCGACGGTAGCGGCATCACCCGCAACGACAGGGGTCTGCGGATGCCCTTCCCGCAACACACGGCGACCGGCCGCCATCGTGGCTTCCAGCAACGAGATGCGTCCGTCACCATCGGCATCAGCGGCAGGATCGCGCAAGGTCTCAATCAGCTGGACCGTGAACGCGCCGTGCGGTTTGGCGCCTGCCAGCATCTCGTAGCCCACCTGCCCCGAGCGCGATCCGATTGCCCAGACCATGCCTGCAGGGAGCGGCCCCAATGTCTTCTCCAACCGTGGGTCATACACCAACACATGCGCCAAGGCCTCATCGAATTTTCCGTTCTGTGGTTTCGCCAAGAGCGCGGACCCTGCGAGATTCGCCGCCTGGAGGACTTCACGACGCTCATCGGGACCCAGCTTCATAAGCCGGCTCGGCACGAGCTTGGCCAACAGCGTGAGGGCCTGGCCATATTGAGATTCCCGCATGAGCGCTCGTAGCCGATCGAGGTCCGCCGTCAGCGCGCTCGTAGCGCCGGCGACCCGACCGAAACTCTGGGCGGCTTGATGGAGCCGCTCGACCAATCGCTTGAACCCATAGGGATCGCCTCCGGGCTCTTCCAGATCCGGCAGGGCCGCCTGGAGGCTGTCGGCGAAGTATTCAATCGGATTTTCAAACAATGCCGGCGCACCGATATCGAACGCGCGGTTCAACTCGTCGAAAACGGCAAACGCCGCCAGCACCGTCCCGCGATGCCTCCCATCCGACGCGCCGATCCCCTCTTCACTCCCGGCGCGCACGGTCACAGCCCCCTGCGACAACGTCTCGGGCGGAGGCTCCGTCGGCACGACGAAACGGACATCCGCGCTGTCGCGCAGCCAGCTCGGCAGACGTCCCAGATCCTCTCGCCGATAACAAAACCAGTACAGGCTTTGCGCCAGCGGGTTGCCTCCGCGCAGCCGGCGCTTCAGCGCGCTCATGATCACGTCCCCCTCCCAACCGGAATATCCGATCACGAGGGGCGAGCGGGTCCATAAAAGGTTGTCAAGCAACCCCACCATGGTCACGCTCGTCTCCTCGTCGGCGCGGGCGCGGTCGGTCACTTCACCGCGCAGATTGGCGCAGTCGTAAAACAGATAACTGCCGTGGACGTGCACGATCTGGATATCCGCGCGTTCGCGGTCGATGCGGCCCACGGTTCGGGGGTGATCACAGACCGACGGTTCTTCGCCGAAGAGCCGGAGGGCCCTTGCAATGAAATCATCGAAGTTGGTCGTCACCACGAGATTGGTCAGTTTGCGGGACGACAGCAGATGGGCCAGGCGCAGGCTGGCAAGCGACAACGGCTTTCGCTCAATCAGCTTCCGCAGGTAGTGCTGACGTTGACGCGCTCCCGGGTAGGCGCGGCTGAACCAATGGGAATAGGCGTCCAGCGTCTGCTCGCTGTCAGGAGAGCCCCGGCGCAGGTAGCGCTCGGCGATACTCCTGCAGTCATCGATGATGTTCGACGCGAGGGGAACCGGCGGAAAGGAAATACCGGCACCGACCACAAAAAAGAAGGGCGATCGGTGCGCCTCCATGCCCAGTTCCTCGCAAGCCTGACGGATCTCCATCACCGCCGCATTCAGGTCCAACAGATGCGGCTCGGGTTCTCCGAGTCGTAGATGTCGAGCCCGCTCGACCATTGCAGGCCTCTCCGGATGAAGCGCTCGTTCGGCCATCGCGCGATATCCGTCACGTCGCCGCGATGGCCGAGGCGACGGCGTGCACGACCGCCTGATTGGCCACATCTCCGTGATCGGTAATCAGGCGGTCGGTCGACAGGTTGTGTACCCCTTCGTTGGTCAGCTGATAGGAACCCGTCACGTCGAGCAGCGAGAGATCCACGGTCCGTGGTGTTTTCTGCGCCCCGTTGCGGCCGATCCCGCCGTACTTGTCGTTCTTGTCTCCGACCCCGGACGCCACCTGCCCGGCCAACAATGACGCAATGGGATAGGCGAGTCCCACAGCCTTATCATTCTCCGTACAGGTGATGATCGTGGGACCGGCGACGGCCCTCCCCCCCACCACGCGGTAGAAGAATCCGTGGTTCGTCCCGTCCCATTTCTCCGCAAAGCCGTAATGGGAAAAGGCCGCTTGGAGCAACGAAAGAGTCGTCACATGCAGGAGCGCGGCGTCGCTGACGCCGGCGACGGTCGCGGCTACCAATCGTCCGCCGAAACTGTGCCCGATCAGATGCATCTTGAGTTCGGACTGTTCAGCCTTGATGGCGCTGAGGATCGGGTTGACGCCGTTCGCTCCGACCAGTCCGGCTCGCTCCTTCATCTGATAGTAGGTTGTGTAGTTGAGGACGTTCCGCACACCCGACCAGATGCCCCTGAAAAATTCTCCCAGTCCCGCCGCTCCACCCGCGCCGATCGCCGCAGCGCCCCCCGCATTGACCGGCGGACGGGCCACCGTGAAGGAGACCGGCCTGCTCAACTTCTGCAACACCTCTGCGGGCGGCTCCTGAAAGAAAAGCCCCGAGCCGTCTTCCGCATCGAGGGAGCGCTTCGGAACCAGCGAACGGACCTTTTCGATGAATTCTCTCTGCGCCGTCGTGCTGTCTTCCAACTTCGGCAGGAGTTTTTGCAGCTCCTCGATCGTCACATCCGCTTGCGGCGCGTCGAACACGCCCTTGAGGTCCGCCAATTTCGCTTTCATGGCGGCCATTCCGACCACCGAACCGGCCCCGGCGGCGCCGCTCGGAATGAGTTCCTTCTCTTCGAACTTCTTGGAGGGCCACAACACGCCGAGGATGGCCCACCGACGGTTCGCGAGCCCCGCAGGCGATCCGACGGTCAGCGCCGACCGGAAGTTGGCGAAGAACTTTGCATAGAGGTCCTTCGCTTGATCCATGTTGTTGTTCCACCCATGGGAAATGACGATCAGATCGGTCGTCCGATCCTGACGCAGGAACTCTTTCAACCGCGTCACTTCGGTCTGGTCATGCACGACGGCGTCTTTCGTGAACTGCACCGGAAAATAAGCAAACCCCGACAACTGTTCCATCACAACCTCCTCGATCGCTAAATGGATTGGATTGCGCGCATGAGGTCCACCAACCCCGCCCCTTGGAAATAGCGTTCACGCCGAAGATCCGTGGCGGTCGAGAGAAAAAGCTGCTTGATCCGTTCCGGCTGTCCGATGAACTCGCGACGGATGGACAGGAACGCCGCAATGACCCCGGAGACATGCGGCGCCGCCATGCTCGTCCCGGAGTGTTCCAGGTACGTCACGTCCTTCTCAATCTTCTCCTGAATCTCCATCTCCATCCTCCCCGCCGCGCAGGACAGGATCTTTTCACCCGGCGCAACCAGGTCCGGCTTCAGACGGCCGTCGCCCGTGGGCCCCTTCGACGAAAAATACGATACGCCGTATTGGTGCGGCATATTGCGGTGAGTCGAACCGACGGTGATCGCGAGATCGGCATTGCCCGGGTCGTTGATGGTCAAACTGATGCCGGCCGAACGCAGCCCGGTGAAATCAGTAGACAGCGTGCCATAACCGGAATTGCCGGCCGCCACCACGACCACGACCCCGGATCGCACCAAGCGATCCACCTCCACGCAGAGCTGACTTTGCCCGCAGGCGAACCACTCAGGCTCGAACTGGTAACCGACGCTCAAATTGACCCCATGGATACGGATCCACCGCCCGTAGCTGTTGATGCGCTGAACGTGTCCGATCGCCGCGATGATGTTGCTGACACTCCCTTGGCCGGATTCGTTCAAGACCTTGAGACTGACCAACTTGCAGCGAGGCGCCATGCCGGAAATGGAGGCAGCCTTGATCTGCTCGTAGACGACCTCCCGTTCCGTTTGGTCCCCGTCAGGCTTGAGCGTTCGGAAAAAGGCCCGAATGTCGGGGTGGGATTCGCCCGGCGGGAGCTTGGGATCGGGAGGGATTTCTCCCGCAATGATGCCGGCCACATGGGTGCCGTGGCCCATTCCATCTACCAACGCCGTCTTCTTCGGATCGCTCCCGTCCGTGAAATCGTAGTGCCATTCCTCGACTTGGCCTGCGAGATTCCGGTGCGTGCCAAAATGCTGATGGTCGCCCTTGATCCCGGAATCGATCACGGCCCAGACGATATTGTCGCCCAAGGCGGAAAAGGCCACTCGGGCGGCATCGGCCTTCACCGTACTGACGGAACTGGTAATGAACGCCGTGAGCGTGAAATCTTCCCAGATCTGGTAGATGGCCCGAGCCGCCTTGGGCTTGCCGTCTGCGCCCAGCACGTCGGGTTTTACCTTCGCGTCCTGCTCGACCAGTTCACGAATCACCTGCCCTTCGAGGGCGGCAAAAACATATTGCTCATTGAAGTCGCTTTTTTTACGATCGAGTCGTTGGTCGGCCGGATTTCGTCCGCCTTGAGTGATCAGCGCCTCGATCTTCTCGAACACCCAGATCCGGGCCGCATCCCGGCCTTTCGGATAGTCGAGGTTAAGATCGATGATCACCGAGTAACAGGCCGGCGGCGTCGAGGGTGCCGTCTTTCGCCGATCGGTTTCTCGATTCAACTTATCGAGGAGGGGAAGCGCGATGACCGTCTTTACGAGATTTTTTTTGAGCTTCTCTTCGAGATCGGACCCGGGTGAAGGCCTGCTCGGGTTCACCGGAGATGTGGTCGGCATCGCCGACCCGGGAAGTTCGCCCTGCGACGGCTTTCCGCGGGCCCCAATCGGTCGGCTTGATTTCTTTTGCCCTGTTGTCGCCGCTTTCGATTTTCTTTTAGCCATGGAAGGTCCCCCGCCGCTGGACAACCGGTTGAATGGTGGTTTCCTACGTCACATGCCTCCGCGAGACATGGAGTCAGCAAGGCATGTGCCGAAAGAACCTGAGGAAAACCCTCACTGGTTTTTTGACCACATAGGAATGGACGTATTTTTGCGGAAGGGCGCTGGAAGGAGGCACTGTATCTAAAACGGTCGTGAACGGTATCGAAAGAGATACGGGGGTGAGAAGCCTCCGTTACTCGTCCAGGCTTGGACGCAGCAGAAACGGACCATAGGCCAACGCGAAGAGGACATAGCCGCCGCTCCAGAAGGTAGCCGCAGATCCCAGCACGAGCGCGGACGGGAGGCCTGTGGCAGGACCGAAGACACGGAGCGTCGCGCCCACGAAGACCAACAGATAAATGCCGACCGTCACGGGGCCCGCATGCCTGGGCCGTCCCGTATGCCCGAGACTCGCGCGGGTCATCACCGCCAGCGTCATCACGCCGACGGCGCCGGTCGTCAGCGCATGAATCGCATCCTCCGGTTGCAAGCCGACCCCCAAGGTCGCGCCACCGACCAGCAGTAGGGCCAGTACGAGCCAACTATACCCAACATGCAGCACCAGCACCAAGGGTTCCCGCCAGGTGAGCCACCCATACCACCGTAACAGGCGCATCAGATTGACAAGCCCCGCCGCGAGCAACGCCCACCCCGTCAGGAGAGCCTGCGGGGCCAGCACCCAAACCAGGGCAGCGGCCGCAGCCGACCCAATCGCCACGGCATCGAATCGAGTAAAAGCGGCGGGCCGTTTCGCACTCCCCTCCCCGATGAGGAATTCACGGGAAAAATTCGGCGTCAAGCGTCCGCCGATGAAAACCAGCAACGTGATGTCCAATCCCACCCCCACTCGGGCGGCAAGATCCGTCGCGCTCCCGTTCAGTACCAGCGCGTGGAACAACAGGTTGCCGCAGGCGTAGAGGGTCAACAGGACTCCTATCGGCGCATGGTTCCAACTCGCGCTCGCGACGATCTGCCGCCAGAGCCAACCGGCGAGCGCCACGAGAAAGAGTCCGTCGAGCAAGGCGGAGACCATCGGCGGCAGCCAGGTCACGGCCATCGCGACACGCCCGACGACCCAGCAGAGAGACAACAGCATCAACCCAACGCCGGTGAGAGGGGGCCGGTCGGTCCAATTGGGGACAGCCGTGAGGAGAAAGCCGGCGATCACGGCGGGCAAGAAGCCGAACACCATCTCATGGACATGCCAATCGCGCGCGGGCAACGAACCGGTCGCCCCGGTCAGACCGGAAGCCATCAGGACCCAGGCCGGCACCGCAAGACCGGCAAAGAGCGCCGCCCCCAAAAAGAACGGCCGAAATCCGTACGAAAAAAGCGGCAGTCCCGTCAGGGCTGTCCGGCATTCGATCCCATCACTCCTCACGCTCGCTCCTCCCCCTCATCGGTCCGTTCCTAAAAAAGCGTCGCCAGATATTCCAGTAAGAACACCAGGCCGGTGCCGCCGGTCGGCAAGGCGATGGCGCCGAATAGGGGATGGCGGGTAAACGGAAGGAAGGCGCCTTCCTGTGTGTCCTCGATCAATGCCGCCATCCGTTCGATCAGCGATTGTTTTTCTTTCGAGGAGGCTGCTACGCCGGACACACCGGTGAGTCTGGTCCTCATCTGCGCCGCGGCCGCCCGTTTCGCCTGTTCGGCAGTACGCCGCAAAAACACCCCATTGCCGAACGCATAGGCCGCGTTGAGGCCGAAAATCACCAGCAGGCCGATCGGAAAATCCCAGCGGTCGAGATAGCCATGCCGCGCCACTACCATCAGGAAAACAATGATGAAGGGGTAATAGATCATGGCGCTGATGACGGCCGTTCGTTTCGCGATGAACTGGATGGCCACCCACTCGCGCACGACAGCCTTATCCACCCCCAGTTGGGCCGCTTCCTTCGCCAAGAGGTCTTCGGGCCACCGGATGGTCGTCCCGACCATGATGGAGATCAGGCGGCGGCAGAGCCGCGTCGCATCCACCACATAAAACATCAATAGGGTCATGGCCACGACGCTGAGCAGGAGAATGACCTGGTTGACCTGAAAACAGGCCGCTCCTCGGCAGGGCAACACGGGGAACTCTGACAGGAACATCAGCAGCAAGCCCAAGACACCGTACAGCACCGTCTGCGGAAGCACCCGCATCAACCGCTCGCCCACAGTCCCGCGTGATCGATACTCCTTCCACAACTCCTCAACCGCCACCTCGCCCTTCGGATGCGGGCACCAATCGTGGAGGCCGATGGCGGAATGGATCCCCAAAGCCTGAGCCGTATCGGCGTCGGGCAAAGAGAAACGTTGCATGAGTTCGCGGCCGTTTTCTCGCAGACGCCACCACGAATGGTGCAGAAAGGCCAGGCACAGGGCAAAGGCCAGCAGCCTGATCACCGTTGTCGGCCACACACTGACCCCCTCCGTCAGCGAGAATGGTTCGCCGCCGGTTCCGTCGCCCATCGCCCAGCAGAGCAGCCCGCCCAACAGCATCACTGCCAGCGCCAAGCCCGGCACCACTTGTCGAAGCTCGGCCTTCCGGAAGGCATGCCAGAGTTCGCTGTTGATCAAGAGGGCACAACACAACATCACAACAATGGCTGCTCCAACCAACATCACGGTCGGCGCCGCCACAAGACGGACCCTGCCGCTCTGGGGATCGAGATCCGGACGCGGCAGATGGAGACTCGGAAGGTGCTTCTCCGAAGGAGGCGAGGCGTACGGGGGATCAGGGCTCACGTCCACCGCGCCATGCCTGCCGATTTCGTAGAGCCGCGGCCGCACCTCGCTCGGCACCGTCACCCCGAACGGCGTCGCAAATTCCTGCCCCTTCTCGACAAGATGGTCCACCGCGCGCAGGGCCGAATAGAACAACGCGGTTTGATAACTGTCGCGAAAAGGCGGAATGGGCGTCTGCAATTTGGGATGCAGTGCCAGGCCGAAATGCGACGCCACGATCAGATTGCGCGCCCAGGGCCATTGACTCGGGTGTGTCAGCCGAGCGTCCAGATCGGTCGTGAAGAAAAGCGCATGGGGAAAGTTGCTGCGCAGCGCCTGGAGGATCATCAGCTTGTCGTACACATCGCTCCCCAAAACCCCGATGGCGTGGAATTCTCCATCGGCCGTCGCCTGCTCACGCTTCAAGGTCTCCACCAACCGACGCAGATAGTCCAGCTGGCTTCGGCCTGCCGGTGTCTCCGCCAGGCCCTGCTCGATCCGCAATCCACCCTCCCCGAGTTTCGGCTTGGCTGACGCGCCGTCTTTGTCCTGGTTCTTCGGCGGCAGTTCACCATCCAGGCCGGCGAGGTAGGAATAGCGATGCACCCAATGCGGGTAGTTCTTGGTACGAAGCACATCCAGATGCCATTCGAGCGTATGGCAGGCTGCCTGCTTCTCGTTCAGCTCCGCCAGTTGGTTCGCCACGGCCACGAACGTTTGAGGCAGCGCCCGCCCATAGAGGGTGTCCCATTCCGCGATGAGGGCCACGTGGGGAACATGGCCCCGCTGCTCCTGTTCTGCTGCGCGTGCCTGCCGCGAGACGGTGAGATCGACCTCCCGCCGACGTAGCTCCTCGATGAGTTGCTCGGCCAAATCGGCATCGGTTCCGATCGCGCGCACGAGTGTGATGCCGCCGTCCCTGAACCATCCCTCGACCGTCTTCGCTTCGGCTCCTTTCGGAACCTCTGCGAGCAGGAACGGATCCGCCGCCGTGGCCCAGGAGGAATACAAGACGATTCCCTTGAGGACCGACCAGGCGTCATCGACATCAGACGCCGCAGAGGGCGCTCGGCGAAGACTGGGCGTGGCCACCGCGGCACCCCGGAGACGGAGTTCATCCACCATCGCTCGGAGCGAACCCGACGAGCGCGGCCCCAGCACCCTGTAGATCGCGGTTCGCTCCTTGAAGGCGCAATTCATGTGCATCAACAGGCGCCCCAACGATAGGAGAGGATCCGCTCCGATATCTTGCTCCTTGAGCCACAACACCAGCACCTCTGTCACACTCGGCCCTTGGCCCTCGTCCGCAGTCCGCTGGAACCGTTCAATCGGTACCACGACCGACTCGCCCGACGGCTGGTCCCACTCGAAGAAGCGGATATATTCGCCCGACTCCGGCAAATACCCTGCAGCGCCCAAGGCCGACACGACGGCGTAACGATCCCGCAGCCGCGACTCGACGCCGCTGGCGTAGGGACTCCCATCCATGAACACCGGCAGCACGAGGATCGGTGAAGACGCGCCGCCGAACCCCATCGCCGCAATCACGTCAGCCGCAGTATGGTGCTGCGTCGAATCCTGCCCAGCTCGTTTCTGCGATCCTTCCTTGAGCCGATGGGTCGTCACCGCTTCGAACGGATCCTGCCACAGACGTGCCTGCACACGGTCTGGGGCGACGGCGGCTGCCTTCTCCGCTTCCTTGTCGATCGGCCGCGAGGTCTTGAGCGGCACCTGATAGATGAGAAGACTGCTCACCAGCGCCAGCACCAACGCCACGATGCCGGTCAGCGGTAGTTTCGGTTTATCGTCTTTTGGCTCAGCCATGTTGCTGGAGGAAAATCTGCGCCAGGCTAGTCCGGCGCAGCGCAACTGTCAATGGAGGGAATGAGGTGACCGGCCCGCCCGCCTCCTCCGCCGTTTGACTTCAACTTTTCCGCTCACTACAATCCGTTCGTGGCCTCGCAATTCGTCCATCTCCATCTCCACACCCAATACAGCCTGCTCGACGGCGCGAACCAAATCGAGCCCCTGATGCAGCAGGTGAAAGCGTTCGGCCAACCGGCCGTCGCCATGACCGACCACGGCAATATGTTCGGGGCGGTGGAGTTCTACCGGAAGGCGAAGGACGCAGGCGTCAAACCCATCATCGGCTGCGAAGCCTACATGGCGCCGGGCAGCAGGCTGGCCAAGGACAGCGGCTTGGCCCACAACGACTACTACCATCTGATTCTGCTCGCGCAAAACCTCAAGGGATATCAGAACCTCATCAAATTGGTGAGCAAAGCATATCTTGAGGGATTCTATTACAAGCCACGGATGGATAAGGAGTTACTGCAGCAACACCACGAAGGACTGATCGCCCTTTCCGGATGCCTGAGCGGTGAAGTCGCCTACCTGATCGGCCAGAAAGACCTGGCCGGAGCCACCAAGGTGGCGGGTGAATATCGCGAGATCTTCGGCAAGGACAACTATTATCTGGAACTGCAGGCCAATGGGCTGGAGCATCAACGCATCGCCAACGACGGCCTGCTTGAGATCCATAAGAAGCTCGACATCCCGCTCGCCGGCACCAACGACTGCCACTATCTCAAGAAGGAAGACTCGCGCCCGCATGACCTCATGCTCTGCCTCCAGACGGGCAAGACGATCAACGATCCCAACCGGATGAAGTTCGACACCGACGAGCTCTACGTCAAATCCACCGAGCAGGCCCTCGTCGAGTTCAAGGAGATGCCGACCGCCGTCTCTAACACCGTCAAGATCGCGGAATCCTGCACATTGGACCTGGCGCTCAACAAGACCTATCTGCCGCAGTTTAAAGTGCCGGAGGGGTTCACGCGCGAAACCTATGTGGAGCAACTCGCCAAGGAAGGACTGGCCGCTCGCCTGACAGAACGGCCCAGCGGCTTGCCGGAGTTGGCCTACCAGGTCCGCTTGAAGGAAGAGCTGGCCGTCATCTGTTCGATGGGCTTCGCGGGCTACTTCCTCATCGTCTGGGACATCATCAAGTTCGCCCGCTCGCGCGGCATTCCGGTGGGACCAGGGCGCGGCTCCGCCGCCGGCAGTCTCGTCGCCTATGCGCTCCGCATCACGGACCTCGATCCGCTCGTCTACTCGCTGCTGTTCGAGCGCTTTCTGAACCCCGAACGGGTCTCCCTCCCCGACATCGACATGGACTTCTGCATGGACCGTCGCGACGAGGTCATCAACTACGTGATCGACAAATACGGCAACGACCATGTCGCGCAGATCATCACGTTCGGCACCATGAAGGCCAAGGCCGCAATCCGCGACGTCGGTCGCGTGCTGGAAATGCCCTACGCCGAAGTGGACCGCATCGCAAAGCTGGTGCCCGACGACCTGAAGATCACCCTCGACAAGGCCCTGGAACAGGAACCGCGCCTCAAGGAACTCGTCGACAAGGATGCACGGGTGAAGGAACTGATGTCCGTCGCGCAGTCGCTCGAAGGGCTCGCGCGCCATGCCTCGACCCACGCGGCGGGCGTCGTCATCTCCGACCAGCCGCTCACCGAACACGTGCCGCTCTACAAGGGACCCAAGGACGAAATCGTCACGCAATATTCGATGGGCGACGTGGAGAAAATCGGGCTGGTGAAGTTCGACTTTCTCGGCCTGAAAACACTCACGATGATCCATCGAGCCGAGACCTTGGTGAACCAAGGGCGTCCCGGCCAGCCGCCCCTGCGCGTCGAGCAGCTTCCATTCGACGATCCGGAGACCTTCGCGCTGCTCTCCTCGGGAAAGACCACCGGCGTGTTCCAGCTGGAAAGCTCGGGCATGCGCGATCTGCTCACGGGCCTGAAGCCTGATCGTTTCGAAGACATCATCGCCATCATCGCGCTCTATCGTCCTGGCCCCATGGACCTGATCCCGGATTTCATCAAACGCAAACAGGGCAAGGTGCCGATCGTCTATGAGATGCCGGAACTCGAACCGATCCTGAAGGATACGTACGGCGTCATCGTCTACCAGGAACAGGTCATGGCCATCGCCAACCGCGTGGCGGGCTTTTCGCTGGGACAAGCCGACATCCTGCGTCGCGCGATGGGCAAGAAAAAACCGGAGGAGATGGAAAAACTCCGGGTACAGTTCATCGAGGGCGCCAAGCAGAAAAAGATCCCGGAAAAGAAGGCAGACAAACTCTACGAGTTGATCCAGAAATTCGCGGGCTACGGGTTCAACAAGTCCCATGCGGCGGCCTATGCGGTGGTCTGCTACCACACGGCCTACCTCAAGGCCCATCACCCCACCGAGTTCATGGCGGCGCTCATGACCAGCGACATGGGTAACGCCGACAAGATCGTGGGGTACTTCACTGAATGCCGCGGCCTGGGAATTCCGGTACTCCCGCCCGACATCAACCAAAGCCACAAACATTTCGCCGTCGTCGACAGGGGCATCCGGTTCGGACTCGCGGCGATCAAGAACGTCGGCGAAGGCGCCGTGGAGGCCGTCATCGAAGAACGGAACCAGAGCGGCCCCTTCCGGTCGTTCTTCGACTTCTTCCGCCGAGTGGACCTGCACAAATTGAACAAGCGCATGGTGGAGGGACTGATCAAGACCGGCGCCTTCGACAGCATGGGCGGCCGGCGTTCACAGTACCTGGCCATGCTCGACCAGGCCATGGAAGAAGGAGCCGGCATTCAGAAGGAACGGGCCATGGGCCAGACCAGCATCTTCGGCGACGAACTCGGTGGGCTGCCGCAGACGCTCGACGAACCGACGCTGCCGGATGTGCCTGAGTGGAGCCAGGGCGAGTTACTGAAACATGAACGCGAGCTGACGGGCTTTTACATCAGCGCCCATCCCCTCGCGCGATACGAAGCGGCGATCCGGCTCTTTGCCAACACGAACACCATGCAGCTCTCCGACGCGCAGGACGGAAGGGAAGTGAAACTCTGCGGCATCATCACCGCCGTCAAGTCGATGCTCACCAAGAAGGGCGACCGGATGGCCTACCTGACCCTGGAGGATTTACACGGCATGGTAGAAGTGATAGCCTTTCCCGACCTCTACCGCGACCATGCAGACCTGATCGTTCCCGAACAGGTCGTACGGCTGACCGGCACGGTGGACCGCGGAGACAAGGGCACCAAGTTGCGCGGAACCAAAATCGAACCGCTGGCGGAACTCCAAAACACGGCCATCTCGCGGGTGATGATTCGCTTGCACGACGGTCCGACCGCCTCCACCAGGCTGCCGATGTTACGACAGGTGTTTCAGAAATATCCCGGGTCCTCGAGCGTCTCCTTGATCATGGCCCTGGGGGGAACCTTGGAGGCCCAAACCTCTCCACTCCCGAACATCAAGATCACACCCAGCGAGCATTTCGTAGCCGATATCGAGGAAGTGCTAGGCAAGGGAACCATCACTTTGGTAACGTAGGCCGATTGCGGCCCTAGGCGACCCCCTTACTGAGGGATTCCATCGTATGAGAGACTACCTCGACTTTGAAAAACCGATCCGCGAACTCGAAGAGAAAATCGAGAAGCTCGCATCCGCCGAATCGCCGAAAGCCGGGACCCAGGACGAGGTCCGTAAACTCCGCACGAAGCTCGCGCAAGTCGAGCATGAACTCTACAACACCCTGACCCCCTGGCAACGCACCCAGCTGGCCCGGCATCCCCAGCGACCGACCACCCTCGACTACATCAACGAACTCTGCCGCGATTTCCTCGAACTGCACGGCGACCGGAGCTTCGGCGACGACCGCGCCATCGTGGGAGGCTTCGCCCATTTCAACGACCGGTCGGTCATGATCATCGGCCACCAGAAGGGCAAGACGCTCAAGGAGCGCATGCAGCGCAACTTCGGCATGCCCAACCCGGAGGGCTACCGCAAGGCCTTACGGCTGATGCGCTTAGCCGAAAAGTTCGGCCGTCCGATTATCACCTTCATCGACACGCCCGGCGCCTATCCGGGCATCGGGGCCGAAGAACGCGGACAGGCCGAAGCCATCGCTCGCAACCTGTTCGTCATGTCGCGGCTCACCGTACCGATCATTTCCGTGGTCATCGGCGAAGGGGGCAGCGGCGGGGCCTTGGCCCTCGGGGTGAGCGACCGCATCCTCATGTTGGAACATTCCGTCTATTCCGTGATCTCCCCGGAAGGCTGTGCCGCCATTTTGTACGACGACCCGGCCAAGGTGCCGGATGCCGCCGCCTCGTTGAAAATGACGGCGCAAGATTTGGTGGGACTCGGCATCGTGGACGAGGTGATTCCAGAGCCGCTCGGCGGCGCCCATCGTGATGTCAGGAGCATCTCCGACCGGGTGGCGAAGGCGCTGGCCAACCACCTCTATGCTCTGTGCGACCTGTCGATCGACGAGTTGCTCACCCAGCGCGATCAGAAGTTCCGCAAGATGGGCGTGGTCGGCGGCCTCGTCGCCACCGTGTCTTAAGTCGGCATGAGGCCGAGCGAGGCGAATCGCGCCTCGATGGCCGAGAGGATGTGCCGGCGCAGGGCTTCACGGTGCGGGGTCAGCGCTTCGTCTTGCAGATACCGATCCAACGTGCGGGGAATCTTCTTCCACCAGGTGCGGGCGGCCGTTCGCGCCTGCTGAGCCCCTGCCGCTTCTCCCGTCATCAGCTCCGTAAGCTCTCTCTCGAAGAACCCGACGTGGACCAGTTCGTCCTCCAGGATCTCGGCGAGGTCAGGCCTGAGTTGCGCCAGGAGCCTGGCGAATTCCAACCCCAGGGCTTCATAGCCAAAGAGATACACGGCCAACGCTTCCCACTGCGACGGCACGCCCGGCAGGCTGTCCGAACGAAGCGACGTGGTGCCGAGCAAGCTCTCGAACCGGCGCAAGTGATCCTGCTCGTCGAGTTCGTGGCGTTGGAGAAAAGTCTGCACATGTCGCGGCAGGTTGTAAGCCTGGGCGGAACGGACGGCCGCCAGGGCCATCGCCTCGGCGCGTAGAAACCGTTCCAGCAGCGCTCGCTCGCACGACTGAGGCAGCGGGATCATGCTCGCCGTCACGCCTCCTCCGGCGGCTGGAGCGGACCGGCCCACTGCCCCTTCGTCAGCCCTACTTCCTGAGACGCGCCGTCCGGCCACTGGAAATACCCGACTTCGTCCACGAACAGGATGAGCAGTTCCGTGTCCTGATCGAGCCCGCGCCACCAGTACCACCCGGCACGCTTGGGTTTTGCACTCGTCCATGTCAAGGACGCCATTGCCTGTCGATCGCCTCCCTCTCTCACGAGCGCCCGTCACTTGCCGAAGACTCGGCGGACAGGGCTCGATTCTGTTACAGTCGCTCCGAATGAAAACCAGCGCGCACCCTACCATGGACCGGCTACCAATAGAAGAGGCCCTGCCGGCGTTACGAGAGGCATTGGCTTCAGGCCGCTCCGCCTTGCTCACGGCGCAACCGGGAGCCGGAAAAACCACCAGGGTCCCGCTCGCCCTGTCGGAGGAATCGTGGCTCGCTGGCCGCAAGATCATCATGCTGGAACCCCGCCGGCTGGCCGCTCGCGCCGCCGCTGCCTACATGGCCGCGAGTCTCGGCGAACCGGTCGGTCGCACCGTCGGCTATCGCATCCGGCACGACGCCAAGGTGAGCGCCGCAACACGCATCGAGGTCGTGACCGAAGGGATTCTCACCAGGCTGTTACAACACGATCCCTCACTCGACGGATACGGCCTCGTAATCTTCGACGAGTTCCATGAGCGCAGCCTGCAAGCGGACCTGGGTCTGGCCTTCGCACGAGAAGCCCAGCGGCTCTTCAGACCGGACCTGCGCCTGCTCGTCATGTCGGCCACGCTGGATTGCGCGGCGGTCACGCGCCTGCTGCAGGACGCCGTCACCGTTTCCTGTGAAGGCCGGCTCTTTCCGGTCGCGACCGACTACCTGCTCCGCCCGATCGACGACCGCATCGAACAGGCGGTGGTGCGACAGATCAGGCACGCGCTCCGACAGGACCAAGGCAGCCTCCTGGTCTTCCTGCCGGGCATGGCGGAGATTCGCCGGGTCGAGCGGCTGCTGTTCGAGGCCTCCCTTCCCGCCGACCTCCTCATCGCCTCCCTCCATGGAGACCTGCCGCAAGAAGAGCAAGAACGGGCGATAAGGCCGACGCCGCCGGGGCAACGAAAAATCGTGCTCGCCACTTCCATCGCCGAGACGAGCTTGACCATCGAAGGGGTACGGGTCGTGATCGACGCGGGGCTCATGCGCGTCCCGCGGTACGATCCACGTTCCGGCCTCACCCACCTCGACACCATCCGCGTCACACAAGACGCCGCCGATCAGCGTCGCGGACGAGCCGGACGACTCGAACCGGGACGTTGTTACCGTCTCTGGACCGCGGCGGAACAGCAGGCGCTGTTGCCCCGCCGCCTTCCGGAAATTTTAGAAGCCGACCTGACCCCGCTAGCCCTCGACCTCGCCGAATGGGGTGCGATCGAGGCCGGCGAGCTGGCCTGGCTCGATCCGCCTCCCGCCAGCGCCCTGGCGCAAGCCCGTGCCCTGCTCGCGCAGCTCGGTGCGCTTGACGGCGACGGACGCCTCACCCCCCATGGACGCCGTCTGGCCCACGTCACGGTGCACCCGCGCCTAGCCCATATGATGGTGACCGCCGCAACGCTTGGCCTGGGAGCTATTGCCTGCGACCTGGCCGCCATCTTGAGCGAACGCGATCTGCTACAGGGTGGCCCCCAAGGGCGCAATGCAGACCTTCGCCTGCGCATGGAGGCCTTGCGAGGCCGCCGCGCATCCTTGGCCGGAACCACCGTCAACCGCGCGGGCGCAGAACGGGCGCGACGTGCCGCCGACCAATGGCGACGGCAGCTGCAGCTCGACGATGACCCCGGCCCAGAGGCGGACCACTGCGGGCTCCTCACGGCCTTGGCCTTTCCGGATCGCATCGCGCAACGGATCGAGGGCAGCGAGGGCCGTTACCGCTTGTCGAACGGCCGCGGCGCGACGTTTCCGAGCATTCAAGCTCTCTCGCAGGAGGCCTACCTTGCCGTCGCCCAACTCGACGGCTCGGACGACTGGGCTCGCATTCAATTGGCCGCTCCGCTCCACCTCGACGAGATCGAGCAACATCTCGGCGCGCAGCTGCGTCAGGTCGACCTGCTGGAGTGGGATGAACGAACCGAGAGCGTCCGCGCGCGACGCCAACGACGGCTCGGCCAGCTCGTGCTGGAAGACCGGGCCCTACCCAAGCCTGATCCGGCCCAGGTCACGGCAGCCCTGTTGTCCGGCATCACGCAGTCCGGCCTCGCCTGCCTGTCTTGGACGAAGGACCTGTCGGCATGGCGCGCCCGCGTGGCCTTTCTCCATGGCCTCGACCCCAGCTGGTCCGACCTCTCTGACGGCGCCCTCACGCGCACCCTCGGCCAATGGCTGGGACCGTTTCTCGACGGCCTCACCAGCCTCGCGCAAGTCCGTCGCCTCGACCTGGCGCCCGTGTTGGAACAGCTGCTGACCTGGCAACAACGGCAAGAGTTGGATCGCTTGGCGCCGACGCACCTGGTCGTGCCCAGCGGATCGCGCATCCGGCTTGATTACGAGCAGGGCGCCCTGCCGGTGTTGGCGGTGCGCCTGCAGGAAATGTTCGGCTGCCAAGACACGCCGCGGGTCGCCGGAGGGAAGGTGCCGGTGATGGTCCATCTGCTCTCGCCGGCCGGGCGGCCCGTACAGGTTACGAAGGATCTGGCGAGCTTTTGGCGGACAGCCTACCAAGAGGTGCGCAAGGAACTCAGAGGGCGATACCCACGGCATCACTGGCCGGAGGATCCTTCGACAGCGCAACCGACCAATCGGACCAAAGGGCGCAGCTGAACGTACCGAAGGCCTCGAGGCATGCCTTGCTAATTCACCGGGATTCGCGCATGCTACGCCCGCACCATCGCCGTCCGCTCCGCGACAGGAGTCTATGGATCACTTTGCCATCGTCACCGCCTTCGGGCATGACCGTACCGGCATCGTTGCCGCGATTGCCGAAGGGCTCTACCGGCTCGGCTGCAACATCGAAGACAGCTGCATGACCAGGCTCCGCGGCGCCTTCACGATGATGTTGGTGGTCCGGCTTCCGAACGGCCTGGACGCCGAACAGCTCGGCAACCGGCTGGCTCCCTTCGCCGCTCCCTTGGGCCTCACCCTGCTCTGCCGCCCCTTGCCGGACCAGACCGCCGTTCGCCAACCGGCGCAGGACCTGCCGACCTTCATGCTGTCCGTGTATGGTGCCGATCACCCCGGCATCGTAGCCCAGGTGGCGCAGACGGTAGCGGAACAGGGCGGCAATATCAGCGACATGAACACCCGCGTCATCGGCACGAGCGATCTGCCCGTCTACGTGATGGTGCTGGAGATCCAGTTTACCCGGACGGAACAGGCCGAGCCCCTCCGTCAGGCGCTCGAGCACCTCAAGCCCCGGCTCGGCGTCGATCTCACCCTGCGTCCCCTCGAACGCGTCACCTTCTGACCGTGGCTATCCGACCGATCCTGCTCTACCCCCATCCCGGCCTGAAGTCGCAAAACGCTCCGGTGTCGCCCGACGACGCCCTGGTGCAAATCGTCGTGCAGGATCTGCTCGACAGCCTGGCGGCCTCACCGGGCGTGGCGCTGGCGGCCCCCCAGATCGGGCATCGCGTCCGGATCATCGCCGTGGATGTATCACGCAAGCAAGGCGAACAGGGACATGGACTGGTGGTGTTGCTGAACCCCGTAATCCTGGTCCAGGAAGGGCAAAAGGTCGTGCGCGAAGGCTGCCTCAGCGTGCCGGACTATACGGGTAATGTGTTGCGGTATCAGGAGGTCGTGGTGGAAGGGCTCACGCCGGACGGTCGCGCCACGACCATCACGGCATCAGGCTTCGAAGCCTTGGCATTCCAGCATGAAGTCGACCATCTGCAGGGCACGCTGTTTCTCGACCGCATCCAGTCGCTCAGCACCGATCTCTTCAGACGCAAGCGGTAGCGCACCTGCGCATCAGGACAGGTCGCGATCGGCCAACAGCGTCTCGGCGGCCACGCGGCCGGTGAGGAGCGCGGCATCCAGGGTGCCGGTACCGAGATAATCTCCACAGCGGTAGAGCCCAGGCCTGAGCCGAAGCGCGGAAGGCTCCGTGTGAGCCGAGAGGACCGCCATGGGAGGCAACGCACGCACGATGCGGTCCGTGCGCAGGTGACGCCAGCCATCCACCGCATCGCCGAACCACTCCCGCAACTGTCGCCAGAGCGCCTTCAACGTCTCATCCCCCGCGGTCGCGGCCTGTTGGGACAGGCTCACGGACACCAACGACCGCCCCGGCGGCGCATAGGACGGCGCCACCTCGCTCAGAACGCAGAGGGTCCGGATCGGTCCCTGCTCATCACCGTTGAAATATCTTGTTGAGAGTGGGCCCCCTGCATGGACTACAGTCACAAGCCATCACCAGGAGGGATCCCATGCGATTGATCACGACGAAGGAACTGAGAACGCTGAGCATCGCCACACGACATCATC
>WBZY01000040.1_pt1 | contig 172526 bp, 168 predicted proteins | sample 5204191 | NCBI WGS metagenome assembly WBZY01 (sample SAMN12344363, study PRJNA552823) | activated sludge metagenome | biome: Activated sludge suspended growth; feature: Anammox Sidestream; material: Wastewater; isolation source: activated sludge from anammox sidestream of wastewater treatment...
GACGTAATGGCGAAGAGTAAATTTGAGCGGGTGAAGCCGCATGTGAATGTGGGAACGATTGGTCATGTGGATCATGGAAAGACGACGTTGACGGCGGCGATTACGACGATACTGACGAAGAAGTTTGGTGGAGAAGCCAAATCATACGATCAGATTGACTCGGCGCCGGAAGAACGTGCACGCGGAATTACTATCAATACATCCCATGTTGAATACGAAACAGACAAGCGCCATTACGCACACGTAGATTGTCCTGGTCATGCTGACTATGTGAAGAACATGATTACCGGAGCGGCACAAATGGATGGTGCCATTCTGGTGGTATCAGCAGCTGATGGTCCGATGCCGCAAACGCGTGAGCATATTTTGCTGGCTCGGCAAGTGGGGGTGCCCTACATCATCGTTTTCATGAACAAAGCGGACATGGTAGACGATGCTGAATTGCTTGAACTTGTCGAAATGGAGATACGCGAACTATTGTCCAACTATGATTTTCCGGGTGACGACACACCTATTATCATTGGTTCGGCATTGAAAGCGCTGGAAGGAGATAAGAGTGATATTGGTGAAGCCGCCATTCTGAAATTGGCAGAGGCACTGGATTCGTATATACCGGAGCCAGAAAGGGCAATTGATGGGGCTTTCATCATGCCTGTGGAAGACGTCTTCTCAATCTCTGGGCGTGGGACCGTAGTCACGGGGCGTGTGGAGCGTGGGATAGTCAAAGTAGGTGATGAAATCGAAATCGTTGGATTGAAACCCACGATCAAGACAGTATGTACCGGTGTGGAGATGTTCCGTAAATTGCTGGATCAGGGGCAGGCTGGTGATAACGTGGGTATCCTGTTAAGAGGTACCAAGCGAGAAGAAGTGGAGCGTGGGCAGGTACTTGCCAAACCCGGCAGCATACTGCCACACACCAAGTTTACTGCAGAGATCTATGTGTTGAGCAAAGAAGAGGGTGGTCGTCATACACCATTTTTTGCGGGATATCGCCCACAGTTTTATTTCAGAACAACGGATGTGACAGGATCGATTGAGTTGCCGGCAGGTGTTGAGATGGTGATGCCCGGGGATAATATCTCGGTCACAGTCAATCTGATTGCGCCGATTGCAATGGATGAAGGGCTGCGTTTTGCAATCCGTGAAGGTGGACGTACCGTAGGCGCAGGCGTGGTCGCTAAAGTGATCGAATAAATCTGGGATTGGTTGTGGTAACGATCAGGGATACTTTTTAAAAATATACAATCTGTTTTTTATGCAAAATCAAAAAATTCGAATACGCTTAAAGGCATTTGATTATCGCCTGATAGATAAGTCAGCTATTGAAATAGTAGAAACAGCCAAGCGTACAGGTGCAGTTGTCAAGGGTCCTGTTCCACTTCCAACACGTATAGAACGATTTGATGTTTTGCGATCGCCACACGTAAATAAAACTTCTCGAGATCAGTTTGAGATTAGAACGCATTTAAGATTAATGGATATTATTGACCCGACAGATAAGACAGTTGATGCATTAATGAAGCTTGATTTGCCGGCAGGAGTCGATGTTGAAATTAAGCTTTAACTTAATGGTTGGCTGTAACAGGTAAAGATTCATTAAAGAGGAAAATAATGAAACTAGGTTTAATCGGTAAAAAAATAGGTATGACGAGAGTATTTACCGAATCAGGAAACAGCATACCCGTTACTGTTCTTGACGTATCAGGAAATCGTGTGGTCCAGGTTAAAACAGAAGAAAAAGATGGTTATTCGGCGGTACAGCTAACACAGGGATATCGTCGTAAAAATCGGATAACAAAAGCGTTGTCAGGACATTTCTCGCAAGCTGGAGTTGAAGCCGGAACTGTGATCAAGGAGTTTAGAGTTGATCATGATATCGGTAGTGATATAAAAATTGGATCTGAAATCAGTGTTGAACTTTTTGAAGTGGGATCGAAGGTAGATGTATGTGGCATATCAATAGGAAAGGGATATGCTGGTACCATAAAGCGTCATAATTTTTCTTCAAGCAGAGCCAGTCACGGAAATTCAAGATCACATAATGTTCCTGGTTCGATTGGTATGGCGCAAGATCCTGGCAGAGTATTTCCCGGAAAAAAGATGACCGGGCATTTAGGGAATGCACAGTGTACTGTTCAGAATATAGAGGTTGTGCGTGTTGATGCCGGCAGGGGTTTACTATTTTTAAAAGGTTCGGTTCCAGGATCTAAGGGTAATGGTGTTTTTATACGTCCTGGCGTGAAACAGCCAAGTAAATAACAACAGATGAGTGTGAGTAAATGGTTAAAATTCCTTGTATATACGAAAACGGACAAATAGAAGATATAGAAGCATCAGAATCTGTTTTTGGCAGGGTTTATAACGAGGCGTTGGTTCATCAGGTAGTTAAGTCTTATCTGGCGAACGCGAGAGCGGGAACACGTGCTCAGAAAGGGCGTTCAGATGTTACTGGCTCAACGCGGAAACAGTGGAGGCAGAAAGGAACGGGCAGGGCAAGAACAGGTGCCGCGACCAACCCACTCTGGCGTGGAGGTGGAAAAATTTTTCCAAATAAGCCTACAGAAAATTTCAAGCAGAAGTTAAATCGGAAAATGTATCGTGCTGGAATGTGCACAATATTTTCAGAATTATTAAGAAATAACAAGTTGGTGGCTATTGATGAGTTTCAGATAGAGATGCCAAAAACAAAGGTTTGTCTGCAGAAATTAAAAAACTACCAGCTGGAAAATGTGATGATTATTACCAGTGAGATAGATAGCAATCTGTATCTGGCTTCCAGAAATCTTCCAAATCTAAAAGTGGTTGAAGTTGATTTAATAGATCCCGTTAGTTTGCTGGCATATGACAATGTGGTTATTACTCGGGATACGGTCAATAAAATTGAAAATGTGCTGCAATGAGAAATATTACGATAAGTAGTGAAAGAGCATTAGAAGTAATAAAAGCTCCACAGATTTCCGAAAAATCAACTTTTATTGCAGAAAAAACGAAGCAAATCATATTTTATGTTTCGCGCGACGCAAATAAAACTGAAATTAAATCAGCAATTGAACAGATTTGGAAATCACAGAATATTCAGGTTAAGAGTGTGCAAGTGGTGAATGTGAAAGGAAAAAAGAAAAGATTTGGCCGTTATCTTGGACAAAAATCGGATTGGAAAAAAGCATTTGTAAGTCTTAAAGGGGATCGTGAGATAGACTTTACTGATGTTAAATTATTCGAGGATAAATGATGGCACTAAGAAAAACCAAGCCCACCTCACCAGGCAGAAGAGCTGTAATTAAGTCCGTAAATAGTTTTATCTATAAAGGTAAGCCTTTTGCTGCATTAACGGAAAAAAAGAAAAAGAATGCGGGTAGGAACAACTCAGGCAGAATAACGGTACGCCATATTGGTGGCGGACATAAACAACATTATCGTATAGTTGATTTCTGTAGAAATAAGGATGATATTCCTGCAAAAGTTGAACGTATTGAATACGACCCTAATAGAAGTGCTTATATAGCTTTGCTTTGTTATGCCGATGGCGAAAGGCGGTACATCATTGCGGCAAAAGATATTGAGGTCGGCTCGTATTTAGTAAGTGGTTCGAGCTCGCCCATTAAGATGGGTAACGCGATGCCTATACGGAATATACCTGTTGGAAGCGTAATACATTGCATTGAATTGAGACCAGGGAAAGGTGCACAGCTTGCACGGTCAGCCGGGTCATCAGCTCAGCTAATGGCGAAAGAAGGTGATTATTCTCAAATCAGACTAAGGTCGGGTGAGATTAGAAAAATTCATATAAGCTGCAGAGCCACGATAGGTGAAGTAAGCAATTCCGAACATAATTTGCAGTCAATTGGTAAAGCAGGTGCTATCCGATGGAGAGGAGTCAGGCCAACCGTCCGTGGCGTGGCAATGAATCCTATAGATCATCCGCACGGTGGTGGAGAAGGTAAAACAGCTGCAGGACGACATCCTGTCAGTCCTTGGGGAACTCCTTCGAAAGGGTCTCGTACAAGAAAAAATAAACGGACATCTAATATGATTGTTCGTAGTAGATATTCTAAGAAAGGTTAAAAAAAATGAGCCGATCTGTTTCCAAAGGACCGTTTGTCGATCTTCATCTTGTTAATAAGGTTTTATCTGCTCGTCAGAATAATGATAAAAAACCGATCAAAACCTGGTCGAGAAGGTCGACAATACTTCCCGATTTCATTGGCTTAACAATTTCAGTTCACAATGGTAGGCAGCATGTTCCCGTTTTTGTAACTGAAAATATGGTTGGCCATAAACTTGGTGAATTTTCACATACTAGAACGTTTAAAGGTCATGCCGGAGATAAGAAGGCGGCTGGATCTAAACGATAGGATAATATATGGAAACATCCGCAGTTTTACGTAGCGTAAGGTTATCTGCCCAAAAGGGGCGTCTCGTTGCAGATCAAATACGTGGACTACAGGTAGAGCGAGCTATTAGACTTCTGACTTTTAGCCCTAAAAAGGGAGCTTCAATTATTTTAAAGCTTCTTGAGTCGGCTGTAGCAAATGCAGAGCACAATGAAGGTGCAGATATTGATGAATTGAAAATCAGCCAGATTTTCATAGGTCAGGGAGCTACCCTTAAACGTGTAAGTCCGCGTGCGAAAGGGAGGGGTAACCGGATATCGAAACCCACGTGCAACATTTTCTTGACTGTTTCGAATAAATAAAACGAGTCAAGTTTATAAGAGAAGGGTGAATAGTTTATGGGTCAAAAAATTAATCCAACTGGGTTCAGGTTATCAGTTTTAAAAAACTGGTCTTCACGTTGGTATACAAATACAAAGAAGTTTTCGGATTTTTTAAATGAAGACATTAGTGTTAGGCAATATCTTCAAAAGAAACTGGCACATGCTTCAGTTGGAAGTATCATAATTGAACGACCCTCAAAAAATGCGAAGATTACGATACATACGTCACGTCCTGGTGTAGTTATAGGTAAGAAAGGCGAAGATATAGAGATTCTTCGTAGAAATGTCGAAAAATTGATGAATGTACCGGTGCACATCAATATAGAGGAAATACGAAAACCTGAGATTGATGCGCAGCTTATTGCCGCAAGTATTACTCAGCAGCTCGAAAAAAGAATAATGTTCAGAAGGGCGATGAAGAGAGCTATACAGAATGCTATGCGCCTTGGTGCTCAAGGGATAAAAATTATGAGTTCCGGCAGATTAAATGGTATAGAAATAGCTCGAACTGAATGGTATAGAGAAGGCAGGGTGCCACTTCATACGTTACGTGCAGAAGTTGATTACGGAACCTCAGAAGCCAGAACAACATATGGAATCATTGGTGTTAAAGTATGGGTTTTTAAAGGTGAGCAACTTGGTATTAAGGAAAGGCAAAACTAACTTTTAACTCTGCAGTTATCTTGATAGACGCTTACTATTTAAAATTGCAGTTAACATCGTACATCCCGGAATAGCAAAGGAAATATGTAATGTTACAACCCGCCAGAACCAAATTTAGAAAACAGCATAAAGGTCGTAATACTGGCATAGCAACAAGAGGGGCAAAAGTCAGTTTTGGAGAATTTGGGTTAAAAGCCATTGGTCGTGGCAGATTGACTTCAAGACAGATTGAGGCCGCAAGGCGGGCTATGACGCGGCATATTAAACGAGGTGGTCGGATCTGGATAAGAGTATTCCCGGATAAACCTGTTTCGCAGAAACCTGCTGAGGTAAGGATGGGTAAAGGTAAGGGGAATCCTGAGTATTACGTTGCTGAAATTCAACCAGGTAAAATGCTCTATGAAATGGATGGAGTGGATGAGTCACTCGCACGTGAAGCATTTAGGTTGGCTGCAGCAAAACTGCCAATGCAGACCACTTTTGTAATTCGGCATTTGGGGAGTTGATTTTTAAATGAAGGTACAAGAGCTACGGGAAAAAAATCTGTCGGAGTTGGGGAAAGAGCTTCTTTCTCTCAGAAGAGCGCAATTTGGCCTAAGACTGCAACATAGAACACAACAGCTTGCTAACGTATCCCAGATTAATAAAGTTCGTAAAGATATTGCGCGTCTCAAAACAATTATTCGTGAGAAAACAGGACAATTATGAGCTCAGACAATCAAAGCAAGACACTGATTGGACAGGTCGTGAGTGATAAAAGGGATAAAACTGTAACGGTAAGGATCGACAGAAAAGTAAAACATCCTCTGTATGGAAAAATTGTTACGCGCTCAAGTAAATATCACGCACATGATGAGCTCAATCAATATAAACTGGGTGATATTGTAGCCATAAGTGAAACTCGTCCAAAGTCAAAAACTAAGGCTTGGCAGGTAGTTAGAGTAATTAAAGTTAACTGATAGAAATTTTTATTGAGAGTCTTGGTTAATTTCTGTTTGTTAGTCGATACACTAGCCAAATTATAGATAGGAAACTGAAACATGATTCAGATGCAATCATTACTGAAAGTGGCTGATAACACTGGGGCACGTACAGTGATGTGTATTAAAGTCTTGGGCGGTTCAAAAAGAAGGTTTGCCGGGATCGGTGATGTTATCAAGGTCGCTGTAAAAGATGCTGCTCCACGGGGACGTATTAAAAGGGGCGAAGTATATAATGCAGTTATCGTGCGTACTGCAAAGGGAATTCGTAGAGCTGATGGCTCTTTAGTCAAATTTGATACTAACGCAGCAGTAATCCTGAATAATAAGTTAGAGCCAATAGGTACTAGGATTTTTGGTCCGGTTACACGGGAGCTCCGTACGGCAAAATTCATGAAGATTGTTTCACTTGCTCCTGAAGTTATATAAAGGGGAATTTATAAGTCATGAAGAAAATTAGAAAAGGTGACAGTGTAATTGTCATAGCAGGCAAGGATAAAGGTAAGCAATCTACAGTCATCCGATTTCAAAGTACTGAAAGGGTAATAGTGAGAGAGGTAAATAAAGTTAAATCTCACATCAAACCTAATCCTAACAGAAATATTGCTGGTGGGATTGTAGAAACTGAGAAACCTCTGCATATTTCAAATATTGCAATCTTCAATCCCGAAAAAAACAAAGCTGATAGAGTGGGCTTTAGATTTAATGAATCAGGTAATAAAGTACGGTATTTTAAATCTGATGGTACTTTGATAGATTCATAAAAGTGGATAGAGAAATGGCACGATTGCTAGAATATTATAGAGATACGGTTACTAAGGAACTTACACAGAAGTTTAATTATAAGACTGTAATGGAGGTTCCAAAAATTACTAAAATTACCTTGAATATGGGTGTTGGTGAGGCATCCGCAGACAAGAAAATTATAGAAAATGCTGTTAGTGATTTGGAAAAAATTTCGGCGCAGAAGCCTGTTGTGACAAAGGCCAGGAAGTCAATTGCCACTTTCAAGGTAAGGCAAGGTTACCCCGTTGGCTGTAAAGTAACTTTACGGGGTGTAAAAATGTACGAATTCTTAGATCGTCTTGTTAACGTTGCGATTCCGCGTATTCGTGATTTTAGGGGAATTCAGGTCAAGGGATTTGATGGGCGTGGAAATTTTAATATGGGAATCAAAGAGCAGATTATCTTTCCTGAGATTGATTACGATAAGATTGATAAAGTGCGTGGTTTAAATATTACTGTTACTACAACTGCCAAGACTGACCAAGAAGCTAGAGCACTTTTATCAGCTTTTAAATTTCCGTTTAAAAATTAAGGGATGTATCGTGGCAAAAAAGTCAATTGTAAACCGGAATTTGAAAAGATTAAAAACTGTTAATAAGTACGCTGCACGTCGTGCAGAGATAGTTTCTATATTGAGAGATGCAGGATCTGATATTGAGGCTAAAGCATCAGCTAGAGATCTTCTTCAGAAATTACCCAGAAATGCCAGTCCGGTTAGGTTGCGGCAACGTTGTGCTTTAACTGGGAGACCAAGGGGAGTATTTAGTAAATTTGGTTTGGGTCGAATCAAGCTGCGTGAGATAGCCATGCGTGGTGAAATTCCAGGACTTATAAAAGCAAGTTGGTAATAATTGAGTTGCGAAGAGATTAAACTCGTAATTAGTTGGTTTCCCGGAAATGAAGAGTAGAATGGTGTATATATGTGCATGACTGATCCTATAGCCGATATGCTTACGCGTATAAGAAATGCTCAATCGGCTGAGCAGAAAGAAATAAAAATGCCTTCTTCAAAATTAAAGAAAGCAATTTTGAAAATATTGAAAGAAGAGGGGTATATTGAGAATTTTCAAGAAGATCCCAATCATAAGAAGCCATCCATTAGCGTAATTCTTAAATATTTTAATGGTGAACCTGTTATTACCTCAATTAGCCGAGTAAGTAAACCCGGATTGAGAAGTTATAAATCAAAGAATGATTTGCCGAGGGTAATGAATGGTTTGGGGGTAGCAATAGTGTCAACTTCCAAGGGAGTTATGACAGAACGTACAGCGAGGATGGCTGGCGTTGGTGGTGAGTTATTGTGTGTGGTTACTTGAGGTAATTATCAATGTCATCAGTTTTTGTAACGACAAAACCTATAGAGATACCAAAATCTGTAGAAGTTCAGTTGACCGAGTTTGGCGTATTTATAAAAGGCCCATTGGGCAGTTTATTTCAAGCTATTGATGCACACAATGCTAAAATTGTTGTGAGTTCTGATCAGTTAACGATTGAGGCTTTAAATGCTACAAAGCAAACTAAGTCGATAGTTGGTACCCTTAAGGCTCTTATATCCAATATGATAAAAGGTGTAACAGCCGGATTTGAAAAAAAACTGCTTATTATTGGAGTTGGATATAAAGCTCAGGCAGCTGGTAATATTCTTAATTTAAATTTAGGTTTCTCTCATCCGGTTGCTTATACGGTTCCAGAAGGTATTAAGGTTGAAACACCGAGCACGACCGAAATTTTGATTAAGGGAATAGATAAACAGAAGGTAGGACAGGTTGCGGCAGAGGTGAGATCGTATCGACGTCCTGAACCTTATAAAGGTAAGGGGATACGTTATTTCGATGAGAAAGTTACGATTAAAGAGACTAAGAAAAAATAAAGTAGGGGCTTGTAATGTTGTTAAATACTAAGCAGATGCGTTTAAGGCGAGCCAAAGCGACTAGAATTAAAATAGGGAACTCAAGGCAGTTTAGATTATCTGTTCATAAGAGCAATAATCATATTTATGCTCAGATTTTAGACCCTTCTTCAAATCGTGTGATTGTTAGTGCTTCTACGGTTGAAGCTGAAGTGAAGAAGCAGTATCCAAGCGGCGGAACAATTGAGGCAGCTAAGTATGTAGGACACTTAGTAGCAAAAAAATCTATTGAATCTCAAATTTATGAAGTAGCATTTGATAGATCAGGTTTTAAGTATCATGGTCGAATAAAAGCTCTTGCTGATGCAGCCAGATCAGCCGGTATGAAGTTTTAAACTAGAGGTAATCAAGGTGACGAAAACAACTAAATCTGCTAATACTAAAACCCCAGATGAGGTAAAAACAGATGGATTGAAAGAAAAAATGGTTTCTGTCAATCGTGTCACCAAAGTGGTAAAAGGTGGAAGGATTCTTGGTTTTGCAGCGTTGACAGTAGTTGGTGATGGAAAAGGTAGTGTTGGTATGGGCAAAGGAAAATCGCGAGAGGTGCCTCTTGCTGTTCAAAAAGCAATGGATGAAGCTCGACAGCGCATGGTTAGAGTTAATCTTATAAATGGGACGCTTCACCACTCTGTAATTGGGCGACATGGTGCAGCCAGAGTATATATGCAACCAGCTTCAGAAGGTACAGGTATTATCGCTGGAGGGCCAATGAGAGCGATTTTTGAAGTGATGGGAGTTCATAATATTTTAGCTAAGTGCTTGGGCTCCACAAATCCTTATAATATTGTACGTGCTACCTTGGATGGATTAAGCAAAGTTCAAACGCCTGCAATGATTGCTGCTAAAAGAGGAAAAAGCATTGACGAGATTACTGGGGCTTGAAGTAAATGGAAAAGCGAAAAACTATAAAGGTAACCTTGGTAAAAAGTTTGATTGGTACAAGGCATAGTCATAGATTGGTCATCAAAGGTATGGGGTTAAGAAGGTTGAACCATACAGTTTCTCTGTGTGATCATCCATCAATAAGAGGAATGATCAACAAAACGGCCTATCTACTAAAAGTAGAGGAATAACGTGAAGCTTAATACAATAAAACCTGGTATTGGATCTGCTAAGCCTAAAAGGCGTGTGGGTCGGGGAATAGGCTCTGGGCTTGGTAAAACATGTGGAAGAGGGCACAAAGGACAGAAATCTCGTGCTGGCGGCTTTCATAAAGTTGGTTTCGAGGGCGGGCAGATGCCATTGCAACGTCGATTGCCAAAGAGAGGCTTTACTGTTTATGGTAAAAAACAGGTGAGGGAGATTAAGCTCTCTACCTTGCAGCTAATTGATTCAAGTGAGTTTAATCCGAGTGTTTTATATGATCATGGCTTGATAAAAAATATAAATGATCCAGTTAAGATTATTCTTGGTAATCAATTAATTAAACGTGCGATTAAGATAAAAGACTTGATAATTTCGCGTGGAGCAAAAGAAGCGGTAGAGCAAATGGGTGGTTTGGTTGAACTAACTGTAAAAGATGTAAATGGTGTCTAAATCTAAAGCTGCTTTGACTGATAGATTCTACGATCTAAAGAAACGGTTCTGGTTCTTAGTATTAGCTCTGATAGTATACCGTATTGGTGCTCATGCCCCTGTTCCGGGGATTGATCCCGTTGTTTTGAAAGATCTGTTTGACTCCCAGGAAGGCGGGATTCTTGGTATGTTTAACATGTTCTCTGGGGGTGCACTGTCAAGGTTTTCTATATTTGCCCTTGGCATCATGCCGTATATATCTGCATCGATCATTATGCAGTTGGGTACTGTAGCGGTGCCCTATTTGGAGTCTTTGAAAAAAGAAGGTGAATCTGGAAGGAAAAAGATTACACAATACACTCGTTATGGTACTTTATTCCTTTCCACATTGCAAAGTTACGGAATCTCTATTGCACTGCAATCACAACCTGGTTTAGTGATTCAGCCTGGTTTTTATTTTATTGTTACAACGGTTATTACTCTTGTAACTGGAACCATGTTTCTTATGTGGCTAGGAGAACAGATTACTGAACGTGGCATCGGAAATGGCATTTCACTGATAATTTTTGCAGGAATCGCAGCAGGGCTTCCAAGTGCTATTGGTGGTACTTTAGAATTAGTGAATACCGGTGCAATGCATTTTCTTACGGCATTGTTCATTTTTGTCGCTGCAATAGCAATAACGTATTTTGTTGTATTTATTGAGCGTGGCCAGCGTAAAATTTTGGTTAATTACGCGAAAAGACAGGTTGGTAAGCAGGTTATGGGTGGTCAATCCTCGCATTTACCATTAAAGCTGAATATGTCTGGAGTCATACCACCGATATTTGCTTCAAGTATTATTCTATTCCCTGCTACTTTGGCTGGTTGGTTCTCGGATAGTCTATCATTGGACTGGTTGAAAGATTTTAGTAGTGCATTAACACCGGGGCAGCCTATCTATGTTGCGCTATACGCTGCTTTAATTATTTTCTTTTGTTTTTTTTATACTGCACTTGTTTTTAATCCAAAAGAAACGGCTGATAACCTGAAAAAGAGCGGTGCCTTTATACCTGGAATAAGGCCTGGAGATCAAACCACAAGGTATATAGAACGTATTATGTTGAGACTTACATTGATTGGCTCAATATATGTCACATTGGTTTGTCTGCTACCAGAGTTTATGATTCTGAAGTGGAATGTTCCATTTTATTTTGGTGGAACATCGCTATTAATCATAGTAGTAGTTACGATGGATTTCATGGCTCAAGTTCAGTCTCATGTGATGTCTGGCCAATATGAAAGTTTATTAAAGAAAGCCAATTTTAAGGCTGGTGGCAGTAGTTTCTCGCGATAGGTTTTTAATGGCTAAAGAAGAAACTATACAAATGCAGGGTGAGGTTATAGAAACACTCCCGAATGCTACTTTCAGGATAAAGTTAGAAAATGGTCATATTGTGTTAGGTCATATCTCGGGTAAGATGAGGATGAATTATATCCGGATACTACCAGGAGATAAGGTAACGGTTGATTTGACACCTTATGATTTAACGAGAGCTCGGATAACCTTTCGGACTAAATAAAACTTAATCCAACTTTTGATAGTATAAATATATAGTGAGTATTTTATGAAAGTTCGTGCATCAATCAAAAAAATATGTAGGAATTGCAAAATAATAAGGCGGTATGGTGTTGTGCGTGTTATTTGTGTTGATGCTAGGCATAAACAACGTCAAGGCTGAATTTAGTATTTTATGTTAGGGTAGGAAAAATGGCTCGTATAGCAGGTGTTAATTTACCTAGTAACAAGCATGTCAATATAGCATTGACAGCAATTTATGGAATAGGGAACACGACAGCTCGTAAAATTTGTTCTGATTTGCAGATTCCACCTTTTATTAAGCTTAAAGATTTGGAAGATATTAAGCTAGATGAATTAAGAGAATCGGTTTCAAAATTGATTGTTGAGGGGGATCTACGTAGAGAGATCTCGATGAATATCAAAAGATTGATAGACCTTGGCAGTTATCGGGGATTGAGACATCGTCGTGGTTTGCCGGTACGAGGTCAGAGAACTAAAACCAATGCTCGAACCAGAAAAGGGCCACGTAAAGCGATAGGTGCAAAGTAATAAAAATTGTTTTTAATATACTTCTTAAACAAAGAAATTAATGGTAAAGCCTTCATTAAAAACTCGTAAAAAAGTTAAAAAAAATGTTGTTGAGGGGGTGGCGCATATTCACGCCTCCTTCAATAACACAATCGTGACTATTTCTGATCGTCAAGGGAATGCTCTTTCTTGGGCAACATCGGGCGGGGTGGGATTTAAGGGTTCGCGTAAAAGCACCCCATTTGCAGCACAAGTTGCTGCAGAACATGCAGGCAGGGCAGCGCTGGAATACGGCGTTAAAAATTTGGAGGTAAGAGTAAAAGGGCCCGGGCCGGGTCGTGACTCTGCTGTACGAGCTCTCAACGCTACAGGTTTTAAAATTACCAGCATAACCGATGTGACACCCATACCTCACAATGGATGTAGGCCGCCTAAGAAACGTCGTATCTAAGAAGGAGAAAATTTGTGGCCAGAAATATAAATCCAAAGTGTCGTCAGTGTCGTCGTGAAGGTGAAAAGCTGTTTCTCAAGGGGGATAAGTGTTTTAGTGATAAGTGCCCCATAGAACGAAGGAATTATCCACCTGGGCAACATGGACAAAAGAAGGTAAGGTTGTCTGATTACGCAGTGCAGCTCAGGGAAAAGCAGAAAATAAGAAGAATTTATGGACTGCTTGAGAACCAGTTCCGCAATGTTTATAAGCGAGCTGATAAACAAAAAGGTGTTACAGGTGACAATTTATTACAGCTTCTGGAAAGTCGTCTTGATAACGTCGCCTATAATATGGGATTTGGATCTTCCAGATCAGAAGCAAGGCAGATAGTAAGGCATAACTGCGTTCTATTGAACGGAAAAAGAGCAAATATCCCATCTCATTTAGTTGAGCCTGGTGATCTTATTGAAATTGCTGAACATGCAAAGAGCTATTTGAGAATCAAAGCTTCTATCGAAGCAGCCAAACGTCGTAGCATTCCATCTTGGCTGGAGGTGGATTTTGATAACCTCAAGGGCCTTTATAAGAGTAAGCCTGAGCGTAGTGATTTATCTTCGACAATTAACGAATCTTTAGTTGTGGAACTTTATTCCAAGTAGTTGGCACTTTTTTATATATTGGCGTATTTATGTCATCGAATAGTTTTCTGACACCTAGGATTGTAGAGGTACATAATATTTCACCTTTGCATGCGAAGGTCGTAATGGAGCCTTTTGAGCATGGTTTTGGCTATACTTTGGGTAATGCGTTGCGAAGAGTATTGCTATCTTCCATTCCTGGTTGTGCACCAACCAAAGTCAGCATTAGCGGAGTAGTTCATGAATATTCAACAATAGATGGTTTACAAGAGGATGTTGTTGATCTGATACTGAACTTGAAAGGGGTGGTTCTTAAACTTCACAATAATAAGACTCAGTCAGTTCTTACCCTGAAAAAAAGTTCGGAAGGTATTGTCACAGCGGGTGATATTGAAGCTACTCATGATGTAGAAATAGTAAACCCTGATCATGTGATTGCTCACATTACCAGTGGCGGAAAAATTGAGGCTCAAATTACTGTTGAAAAGGGGAGGGGTTATTGGCCTTCTGCTAATCGCAGTAAAGAGGATAAAAGTTCTTCTTCGATTGGGGATATTCTGTTAGATGCTTCTTTCAGTCCGATCAGACGTGTAAGTTACGCTGTGGAAAGTGCTCGTGTTGAACAAAGAACTGATCTAGATAAGCTGATTATCGACATAGAGACAAATGGTTCGGTAGATCCTGAAGAAGCGATACGGTATGCGGCCAAGGTCTTGGTTGAGCAGTTTTCTTTCTTCGCAGACCTTGAAAGTACACCGCTGCCGACAGAACAGCCAAAAGCACCTGTCATCGACCCTATACTATTACGTCCAGTTGATGATTTGGAACTTACAGTACGTTCTGCAAACTGTTTGAAAGTCGAGAATATTTTTTATATTGGTGATTTGATTCAACGAACTGAGGCAGAACTACTTCGTACTCCTAATTTGGGAAGGAAGTCACTTAATGAAATTAAAGAAGTTCTTGCTTCTCGTGATTTATCCTTGGGTATGAAATTAGAAAATTGGCCACCAGCTAATTTGGAAAACTATATAAAGGAACCCGGTCATGCGTCATCGTAATGGTTTACGGAAGTTAAACCGTACTTCAAGCCATCGGTTGGCTATGTTCAGGAATCTTACAAATTCATTACTTGAACATGAAATTATTAAAACTACGCTTCCAAAAGCTAAAGAACTTCGACGTGTCGTTGAACCGGTGATTACTTTGGGTAAGAATCCCTCGCTTGCAAGCAAGCGCTTGGCGTTTGACAGACTGAGAAATAGAGATAATGTAATTAAGATATTCTCTGAGTTGGGGCCTCGCTACCAAAACCGGAATGGAGGCTATATAAGGATCCTAAAGTGTGGTTTCAGGAGAGGTGATAATGCCCCAATGGCTATCGTAGAATTGTTGGATAGACCTGAAGCTGGCATTGTTTCTAATGATTCAGCAGATTAAGTAATTATCTTCTTATTTAGAATTTGTTTGGACCTGCTTCTTTATACGTAGTTAACCAAGTTGCCGGATAGATCGCCCCAGTTCAGAATTTTTGATAAATGATGAGTTGGGGTGTTTTTAATTTCTACAATTGAAATTCAGTAATAAAATATTTTTGCTAGAAGTCAGCAATTAATATAAATATTTCCCGCGAGCCGCAGTAACTCAGTTGGTAGAGTAGCTGATTCGTAATCAGCAAGTCGGAGGTTCGACTCCTCTCTGCGGCACCAAAATACCGCATCGATATTGCTATAATACTTTTAACCAGGGCTACAGTAACTCTCTCTGGTAACCTCTATTTTTGCCCCTTTGTAAGACGATCTGATTTCAGTCTGCGCTTTTCTTTTGGATCGATAACGAGAGGCCTGTATATTTCGATACGGTCATTCTGATGGAGGATTGTTTCCGGGTCGGTGATTTTCCCATGGATCCCTGTTTTGAGTGCGGTACTATCACTTCCAGGATAGAAATTCTCTACGCCGGAAAGTTTGATTGCCTGGTACATTGAAGTACCCATTGGAACTTGAAGTCGCCTGAGGAATTGTCGTTGAGGAAGTGCAAAGGCGACTTCTATGGTGATTGATTCCTTCCTAGATGCTGGGACCATAAATTTTTTCTGCTTGTTCTACAAAGGCTTCTACAAAATTATTAGCAATGACATAAAATACCGGGCCAACCAGTTTCTCAAGCAATTTATGTGAGAATGTGTAATGTAATTGGAACTCGATCTTACAGGCATTCTCCGACAAAGGGATAAATCGCCAATAGCCGTTCAGTTTTTCGAAGGGTCCTTCCACGAGCTCCATTTTGATCAGTTCGGGCGGATGGCGTGTGTTCTTTGTGGTAAAGCTATGCTTGATGTGATGATAATCAATATGAACGGTTGCCTGTGCCGTTTCATTATCTTCCATAAGCTTCATTGAAGCACCTGAACACCACGGTAGAAAATCCGGATAGTTTTCTACCGTATCCACCAGACGAAACATCTGACTCGCTGAATAACCTACCAGCACTGTTTTTTCTATTTCAGCCATAACGCCATATTCCCTTATTTAGGGCGTAAGGATACTAAAAACTGATACACTAAACGAAAATTTTTCATAAGCAAATTTTCTTTCCGTTGTACTCGATGAGCATTGTGCAAAATAAAAAAGCTTTTCACGATTATTTTATCGAGGAAAAGTATGAGGCCGGCATTGTGCTTGAAGGATGGGAGGTTAAAGCAATCCGCGCTGGACGAGCTCAGTTGAAAGAAGCCTATATACTGATCCGCAAAGGTGAGTTGTTTCTTATCGGGAGCCATATAAGTCCATTAGCAACGGCGTCAACTCATGTAAATCCTGATCCGGTTAAAACGCGCAAACTGTTGTTGCATGCATCACAAATAAGAGAGCTCATCGGTAAGGTGGAACGTGCCGGATATACCCTGATTCCGCTAGATATGCATTATAAATCAGGTAGAATTAAGCTGGAAATTGGCCTCGCGCGAGGCAAAAAACAATACGACAAACGCGAAACTGAAAAACGTAAGGAATGGGAGCGTGACAAGCAGCGTTTGTTGCGTATACGACGCTCCTCTGATTGATATTTATGCAAACAAGTTCATATCACTCCGTAACTTCTGTAATTTCCGATAAGAATACTCAAAACCATACTTCCATTGCGATTTGGCTGCTGGTTTGCTGTGCGCTGGTATTTGCCATGGTTGTTGTTGGTGGGGTAACACGTCTGACAGGTTCCGGGTTGTCTATTGTTGAGTGGAAACCCATAGTAGGAACTATCCCGCCCATCAGTCAGGGAGACTGGGAGATTCTGCTGGAAAAGTATCGTCAGATTCCGCAGTATGAGCAGATTAACAAAGGCATGACGCTGGATGAATTCAAGGGCATATTCTGGTGGGAGTATTTTCACCGTTTACTTGGTCGTCTGATCGGTTTGGTTTATTTCGTCCCGTTTGTCTATTTCATGGTGCGCAAGCGCGTTGATCGTGTGCTTGGTACCAAGCTGCTGGGTATATTTGTACTGGGTGGCCTGCAGGGTTTAATGGGCTGGTACATGGTCATGAGTGGATTAGCGGATAATGTCTATGTCAGTCAATACCGGTTGACCGCACACCTTGGTCTTGCCTTCATTATTTATGCAGCCATGTTCTGGGTGGCAACCGGCCTACTCTCTCCAGTGAATACGCATTCAGCAGATCCTGCATCTGTGCGCAAGCTCGGACGATTTGCCAGGATACTGACCGGACTGATATTTTTTATGGTGTTGTCCGGCGGACTGGTAGCAGGGATTCACGCCGGGAAAGCGTACAATACATTTCCCCTGATGGATGGTTTTTTTATTCCTCCTGCCTTATTCGTACTGGAGCCCTGGTACCGGAACTTCTTCGATAATATTACTACGGTACAGTTTGATCATCGTATGATCGCCTGGCTGCTGATGTTTACTATTCCATTATTCTGGTTCAAAGCAAGACAATTATCTTTATCGTGGTCTGGTCGGCTAGCCTGTCATCTGCTGCTGATTATGCTATGTACTCAAGTTGCACTGGGGATCACCACACTGTTGCTGTCGGTTCCGCTCACATTTGCTGCAGCACATCAGGCAGGCGCCGTATTGCTGTTCACCGCTGCATTATGGGTCTGTCGCAAGCTGAGCTGACTCAGTCTGTTTTCTGGTCAGCCTGGTAGCGATACGCCTATTCCAATATATGAAATTTCAGAGTGAAACAAATAACCAGCATAAGGGGATGTGCTGATGGAAGGATCAGTACCAGGTTTCTGGCGTCGTATGCTGGCATTGGCTTATGAATCCTTACTGTTACTAGGAGTATGGTTCATCGCTGCCTTCCTGTTTCATCTCCTTTTTCGAGATCCCACAGCCGAATACTTCAGGCCGCTGTTTCAGTTTTACCTGTTAATTGTCGGTGGTATTTACTTTATCTGGTTCTGGACACACGGTGGCCAGACTCTGGCCATGCAGACCTGGAAATTACGCCTTGTTTCTGCAAATAATGGAAAAGTCACTACACAGCAGGCCATGGTTCGTTACCTGATGGCAGTAATAGGCATCAGTTTTCTGGGGTTTGGGCTATTATGGGCTTTGTTTGATCGTAATCGGCAATTCCTGCACGACAGGGTGGCTGGTACACGGATCATAAGACTTGGATGAATGTAGAAGTGATGGCTGCTTCCATTATTGTGGTGTCAAGGTATACCAATTCTCGCAGCTGTAAAACAAGCTGTATTCAAGCGGCCGCTTGAGGTAGAATGAGTGCTTGGCGGGCCTCCCCGCATTGTGAGGTAGTGAATCTGGTCAGATCCGGAAGGAAGCAGCCACAGCTATTTTTCGCAAGTGCCGGGGGTTCGGCTCGCCACCCGTCTTATTCCATTTCTAAATCAAAACTAACTTTGTCGGCTTCGCCTAGCCGTATTATTTATACTGTCTGCGGCTCGCCTTCGTGTCATTTTTGATTTGGGAATGGAATTAGTACAATTGCAGATTTGTTTCCCGGCAGTTTCGCCATCATCCTGATCGCAATAATCATCTTTTCGATAGAAAACCTTGACGGATTCTCAGGTACTTGCCCGCAAGTGGCGTCCCAAAGATTTTTCGGAGCTGGTCGGACAAGAACATGTTGTCAGAGCGCTGATCAACTCGATGGAACAGAACCGGCTGCATCACGCCTATCTGTTTACGGGTACACGCGGAGTCGGCAAAACAACAGTAGCCAGAATACTGGCGAAGGCATTGAATTGTGAGCAGGGGGTTACGGCTGCACCTTGCGGGAAATGTGCAGCCTGTATGGCGATCGACCAGGGAAATTTCATTGATCTGATCGAGCTGGATGCAGCCTCCAATACTCAAGTGGATGCCATGCGGGAACTGCTGGATAATGCGCAATATGCACCGGTTGCCGCACGCTATAAGGTCTATCTGATCGACGAGGTCCACATGCTTTCCAGATCGGCATTCAATGCAATGCTTAAAACACTGGAAGAGCCGCCGGAACACGTCAAATTCATTCTTGCAACTACCGATCCCCAGAAGATTCCCGTGACCGTGTTGTCACGCTGTCTGCAATTCAATCTGAAGCAGATACCTCCTTCCCTGATTGTGGAGCGCCTGACCGAGATTCTTTCCATGGAAGGGATTCCTGCGGATGCTGCTGGCTTGAGATTGCTGGCACAGGCTGCAAAAGGCAGTCTGCGTGATGCGTTGAGTTTGCTCGATCAGGCTATTGCATTCGGTAATAGTGTAGTGAATGAATCAGATACCCGTGCGATGCTGGGAGTGCTGGATCAGGATCATATATTTGCATTGCTGGAAGCACTGGCAGAGCAGAATGGCGCAGCGATATTTGCCATTGCAGATCGGCTGGAAGCAGCAAGTGTATCGTTCGACCAGGCTTTGCAGGATCTGGCAGCGTTGCTTCATCGTCTGGCAACAGCACAGGTCATCCCACAGATGCTCGATGAAACACAGCCGGACGGTGACAGACTGCTTGCACTGACAAAACGGTTCAGTCCCGAGGATATCCAATTGTTTTATCAGATTGTACTGCACGGGCGCACCGATCTTGCCCATGCTCCGGACGAATACAGTGGCTTTACCATGACACTGATGCGGATGCTGGCTTTTATGCCGGATTCCCGGCAACCTGGCAGAGCCTATGCAGATACCGGTACGGATCACGCGCGTGAAGTGAAAATTGAAGCACCGTCCTGCCCCCGGGAGGCGAAGCCAGTGTCAGATCATTCTCCAAATGAAGCCTGGCTTGCGCTGGTGAACCAGCTCAAACTGAGCGGGATGACGCGAATGCTGGCGCAATACAGTGAGGCAAAATCTTTCTCAGAAAGCAGAATCGAGTTGTATGTTGCAGAAATGCATAAACATCTGCTGGAAAAATCCTACCAGGACAGATTGAGATCTCAGCTCGAAATTCACTTTGGCAAACCAGTCGAAGTGATTTTTTCCCAGGGTAGTATTACTGGTGTGACTTCGGCTGCGCTGCAGGATCGTGACAAACTTGCCAGGCAATCCAAGGCAGTTGAAGCGATTGAATCAGATCCCTACGTGCAGGAGCTGATCGAACAGTTCGATGCCAGATTAAATGTTTCTTCCATTAAACCGATCGACTAACGGAGATTTTAAATTGATGAAAGCCAATTTGGGTAATCTGATGAAGCAGGCCCAGCAAATGCAGGAAAATATGAAGGCCATGCAGGAAAAGCTGGCGGCGATAGAGGTAGAAGGTCAGGCGGGAGCAGGGATGGTCAAAGTGACCATGACCTGTCGCCATGATGTGAAACGGGTCAATATCGACAGCAGCCTGATCGGTGATGACAAGGAAATGCTGGAGGATCTGGTGGCCGCTGCCGTGAATGATGCAGTGCGCCGAGTGGAAACCGTAACACAGGAAAAAATGGCGAGTGTGGCCGGCGGTTTGGGATTACCCGCGGGAATGAAATTCCCTTTCTGAACTAAATCTGGTCACGTATTCCTGACGGGCCGGCTCAAACACAGGATTTATCGTCATGTCGGCTGATCGGCTGAAGAACCAGAAACCCCGGCGCATACGCAAAGCATCTCCCGCCTCGAAACAATCCGGTGCTGCGCCTGCTGCTATTGAAACCAGCAGATTGCAAAAGCTGCTGGCACGTAACGGACTGGGTTCACGTCGGGAAATCGAAGACATGATCGCTGCCGGGCGCGTGAGTATCAATGGAGTGACGGCCAAACCCGGTGATCGTGCCGGACCTGGTGACATGATACGGATAGACGGAAAAATTATCCGGTTCAGGCTCGCCGCGCTTTTACCACGAGTCATCATTTATCATAAGCCGGAAGGCGAGATCGTCAGTGTGCGTGACCCGCAGGGACGGCCATCGGTATTTGACAAACTGCCGCACATACGATCTTCAAAATGGATAGCGATAGGCAGGCTGGATTTCAATACCAGCGGGCTGCTGATTTTTACAACGGATGGTACCCTGGCTAATCACCTGATGCATCCGCGTTACCAGATGGAGCGGGAGTACGCAGTACGTATCGTTGGCGAACTGACCCCGGAACAGATTACTCGCCTCACTACCGGTATCGAACTGGAAGATGGTCTGGCAAAATTCGATCAGTTGCTCGATGAAGGCGGAACGGGAACGAATCACTGGTATCGCATCATGCTGAAAGAAGGCAGAAACCGTGAAGTACGTCGGATGTTCGAAGCACTGGGATTGACGGTCAGCCGCCTGATTCGTGTCAGGTTTGGTCCTGTCAATCTGCCACCCCGACTCAAGCGCGGTATGTGGATCGAACTGATGGACACAGAAGTGGAGCAGTTATTGAAGCTGATCAGTCAGCCGGGTGCCGGAATTCCGGATAAACCTCCTTCTATGCAGGCAGGTCGCCGCGCCTGACCATGAGAACGAACTGATCTCCGGAACTGGTTTCCAGCCAGGTACAAGGTAGTTGGGGAAATGCCCGTTCGACTTCGGCCTGATTATGGCCGATTTCCATGATCAGCAGCCCGTCTTCGGTTAAATGACGAGCAGCTTCTTTGAAGATCCGGCGAATGATATCCAGTCCGTCCGATCCACCAGCAAGCGCAACAGAGGGTTCGTGATGGTACTCTTCAGGTAGCATGGCCATGGATGCAGCATTGACGTAGGGGGGATTGCTGATGATCAGATCGTATCGCCTGCCTTGCAGCTCTGCAAAAAGATCCGATTGGATCAGGCCGACCCGGTTCATCAGATCATAATTTCTGACATTGATGGATGCAACATCCAGCGCATCAGAGGAAATATCCACTGCGTCGATTTGTGCTTGCTCGAAGGCATGTGCCAATAAAATGGCGAGGCAGCCGGAGCCGGTACACAGATCGAGTGCGGTGCCGATGTCGTACGGATCCATCACCCAGGGAGCGAGGTGATCTTGCAGCAGTTCGGCAATGAATGAACGCGGTATGAGGACACGTTCGTCGACGTAGAAATTGAAATCGCCCAGCCAGGCTTCATGCGCCAGATAGGCCACCGGGATTTTTTCATTCACGCGCCGTTCAATGATGCGAAGAATCTGATCACGTTCGTTGCGGGTCAGCGTAGCATCCATAAACGGCTCCAGTTGATCGGCACTCAGATGCAGTGTATGCAGGATCAGATAAGCGGCTTCATCATAGGCGGTCGGCAGACCATGTCCCAGGAAAAGATCGGAGCGGTTGAAATAACTTACTGTGAATCGCAGCAGATCGCGCAAGGTGCGCAATTCCTCTGCGGCCTGGCGGATGGGGGTATCACCAGGAGTATCGTTTGGTTGTCTGGTAGGGTTCATGGTTCGATCCGAGGTTATCTGCAGGCAATTTAGCATAAAAGAACTGATGAAAATACAGGGAGTTCGGATACCGGTTCAAACGGAAGATGAGTATTTCATGCGCCAGGCGCTCGATCTTGCTCGTGTGGCAGGTGCTGCGGGAGAAGTGCCGGTCGGTGCGGTAATGGTCAGAGAGGGCCGAATCGTAGGCTGTGGGCACAACTGCCCGGTTACGACAGTAGACCCGACAGCGCATGCTGAAATCAGAGCGCTGCGTGATGCTGCCAGTAGGGTGGGGAATTACCGCCTGCCGGGGTGTACATTGTATGTCACACTCGAACCCTGCGTGATGTGCATCGGAGCGATGTTTCATGCCAGAATCACGCGGCTGGTTTACGCTGCGAATGACCCCAAGACTGGTGTATGTGGCAGCCTGCTCGATCTGCCTGCCGATACCCGGCTCAATCATCATCTGATGGTGAGCCAGGGAGTACTGGCCGATGAAGCAGGCACTTTGCTGAAACAGTTTTTCATCGCAAAGCGTGGCATCAAAGAGCGGAATACATCATGAAAATCATCGTCAATATTTTACTGCAACAAATGACTCTGCTGGATGCTGCAGGACAGATTGTCAGGCGCTATTCGATTTCTTCCGCAAAAAATGGTACAGGGCAAGAGCGTGGCAGTTACTGCACTCCGTTGGGTAAACATATCGTCCGTGCCAAAATCGGGCAGGGTGCACCGGTCAATACCGTATTTGTCCGGCGGCGTCCCACTGGAGAGATTTATACACCTGAACTGGCCGCCCGCAACCTGAATCGTGACTGGATTCTGACACGCATCTTATGGCTTTCAGGATGTGAACCGGGGTTCAATCGCCTGGGGCCGGTCGATACCATGCGGCGTTATATCTATATTCACGGCAGCCCCGATAGTGCCGAGATGGGCAAACCCGGATCGATCGGCTGCATACGGATGCATAACCATGATCTGCTCGATCTGTTTGAACGGGTATCAGCCGGTACTCCGGTTGAAATCGAGGCCGGATGAAGTCTGGAGAGAAGCAGGCAACCGGAAAGAGCCATATTGACATCAATAGCCTGGCGGGGGAAAACAAAATGAAGCCGTTGCGAGGTAAAGCATTACTGAATGATCCTGTACAAAATAAATCCACTGCTTTCACCCGGGAGGAACGCGAACGCTATGGTTTGCAGGGATTGCTGCCATATAGTGTGACGGATATCGGGAAACAGCAGCAGCGGGTACTGGCCAATCTGCGCAGTAAGAACAGCAATATCGAGAAGTACGGATATTTGAACGACCTGCTCGAACGGAACCAGCGGCTGTTTTATCGCACGCTGATCGACTATATTGGTGAAATCATGCCCCTGGTCTATACGCCCACCGTAGGTGAAGCTTGCATGAAGTTCACACAGATTTTCAGAAAACCGCAGGGGTTTTACATTACTCCGGAAGATCGGGGAAAAATCCTGCCTTTGTTTGAGAACTGGCCGGAGAATGATGTGCGGATCATCGTCGTCACCGATGGAGAGCGCATCCTCGGGCTTGGAGATCTGGGCGCAAACGGTATGGGAATACCGATCGGTAAAATGGCTTTGTATGTGGCTTGCGCCGGCATTCGTCCCGAGTACTGTATGCCGGTCATGCTGGATGTGGGTACCAGTAATCAGATACTGCGGGAAGATCCACTATATCTGGGTTACCCGCATCCGCGGCTGACTGGTCAGGATTATCTGTCACTGGTGGATGAATTCGTGGCAGCTGTGCAGGATAAATTTCCGCAGGCATTGATCCAGTTCGAGGATTTCAGCAGTCAGAATGCATTCAGATTGCTGGATCGTTATGCCGGGTCGGTTCGATGTTTCAATGACGATATTCAGGGAACGGCTGCGGTTACGCTGGCGGGTATTTATGCTTCCTGCCGGATTACGCACAAACCATTTGCTGATCTGAAAATCATGCTGCTGGGAACGGGTTCGGCCGCAACCGGTGTTGCTGAACTACTGTTGTCAGCATTCATGATGGCTGGGTTGAGTGAAGCTGAAGCCCGTTCCAGAATCAGTTTCGTGGACAGGCAGGGCCTGGTGGTGACTGCACGGGAAGAGATCAAGCCGCGTGTCCGATCCTTTGCCAGTGAACATGCCGCAATGGATTTCGTGGGTGCAATTACCGCTATCCGGCCGGATGTGCTGATCGGTGCAACAGGAACTGCAGGCGCATTCAGTGAGATTGTGATCCGTCAAATGGCACGATGTCAGGAACATCCGGTGATCATCGCACTTTCCAATCCAACCTCACATACGGAATGTACTGCTGACCAGGCGTACCGGTGGAGTGACGGACGCGCTGTTTTTGCAAGTGGCAGTCCATTTGCTCCGGTCACGTTGGATGGACGAACCCGTTACCCGGCGCAGGGAAATAATGTGTATATCTACCCTGGAATCGGGCTGGGGATGGTGGCCAGCCATGCACGTCTGGTCGTTGAGCATATGTTTCTGGCCACGGCCGAAGAACTGGCGAATTGTGTGTTACCTGAAGAAATCGAACGTGGATCGATTTATCCGGAGATTGCCCGGGTACGCGATGTTTCACAAAAGATCGCCGTCAAGGTTTGTCAGGTGGCCCGTCAGGAGGGACTGGCCGGCGTGGATCTACCTGATGACCTGGAAACGTATGTGTACACCCTGATGTATGAGCCTGGTTATTGAAACCGTCCGCCCCGGATCACAGCCGCAAAACAGGGGGACGATCAGATTATTCGAACAGATTGACGATACCGTCGAGTCCGACATGGTTGAGGGAAAAAGTCGCTTTTTCCCTCAATATGGGTTTTGCATGGAAGGCGATACCGACGCCTGATTCCTCCAGCATCTTCAGATCGTTGGCACCATCCCCGACAGCAATGACCTGCTCTTTACTCAGTCCGAGTTCATCCCGTATCCGTTTCAGGATTTCTCCTTTGCCGGATGCGCCGATGATATTACCCAGCACGCGCCCGGTCAGCTTGCCATCCTGCACTTCGAAAGTATTGGCAAATGCATAATCCAGATTGAGGCGGTCTTTGACCCGATCGGTGAAAAAGGTGTAGCCGCCCGAAATCACCATGGTTTTGATACCTGCAGACTGCATACGCTGGAGCATTTTCTCAGCACCGCGGCTCAGTCGGACACGTTCATCATAAACTTTCTGCAGCGCCTCTTGTGGAAGCCCTTCGAGCAGGGCGGTGCGGCGGGTGAGGCTTTCAGCGAAGCTGATTTCCCCGCGCATGGTGCTTTGAGTAATGGCAGAAACTTGCGGTTTGACATTGTGCATGTCAGCAATTTCATCAATGGATTCGATGGCAAGCAATGTCGAATCCATATCCATGGCGATCAGACCGAAATCAGTCAGTTTCTTGCCTGATGGGACGAAGGCATGATCCAGACTGGCTTCTTCGCAGTATTCCGTTATATCCGGATGGGGTTGAGCATCCAGCAGTCGGAAGGCTTCTCCGGTGATACGATCGATCCGGCTGGCTTCCGCAAGTTTGGCAATGGCACGTAAATCGTTATTCTGAACGTCGTTTCCTTGAATGATGAGGTTCATGAGAATTATTTTATTTTAAGTAAGTGACGGAGCAGGCACTATACATGGAATGTTGTGCCGTATAAATGCTGTGCGGACAGGTGTGATCAGCTTTTCAAAAGTGATGTAAGCGACGGGTTCCATTCGGCGATCCGGTTGCGGCCGGCGTGTTTGGCGGCATACAACGCCCGATCTGCAGCTTCCAGCATTTCTCTGTGAGTCGAGAACGATTTTTCCTTGTCCATGTTGACGGCCAGGCCGATGGAAGTCGTGATGCGAATGGTATTCACCTCGTTTGGCTTGTAGGCAATGGCTGCAATACTTTCCATTATCCTGGTCAGGGTGTGACGCGCAGCCGAAAGTGTAGTACCTGGCAGAATCAGGGCAAACTCATCGCCACCATACCGGCAAAGAATATCCGTTTGGCGGATCTGCTCGGTAATGGCTCTGGCAATCGTAACCAGTACGCCATCCCCTGCAACATGTCCGTAAGTATCGTTAAAGGTCTTGTAATTGTCGATATCGATCATTGCCAGAGAAAGCGGTGATCCCTGCTGAATCGAAAGCTGAAATTCATTCTGGAATGTTTCGTCGAAGAAAGCCCGGTTGTGTGCGCCTGTCAAACCATCATGCCGGATTTTATCTCCAAGTTCGCGAACCTTGATGGTGGCGTGCACTATCAGTAATTCCCTGGCTTCGGTAACGATGCTGCTGAGATGAGCCGGGTTCAGAATGGTGATTTCGAACAGATCCTCTACATGCTGCAACTCATTCTGCATGGCCTCGAGAACTTCTATCAATGCATGTTCGTCGAGGCCGAGATAAGCTTCTGCTATGCGGGTTACTTCACCAATTTTCTCTTTTCTGTCCTGTGAAAGAAAATAATCCGTAACGTATCCGGAGGTGGCGACACATTCGTTGATCCCGGCATTGGGTTTTCCTGGTGTGGTATGGCTGTAGCGGCAGGCAGCAGGTACATAACCGGGAAACTTCCAGTATTCGAGCAATGCGGCACCCAGTTCATCATGCCCTACGCCGAATGTTTCGCGTTCAGCCGCAAGGAGGGCATTATGATTGTCTGCAAGTGAAAAAACCGAAGGATAGTCTTCGGGCAGAAGTGCATGGAAAGCGAGAATCCCGATATCCTGCAGTAATCCCGCGAGGAACAGATCATCCAGCATCCTGCTCATTCCCAGGCGTTCACCCAGAGCGCGACTGGCCAGTGCCGAGGTGATCGAACGACGCCAGAAGATGTTGCTGCCGGCCATACCCAGTTTTTTCCCGGATTGTTTTACCAGAGAATCAGCCAGCGAGAAGGACAATGCTATCGTAGTCACACCGTATGTTCCCAGAATACCGGTCGCCTGACTGATGTTGCTGACTGGATACCTGGATTTATACAGTGGAGAGTTGGCGGTTTTGATAATTTTGGCGGCAAGTGCAGGATCAAGCGAGATATAATGGTTTATCTGCGTAAGACTGGTGTCTGCATTACCTGCCAGATCAATGATTTTCAGCACAATAGAAGGCAAACTGGGCAGGTTTGTACAAAACCGCAATTGTTCGAGTAAGTTTTCTTTCATACATCCTTCTCAGGTGGTGAACAGATAGCGTGCTTATTCATTCTGGATTTCCGAGAACAGTCATTCTACCCGATATAATTCCATGAAAACACTGGAGAAGGGCTATTAATCAAACTCATTTGTGTTGAATGTCGTGAACTATTAATTAAACCTATTTGTGTCGAATGTCGCAAGCAGGATATCCGGAATATGGCAGGAAGTTCAGTTTTTGATTTGGAAGTAGAAGTATGGCCATAGTCCGATCGGTAGCCATTATCAAAAATAAACAAATAAAGCAGGAGTAATAAAACCGTGGACTTCGCAATCAGATCCGATAATCCGGAAAAATACCGTGGCGACTGTATTGTCGTCGGGGTGTTCGAATCTCGTAAACTGACTGAAGCAGCCAGAGTGCTGGATGAAGCAGGCAAAGGCCATCTTGGCAGGATCGTGGATCAGGGGGATATGGATGGCAGGGCAAACACGACACTGTTATTGCACGGTATTTCCGGCATCGACAGTAAGCGTGTATTACTGATCGGGCTGGGTAAAGAAGAGGAATTCGGGGAAAAAGTATTTCTGGATGTTGTTCGTACAACATTCAAAGCGCTGCAGCCGACTGGCGTGAAGGATGTCGGCTTGTATCTGACCGAACTTACCGTAAAAGGAAGAGATGTTGCCTGGAACGTGTTGCAGACGGTGATCCTGGCCGAAGAAAGTGCATATCGCTTCGATCGTCTCAAGAGCAAGCCCGAGGGGCACCAGCCCTCCCTGGCCAAGGTAGATATTGGCATCACCGACACATCCACAGCAGCGGTAGAAACGGCATTGCAGCAGGGGCTGGCCATTGCACACGGCATGAAAGTGACCAAGGATCTGGGCAATCTTGCTCCCAATATCTGCACACCTTCCTATCTGGCCGGACAGGCTGAAGAAATGGCCAGAACGTTCAATCTCAAATTCTCCGTACTGGAAGAAAAAGACATGGAAGAACTGGGCATGGGTGCATTACTGGCCGTAGCACGTGGCAGCCACCAGCCGGCCAAGCTGATCGTGTTGGAATATCATGGTGGAAAAGATTCGGAAAAACCGGTTGCCCTGGTCGGCAAAGGTGTAACGTTCGATGCGGGTGGTATTTCACTGAAACCGGCTGCCGAAATGGACGAAATGAAATACGACATGGGTGGCGCTGCAAGTGTATTCGGTACGCTGACAGCCGTTGCAGAGCTGAAGTTGCCGATCAATGTGATCGGCGTTATCCCGACCACTGAAAATCTGCCAGGAGGTAATGCGACCAAACCGGGTGATGTCGTTACCAGCCTTTCCGGTCAGACGATCGAAATACTCAATACCGATGCGGAAGGACGGTTGATTTTGTGTGATGCTCTGGCTTACACGGAACGTTACGATCCGGAAGTCGTGGTGGACATCGCAACGCTTACCGGTGCTTGTGTGGTTGCTCTGGGCCATGTGGTATCCGGAGTGATGGGTAACGATGAGCCGCTCGTACAGGAGCTGCTTCAGGCAGGTGAGCAAACTTATGATCGTGCCTGGCATCTGCCGCTGTTCGATGAATACCAGGAACAGCTCAAGAGTAATTTTGCCGACACTGCCAATATTGGCAGCCGCTGGGGAGGTGCTATCACCGCTGCATGCTTCCTGTCACGTTTTACCAAGAAATTTCGCTGGGCACACCTGGATATTGCCGGTACGGCCTGGAAATCCGGCAAGGAAAAAGGTGCTACCGGGCGTCCGGTTCCATTGCTGACGCAGTTCCTGATCAGCCGTGCAAACAAACATTAAGGAACATTAACTTCTCAAAGCTGATGTGACACAGATTGATTTTTACACCGGGGCAGCAGACAGATTGCTGATAGCCTGTCGCCTGTGTGCAAAAGCGGTGCAGCAGGGATTGAAAACCGTCGTCCATGTTCCGGATGAGCGTCTGGCAGGCCAGTTTGATAAGTTACTCTGGACGTTTACACCTACCGGCTTCGTACCGCACTGCCGGATGGATAACAAGCTGGCAGATGTGACGCCCGTAATAATGAACAGTCGGCTTGTATTGACGGAAGCCGACTGTTTTGATGTATTACTCAATCTGAATGCGGATGTTCCGCCAGGATTTGAACAGTTTCCACGCGTGGTGGAAATTGTTGATGAAACAGAGGATGGTAAACTGCAGGCGCGTAAACGTTACCGGCACTACCAGGAACAGGGGCATGATGTTCGCCATCACCGGCTAGATGGAAATTGATGGGTTTTCTGGCGATATACGAATGGTTCATATCTCGGATTTTGCATTTTTTATCCGTCGAGGAGCAATCTGGTGACTGACGATCAGCCTGATCTTTCTGCAGAACCGGAAGAAGATGAACTTTTGCTGGGTAAAGTGGATTCGATGTTGCACCGGCATCGGCGCGAACAGTCTTCCCTCATGCAATCATCGGAACAGACTGTTGCAAAGCTGGATGATCCTGGGGAAATGCTGCCTGCCGAAGTCGGATCTGTTGAAGTACCTCAGAATGATGAGGGTGTATCGTCCGAGGTCGACGGGATTCCCGTTCTGACCGAGCGGGTGACGCTCGTGCTGGACGAATGGCCCTCCCAGTCAGAAATCTCCGAGCTGCTGTATTTTGCCTTTGATGCAGCATTGAGAGAAACCTCCATCCATCTTGATCCTGCTGAGCGGCTTACCCTGATACAAGCATTGGGAAAACGGCTGCCCAAGAATCTTTAAGCCATCCATTCCGCCTTCATTGGTTATAATGACCGGTTTTATTCTACCGGTTCGCCTTGGGAAATTCTGAAAGACAACTGCCTTCTACGTCTTGTCTGGCGCTCTTTTTTCAGCATTTCCTCAATTACCTGATCATCATGGAACTTGCAAAAAGCTTTGATCCAAAAGATATAGAAACCCGCTGGTATTCGACCTGGGAGACAGCCGGCTATTTCAGCCCGGCCGGTTTTGAGGGGGTGAATGCCTACTGCATCATGCTGCCGCCACCCAATGTTACCGGTACGCTGCATATGGGGCATGCCTTCCAGCATACCCTGATGGATGCACTCATTCGTTATCACCGCATGCTGGGTGACAACACATTATGGCAACCGGGCACGGATCATGCCGGAATTGCCACACAAATTGTGGTTGAACGGCAACTGGACCAGGAAGGCAGGGATCGCCGTCAGATGGGGCGTGGAGCTTTCCTTGAGCGAGTCTGGCAATGGAAGGAGGAATCAGGTTCCACGATCACCCGTCAGATGCGCCGTATGGGGGCTTCCTGTGACTGGTCGCGCGAACGTTTCACCATGGATGAAACACTCTCCCGCGCGGTGACCGAGGTATTCGTGCGCCTTTACCGGGAAGGGCTGATCTATCGCGGCAAGCGGCTGGTCAACTGGGATCCGGTACTGCAGACAGCAGTCTCGGATCTGGAAGTGGTTTCGGTTGAAGAACAGGGTTCACTCTGGCATATCCTTTATCCTTTCGAACAACTGGAAGGAGGCAGTGAGCATCAGGGGCTGGTCGTTGCCACTACACGCCCGGAAACCATGCTGGGGGATATGGCGGTTGCAGTTCATCCGGAAGATGAACGTTATCGTCACCTGATCGGACGTCATTTGCGTTTGCCGCTGTCCGAACGCACGATCCCGATCATTGCAGACAGTTATGTTGATCCTGCTTTTGGTACCGGTTGCGTCAAAATTACCCCGGCACATGATTTCAACGACTATCAGGTCGGATTGCGGCACAAATTACTCCCGCTCAATATTTTTACACTGGATGGCAGGATCAATGACAATGCCCCAACCGAGTTTCAAGGATTGGATCGTTTCGATGCCAGAAAGAAAGTAGTTGCCGATCTTCAGGCACAGGGGCTGCTGATCGAAACTCGTCCGCATAAGCTGATGGTTCCGCGTGGAGATCGCACCAATACCGTCATTGAACCGATGTTGACCGACCAGTGGTATCTGGCGATGGAAGATCTGGCCAAGCAGGGTCTGGCGGTGGTTGCAAGCGGCAAGGTCAGGTTCGTGCCGGAGAACTGGACGCATGTCTACAATCAGTGGCTGGAAAACATCCAGGACTGGTGTATTTCGCGCCAGCTGTGGTGGGGGCACAGGATACCGGCCTGGTACGATGAAGATGGCAACGTAACCGTTGCGCATGACCTGGAAGAAGCCAGAAAACTGTCCGGTAAAGAAATCCTCCGACAGGATGACGATGTGCTCGATACCTGGTTCTCTTCAGCACTATGGCCTTTTTCGACATTGGGTTGGCCGGAGCAGACACCCGAGCTCAAGACTTTTCTGCCCGGATCAGTGCTGGTGACAGGATTCGACATCATCTTCTTCTGGGTGGCGCGTATGGTGATGATGTCCCTGCATTTCACTGGCGAGGTACCTTTCCGGGAGGTATACATTACCGGCTTGATCCGTGATGCGGAAGGCCAGAAAATGAGCAAATCCAAGGGTAATGTGCTCGATCCGCTCGATCTGATCGATGGTGTTTCGCTGACAGAGCTGATCAGAAAACGTACCACCGGCCTGATGAATCCCAAACAGGCGGAATCCATCGAAAAAACCACCCGCAAGCAGTTTCCGCAAGGGATTCCCGCATTCGGGACCGATGCGCTGCGTTTTACGTTTGCCAGTCTGGCTTCACATGGTCGTGACATCAAGTTTGATCTGCAGCGTTGTGAAGGATATCGTAATTTCTGCAACAAACTGTGGAATGCTACCCGCTTCGTACTGATGAACTGTGAGGGTAAAGATACCGGTCTGGATGAAACCCTGCCGCTGAATTTCTCACAAGCGGATAAATGGATCGTCGGTCGTCTGCAGCAGGCTGAGCAGGGTGTGGTGCAGGCTTTTGATGAATACCGTTTTGACCTTGCTGCGCGCGAGATGTACGAATTCGTCTGGGATGAATACTGCGACTGGTATGTCGAACTGGCGAAAGTGCAGTTGAGCAGCGCGGATGAAGCGCGTCAGCGTGCCACCCGTCGTACACTGGTGCGTGTACTGGAAGCAGCACTGCGGCTGGCACATCCGATCATTCCATTCATTACCGAGGAACTCTGGCAGGTGGTTGCACCCCTTGCAGGTAAAACCGGTGCCAGCATCATGCACCAACCTTATCCGCAAGCGGATCCGGCACGTATGGATGAGCATGCTGCAGCCGATATTCAACTGCTCAAGGAAATCGTCAACGCCTGCCGTACGCTGCGCGGGGAAATGAAACTATCACCGGCAGAGCGAGTGCCACTGCTGATAGAAGGTGATCCTTCCCGGCTGGCAGATTTTTCACCGTATCTGCTGGCACTGGCCAGGTTGTCTGAAGTGACTATTCTGTCGGACGGATTGCCAGATACCGACGCACCGGTTGCCATTACGGGTGAATTCAGGCTGATGCTGAAAATCGAGGTGGATGTCGCTGCCGAGCGTGAACGTCTCAACAAGGAAATACAACGGCTGACGCTTGAAATTGGCAAAGCCAGAACGAAACTGGATAATCCCGATTTTCTTCAGCGCGCGCCCGAAAAGGTGGTGCTGCAGGAAAAAGAACGGCTGGCCACGTTCAGTGCCACTCTGGAGAAACTCGACCAGCAACTGCATAAACTGGGTTGACGCTATCCATATAGCGAGATCGCTATGACTTCTGTTCCACTGCTTAATCATTTCCGGGAATTTAAATAGCACTATGACCAAATTAGAAAACGATACCTTCATCCGTGCCCTGTTGCGACAGCCTGTGGACTATACACCCGTCTGGATGATGCGCCAGGCTGGCCGTTATCTGCCGGAATACAACCAGACCCGTGCGCGGGCAGGCAATTTTCTGTCGCTCTGCAAGAATCCTGATTTCGCCACGGAAGTGACATTGCAGCCTCTGGCCAGATTTTCGCTCGATGCCGCAATTCTGTTTTCCGATATTCTGACAATTCCGGATGCGATGGGGTTGGGATTATATTTTGCAGATGGAGAAGGGCCGCGTTTCGAACGCCCTTTGCGCGAGGAATGGGAAATTCGTTCGTTGATCGTACCTGATCCCGATATTCATTTACGCTATGTGACGGATGCCGTCAGACAGATCCGCAAAGCGCTGAATAATCAGGTTCCACTGATCGGGTTTTCAGGCAGTCCATTCACATTGGCGTGCTATATGGTGGAAGGCGCGGGCAGCAATGAGTTCAGACAAATCAAAACCATGTTGTACGCACGCCCCGATCTGCTGCACCATATTCTGGGTGTGACGGCACAAGCAGTTACTGCCTATCTGAATGCCCAGATCGAAGCGGGTGCACAGGCTGTGATGATTTTCGACAGTTGGGGCGGAGCGTTGTCTCACGCTGCTTATCAGGAGTTTTCCTTACGCTACATGAACCAGATTCTGGATGGCTTGAAGCGCGAACATAATGGTGATCGTATTCCGAATATTCTGTTTACCAAGGGTGGCGGATTATGGTTGGAGTCCATCATGGCCAGCGGTTGTGATGCAATCGGGCTGGATTGGACGATCGATATTGGCGAAGCCCGCCGTCGTACCCAGGATAAAGTCGCTTTGCAGGGGAACCTGGATCCGGCCGTACTGTTTTCCTCACCGGAAGTGATTGCTGCTGAAGCCGGGAAGATACTGGCAAGTTACGGTCACGGCCATGGCCACGTATTTAACCTCGGACATGGCATTTCACAGTTCACCCCGCCTGAGAATGCGCTGGCATTGATTGAAGCAGTCCATGCGCAAAGTGTGCGTTATCACACTGATTGATAAAAATTATCAGATTGGCAGATATATGTCTGTATCAAACGGGTTGTCAGAAGCTGATGGCCCGTTAACTGCCGAAGCGTTCTTCCGAAGAAGCAGCCCGGAAGATTAAGCTGTTTGTCGGATGTGCACGTCTGGGCAGACTGTCCGTATTTCAACCGCGAAGTGCTGCTTCGATTGTGGCGATATCGATTTTTCTCATCTGCATCATTGCATCGAACGCACGTTTGGCAGCAGCGGGATCGGGATGGGTGATTGCATTTATCAGGACGATTGGCGTTATCTGCCAGCTTAGTCCCCACTTGTCCTTACACCAGCCACATTCACTTTCCTGGCCGCCATTGCCGATGATCGCATTCCAATAGCGATCTGTTTCAGCTTGATCAGTGGTTGCGACCTGAAACGAAAATGCCTCGTTGTGCATGAACACTGGTCCGCCATTGAGCCCGATGCATGGGATGCCCATCACAGTAAATTCGACGGTCAGCACATCCCCCTGCTTCCCTGACGGGAAATCTCCCGGTGCGCGATGTACTGCACCGACGAATGAATCGGGAAAGGTATCGGCGTAAAACCGTGCTGCATCTTCGGCGCAGTCGTCGTACCAAAGGCAAACCGTATTTTTTGCTGGTATTGTCATGTTATTCCTCCATTGAGATCAAGAATTGTGTCATTCCGGCTGGGATTCACTGTATCCCGTATTGACGCTTTAATGCCCGAATCAAGCTATGTCACGAAGCGGCATCAGCTTGAATGAAGCTGGCTGTCAGGCCTTGAATTTCTCACTAAAACCGCGGATTAATACTCAACGACAGCATGGCCGATAGCTGACACAACGGTCTTCCTGAATCTTGCTGCAATTCATTGAAAGCATCCTGGATGATTTGCCTATCGCGCTGACCGGTGGGTTCATGGTCAATAATGCCTGCAGCGATCAGGCGTGCAGTCACGTCGCTGGTCAATAAAAAAGTATCCTTTCCGACCAAACGTAAAAATCCGGCAGCCGAGCGCCCGCCCAGACGAGCACCACGTTTGGCCAGTAAACGCCATAAGCCGATAATGTCAGCACTCGGCCAGTCAGCAATAAACTCGCCAAAACTGCAACCCTGTTCCTGGCGAATATCCAGAATAAACTGGGCATTTCTGGGGATGGTTTGCAGTTTGGTGTAATGACGGATGATGCTGCTGTTTTTCATATAGCCTTCGATCTGTTCCGGGCTGAGCATTACCATTGTCTCAGGTACAAAGCCCCAGAAGGCTTCTTCAAAAGCAGGCCACTTGGCATTGACTACCGAGTGTTGCATGCCGGCCTGAAATACCCGCTGGCTCATGGCAGAAAGATAACGGTCATCACCTTTCTGTTTTAACGTTGCAGGGATGAGCGCTTTGGGCAGGAAAGCTTCCATCGCTTCATCCGATTCAAAACGCTTGCGTACTGTATCGTAAAGCCAGCGATAGTTAAGGATCATGCTTGTCTTTGTCTCATTTTGTTTCAGCATCAAATATCTTGTGGAATAAGCCCAACTGCAGCAGTTTCCACGTGATGTCAGGTGGTAAAGCGTATTTGGAAATTCTAAAAGAAGGGGGGCCGGACATGAACATTAATCTTTTTGATTCGTGGCCCGCCCCCGACTGCTAAAAACTCATGGACAACAAGCTCTATCCTTCTGACTTGGCACTCAATACAGCAGCATCAATACGATTTTTCAGTCCCTGTATTTCAGTTTTTGCCTCTAATACCAGTCTTTCAGCTTTATGTTCATCTTCAGGTCCTGCTAGATGGATAAACTCGTGACTGTCCTCATAAGCTTGTTTCGTTGTACCAGTTAGTTTGATCAGTGCTCCAGCAATCACACCGCCAATCAAAGCCAGCGCAAGTGTGATACCGATACCCGTCAATTGAGCCACGGCAATACCTGGCACTATCAGGATCGCACTGAATCCGCCCAATAATCCTGGTAATCCATGCAGATTGTGTACCCCGCAGGTATCTATCGTCTTGGCTTTGGATTCCAGCATGGGCTGAATAAATACGAAACCCACGACAGAAATAGCACCACCCAGCAAACCGATCACAAAAGCACCTACTGGTCCGACGATGTTACAGACCGACCCGATTGCTACCCCCCCAGCGAGTGCTGCATTGGCCATGTCTACTATGGATGCTTTTCCTTTGTGAAACAATGCGCTCAGGAAATAGGTGGCGAGTGTGGCGCCGCATAAAGCAAGCAGTGTGTTGACTATGGTTTGGGGCATCTGTTCGAATGGTACGATTGCAGTCGCAAAGCTCGGCCAGAAAAGCCACAGTACCATTGATCCCAGCATTGAAAAGCGATCCGAAGTCGCATCCGATTCGATCGGCTGAGCCCGCTGCGCCGCAGTAGTCAGAGCGATGGAGACTCCCAAACCAAAATATGCACCGAAAGCATGGATGGCAATCGATCCGGCAGAATCCTGGAATCCTTCAGTCAACCCTGAAGCATTATCCAGCACCAGCCATTCATTCAGCAGATAAACCGGCACGATAAACAATGCCAGTAACGCGTATTGAAAAACCCGTAAACGCCCGAGTACTGCTCCCATGGCAATCAGCCCCGTAGCCACGGCAAATTCCGCATAGATTACTGCATCAACGGAGTGGGGCGTCAATGCGTGCCCGAAAATCCCGTTTGCGCGTAAAAGAATATAGAGTGGAAGTCCAGTGGCGACGACCAGATAGGTACCGGTAGTTGCGCTAAACCCGTACCTGCGTACGAAAACCATTAAAAAACCGAAACCGACCAGCAACATGGCCAGAATGTTTATGGAGTAATTATATTGCGCTACCAGACGCGCTTCGTTGATCTCTGCAGGAGCAACTGCGCTCGCCCAACTGCTGAAACACAACAGAAACAGAGCGATTGAACTGAACGCAGTGAAACATAGGTGTTTACTCATTTGTTGACTCCCTATATCTTAAATTGAAGTTATCCGGGTTACCCCGCGTATGTGCCTGCCGGATTCTGGTTAATACAGCTATGGTGCTAAGATCAACCTCATTTGATCAGTTCATTAAACAGGAATATTTTCCGCATAAATAAGCGAAAACCTGATTCTGATTTCTATTGTTATTTACCAGGTCCGGCGAAGCTTGGGCGCTCATAAATAAATGATTGTCTGGCTGTTCTGTCAGAGGCTACCTAATTCCATATCTATTTCACTGCGGTCAGGAATTAACATTTCACCTTCCATTTACAACTCTTATACGATATTTATTCAGTCGCTCCGGCAGTGTGAACCTTAATAGCCATGAATTCAATATGGTTAATAAAGAATATTGAGAATTAATCCATCCGGAACGGTTTGTTTCCCCTATCACGAAGTGATGGGGAGTGGGATTTTGTAACGTACTGGGGTTTTGGCTGGTCAGGTGGGTGATCTGCTCAATGACTTGAGCCAGTGTGTGGCCATCGTAAAGGTTATCGGACAGGCTGCGCATGCCAACCACCACCTTCCTTGTGAGTGGTGAATGGTGGCTATTCGTGACTCTGACACTGATACGACGGCTGGCGGGTTTTTCTCTGCCAGTTGGCAATAAACTTGCCAAAGCTACTATTGTTAGGACCGGGTCAGGCGATATTTGCAAGGCCCAGGCCATTAGCCGTCAGTACCTCGATATGGCGTCCAAGTAATTTTGACATGACATTACCAACAGCAGCCGGTGAGGCGGCTGTAGTGTAGAACGCCTCGGTAGCTTGGGCCTGATTCGCCGAAGTCATCTCACTGGATGAGAGACGGTGTGCGAGTTGTCGGGCCACAGCTTCCGAAGGCTCAATGATGGTAACTTGCGGGCCTGCCAGGTTTTGAATCTGATTCGCCAGAAATGTGAAGTGGGTACAGCCCAGCACAACCACGTCACTGGTCAATGAGATCGCGGGAGTGAGATATTGCCTGAGCATTTCTTTTACCTCATCTCCATCAATATTTCCTGCCTCGACCTGATCTGCGAGTCCGGGACATGGCTGAAGCATGATTTGAACATGAGCTCCATAGCGAATGCAAAGTTGTGCAACAGCCTCACTTTCTGCGGTCCTTTGCGTCGTGAGGACGACTATCCGGCCGTTCCTGCTGATTGCTGTGGCAGGTTTGATGGCGGGTTCGATGCCGATGATGGGTAGTGAATGTTTAGCTCTGAGTGCGGCTACAGTGGTCACCGTCGCAGTATTGCACGCAACTACCAGTGCTTTCGCTCCATGATCGACCAGGACATCTGCAATTTTAGTGACACGGTGGGTAATATAGTTAGATTCGCGGCCACCGTACGGCGCAAAGCCAGAGTCTGCAACATAGACAAATGCCTGGTGCGGGAGCAGCTTACGAGCGGCACGGTAGACAGCCAGCCCGCCAACCCCTGAATCGAAAATGCCTATAAAGCCTGACTGCATGATAAAGATGTAATAAATTGATCTGATCAGATATAGCTTAACCCGAATCGGATTGTGCCCGTTTGGCGTTGTTGGTGCGAATCGTTAGGCGGAATGGTTTAGCTGGTAGTGTTTATTTTACATATCCAGTGGACTTCTGACGCCTCGCCCGCCTTTATTGAGAACATGAGTGTAAATCATTGTGGTATGGACATCCTTATGGCCAAGCAGCTCCTGAATAGTACGGATGTCGTAGCCCGAATCGAGTAGATGAGTCGCAAACGAATGGCGTAAAGTATGCGGAGTAGCTAACTTGGTTATACCGCTGGCCTGCACTGCTTTTTTCATTGCTCGTTGCAATGGCTTTTCGTCGATATGATGCCGCCGCTCGGCACCACTGCGTGGGTCGATCGAGAAACTTCCGGAAGGGAAAATATATTGCCATGCCCACTCCGTTGCTGCGTTGGGGTATTTGCGTTCCAATGCATCTGGTAAATATACCGATGCCTTACCTAAGCGGCTATCATTATCGAACAAAGTCCGGTGATGAAGCAAATGTGCTTGTAAAGGACCCGCCAACGACTCCGGCAGCATCGTGATTCGATCCTTGGCCCCTTTGCCGTCGCGAATCAAAATTTCTCCACGTTCAAAATCCACATCCTTCACCCTGAGGCGCACACATTCCATCAAACGCATTCCTGTGCCATACAGAAGGTTCGCCATCAGACCATAGGTTCCGCTCATCCTGACCAAGATAGCCTGTACTTCGGTACGTGTCAGAACAGTGGGCAACCGCTGCGGCTGCCTGGCGCGTACGACCTTATCCAGCCAGGGCAAGTCAATCGACAGCACCTCTTTATACAAAAACAGCAAAGCCGACAATGCCTGATTTTGAGTTGAGGCCGATACCTTACCGGCTACTGCCAAATGCGTTAAAAACGCCTCTATTTCTGCTGCGCCCATTGCTTGTGGATGACGTTTGCCATGGAACAGAATAAAACGCTTTATCCATTGTGTATATTGTGTTTCAGTGCGAAGGCTATAGTGTTTGGTACGAATACGATCACGGACTTGATCCAGCAATTTCAGGGGTGTATTTGTATTTTTCATAAAGGTTGATACAAACGAATGAGCATGATAGAGTCATCGTTGACAAGCCTGATTATATAATTATACACCGATGTTTAAATATTATTATGCACCTGATAAGGTGTCTACTTAAAGTTATTCGGACGCTGCGCGTCCGAATAACGTAGTGCGAGGTGCTGATTTCGGGGAACGGCGCGCAGCGCCGTATAACCCCTCACTTGAGCGAACACGGTTTCACCGCTACGCCCTCTTGGGCATCGCCATACTTCGTATGGCTCAACCACGCGAGGGTGTCGCTCACCTCGCACTACGTTAGGCGCATGAATGAGCAAAGTTTACCTTCCGATGCGGAAATATAACTTCCAGAGAACACAGCCTTTGTATTGCAAGCCCCAACTTACTGGCATTCTTTTCAACAATCAGAACAGGAGCAACACATGATTCTCACTGGAGTATTGAAGCGCGTTGGCGGCGGAATAAGCGAGAATTCCCGCTCTGGCCCCACATTCATTGACGCACTTGAGGTCACAGGGCATGCGGAGATACGAAATGTTCGTGGTACGCGATACATTATCGATCATGTCAACAGTGCCGTCGGAAAGGATGTTTCAATCGGGCTTGTTGGCAAGGCAATCGTTGCCATAAAGCACGACGACGGTTTCTACAAAGACGAATCATTTTCGAGCATCATAATATCCAATGCACCCCTACTTATTGCCGGATTAATTGTGCTAATGACCATAGCGGCGTTTGCAGGTACAGTTGCAGTCATTGGTCTCGTTGGCTTGTACTTCTACTTTCGGCAAAGAGTTCGAGGCGTCATTTCTGCAGTTGCTGCAGGCGCCTAACATGGCGCTCAACCTCGCTCCCTTCGGTCGCTGGGACGTCCCGCAAGCGGGCCGCCCCTTACCTAAAACGTGTGTGCCAGGCATGGCACGTTACTTCATGGGTGCAAGTCCCATGGCCAGGTTTACGCAGAGCCGAAGGCAAGGAGAAGGGCAAGGGTGTCGTTGCGAAACGGCATCTGGAGGAAGCCCAATCCGAAACGGCGGGGCGATGAACAAGAACCGGATACGAGGCGTGATGCATTCGGGGCGAGCGGGCACGTGACCGCGAAGTCCTCCATCTGCAATTGGAATGCATTTTGTAAATCCGGCGCCTATGCCGCGAAGGTAACGAGTCTTACCCTGGGAGATCTGTCCTGTGTGGAGGAACCACTGAGGGCTGAGTAATCAACCCTGACCGCAGGACAGAAGTCAGCAGAGGGCATAGTAAGCGTGCTTCAGCCGAAGGCCCGAACGATAGAAGACGAAGGAACATGACGGAGAGAAACGGAACAGCATCTGCCAACTGGCTACCGCCAGCAGCGGGGAAACCGCTGGATGAATCTGCGACTGGATCGTCCTGTAAACCTGCGTCGATTCCACCCGGCGCATTGCTGGAACAGGTGCTGGAGCGCACCAACCTGCAACGCGCACTGAAACAGGTATGCCAGAATAAAGGCGCGCCGGGCATCGACGGCATGACCGTTGAAGAACTGCCGGGCTTTCTCAAACACCACTGGCCGGAACTGCGCAGCCAACTGGAAACGGGGCGCTATCGCCCGCAACCGGTCAAGCGCGTACACATTCCCAAAGGCGAGGGCAAAACCCGCCCGCTGGGAATTCCCACCGTGGTGGATCGTTTCATTCAGCAAGCCATCGCACAGATCATCAGTGCGCAATGGGAATCCCACTTCCACGACCACAGCTACGGCTTTCGTCCCAACCGCTCGGCTCACCAAGCTGTGCGACAGATGCAAACCACCGTACAGGCAGGATACGGCTGGGTTGTGGATATGGATCTGGAAAGTTTTTTTGATCGGGTCAATCATGACCGGCTGATGGTGCGGCTCAAACGCCACACTGACGATGCTGTACTGCTGCGCCTGATCAACTTTTTTCTGAAAGCAGGTGTGTGGGAGGACGGCCAAATCGAAGCGACCACCACCGGCGTACCACAAGGTGGGCCGCTATCACCTGTACTGGCCAATGTGGTACTGGATGAACTCGATTGGGAGCTGGAACGGCGCGGCCACCGCTTTGCCCGTTATGCCGATGACTGCATCATCATGGTTAAAAGCAAACGCGCGGGCGAGCGGGTATTGGCAAGCGTGACACACTTTACACGCGACGTGCTGAGGCTCACAGTGCATCTGCTGAAAAGTGCGGTAGACAGACCTTGGAACCATAAATTTCTGGGGTTTACGGTCAGTCGCGGAGATCATCGGTTGAAGGTGTCTGACAAGGCCATCACGAAACTGAAAGGTCGCATCCGCGAACAGACCCGTCGTACACGAGGACGCACGATTGAAGATATCGCGTCAGAGCTGAGGAAAAGCCTGCTTGGTTGGAAAGCGTATTTCGACATTGCCGAAGTACTGAGCCCTCTGCGCGATATCGACAAGTGGATACGACGCAAGTTACGCTGCTATCTCTGGAAGCAATGGGGACAAGCTGGCTATCGGAATCTGCGCAAGCGCGGCGTAAGTGTGCGCGATGCGTGGAACACGAGCAAGTCAGCGCACGGGCCATGGCGGTTATCCAAAACACCAGCACTGGCTAAGGCATTACCCTTGCGTTACTTTGAACAACTGGGTATTCCGAGCCTTGCGGCACGGAAGGAATTTAATCTGTCGAACCGCCGTGGTACGTGACCCGTATGCCCGGTGGTGTGGGAGGAGAGGCATCGCGAGGTGCCTCCCTATCCCGATTGGGCGTCACAAACATACCTTCACTGTATGAGGCGTTGTATTGGAGATTGAAAAGCGACCTTGGCATGTAGCCTTTGCACTCACCGTCGTTATGAGTATCGCAACCGCAATTGGTACTTCCGCTTCTACCTATTTGCTTTTAGGAGCGAAGATGAAGGAGGAGGCCGAAAGGGCCGCAGTTGAACGTAGAGCAAAGGGAGCAGAGCTCGCCTGCGAAAAGCTCCAGGCCAGCGCAACTCTTGCGGCTGAGATAAATTTCAGCGCCGACAGAGGGTACCCCAACGCCATTCGGCTCAGCGACATTGCTTTAGGGAAAGCGAAGCTGGGACAGTTCGCAGTTCCGAAGGCTCAGATCATTGCTGAACAACTTGCGTTTGAAAAGCGAGCCTCCGAGTTAATTCCGTTCTTGGCAGAATCAGATGCGGAAATTTTGAACCGCACGACGCTTCATCATTTTGTCGTTACGAGCCTACGGACTAGCGAAGTTCCACCCCAGCAACGTGTCTCGCCACGGGAAGGCGGGTTTGATGCAAACGTTGAACTCGCAGGAATCCGGGATGGTGCTGCGAAACTTGCTGCTGCTTACAGAGCAGCATGTACCGAGCACCTATGACGCCCAACCTTGCGCTGCAGCCGATAGTCATCAGCGGGCTTTGCCCGCCAGCACTTGCGGCTTATCGGGTCACGAGTTGATCGAATTCGGGGAACGGCGCACAGCGCCGTCTATCCCTTCATTCGACCGAACATCGCTTTGCGGCTATGTCCACTTAACAATCTTCGATACACTGCGTGTATCTCAATTATTTCGGGGTGTCGCACAATTCGCGACCCGTTAGGGGTAAATGAACTTAGACCAATTGGCCGCCGAGATCGAGAGGGTATCGCCCGATAAGAATGGTCGAGGTCTGGCTGCGGCACTTCGGAATTGGAAGGCTGATTCAGCGGATGTAAACGCACTACTTGTGCTCGGCGAGCGCTATATCGGCCATTCTTGGTTTGAAACTGATGCAAGGCATAGTGCGATCTATAAGTTGTGGTCCGGTTTCCGAACAGAGGCCATTTTCGATATTGCCGGTATGACAATGAACGAAAGGCTGTATAACTTCGGACTGTTTGAGAGGTTCGACAGCGCAGATCCAGCTGAACGCGAGGTGCTCTACGAAAAACTACTGGCTCGCCCCTAACAACAGCTTCGAGCACTGCGTACTTCGTTTGCTCGCGGCTCAAACTGAACATTAGAGCGCATTAAGTTTTAGCACATGCACATGAAAGCCATCACCTTGAACGTCCTCTCCGAACAATCCAATCATGCAGTTGTACAACTGCCGGCCCGTCAGTTTCCAGGCGCTGTCGTACAAGGTGATTCGCTCGCTATCCTTTGCTCAGAAGCAAAGGAAATATCACAGCGGCTACAGCAAATTGGCTGTACCGATGAAGAATTACTCTATCTGGTGCAGGAACACCAAGAAAAATTGTTGGCGCGGTTGCTTCACTACCAAGAGGTTCTTACGGCACATGACATCCCGCTTCCTTATCGTGCTGCAGCCGAGTCAAGCGATCTTGTCGTCCTTCTCGAGAGCAATGACGAAAACGCGCTCTAACAATCCAGTCAACCGGATCGCCGGCAACCGTCGTCACTCAGTCTCGCCACCCCGTGCGGTTCCGGTTACTTTCACCGTTAGAGCCTCGCATAAGTAATCAACAATGGGTCGAATGAATTGCAGCAGCTTATGTCTGGCTTAGGACAGAGAGCGCCCTACTGGAAAACCCAAGCAAAGAACGGTTTTATCTACCCTACAACTGGCCGGGATGCAGACTGTGTTTAATCCATAGGTCTGTTACTCATCCGGGAGAGTTCCCATGAAAAACGAAAAGGCAGCGCCATTCTGATCGTTCATTATCCCTTTATTCGCGGCGATGGGCCAGGTGTTGACAAGTCGCTGGTTCTTTTCGCCGGAGGAGTCTAAACTCGAAATTCTCCGGTATGTTTTTTCACATTACCCTCCCAACAAAGAGTAAAGGAGTACTTATGAAAATGAAACAAACATTTCTGGTTTCTGCAATGGCAGTTGCCATATCCACCGTGTTGACGGTCAATCCGATCCAGGCCGAGTCGCAACCGCAACCGACGATGAACAGTTTTTGGTGGCCGGATCAACTGGATCTGAGACCGTTGCGCCAGAATTCGGCTGAGTCTAACCCGTTGGGCAAAGCGTTCAACTATGCCGAACAGTTTAAAACGCTCAACCTCAAAGCGGTGAAAGAGGATATCGCGAACGTGCTGCATACTTCCCAGCCTTGGTGGCCGGCGGACTACGGCAACTACGGACCATTGTTCATTCGCATGGCCTGGCATAGTGCCGGCGTGTACCGCATTTTCGACGGACGTGGTGGCGCTTCCGGCGGATAGCAACGCTTCGAACCGCTCAACAGTTGGCCGGATAACGTCAATCTGGACAAAGCGCGGCGCTTGTTATGGCCGATCAAATAGAAATACGGCAGCAAGCTTTCCTGGGCTGATCTGATGGTGCTGGCCGGCAATGTGGCGTTGGAGGATATGGGATTCAAAACCATAGGTTTTGCGGGTGGGCGACCGGATGATTGGGAAGCCGAGATCGTCAACTGGGGAACAGAAAAGGAATTTCTCGCCGATGAGCGCCATGATAAAAGAGGCGAACTGGCGAAGCCTCTGGCTGCCGTGCAGATGGGGCTGATCTACGTCAACCCGGAAGGGCCGGGCGGTAACCCCGATCCGTTGGCAGCTGCCAGGCATATCCGCGAATCCTTCGGCCGTATGGCGATGAATGACGAAGAGACGGTGGCTCTGATCGCCGGTGGCCATACCTTCGGCAAGGCGCACGGGGCGCATAAGCCGGAAGAATGCGTTGGCAAGGAACCGGCCGCGGCTGGTATCGAGGAGCAAGGTTTGGGTTGGGCCAATAAATGTGGCAGCGGCTATGGCGTCGATACAGTCACCAGTGGTCTGGAAGGGGCGTGGTCGACCAATCCGGCGCGCTGGACGCATGACTATTTAACTTGGCTGTACGCTTTCGAATGGGAAACAACCAAGAGCCCGGCCGGTGCGACGCAATGGATTCCGAAGGGCGGCAAAGGCGACAACTTCGTTCCAGACGCGCACGATCCGACTAAACGCCATGCACCGATCATGTTTACAACCGATATCGCTTTGAAAGTGGACCCTGAGTACCAGAAAATCTCCAAGCGTTTTCTCGATAATCCCAAGGAATTCGGAATTGCGTTTGCCAAGGCGTGGTTCAAGCTGACCCATCGCGACATGGGACCCAAGGCCCGCTACGTCGGTGCCGAGGTACCTGCGGAAGACTTTATCTGGCAGGATCCTATCCCCAAAGTTGATCACAAGCTGATCGACGCCCAGGATATCGCCAGGCTGAAGTCGGCGATCCTGGCCTCGGGTTTGACGATACCTGAACTGGTCCGGACGGCATGGGCTTCTGCCGCTACCTTCCGCGGTACCGATATGCGCGGCGGTGCCAACGGCGCGCGCATTCGCCTGGCGCCACAAAAGGATTGGGAAGTCAATGATCCAGCTGAACTAGCCAAGGTGCTGACTCGTCTGGAATCCATCCGGAACAACTTCAACCGTACGCTGAAAGGCGGCAAGAAAGTGTCGTTTGCTGACGTGATCGTGCTGGGTGGTTCCGCGGCCGTGGAAGAAGCTGCCAGGAAAGCCGGTTACAAGGTACAGGTACCTTTCAAACCGGGCCGTATGGATGCCGCGCAGGCGCAAACCGACGTCAAGTCGTTCGCGGTGTTGGAGCCTAAAGCCGACGGCTTCCGCAATTATTTTGGTAAGGGTAATGCGTATTCGCCTGCGGAAATGCTGGTCGAGCGTGCGAATTTCCTGACCTTGAGCGTACCTGAAATGACAGTGCTGGTCGGCGGCATGCGGGCGCTGGATGCCAATGCTGGTCATTCCCGACACGGGATATTCACCAGCCGGCCCGGTACCTTGACCAATGACTTCTTTGTGAACCTGCTCGATATGTCTACTAAATGGGCAAGGTCGGCAACCGAAGGTCTTTACGAGGGGCGGGACCGTGCTACCGGCCAGATCAAATGGACAGCTACGCCCGTTGATCTGATCTTCGGTTCCAACTCCGAGTTGCGTGCGGTTGCTGAAGTTTATGCCTCGGACGATGCCAAAGAGAAATTCGTACATGACTTTGCCCAGGCATGGGCAAAGGTGATGGATCTGGATCGTTTTGACACACGCTGATTTTACTTCGCTATGCACCCAACCTGGCTGTAATCAAGTCAAGTTGGGTGCCCTTTTGGATACCAAACCCGCAGGATGCGGTGAGCTGGCAAAACTGGCTGCCTAATAATTTGCTTCTTCAGACAGAATGCTGTCCGGGCAGGGTATCCTGTCCAGATTAGAGTCCGGCCAGAACTTTTGCGACGGTTTCACCCATCAGAGACGGAGTCGGGCAGATGGTGACGCCCAGTTCTTTCAGTCGCTCTACTTTTTCTGCTGCGCTTTCACCGGCTGAAGAGATGATTGCTCCGGCGTGTCCCATCCGTCTTCCGGGAGGTGCAGTCAGGCCGGCAATGTAGGCAACCAGCGGTTTGCTCATGTTTTCCCTGGCGAACAGTCCTGCTTCTACTTCCATTGGGCCACCAATTTCACCAATCATCAGCGTGACTTTGGTTTCCGGATCTTCTTCCAGCTTTTGCAGCACATCCCGGTGCGAACTGCCAATGATCGGGTCTCCGCCAATACCTACCGAAGTCGAAATCCCGATATTCAGCCGTCGCATCTGGTCGGCAGCTTCATAACCCAGTGTACCGGAACGGCCGACGACACCAACGACCCCACGGCTGTAAATATGCCCCGGCATGATGCCCAGCATTGCCCGTCCGGGGCTGATAGTGCCTGAACAGTTGGGGCCGGTCAGCATCATTCTGTCTTCCTCAGGGAAGAGGCGTAAGAAGTTTTTGACGGTCATCATGTCCTGGGTTGGAATGCCATCGGTGATGGATACGCAATATTTGATACCTGCATCAGCTGCTTCCATAATCGAATCAGCCGCAAATGCCGGCGGGACGAATACGATACTGGCTTCCGCACCTGCCTGCTCGACTGCTTCGCGGACGGTATTGAATACTGGCAGCCCCAGGTGTTTCTGCCCGCCTTTGCCGGGCGTTACGCCTCCCACTACATTAGATCCGTAATCGATCATTTCCTGAGCATGGAAGGTGCCGATCCGGCCGGTAAAGCCCTGTACGATGATCCGCGTCTGCTCATTGATGAGAATTGCCACTTTTCTATTCCCCTTTTTTGTTCGTGTTATTCAAACTGCAGCCTGGTTGCGAGCGTGCACTACTTTCTCTGCTGCATCGGCCAGGGTTTCTGCAGTAATGATCGGCAACCCGCTGTCAGCGATGATACGGCGGCCTTCTTCCACGTTGGTGCCAGACAGGCGCACGACCAGAGGGACCGTCATTCCGATATTCCGTACAGCCTGAACCACACCTTCGGCGATCCAGTCACAGCGGTTGATACCGGCAAAGATATTGACCAGCATGGCTTTTACGTTGTTATCCGCCAGTACCAGCCGGAATGCTTTTTCAGTTCGCTCGGCAGATGCGCCGCCGCCGACATCCAGAAAATTGGCCGGTTCGCCGCCGGCCAGTTTGATCATGTCCATGGTAGCCATTGCCAGCCCGGCGCCATTGATCATGCAGCCGATGTCTCCATCCAGCCCGACGTAGCTCAAGCCTGCTTCCGCTGCAGCAATTTCGCGCGGATCGATTTGTGAGTTGTCACGCAATTCGGAAATCCGGTGGCGCCGGAACAATGCGTTTTCATCAAAGCTCATTTTCGCATCCAGTGCGATCAGCTCGTTGTTGCGCGTGACAACCAGTGGGTTGATTTCGAGTATGTTCGCATCCAGATCGCGCATGGCGCGGTAGCAACCTCTGATTGTCTTGACGGCGTGATTGAGCAGAACATCTTCCAGACCCAGTGCAAAAGCCATGGTTCTTGCCTGGAAATCCTGCAGGCCGACAGCAGGCTCGATGTGAATTTTTTTGATGGCATCAGGATTCGTGGCTGCTAGGGTCTCGATATCCATTCCCCCCTGTGCGGAACCCACCATGACGATACGTTCATGACTGCGATCGATCATGAAAGCGAGATACACTTCCCGGGCAATTTCGGTACCGGCTTCGATATACAGTCTGGAGCAGAGTTTACCCACCGGGCCGGTCTGGTGTGTGACCAGTTTTTTTCCCAGCAGTGATTCAGCCGCGACTTCGATTTCTTCATGTGTCCGGCATACTTTGACACCGCCTGCTTTACCACGGGCGCCGGAATGGATTTGTGCCTTGACGACCCACACATTGCCATCGATTTCCCGGCTGCGTTGTACCGCTTCTTCCACAGTGTGTGCCAGTCCGCCTTCAGCCAGCTTGATACCGTATTCAGCCAGGATTTCCTTGGCCTGATATTCATGGATATCCAATATCTTCTCCCTTGTATTTGATGGAATTGTTGGATTTGAAAAAATTCTGGAAAGGTGTGATCAATTAGCCAGTCAGGATGAAACCAGGCGGAAAAGCACGGTTCACGAAGATGAATGAGTGTTGTATGCCTGATTCCAACAGGGGATGGCTAAGTGTGCAGTAATTTTTCAGAGTTTCCCTGGATATTTGTTTATTTGCTTTTGGCAGCGATCGCTTCTGCCATTCTGACGATGTTGTTTGCCATTCTTTCCGAGGCGGCATCAATTAACCGGCCATCGAGTGAGGCTGCACCTTTACCTTGAGCTGCAGCTTCCTTCAATGCTGTCAGAATGCGTTTGGCTTTGTCGACTTCTGCTGTAGGTGGGGTGAAGACTTCATTGGCTAGCGCGATCTGTGTCGGATGAATCGCCCATTTACCTTCACAACCCAGTGCTGCAGCACGTCTGGCTGCCTGTTTATAACCTTCGGGATCCTGAATGTCACCAAATGGGCCATCGATCGGTCGCAGACCGAATGCGCGGCAGGCAACGGTCATTCTGCTGATGGCTGCGTGCCACTGATCCCCTGGATAATCCGGATTGAGCCCGCCGATATTGGTAGTACGTGCACGATTGCTGGCAGCGTAGTCAGCTACACCGAAATGCAATGCTTCCAGACGCCCGGCCGTTCCTCTGCGGGCGATATCTTCAACATTGGCCATCCCCAGTGCCGTTTCGATCAGTGCTTCCACACCAATTCGGTTTTTCAGCCCCTGCTGCATTTCAAGCTGGCTGAGCATGGCTTCGACCATGTAAACATCAGCATAAACACCTACTTTGGGAATCAGCAACGTATCGATCTTGTGCCCGGCCTGCTCTACCAGATCGACCACATCACGCACCATATATTGGGTATCGAGACCATTGATGCGTACAGAAAGCGTGACACCGTGACTTTTCCAGTCCAGATCATTGATTGCCTGAATGATATTTTTTCTTGCCTGGATCTTGTCATCTGGTGCGACTGCATCCTCCAGATCCAGAAATATGAAGTCCACTCCGCTTTTCAGCGCTTTTTCAAACATTTCGGGACGGGAACCCGGAACAGCCAGTTCGCAGCGCTGTACACGCGGTGTTTTGGTTTCATACAGGGTATGACTCATTATTCCTCCAACGGATTAAATAGGGGGTTATGTGTGGATATTAGGATGTATGAATACTGCCGGTGAGGGCTCCGGTCATTCATAAAGACCATCAGGTGTGCGGAATTGAAGGGTAAAACCGGAAACACGGAAGTGATATTTTTGAAAATTTGGCAGCATTACCAGTCGGATTTGCGAAATTATAGCACCGGCAACGATCCGATTTCAGCCATTCCTTGATATCACGCGATGCGCCGGCTGAAATGTGACCGAGTACAGCTGCTGTGATACAGCTTTCGGGTTCTCTGGTTGCAATGAGTGGATCAGTCAGTTTTATTACGGGGAAGTAGGGTAAGAAGTAAAAGGGTATAAACCTATTCTGGTTTTATTCTGCTTTGCTGCCGTTGCCAATAACCAGCCAGATTTGCTGCTGGAGGATGTGGTTACTCAGGGCTATCTGGCGAGGGCGGAAAATGTTTGATATATACTTGGCATTTGGCGGAGAGGGTGGGATTCGAACCCACGTGCCAGGAAATCCTGACCATCTGATTTCGAGTCAGCGCCGTTATGGCCACTTCGGTACCTCTCCGGTTTGCGGCGAACAACGGGTGCTATTTTATCAGTTTTTCAGCCTGTTTATCGTCGAGCTGCTTTGCGTAAAGGGTTATCACTTGTATTACTGTTCTATCTGGCAAGAGCGCGCTGGTCGTAATAGCGGGCTTTACTGTCATCTATCCGAAAATTCCAGTTATGTGATCTGTTCATGACCAGGCTCAAGACACTTTACGTTTGCAATTCTTGTGGCGGACAGACTTTGAAATGGCAGGGTCAGTGCCCGCATTGCCGTGAATGGAATACGCTGACTGAGACTGTACAAGAGAAGAATGTACTGCGTTTTTCGCCAGATTCGATGCAGAAGCAGGTGTTGAGTTTGAGCGAGGTCGAGACTGAGGATATGCCTCGTTTCCTGACGGGAATGGATGAGTTTGACAGGGTGCTGGGAGGGGGGCTGGTACAAGGCGGGGTTGTGTTATTAGGTGGCGATCCGGGTATAGGTAAATCGACGTTGTTGCTACAGGCGTTGTCTCGAATGTCTGCTCATCATCGGGTGTTGTACGTCAGCGGTGAAGAATCCATGCAGCAGGTAGCGTTGCGTGCAAGGCGGTTGTCTCTGGATGTGGCCAGGGTTGATTTGTTGACCGAGATCCGGCTGGAGGCGATCCAATCGATTCTGGCTGAGCATCGTCCGCGTATCGCAATTATCGATTCGATTCAGACAATTTATTCCGAAACATTACAGTCTGCACCCGGTTCGGTGGCTCAGGTGCGTGAATGTGCAGCACGATTGACCCGATTCGCAAAAACCAGTGGTACCTGTATCGTACTGGTAGGGCATGTAACCAAGGATGGTGCATTGGCCGGGCCGCGTGTTCTGGAGCACATGGTGGATACGGTGCTCTATTTTGAAGGAGATACGCATTCAACATTTCGTTTGATTCGTGCTTTCAAAAACCGTTTTGGGGCAGTTAACGAGCTGGGCGTCTTCGCCATGACTGAAAAAGGATTGCGAGAAGTGGGAAATCCTTCAGCGCTGTTTCTTTCTCACCATAGTGTGCGTGTAGCGGGTACTTGTGTGATGGTAACGCAAGAGGGCACACGTCCTCTGCTGGTGGAAATCCAGGCACTGGTGGATGAGGCACATGCACCCAGCCCCAGAAGATTGTGTGTTGGACTGGAACAGAACCGGTTGGCAATGTTGCTGGCGGTGTTGCATCGTCATGCCGGTATCCCCTGTTTCGATCAGGATATTTTCATCAATGCGGTCGGGGGGGTCAAAATTACTGAGCCAGGAGCTGATCTGGCGGTAATGCTGGCGATCGTTTCGTCATTGAAGAATCGGGTTCTGCCTGAAAAAACAGTCATATTTGGAGAAATTGGACTGGCAGGTGAAGTACGGCCGGTACAGCGAGGACAGGAGCGGATTAAAGAAGCTGCCAAACTGGGTTTTACCTGTGCGGTGATTCCAAAGGCCAATCAATCCAGGCAAGCTGTCAAAGGAATCGAAATCATCGCTGTGGAGCGAGTAGAAGAAGCTGTCAGCGCACTTTTCTGAGTTCTGAACAGATCATGTGCAGATTTTTCCGGCATGAATGCCAGTATGTGGGTTGTCAGGCGGGAGAAAGCGACATAAATCATGTGGTGAGTTACGCAGCGAGCTAAATGACCCGGGTATCGACGTGACAATCAATACCCGGGAGATCCAGTTTTACTCCGTGCGGGCAAAACGATCGGCGCTGTTGAATTTGCTGTCCCTGAACGGACGTTTACGGGTTTCACGACCAAATGGTTGCCCGAACCCAGCATCTTTGTCTCCTCGGTGACCTGGGGAAGCCGTGCGTGTATTGGGATTGTCCGACCATGAACGTCTGGTTTTGTGTGCAGAAGCAGAGGAAGATGGTCTTCTTCCTGGTTTGTCGTCACTACGACCAAATCTTGGTTTGGTACGTGGTTCTATACCGGGTATGACATGAAATTCAAAGCGATTGCCGGTAAACCGTTCGATTCTCTTCAGATGAGCAACATCTTTCCCGGATGCGAACGAAACTGCGATACCGGAAGCGCCAGCCCGGCCGGTCCGCCCGATCCGATGCACATAGTCTTCTGCAAACTTTGGCAAATCGAAATTGATGACATGGGTAATGTCGGCAATATCGATTCCGCGTGCGGCGACATCCGTAGCTACCAGAATCTTGAGCCGGCCCTGACGCAGGCCGGTCAGAGTGCGTGTACGTTCACGCTGCGTCATGTCTCCGTGCATGGCGGCAGCCTTATGTCCCTGGGAAGAAAGGTTATCTGCGAGGGAATCGGCATCACGTTTCGTTGCAGTAAATACGATTGCCTGTTTGATGGTGGTGTCACGCAGCAGATGGTCCAGTAGCCTGTTTTTGTGCGTGAGGTCATCTACATAATGCATACGCTGTTCGATGTGATCGAGTTTGGTATGCTGAGCAGCCACCTGAATGCGTTTCGGTGCTTTCAGCAGACGTGTGGCGATTTTCTCGATTGCAACGTCCAGCGTTGCCGAGAACAGCAGTGTTTGCCTGGTTGCGGGTGTCGAGAGAGCGATGCGCTCGACATCCTGGATGAACCCCATATCCAGCATGCGATCTGCTTCGTCCAGTACCAGCATTTCCAGCCGCGAAAAATCTATCCGCCCGCGTTCGATGTGATCGATCAAACGCCCGGGTGTGGCGACCAGTACATCGACGGTTTGTGACAGGAGTTTATTTTGCAGGGGGTAGGGCATACCGCCCAGAATACTGACGACATTGATACGTGGCAGGAATTTTCCATATTTGCTGGCAGCATCGGAAACCTGCAGAGCCAGTTCACGTGTTGGTGTCAGAACCAGTATGCGCGGGCCACGTCCGCGAATTTGTGCGGGTGTGGCCAGACGATGCAATGCCGGCAGCATGAAGGCGGCTGTTTTGCCGGTTCCGGTCTGTGCACTTGCCATGACATCATGGCCTGCGATCAGATCCGGAATGGCTTGCTGCTGAATGGGGGTGGGGGCAGTATAACCCGCTGCCAGTACGGCTTTTACGATTGCGGGATGCAGATTCAAATTTTCAAATGACACTTTGGTTTTCCTGATAATGAAGAAATTTAATGCGCGAACAGGAATATACCGCAGCAAACAATGCTGGTACCGCTGGCGCATATCTATAAAACATCGCTGCTAACCAGGGATACTGCACAATTTCGAGAAGAAAAAATCTGGAGAGGTCAGAAACGATGAAACCTGAAACCCTGCCTTGACTTGATAGAGGCAGGGCGGCAAGTATACAGTAAATTACAGTAAAGGTTGAATTTTTATGGAATTGCTGAGCGCAAGCGACTGGTCAACGTGTAATCGGTTTGTAGCGAATTCGTTTGGGTTTGGCCGCTTCTTCTCCAAGGCGTTGGCGTTTATCGGCTTCGTATTCCTGGTAGTTGCCTGTAAAAAACGTGACTTGTGAATTGCCTTCAAAGGCCAGGATATGGGTGGCAATGCGATCCAGGAACCAGCGATCATGAGAAATCACCAGCACACAACCGGCAAATTCCAGCAAGGCATTTTCCAGTGCTCTCAATGTTTCTACATCCAGGTCATTGGAAGGTTCGTCCAGCAGCAATACGTTACCTCCCGCTATCAGTGTTTTGGCAAGGTGTAGCCGGCCTCGTTCACCACCGGAAAGTGTCCCGGTGATTTTTTGCTGGTCAGAGCCTTTGAAATTGAAACGGCCAAGGTAGGCGCGTGCAGGTACTTCATATTTGCCGACGATGAGCATGTCGTTTCCGCTCGAGATGGCCTGGAATACGGTCTGACTATCGGACAGAGCATCACGTGACTGATCCACATGGGCGATTTTGACTGTTTCACCTATTTTGATTTCACCTGTATCCGGCTGTTCTTTTCCCGTAATCATGCGGAATAGGGTGGATTTTCCGGCACCATTGGGGCCGATGATTCCAACGATTGCACCAGGCGGTATTCTGAAACTCAGATTGTCAATCAGCAGGCGATCTCCAAATCCCTTGGAGATATTGATAAATTCAATGACTTCATTTCCTAGTCTGTCTGCGACGGGAATGAAGATCTCTTGTGTTTCGTTGCGTTTCTGGTATTCCTGGGAACTGAGTTCTTCAAACCGGGCCAGGCGGGCCTTGGATTTCGCTTGCCTGCCTTTGGGATTTTGCCGTACCCATTCCAGCTCTTGTTTGAGTGATTTCTGGCGGGCGGATTCTGCACTTTCTTCCTGTTTCAGGCGTGTTTCTTTCTGTTCCAGCCAGCTTGAATAGTTTCCTTTCCAGGGGATACCGTGGCCGCGATCCAGCTCCAGTATCCATTCTGCTGCGTTATCCAGGAAATACCGGTCGTGTGTAACGGCTACTACTGTGCCGGGGAAACGTGCAAGAAACTGCTCGAGCCATTCAACTGATTCCGCATCCAGATGGTTGGTGGGCTCATCCAAAAGCAGCATGTCCGGCTTGGATAGAAGCAGTCTGCAGAGTGCAATGCGACGTTTTTCTCCTCCAGAAAGGTGCTCGATATGAGCATCCCATTCCGGGAGGCGCAGTGCATCAGCGGCTATTTCCATCTGTTGGGATAAATTATCCCCATTCTGTGTCGTTAGTATTGCTTCCAGTCGTGACTGTTCGGCTGCCAGTACTTCGAAATCGGCATCTGGTTCGGCATAGGCTGCATAAACCGCTTCCAGTTGTTGTTGCGCGTTGAACACGTCCCCCAGCCCTTCTTGAACTGTTTCGCGTACGGTAAGTTTGGGGTCCAGTTGCGGTTCCTGCGGCAGGTAGCCAATCTTGAGATCTGGCATGGGTGTACATTCCCCTTCAAAATCTTTATCCGCACCGGCCATGATTTTTAACAGGGTAGATTTACCAGAACCATTCAGGCCGAGCAGGCCGATTTTTGCTCCTGGAAAGAAACTCAGCGAGATATCTTTGAGAATGACGCGTTTGGGAGGAACGATTTTGCCGACGCGATTCATAATTAAAACGTATTGGGCCATAAATGCTTTATTAATCCTGAATTTGAATTGATCTGAACAATCTAGAATTTGGGGAATTTCTGCCGGGATTTAATAAGAAAAAGCTACAGTTTAAAGCCGGCAGCCAGTATGGCAGAGCAGACGATTTATATCTAATTATATTAAAAGGCAAAAATGTAAAAGGCAAACCGGCGCTGAAGAAGTGAAGCATTCCATCAAGCGGGTAGAGTCGTTTGTCTGAGCGGATATGAACTTATCATCGGGGGGGGTATGAAAATTACAGTTCATTATAAGTCGGGGGAAGTTCAAGTTTTTATTGTTCCGGCCGAGATACACGTTACCGAATTTCAAGAAATGGCCAAGAAAGTGGGTGGAGAAGTGCTCAGAGTAGAATTTACATCGTTTGGTTCAAGACCTCATCGATGTCATGCCGGAGAAGGGAAACACTAGCAGCAATCCTGGATCAGTCGGTCACTGTTGTGAATGTGTACTGTATAACTCCAAAAATGCCTGTCGTGTTAAAAAATATTAGTTGGTTGATTTATCGATATGGTTCAATCGTAATATTTCTGATGGATAGTGGAGTTATGTTTATCTGGTGCCATATCCGGGTGAAAAAAAGTGATATTAGTCATATCCCGCTATTTAAAAGTGTAATAAGTTGTTTCGTTGTCACAAGCAGATTTTTCGTTACGACTCCGGTTATTTTTACGGAACGCTGCTGAACTGATAGATAAACATAAGTTAACACTCGGTTTGCAGGCGAGTAATAGTAATATATGCAGCTGTAGTTATTGTAGTGAGAACCGGGGTTAGAGACATATTTGTTTTTTATTGAGGGTTTCGAGTGAATATTTCCATTAAAGCCTGGATAGTCAGTCTATCAGTCATTTTTTATCTGCTTGCACTCGGTGGTTGCACGACTTATCCATTACTTTCTACTCAAGGTGAACAGGTGCCGCATGATTATCTGATCGGACCGGGTGACACATTAAATATCATCGTTTGGCGCAATCCGGAAATATCCATGAGTGTGCCGGTGCGTCCGGACGGGAAGATTACTACACCACTCGTAGAGGATTTGCCGGCAAGTGGAAAGACTTCAACCGAACTGGCACGTAATATCGAAGAGACTCTTTCTAAATATTTACAGCAGCCGGTAGTCACCGTCGTTATAACTGGTTTCGTCGGACCGTTCAGTGAGCAGATCCGGGTGATCGGCGAGGCAGCACAACCACAGGCATTACCTTACCGGGAAAACATGTCATTGATGGATGTCATGATCGCGGTGGGAGGGTTGACTGATTTTGCAGCAGGAAACAGAGCAAGAATTATTCGGAATGTCGATGGTGAACAGCAGCAATTCCGGGTCAGACTGGAAGACCTGATTCGGGATGGTGATATCTCCGCCAATGTTCCGGTTTACCAGGGCGATGTGCTGGTTATTCCTGAAAGCTTTTTTTGATTGATTTGATCGTGATCGTGATAAATGAAGAGGTGACCCGATATGAGTGAGTTGATTGCTCAACTGCTGGTTTATATCAAGGGTATCTGGAAATATAGATGGGCTTCAGTTGCGATCGCATGGACTGTCGCGATTGCGGGCTGGTTCTTCGTTTATCAGATGCCGGACAATTATCAGGCTTCTGCACGGATTTACGTCGATACCCAGAGTATTCTGCGCCCGCTGATGGCCGGGATGACGGTATCCCCCAACCCGGACCAGCAGATTACCATAATGAGCCGAACACTCATCAGTCGACCGAATGTCGAGAGAATCATTCGTATGGTTGATCTGGATATCAAGATTACAGATGACAGTGCCAGAGAAAAGTTGGTCACTACCCTGATGAAGGATATTAAGCTTTCAACGACGGGTAGCGATAATATTTTCATGATTTCATATGATAATAAAGATCCCAGGCTGGCCAAGGACATTGTCCAGTCACTGTTGACTATTTTTGTTGAAGGTGGGTTGGAAGGTAAAAAACAGGATTCAGCTTCTGCATTGCGTTTTATCGACCAGCAAATTGCTGCCTATGAGGAAAAGCTGGTTGCTGCCGAAGCAGCATTGACGGCTTTCAAACAGAAGAATATTGGTTTTTTGCCTGGACAGGGGGGGGATTACTACAGTCAACTGGTATCGGCTGCAGAAGAGTTGGAAAAGGCCAGGCTTACCTTGCTTGAGGCTGAGCAGGCACGTGATGCAGTCAAGAAACAGATAACGGGTGATGAGCCGGTGCTGTTGTTCGAAGTGGGTGAAGTATCACCGCAAAGTATTGTCAATCCGGAGATCGATTCCCGTATTCAGGCATTGAATACGAATCTGGATAATTTGATGTTGAATTTTACCGATCAACATCCTGATGTTGTCGCCACCAAACGACTGATTGCTCAATTGGAGGAGCGTAAGGTCGAAGAAGCCAAACTTGCCGGTACAGTCAATAATCGTGGTAGAAATTATGATCCGATGATGCAGCAACTGAATATCGCACTGGCTGAATCCGAAGCACAAGTGGCATCCATGAAGGCGCGGGTGGCGGAGTATGAAGCCCGCTTCGAACGTCTGAAATCGATGAGTAATACGGTTCCTGCCGTAGAGGTGGAGATGCAGCAGCTCAACCGTGATTACAATGTGAATAAAGCCAATTATGAGAAGCTGCTGGAGCGTAGAGCATCTGCTGAAATCTCTGGTGAGCTGACTTCTACTTCAGGCTTGATGTCCTTCAGGATCGTTGATCCTCCTACGGTTCCAGAAGCTCCATCCGGACCGGATCGCAAGAAATTTTTTACACTTGTTTTGATTGGAGCCCTAGCGGGAGGAATTGGTTTTGCTTTCATTATTAGCCAGATCCGGCCAACATTCCATAGCCAGAGTACTTTGAGGGAGCTGACAGGTTTGCCGATTCTGGGGACGATTCCAATGGTATGGACAGAACAGCAAAAATTAAAAGACAAGAGGAAGATTTATGCGTTTGGTATTTCTCTGTTGATGCTGATGGCATGCTATGTTGTCTTGATGATTTATGTAAAGCCACATGGGATGACAGCTGCCTGAATTGATGGTGTAAGGATTGTAATATAATGATGGAGTGGATATGAGCCTGATAGAAAGGGCTGCGGACAAGCTTGTAAAGAATGATATGAATGGCTTTATGCCAGGCGGTGTGTCGCAGCATGATTCTCGTGAAGGAATTGGCCCCGATTCGTTATTTTCATCTGATGGAGTGCCGGGTAAAAAAACTGGGCACGGCAGGATTATCAAAGAAGAGGCGGGAGCTGATCGGATTAATAAAGCTGCTGACACAAAAAAGACAGTTAAAAGAATCGAAGTCGATCTGGAAAATCTGCACCGTAAGGGTGTTGTCACTCTTCACCATACTAAATCTGAAATAGCTGAACAGTTTCGGCTGATAAAGCGTCCGTTACTTGCTAACGCATTCAATCCGGACAGTGGAGTAAAGAACGGTAACCTGATCATGGTTACCAGCTCTTTGTCCGGAGAAGGGAAAAGCTTCTGCTCGCTGAATTTGGCAATGAGTATCGCAATGGAAATGGATCATCGGGTTTTGCTGGTAGATGCTGATGTGGCGCGTCCCTCTATTCCTGCAACCTTGGGCTTTAGTCCGGAAGAACCGGGATTACTGGATATGCTTCGTGATTCACAGCTGTCGATATCTGATGTGATGATGAAAACCAATATAAAGAAGTTGACACTGATACCGGCAGGGAGGCGCCATACACATGCAACTGAATTGCTGGCCAGCCAGAGTATGCATTCTATTCTGGTAGAGCTTGCACAGCGCTATCATGATCGTGTGGTGATTTTTGATTCTCCCCCGTTATTGTTGACTAGTGAGGCGCGAGTGCTGGCAAGCCAGATGGGACAAATTGTGCTGGTAGTCGAGGCAGAGAGGACAACCCAGCAGACGGTAAAGGAAGCTTTGCAGCAGATTGAGGCATGCGATGTGGTCAATCTCATTTATAACAAAGCTAAGGCACATGGCAGTACTGGATATTACGGCTATTATTGATGAAATTGTTTTGGTGCAATAATGGCAATTTCTCTCGTTGGGAGAGATATTTTAGGGTTGGCTGCGCTGTCGGATTCTTTTTTAGTAGTTGGGTTTTTCAGGCGGGTGCCGCAGAGTGGAGTGTTCAGCCACGGTTAACAGTCAGCGAGACTTATACTGATAACGTGGGGTTAGGTGGAGGAGGTTTCGGAGGGTTTGGTGGAGCTGGCAGAGGAGGGGAGTTTATTACACAAATCAACCCGGGGGTAAGTATAACCGGTGAAGGGCGTCGCTTTAAATCCAATCTTAATTACACTCTGAGTAGTCTCATTTATGCAAAAAGCGAACAATTTCGTATACGGAACCAATTGAATGCTGATGCTACTGCTGAAATTATCAAGCATCATTTTTTTGTAGATGGTCGAGCTGCTACCTCCCAGCAGAATGCTTTTTTGTTTGGACCACAGGCGCCGGATAATGCCATTTTGACGGGAAATCGGAGAAACATTTATACGTGGAGTATCAGTCCCTATGTGCGCCAGCGTTTCAGTAATCTCGCTTCAGGTGAGGTTCGCTATGTTCACGGTGAAGTCAGTTCGAATACCAATAGTTTCTCCAATAGCAGCTCTGATACAGCAATTTTTTCGCTGAACAGTGGTTCGGCGTTCAGGACGCTTGGTTGGGGAATCAATTACAGCCATACACAGATCGATAGAAAATATGCCAGGCCCAATCTTGGGAGGTTGCAAACGATCGAGCTGGAGCGAACAACTGGTACGCTCAGATATATAGTCACGTCACAATTTAGCCTGATCGGTACGGCGGGATATGAACGTAACAGTTTTATTTCGATAAGAGGGCGGACATCCAGCCCTTTCTGGACAACCGGTTTTTCCTGGACACCTACCAAGAGGACAAAAATTGATGCATCGGGAGGGAAAAGGTTTTTCGGTAATACTTATGCTGCATCAGTTGATCACCGTACTCGCGGTACGGTATGGAATTTGAGTTACGTAGAGGATATTTCTACTTTCGGTCAGCAATCCCTGACTGGTGATTCAATTTTGAGTGCCTCTATGTTGGGTCAATTATTTTCCGGCGTTCAGGGAGGAGAAGCATTATTGAACCAAGGGCTTCCGCTCTCATTTTCTGACCCGAATAATTTTCTGACCAATCGTTTGTTTTTGCTTAGACGTTTACAGGCTTCGCTTACTTTGAATGGTAAAAAAAACTCACTGGTATTTCGTGGATTCAACTACTCCAGAAAGTCATTCAGCCCGGATGAGGAGGATGCCGATTTGATTGGTATCGGTAATGCAGCATTGACTCGAAATACTACACAGGCCGGAGGTAATATACTATGGAACTATCGATTGTCTCCCAGAACGAATGCCAATATCAATTTGGGGTATATCAGAACCAGTTATGATGTAACCAGTCAGGAAGATGACAATATAATAGTAACGGCTGGCTTGAATAAGCGATTCACTTCCAATATCAGCGGGGCGATCATGTACTATCATCTCCACCGTGAGTCTAATCGCAGTAACGGCAGCTATGATGCCAATGCGATAACGGCTACTTTGAACATGAATTTTTAGAAAATTGAAATTTTATGTATCTAGCCTACTATGGTTTTGCCGAGAAGCCGTTTCAGTTAAAACCCGACCCGAATTTCTTTTTTCCCAGTCGGGGGCATAAACGTGCTGCGGCTTATCTTGAATACGGCCTTTCGCAGGAAGATGGTTTTATTATCATTACGGGTGATGTAGGCGCTGGCAAAACAACCCTGATGCGCTACCTGTTCCAGAAGTTGAGGCAAGAGCGGGTGGCGGCTGCACAATTGGTGAGTACACGGCTGGACCCGGATGATGCCTTGAGAATGGTAGCTGCTGCTTTTGGCCTTTCTTATGAAGGTCTGTCCAAGGCTGCATTGCTGCTCGAGCTTGAACGATTTATGCGTAAGTGTGAACGGGAAGGTACACGTGTATTGCTGGTGGTTGATGAGGCGCAAAATCTTCTTCCGCAGACACTTGAAGAATTGCGGATGTTATCGAACTTTCAGTCAGATAACAGACCTTTGTTACAAACCTTTTTGCTTGGCCAGCCAGAGTTCAGGAGGACGCTGCTCGGCAGTCAAATGCAGCAACTGCGCCAGAGAGTGATTGCCACCTATCATCTGGGTCCGCTGGATCAGGCGGAAACCAGGGCCTATATCGAACATCGTCTTCAAAAAGCCGGCTGGAATGGAAGTCCTGTACTACAGGATGAGATTTTTGAAGTGATACATAATTTCTCTGCTGGGATTCCTCGTAAAATCAATCTGTTTTGTGACAGATTGCTGATCATGGGGTGTCTGGAAGAATTACAGATATTGGGTAAGGCCGAAGCAAATGAAGTAATGCTCGATATTCAGAAAGAGTTTGATCTAGCAGTTTCTCCTGAATGAATCTTATGATCCGTAATGCGCTGACCATTGATGTGGAAGATTATTTCCAGGTATCGGCTTTTGCCCGGCATATTCCGCGTTCATCCTGGGATAGTTTGCCATGCAGAGTTGAGCGCAATATTGACCGGATTCTCGTGTTGCTGGACGAGCATGAAGTCAAGGCCACTTTTTTCACATTGGGCTGGATAGCAGAACGTTATCCGTCCATGGTGAAGAGAATTGTTGAGAATGGCCATGAACTGGCCAGTCATGGTTATGCCCATCACCGTGTTACTGAACTGAGCCGCGGGCAGTTTTATGATGATATTGCTCGCAGTAAATCCTTGCTGGAAGATATTGGCGGACAGTCTGTGCAGGGATATCGTGCCCCAAGCTTCTCCATTAACGGAAACAATCTCTGGGCACTGGATTGTCTGGGAGAAGCGGGTTACCGGTACAGTTCGAGCATTTATCCGGTAGCACACGATCACTACGGTATGCCGGATGCACCACGTTTTGCTTTTAACCCCAATACTTCCCGAGAGATACTCGAATTACCGGTGACTACCGTACATCTGTTCGGCCGTAATTTTCCGGCAGGTGGTGGCGGCTATTTCCGTCTCTGGCCCTATGCGATCTCGCGCTGGTTTTTGCAGAGAGTCAACTCAGTTGATCGTCAACCTGCAATTTTTTATTTTCACCCATGGGAGATCGATCCCGATCAGCCCCGGCAGACAGGGATTGGCCTCAGAACACATTTTCGTCATTACCTCAATCTGGGTCGTATGGAAAAACGGCTCGATGCCCTGATCCGGCATTTCGACTGGGGGCGTATGGATCAGATTTTCCTGCGACAGTCGGTGTGAGTTTCAGCGGTTCTATTGTGCAAAATACGCCTTATCTGTTTCCAGGCGCATTATCAGGGATTTCTGTGTTATCCCCAGATAAATTCCAGGCCTGGGATGAGTTCATCATGGCTTGTCCTGAAGCGACCTTTTTTCACCGTGCCGGATGGAAGCAGGTGATAGAACAAGCTTTCGGGCATAAAACCTGGTTCCTGTATATAGAAGAGGGCGGGTGTATTCAAGGTGTATTGCCTCTGGCAGAGATTGACAGTTGGTTATTTGGGCATAGCCTGAGTGCTTTGCCATTTTGTGTATATGGCGGTATTGCTGCAATATCGGACAGCGCACGAACCCGCCTTGATCAGGCAGCCCAGATGTTGGCAACATATCTGAAGGTTGATTATCTGGAATATCGTCACCTTCACCCTTTTCACCATGATTGGCCCACTAAAGATTTATACGTTACATTCCGCAAAACCATGGATCCTGATGTGGAGCAAAACATGTTGGCAATCCCCCGCAAGCAGCGTGCTATGGTGCGTAAAGGGGTGAAATATGAGTTGCAGAGCTATCTGGATCAGGATATCGACCGTTTTTTTCGAGCCTATTCGGCCAGTGTACATCGCTTGGGTACGCCAGTTTTTCCCCGCAAGTATTTCCGGTTATTGAAAAGTGTTTTTGCAGAAGATTGTGAGCTGCTCATTATCACTAAAGATGAAAATGTAGTCAGCGCAGTCATGAGTTTCTATTTTCGGGATGAAGTATTGCCTTATTACGGTGGTGGAACGGACGCGGCTCGAGATCTGGCAGGTAATGATTTCATGTACTGGGAGTTGATGCGGCGTGCTTGTGAGCGAGGGTACCGGATTTTTGATTTTGGGCGTAGCAAGCAAGGTACCGGGTCGTATAGTTTCAAAAAAAACTGGGGATTTGAGCCCCAACCCTTGTTTTATGAATATCAATTGCACCAGGCAAAAACAGTTCCAGAACATAATCCACTGAATCCAAAATATCGGTTGTTCATCCAGGCATGGCAAAAAATGCCATTAACGCTTGCCAATATGATAGGACCTCATATTGTCAGGAATTTGGGTTAAAAAAGCATGCAAGAGCTGCTTTATCTGACACACAGAATTCCTTATCCACCCAATAAGGGAGACAAGATACGTTCTTTTCATCTCTTGCGGCATTTGAGTGAGCGCTATCGGGTGTATTTGGGGACTTTCATAGATACCGAAGAAGATTGGCAATATGAGGATGAAGTCAGGAAATACTGCCAGGAAGCTTGTTTTGTCAGATTACATCCATTCTCTGCCAGGATAAAAAGCCTGCTTGCATTATCAGGAAGGGATCCATTGACATTGTCCTATTATCGCAATGCAAAATTGATGCAATGGATAAGATCTGTGTGTGCACGGGAACCCATACGCGATATCGTGGTTTTTTCTTCTGCCATGGCACAGTATGTTGATCATTTGCCGGATTGTCGACGCATTATCGATTTCGTTGATGTGGATTCGGATAAATGGCGACAGTATGCTTCCTCAAAATCCTGGCCACTGAGCTGGGTGTATCAGAGAGAGGCCCGGTATTTGCTGAATTATGAAAAAGAGATAGCCAGAAAATTCAACTTTTCTACTTTCGTATCGGAAAAAGAGGCTGGGTTATTCCGGCAGATGGCTCCAGATTCAGCCGAGAAAACAACATTTTTCAATAATGGTGTTGATACTGGTTATTTCTCACCCGACCACAGTTATCCCAATCCGTACCCGACCGGGAAGCGCGTGCTGGTATTTACAGGAGCCATGGATTACTGGGCTAATGTTGATGCTGTAACCTGGTTTGCAAATTCAGTGTTTCCAGCCATACGCGCAAGCCAGCCTGATGTGGAATTTTATATTGTCGGTGCAAACCCCACGAAACAAGTGCAGGGACTGGCGAATTTGCCGGGTATTTGTGTGACTGGAGCGGTTAAGGACATCCGGCCCTATCTGATGCATGCGACAGTGGCAGTAGCTCCCTTGCGGATCGCGAGAGGCATCCAGAACAAGGTGCTGGAAGCGATGGCAATGCTGAAACCAGTGGTTGTTTCTGATCAGGCAATGGAAGGGATTCATGCCGTACCAGGCAGAGAACTGATTGTTGCAAAGGATGCTGATGCATTTATAGAGCAAATTTTGATATTGCTTGCATCTGACAAACAGAGCACCATCGGGCAGCAGGCTAGAGATCGTATTTTGCGAGACTACACCTGGTCAGGAAGCTTATCCCGTTTTGATGCTTTGCTTTCCACACCCTATACTGGTTAAGGAGCCTCTGATCGAATCCTCCATAAGCTGCGTGCAGGAAAAAATCATGATGATCGCAAGAAGCGCGACGAAGATCGTAGCTATTCTACGATGCCAAGGAGTGCGACATAGCGGGCGCATGATTTTTCCGCAACCCTTGGGGGCAATGGTTTTACGGATGGACTGCATCGTTGAGCCCGTTGTGAAGGGGGCTAGGCCATTCACTGCCTTGTCCGCCTTGCATTCATCCGCAAAACACAGTATGCGGCCATGTGGGATTTAATCAGAGGTTCCCTAAGGTTTTGCAAGAACAAGCCGATCCATATTTTTACTAAAATATTATCCTAAGGGAACCTCTGAAAAACGTCAGCGAGGCAGTCAGTTCAAGGCAAAAATCGGCAAAAAAGCGGAGTTTATATGTAATAAATGAGCATTTTGAGCCGATTTTTAACGCAGAAATAACAACGCAGGTAGTTTTTCAAAGGTTCCCAAGGTTGTTTTGATTGGTGATTCCCCAATGAATGTAATGACTCGATCACAGCCCAGGCTGGCAAAGGGCGAAATAATGAACCAGCGAAATATAACGCTATCAATCACCTTGTTGGTAATCGTTGTCATCCTGGGCATTTATCACGCTACGATCGAATCAATGGTGGCTACATGGAACCGATCTGATACCTATGCTCATGGTTATCTGATTCTCCCGTTCAGCCTGTATATGATCTGGAAGCAGCGTGCGGCATTAATGACAGCCCAGTACCGTTTAGCCTATTTGCCATTGCTGGCTTTGGTCGGTTTAGGGATGGGGTGGTTGCTGGCTTCTGCTGCAAATGTTCAGGTGGCCGAGCAGTATGCGCTGGTTGCGATGATTCCGGTGATTGTATGGGCTTTGCTGGGTTGGCACGCCTTCAGTATCATTTCGTTTCCGCTTGCATATCTGCTCTTTGCCGTGCCATTTGGAGAGGTGTTTATCCCTCCTCTCATTGATTTTACGGCCGATTTTACTGTTGGTGCATTACAGGCAACTGGTATTCCAGTTTATCGTGAAGGGAGTTTCTTCAGTATTCCCAGTGGTAACTGGTCGGTTGTGGAAGCCTGCAGCGGGGTGCGCTACCTGATCGCTTCGGTGACGCTGGGGACACTTTATGCCTACCTGACCTATCACAACTTTACTCGACGGCTGATATTCATCGCATTCTCGATCGTAGTGCCGATCATTGCCAACGGAATGCGTGCGTATCTGATCGTCATGACCGGCCATCTCAGTGACATGCAACTGGCTGTGGGTGTCGATCATCTGATTTATGGCTGGATCTTTTTCGGTTTGGTCATGTTGCTACTGTTCTGGATCGGCTCATTCTGGCGAGAAGATCATCTTGATGACACTGTATCCGTTAAAAATCTTTCCCGGATCAGCCCTGAGTCATCTTCTATATCGCTTAAATCAACGTTGGGTATGGCGGGATTGGTGGTAATGGTTGCCACGATCTGGCCGGTGTATCTGGGTTATTTGAACAGCAGCGTTGATGTACGCTCGATGCCGGAAATCAGTGTGGTGGATCCTTCGGGAAAATGGGAGGTGAATCCGACTCCCCTTACAAACTGGGTACCGAGCTATAGCGGCTCTCCCAGACAATTTTCCGGCCATTTTTATCGGGATAACAAGCATATTGGTTTGTATGTCACGTACTACCGGAACCAGAATCAGGATAACAAACTGGTCAGCTCCACTAATGTTTTGGTAAAAGATCACGATAATGAATGGCGCAATGTGGACAGCAGCAGGCAAAATCTGTTGCTGGGCACGGAAGAACTTACGGTCAATCAGAATCATCTGCAATCCCGGGCAAGAAAATTTCTGATCTGGAGGTGGTTCTGGCTGGCTGGTCATGAAACAGCAAGTCCTTATGTTGCCAAAATGTTCCAGGCATGGAACCAGATCCTGGGTAAAGGCGACGATGGCGCTGAAGTTATTATCCTTGCCGATTTCGAGCATGATCCGGAAGAGGCAGTGTCAGTGCTGCACGAGTTTATTGCTGATATGAAGCCAGTGATTACCGGAGAGCTTCAGGCTGTTTACGGTGCGCATAACCAGACGAAGTGAACCAGGGAAAATGTCTTGTCCTCCATTGATCGCTCATGTGATTTTCCACTTTGGAGTGGGAGGAATGGAAAATGGCTTGGTGAATTTGATCAACCACATTTCAGCTGATCGTTACCGGCATGCCATTATTTGTCTCAAAGGATATTCGGAATTTCACAAACGTCTTAACCGGGATGATGTCGAGATCATCGCGCTGAACAAGCGTGAAGGGAATGATTTCGGTATCTATGGCAAGCTTTACCGGATATTCAAGCAGCTTGATCCGGATATCGTGCATACGCGCAACCTTGCAGCCATGGAAGCTCAGCCGATTGCTGCTGCTGCAGGCATAAAGGCACGAGTGCATGGGGAACATGGACGGGATATTTTTGATTTGGACGGGAAAAATTGGAAATACAACTTGCTGCGTCAATCGATTCGCCCGCTTGTACATCGTTACATTGCAGTCAGCAAGGATCTGGAAAAGTGGTTGATCAATACGATCGGGGTATCTTCTGCGAAGATGCACCAGATCTATAACGGCGTGGAGTATTCTCGTTTCCATCCTGGCAACACTACCCCAGCCGGGATATTTCCCCCGGGCTTCCTTGATGGCAATCCATTCATCATAGGCAGCGTTGGCCGAATGGTGGAAGTCAAAAATTTTCCCTTGTTGATCCAGGCTTTTCTAAAACTTAGGAATGAGCTCTCTGTGGCAGGCAGGCCATTGCGGCTCATCATTGCAGGCGATGGTGTTGCAAAGGCAGAGTGTGAAGCTATGCTGCGCTCAGCCGGATTAGAACAATATGCCTGGCTTCCCGGGGAACGTAACGATATTCCCCGGTTGATGCAAGTAATGCATTTGTTTGTACTGCCTTCATTATCGGAGGGTATTTCCAACACCATACTGGAAGCCATGGCGAGCGGTTTGCCGGTGGTGGCAACGCGTGTGGGAGGAAATATCGAGCTGGTTCTGGAGGGTGAAACCGGATGTCTGGTGCCTTCCGGGGATCCTGTCGCAATGGCGGGCGCGATCCGTGAATACTATCAGGATGATGTAATGTCTCGCAGATACGGCCAACGTGCGCGCGAGATTATCGAGCAGCGATTCAGCATGCATGCAATGACAAATAGTTATCTGGCCGTCTATGACAAGGTGTTGGGCCTGAATACTGAACAACCTACAACAATTAACTGATCAGACAAGATATGTGTGGCATAACAGGCATATTCGACACGCGCAGCACAAAGGAAACCGATCGCCATCTGCTGCATCGCATGAACCAGACGCTGACGCACCGTGGTCCGGACGAAGGAGAAGTCCATATTGAACCGGGATTAGGGTTGGGGCACCGGCGTTTGTCGATCATGGATGTGTCCAGCGGCCAGCAGCCATTGTTTAATGAAGATGGTAGTGTGGTCGTCGTGTTCAATGGTGAAATTTATAATTTTCAGAAGCTAGCAAAGGAACTGACAGCATTGGGGCATCAGTTTCGTACGCATTGTGATACCGAGGTGATCGTACACGCCTGGGAAGAATGGGGTGAACGCTGCGTTGAACGTTTCAGCGGCATGTTTGCTTTTGCAGTGTGGGATCGCAACCGGCAGACGTTATTCATGGCGCGTGACCGGATGGGCATCAAGCCGTTTTACTATACCTTGCTGGATAACGGGTTATTTCTGTTTGGCTCTGAGCTTAAGGCGCTGGTGGCGCATCCCGGTTTTGACAAGACGCTGGATCACCGGGCGGTCGAGGATTATTTTGCCTATGGCTATGTTCCTGAACCCAAAACCATTTTCAAACATGCCTTCAAACTAAATCCGGGGTATGTATTGCTAATGCAGCGCGGGCAACAGGTTGTACAGCCACGCGAATACTGGGATATACCATTCAAACCGCACAATCCTTTGAGCGATCAGGAAGCGGCAGAGGAGCTGGCTGTCAGGCTGCGTAATGCGGTGGATAGCCATCTGATGAGCGAGGTACCTCTGGGTGCTTTTCTCTCCGGTGGGGTGGATTCCAGCGCGGTAGTCGCAATGATGGCGGGTTTGATGAAAGAGCCAGTCAATACCTGTTCGATTTCATTTGCTGATCCTGATTTTGATGAATCCGGTTATGCCCGGATGGTGTCGGATCGTTATCAGACCAGGCATTTTGTCGAACAGGTCGAGCAGGATGATTTTGACCTCATAGACCGGCTTGCTGCACTATACGATGAGCCTTTTGCAGATAGCTCTGCCATCCCGACTTATCGTGTGTGTGAACTTGCCAGAAAGCGGGTAACAGTAGCGCTTTCCGGGGATGGGGGGGATGAGAACTTTGCTGGCTACCGCCGCTATCGCTGGCACATGATCGAAGAACAATTGCGTTCGAAGTTGCCGTTGGGGTTGCGGAAACCCCTGTTTGGTTTGCTGGGTAACATTTATCCCAAGGCTGACTGGGCCCCGAAATTTTTACGTGCCAAAACTACTTTTGAGTCTTTGGCGCGCGATTCGGTGGAAGGTTATTTCCATGGTGTATCCATTCTGGATAACAAATTGCGTATGCAGTTGTTTACCCCGGATTTTCGCCAAAGCTTGCAGGGTTATCACGCAATTGAAGTATTGCGTGATTATGCCGATAAAAGTCCAACCAAAGATGCGCTGTCACTGATCCAGTATCTGGATATGAAAACCTATCTAGTGGGCGATATTCTGACCAAGGTGGATCGTGCCAGTATGGCTCATTCGCTGGAAGTGCGTGTGCCCTTGCTGGATCATGAACTGGTTGAATGGGTGTCAGGCCTGCCAGCTTCATTGAAGCTGCGTAACCAGGAAGGGAAGTACATTCTCAAGAAATCTCTGGAGCCGCACTTGCCACATGACGTGCTCTATCGTCGCAAAATGGGTTTTGCGGTACCCCTGGCAAGCTGGTTCCGTGGCCCCCTGCGTGAGCGTGTCCGTACTGCATTGCTTGGTAATACGCTGGCAGATACAGGGATTTTCGATATGGGATTCATCAAAGAAATGCTGGATCAGCATCAATCCGGCAGACGGGATTACAGTGCACCTATCTGGACACTGTTGATGTTTGAGGCTTTTATGCGGAATATTTATTCCGGAGCAGCTTGACCAAAGTCAGATGATCGTGCGAATGGATTCCAGATTTTCATGGCTATCTGATTCGAAGATCCAGCTGGCAAATCTATTTGACAAATGACCTCTATCAGAAAAGCTGTACTCATCTCTTTTGCCGAAAACTATTCAACAATGTTTATCGGTTTTATCGGCATCATGCTGATCGCTCGATTGTTAACCCCAGAAGAGATAGGTATTTATTCGGTTGCTTCGGCTGTAACCGGTATTGCACACATGATGCGTGATTTTGGAGTCGGCTCTTATTTGGTCCAGGAACAAGAGCTTACCAGGGAAAGAATTCAGACGGCATTGACAGTTGCTATTATGACCAGCTGGGCTGCGGGGGGGATTTTGTATCTTTCCAGTCCATGGGCGGCTGTTTTTTATAATGAGCCTGGGCTCATGGATTTAATCAGAATCCAATGTGTCAACTTTTTGATTATGCCATTTACTGCTCCTGTATTGTCTTTATTGCACAGAGATATGCAGTTTTCGGTGCTTTACCGGATCAATGTTGCCTGCTCGGTTATTCAGACGATTGTTTCTGTGAGTCTTGCAGTGTTGGGATATGGCTATATGAGTCTTGCCTGGGCTTCAGTAGCCAATGTTATGTGTTTGATGTTGCTGGTAAATGCTGTCCGTCCGCACGATGCTTGGATAATGCCGGGATTAAAAGAGTGGCGGCGTATCGCCAGTTTTGGGATCCAAACAAGCGTTGCTGCAATTGTGACTGAAATTGCTATGAATATGAATGATCTGATACTTGGGCGGCTTTTAGGATTTCAGGCGGTGGCTCTTTATAGTCGGGCGCAAGGATTAATCTACCTGTTTCATCGCGACATGATGAACGCAGTACGTAAAGTAGCTTTTCCAGCTTTTGCACAGGCTGTTCGTGAAAACAGGGATTTGCTGAAGGCCTACCTGCTATCAGTCAACTACATTACTGTTTTTGCGTGGCCGTTCTATGCTTTTTTAGGTCTGTACGCCGATTCAATCGTTCGGTTGATGTTTGGTGATCAGTGGGATGCATCAATTCCGTTGGTAAGAATTCTGGTGTTCGCCGGCGCTATCGGCGCTTTCTGGAATTTATGGAGCAATGCTTTACTGGCGATGGGACATGTCAATAAAACCATGCGCAGCGAACTGATTATTCAACCGGTTCGCATTGTATTGGTTTTTTTTGCTGCTTCTATCAGCATAGAAATGACCTGTTACGCACTGATTGTCATCTATACACTTCAACTTTTGATCAGCACACATTACCTTAAGCAATCTATTGGATTGAATCTGAAAATTTTATTGCTTAACAATATAAACAGCTTTGCCGTTACATTAATCAGTATGGTTATTCCTGTTTTATGTTACACATATCTGCCGGCACAATTCTCGCTAACCCAATCTCTTTTGATTGGTACTATTACCTGTATCCCGAGCTGGTTGCTGGGTATTTTTATCGTTCGTCACCCTATATGTGTGGAATTAACTCGCTTGTTAGGTAATAGGCCAGAGCTTCAATCTTGTAATTCTAATACTCGGGAAAAATTATGATCAGCATGGATCCGCTGGCAATACTGTTTTTGTTGATCATTGTACTATTTGGACTATGTTTTCTTATTTTGCACAAGGTCAGGCGAATTCATTTAATGCAATATGCCTTGCGGCAACAATTGGAGCAGAATCTCCCGGAACATTTGCATCATACATACCAGCAAATTCAGGCTTTTATTGATTTAAATCGTCTGTTGCAATTAACTTATCCTCTGCCGCCATTGAGAGGATGGGCGGCATCTCCAGATTTTTTATTATTGCTGGCCGAACATATACTCCAAAAAAAACCAAAATTTATAGTCGAATGCAGTTCTGGTGCATCAACTGTTGTGCTCGCTCAATGTGCAAAGCTAAACGGATACGGGCATGTTTTAAGTTTGGAACATGATGCGCATTATGCCGAAAAAACAAGACAACAGCTGATGAAACAGGGATTGGAAGATTGGGCAACAGTAATTGATGCGCCATTAATAAATTACGAATTTAATGGACAAAATTATCAGTGGTACAAGTTAAATGCACAAATTGAAAATACATGCATAGATATGTTAGTGATAGATGGGCCTCCAGCCAGTTTAAATCATTGTGCCAGGTATCCTGCTGGACCTTTACTATTGCCATTGCTGAATACAGAAGGTGTGGTTTTTCTGGATGATGCAGACCGACCGGATGAGAAGGAGATTGTTCAAAGGTGGGTGGTTGAGTTTACTGGATTTGTTTATCAGAAATATGATTGTGAGAAAGGAATGGTAGGCTTGATTCGTGGAGCGATGGGTTGATTTCTGTAATTTTTTCTTCCCGTAATGGTGAAAAAACCTTGCCGGTTATGCTTGAAGCATTCTGTTACCTTAAAGAGCCTGCTGAAGGATGGGAAATAATAGCGATAGATAATGCCAGTACGGATAAAACATCAATTGTTATTAACAGTTTTACAGATAAATTGCCGATAACCTGTGTGTATGAAAAAAAGCAGGGAAAGAACTATGCGTTGAATACTGGAGTGGCATTAGCAAAGGGTGATTTAATCATTTTTACTGATGATGACGTAATTCCAGAGCCTGACTGGCTAGTTAACCTGGCTGAATGTGTAAATCTTCATCAGGATTACACAATCTTTGGTGGTGTTATTAAACCCTGTTGGCCGAGAGAGCCAGAAAAATGGATTGTTGAGCATGTTCCATTAGGTGTGACATATGCATTGACGGAGGAGGATAGAGAAGAGGGGGAGATTTTTCCAGGGCTGGTTTGGGGGGCAAATATGGCAATTAGAAAAAAAGTGTTTGATGCTGATCATCGTTTTGATGTGTCAATTGGTCCAAGTGGAAAAAATTATGTTATGGGTAGTGAGACCGAATTTACTATCCGGCTGCATAAATCCGGATATAAATCATGGTTTTGTAGCAATGCTGTGGTCCAACATATTATTCGTGATTATCAGCTTGATCCCGGATGGATAGTCAAGCGTGCCTATCGCTTTGGGCGGAATATATATAGACAGGAATCAAAATCATTTGATCCAGATATTCCTAAGCTATTTGGTATTCCCCGCTGGAGATTTGCCAGATTGTTACAGGAATATCAGAGATTTGTTGTATCTCTTTTGTTAAGAAAAAGAGAGAAAAAACTAAATGCACTTTGGGAAATTGAATTCCTCAAGGGTTATCTTTATGAATCACTAATTCATAAGGGTTTTGTGAGTTGAATGCCTAAATGCGTATTGCTTATTAAAGATATTTAAAATGGAAAAAATAAAATTTTCAGTTATTGTTCCTGTGTATAACGGAGAAAAGTATCTTCAGGAAATGATAGATAGCGTGCTCCAATAGACTTATACTAACTTTGAGTTAATTTTGGTTGATGGTTGTTCAACTGATTTAAGTTCTGGAATAATACAAAAAAACTTAAAATTAGACCGCAGGATCAAATACTTCAAGACGCTAATCAATAGCGGAGGGCTTGCAAGGCCAAAGAACATAGGGTTAGCCCATTTCCAATCTTTTGTAGATCAAGATGATAAATTGCTGCCTAATAAGCTTGAGATTGCAAATAGGGTTTTTACTGAAAATCCAGAATTTGATGTAATTTTTTGGGGTTATATTCCATTTGGCGATACTAAAAATAATGAGTCAGCTTTATCATCAAATTTTTTAGGAAAAGCTGGCGCGTACTTAGAAACCACGGAAGCTTATAACCTGTGTGAATGTGTTAGATTTTATGGTTGCATGGCAGGTATTTTAACTGGAATAGTTACTCAGACGATAGTGCTAAAAAAGGGTGTTTTTAAAAATATTCAGTTTGATACTCGATATAAGATAGTTGACGATATTTCAGTCTGGTATCGTTTTACCGAAAAATTTAGATGTGCCTACTACGATAGCTCGGTTGCATTATACCGTTACCATGATAAGGTTCTGACAATCAATTCTTCTTTATTGGCTGATGAAACATTATCGTTTCATAGTGAAAATTATTATCATCAATATAAGCTCTTAAACAAAAAAGAATTAAACCATTATAAATCTATATTGGCCCGATTTTATGTAAGGAGAGCCTCGCAGAAGAATACTGATGCTTATCATCAAAGGTTTTTATTATTTAATGCACTTTATTTGATTTTAAGCTTAGGTATTTGTATTTATTTTTTAAATCTTTTTTGTAGATTGTTAGTCATTGTCTGACGGTATGGCCTACACTAAAAAAATACTCTTAACCAGTTTATCAGGCCAGTTAGGGGGTCTTGAGCTTCGTTTACGAGATGAAGCAAGATTCTTGAATAACTTGGGTCATAGTGCTGAGTTAGCAATAAATCCATTTCCAGAAATCTACCCTTGGGTAGAGCACTTGAAACAGGAAGGTATCCCCTTCCATTTTTTTGATCCTCCACCATTCTTTGAAGAATGGCGGTGGCGGCGTTTTAATAAATTGCGTGCTTATTTATTTCACCGGCAATTTTATAAACAACGTAAAGCTGATCTGGTACATGTGGCGCTGGCTTGGACTGAGACAGGCGGTACTCGGCTATGGTTGGCTCATAAGGCAAATATCCCAACAGTAATTAGTGTTCACAATGCTTTTCCTTACGGTGAATTTACATCGTGGCATCAAAATATATTATTTGAATCATTCCAATCTGTTAAAGCAGTTTATGCCGTTTCTGATTCTGCCCTGGACCATTTTGTAAAAATCTTTTCCAGATTTCTTAAAAACGATACCCGTCTGGAGATTATCTATAATCCTGTAGATATACATAAATTTCAACCCTCTGAGCAAGCGGGAAGGATGGGCCGAGTTCAGCTGGGGATGCCTGAGCATGCAATTGTTCTTGGGGTTGTCGGGCGTTTGGATGAACAAAAACGGCCTGAGTTGTTTATTGATGTCTTTGCAGCATTAAAACTGGAATTTCCTGATTTATTTTTGCTTTTTATTGGTCAAGGAAATCTTGAGGCACAATGTCGGAAGAAAGTTACTAATTTGGGTTTGGAACGGTCTGTTCAATTCACTGGATTCCAGCGGGATGTGCAAAATATATTGCCTGTTCTTAATCTTCATGTTTTGTTGAGTTCTTTGGAGGGATTTGGAATCGCTACAGCTGAGGCAATGGCTTGTGGGGTGCCTGTGATCGCAACCGATGTGCCAGGTTCACGTGACATTCTTCGAAATAGCCATGCAGGCGTGCTAGTGCCAAAAGATGATTTTCACCAAATAGTGGAATGTCTGAGAAATCTGATTGTTGATGAGAAAAAAAGGAATTTTATGGCTCAACAGGGGCCTATTGAAGTCAAACAGCGTTTCTCCAGTGAAATCATAGGAAAGAAATTGGAGAATTTTTATCAAAATATTCTTTGATATTAATACAGCCTTGGGAGGAGCATGAGTGGCTTTGCTGGAATTTTCTCAATTAATGAGGATTCAGTTAGTAGTAGGCTTGCCGATAATTTGGCTTCTTTGATCAATCGTAATACCGCGAATAAATCAAGACACTATTCTGATAAACACCTTTTTCTCACCAAATTTGATGTGCAGGCCTATCTGGAGGAAGGCTGGTACGAGGATGAACATGGGATAACTTGCCTTGCAGGGAACCCAGTGCTGCCTGATGTTCATGGACAATCCCTCGATCGCGAGTTGGCGGCTGCAAAAATTCAACAGGATTTGTTTTGTGGAAAGACAAATTCACTAATTGAAAGCAGAGGTACCTATTGTGGCGCGGCTTATTCTAAAGACAAAAAGCAGTTTCATTTGTTTACCGATAAATTAGGGTGTAGGCCTATTTACTACACATATCAGAAAGGTAAGCTGTATTTTGCAACAGCGTTACGTGTACTGGAAGAGCTGGATTGTATTGAACGAATACTGGATATCCGCGGTGCAGTAGAAAAGGCAATTTTTGGCTTTTGTCTGGCAGACCATACTGGATACAAAGATATTTTCAGCCTTGTTGCCGGTACACACTTGATACTTGATGCTCATGCATTAAAACAAACCCGGTATTGGTCACTGCAGGGGGCCGTTTTACAAGAAAAGAAAGATCCGGAAATACTGGAATACTTTGATCATGAATTTTCTCAAGCTATTAAGTTGAGGCTTAAAGTTAATGAAAAGAAAGTGAATGCTCTTTTCAGTGGCGGACTTGATTCTCGCTGTGTTGTAACCAGACTGTGGAGTCAAGGTGTTTCTGCAGATACTTATACCTTTGGTGAAGCTTTTTCTTATGACTGTTTAATTGCCCGACAATACACAGAAAAACTGGGTTTATCGCATTTTGAGAAAGAATATGAATCCTGTGATTTTGGACCGGGGTGGCCGTTAATGGCTGCTAACGCAATAAATAATAAATTGGCGAATGGAGTCAATTACCTGCGGCCCAAGCTCATTTGGACGGGGGATGCGGGTAGTGAAATTCTAGGAAGAGCTCTTTTTAGCCCGGGGTTGGTTGGCTGTATAAATGACGGAGACTTTGACCGCGCTGCATTCTGTATTTCAAGGCCATTTAAGAGTTTAATTTTATCCAGAAAATCCAAGCGTGAATATGAAAATGTAATTGCAGATTACCCTACACAGTATATTGCAGATTATCTACAAGAGAAGAGCGGTGTGCCACCTTTGAATCGAGTGTTTCATTTCTGGATGGATAACCAGATACGTCGTTACCCCGAAAATTTCTTTCAAAATATCGATTTGTACGGTATTGATCTTCATCTTCCTTTTTATGATTCCGAGGTGGTGGCATTATCGTTAGCCTTCGATCCTGATTATTTGCTGTACCACAAAATGTATCATGACTGGCTGAAGTTTTTCCCGGGTGTAATAACGGATGTGACATGGCAGCATTATCCGGGGCATTTGCCAGCACCGTTACCATTACCCCAAGAGGGGATATCCCAATGGTCAAAAAACAAGGTTACTGATCAGCGAACAATCGAAGATGCCAAGAAAATTTTGGCAGATCAGCCTTCATTGATTAACAAATCCTACCTGCTGCTTTGTATTTTGATAACACAGTTCGGAATACGGGATAAATCATGGTCGCTAAAACAGGCGATACAAATGCACCGTTTAGCTAGACATACCAATGCCTGACAATTTTAAGGTTGCGGTTCTCTCCTACCCCATGTTGTTTCAGCGACAGGGAGGATTACAGATCCAGATACTGGAAACGATTGCTGCTCTCAGGCGATTAGGTATTCAGGCAGAACTGATTAACCCTAATCAGGATAAGCTTGCTGATTACGATCTTGTGCATGTTTTTTCTGCAATTAATGGCAATTATCGCTTGGTGGAAGCGGCAAGGCATGCTGCAAAGCCAGTTGTCATCTCGCCTTTGATTCAGCCTGACTGGACAAAATGTACCGGCTTGCGCGAACGTTTCCTGAATTGGTTGGTAGGCAAACTTACGAGGTGGCATATTCGTACGACATATCAGGAAATTGAATTTTGTTTGCGATCTAGTAATTTTGTCGTTGCCTTGGGGGAAATCGAGAAAAAATCAATCATGGATGCTTTTTACATTGCTCCAGAAAAAATTCGTGTGATCCAGAATGGGATTCCGCAGCGTTTTTTTGAAGCTTCTCCTGATCTGTTTGCCAAAAAATATAAGCTGGCGCCAGGGTTCGTATTATGTGTGGCGACCATCAATAGCTATAAAAATCAACTTGCCTTAGTACAGGCTTTGAAGGATGAGCCTTGTAAAATTGTGCTGATTGGCCAATGTCTGGAAACAGATCAGGGTTATCTGGGCAGAATTCTAGAGTTTCCGAATGTTATTTATTTGGGTTCTCTGGATTACCAGGATCCGTTACTGGCTTCAGCTTATGCTGCTGCCGGAGTTTTTTGCTTGCCAAGTCAAAGCGAAGTGATGCCATTGAGCGTGCTGGAAGCATTGGCATCGGGAACGCCTGCCATTATGACAAAACACCATTGTATGAATGTGGACAGTATGCATCAGGTTCTTGCAGAAATTGAGCCAAATAATCATGAGCAGATTAGATTGCTGGTTAACCGGGTTTTGGCTAATCCGGTTTCCTCAGATCAGTGCAGAAATGCTGTGCTCCACCTAAATTGGGACAATGTGGCACAAGATCTGTCGGACATATACAGGGCGTTAATCAGATGAATATTTTTGACAGGGGTGTTTATGTCCATGATTCGTAAAGCAGTTTTCCCAGTTGCGGGGCTGGGAACACGTTTTCTGCCAGCTACCAAGGCGAATCCGAAGGAGATGCTGCCGGTGGTAGATAAGCCGCTGATTCAATATGCGGTAGAAGAAGCGGCCGAAGCGGGTATTACTGAAATGATTTTTGTAACCAGCAGCACCAAGCGTGCGATTGAAGATCATTTTGATAAAAATTATGAGTTGGAAAGCGAACTGGAAAGGAAGAAAAAATATGATTTACTCGCCGAGTTGCGTGCTGTTGTTCCTAAAGGGGTGTCTTGTGTCTATATCCGTCAGCCTGAGGCGCTTGGGCTTGGCCATGCAGTACTGTGTGCAAAACCAATTGTAGGAAATGAGCCTTTTGCAGTATTGCTGGCTGATGATCTGATCAATGGCTACTGTGGGGGTGCTGTAGATCAAATGGTAAATTTATTCCAAGAATGTCAGTCAAGTATCCTTTGTGTTGAGCAAGTGCCCCAATCCGAAACTGGTAAGTATGGCATTGTTCAGATCAATACAGCTGATGGTGGTGCGGAAAATATAACTAGTATTGTTGAGAAGCCCTGCCCTGATCAAGCCTCTTCCAACTTGGCCGTTATAGGTCGCTATCTGTTAACGCCACGAATCTTTCATTTCCTTGAGCGTACCAGTTCGGGCTCGGGGGGTGAAATACAGCTCACTGATGCTATTGCCAAATTGCTTGGTGAAGAAAAAGTGCTGGCTTACCGTTTTAAAGGCAAGCGTTACGACTGTGGAGATAAGCTTGGCTACTTACAAGCCACAGTGGAATTTGCGCTTAAACACCCTGAGTTAAAAGAGGGATTCAGGGCTTTCTTGCAGAAGAATGAATGGTAATTAGCCAAAATAAGGGTTAATTTCACGCCTTTGTCTTTATTTTTGGCTTGTTGATAGGGCGAGATAATGCTGATCAGTTGTGATTTTTGCGAATTTTTTCCTGGTTGCTTAAATTAACTTCTGATTATCGGTTTTCTTTTCGTTGTTTATTTCTGTGCAATTTTTTCTAATGTTTGTAGCTAATCGTAGTTTCGATTAGGTGCAGACAATAACCACAGGTTCCTGTCTTGTCTTTACGCGATATTGTTATAGCGCTTATTGTTCTGGTTGCTGGGTTATATGCATTACGTCGTCCATGGTATGGGGTATTACTTTGGACTTGGCTCAGCACCATGAATCCGCATCGTTATGCTTGGGGAATGCTTAGTTCGGCTCCGGTTGCCGCCTTTGCTGCTGGAGTAACGTTATTAGGATTGGTTTCTACCAAAAAAAAACGTTCCCCGTTTCTTGGGTTACCTGTAACAGTTTTTGCATTTTTTGTCACGTGGATCACGTTATCCTGGCTAATGGGGCGTGATGTATCCGAGGATTATTGGCAATGGAATAAATGTATCAAAATTTTTCTGATGATATTTGTTACCTTGGCCTTGCTTCAAACCAAAAAGCATATCATGGCGTTTGCTTGGGTTTTGGTTGGTTCGTTGGCAATATTGGGTGCGAAGGGTGGGTTTTTTACGCTTATAACCTTGGGTAATTATCGGGTGTGGGGGCCTCCAGGATCCTTTATTGAAGATAATAATGAGTTTGCGCTGGCGCTCATTATGACTATTCCTTTGGTATATTTTTTGCAGCTACAGGTAGCACAGAAAATTTGGCGTAATGCTCTCAGTGTAGTTATGTTGTTGTGTGCAATCTCTGCTTTTGGATCATATTCTCGGGGGGCATTGCTCGCTATTATTGCTATGGGTGGCGTGTTTTGGTGGCGCAGCCCAAGAAAGGGAGAAGTGGCTGTGTTTATTCTTATCATTGCGATTGCAATGATCCCGATGCTCCCGGAACAATGGTGGGCGCGCATGGATACCATTTCTGAGTATCAAGCGGACGGATCGGCGATGGGGCGGCTAAATGCATGGGGTGTGGCATGGGAAGTGGCATTACATCATTTATTTGGTGGAGGAATGAATTATCAATATTCAGATTATTTTTTACTTTATGGCAAGTATGAAACGATTGTACGTGCTGCGCACAGCATATATTTCCAGATTCTAGGCAATCATGGATTTATAGGGCTATTTCTCTTTCTGCTTTTATGGATAACCACCTACTGTGAAGCTGGATGGTTAATGAGGAATGCGGGTAGTAACCCAGATACCCTATGGGCAGCTCAGCTAGGGGCTATGGCGCAAGTTAGTCTTGTAGGGTACGCGACCGGTGGAGCTTTTTTAAGCCTGGGCTATTTTGATTTGCCGTATAACATGATGGCGCTGGTTGTGTTGGCTAAAAAGTGGGTAACATCTGAAATGTGGCGAAACGCAGAGCTAGAGAAAGAATATTGAGTTTTTCTTTTTATCTTCCAGAGCTTGAGAGAAGTTTGCGTATATTACGGATCTGTGTGATTGCCCAGCGATCAAAGAAGTAATATTTTAGTGAGCGCCTCGGTATAAGTTCTTTATCTTCGGCTTCAAGATAAAGAGAGTTAATGTGATATGGCAGTACTGACAAACCCAGTTCTTTTATGCGGAATTTAATCAGTTGATTCTGGAAATGTCTCAGGCTATATCGTTTGAGGCGGCGAATGTAAAATGCTGGGTCATAAAGAGATGCTCGCAGGATTGATTCGTATCTGAATGTTGCGGAAGGTACTACTTGGACAAGGTCGAGATTCCATTGGGTGCTTGGGTCGAGATTCCATAGAGCAAGAGTTCCAATCAGGCTGTCATCCCCGATTAATCCGTGCGGGAGTCGTATCTGTTTTATGCGTAGCCTGGTGACGAAATCCTGTGAGAGTGCGTATAGATTACCTGCAAGACCACCTTTTGAAGTAATGGTTGACCTGAAAATTCCCAGTGATAGATTTCGGGAACTCGGAACACCTGAGACCGCGTTAATATCCGGATTAGATAGCAGGCGTTCTTCCAGGTGCTGCAGTGCCCCACTTTCAATCTGGCAATCTCCATCTGTAAAAAAATAAATTCCAGCTTCAGCAGCTACTTCATGCACAAAATAGTTCCACGCATTTGCTTTGTCGCCAGTTTTGAGATCAATAACTTTAACCCATGATGCTCTCTGGGCATATTCAGTTGCACGTATAACGGTATCGTCAGTACAACCATTTGCAATAACATAACATGTAGTGCCGTCAGGCAAAGGAGAAAGGCGCAACGCCTCAAGACAGGCGATTATTCTGCGAGATTCGTTGTGTGCAAAAATTGCCACGACGCGTTTTAGGGGGTTATTTATCTGTACCATGTCGTGTTGACTTGACTCTAAAAAGATATTTTTCCAGCTAAATATCCAAGGAAGGGTGATATTTTGTCAGTCTTTTCAGGCACTAAAACTGCTCAAAATGTGTTTTAGCAACCCCTGGCTAGCATTCTCTACCAGATCCAGCACTCTTTCAAATCCGTGGCTGCCGCCATAATATGGGTCGGGTACTTCTTGGTGGGTTTCCCATTGATCACTATATTGCAGTAACAATCCCAGTCGATCGGTATATTGTGGCGGGCAGCTTTGCCGTAACTCTTCCAGGTTATGGTGATCCATAGCCAGGACGTACTGAAAATGTGAAAAATCTTCTTGTGCAACTCTCCTGGCGCGTAAACTTTGTAAATTGTAGCCTCGTTTGAGCGCAGCTTGCTGTGAACGCCGATCCGGTGGTTCACCGATGTGGTAAGCATGTGTTCCGGCAGAATCTATATAAAAAAGATGTTCCAGTCCGGCGGATCTGACATGGTGGTTGAAAACTGCATCTGCGGTGGGTGATCGACAAATGTTTCCCATGCAAACAAACAATACTCCAATTTTTCTTACTCCAGAGTCTTTCATTTATCCAGTTGTTATAAACGATCAAAACCTTTTAATTATATCGCTGATCGTCAATGTTAATGGCCATTGACAGTCAAAATTCAGAATTTATGTTTCTTTTTCTGTCTGGTTCGAGATTTCCCCGGGATATATTCATAATGAGCAATCGTTGGCAGGCTGTTTTAAAAATAGCCACCTTCCTCAAACCTTATAAGTTATTGATAACCTGTAGTCTGGTGGCGCTATGCCTGACTGCTGGCATTACGCTGTCGCTTGGGCAGGGAATACGGCTGATGGTGGATCGTGGTTTAGCTGGGCATTCATCAGAACTGCTTGCTCAGTATGTACTGATTTTTTTGTTGATGGTGGTATTGCTCGCGATAGGCACATTTGCGCGTTATTACTGGGTAACCTGGCTGGGGGAGCGGGTGATTGCGGATATTCGCCGTAAGGTTTTTGCACATTTGATCGAATTGCATCCGGGTTTCTTTGAAGTCAATCGCAGTCTTGAAATCCAATCTCGCCTGACTGCGGATATGACTCTGTTGCAATCTGTGGTGGGATCGTCCATTTCAGTAGCACTACGTAACCTGATTATGTTGGTCGGTGGCGTTATCTGGTTGTTTATCACCAATGTCAAGCTGACAGTGATTGTCATGCTCAGTATCCCGCTGGTTATCGCTCCCATCTTATTGTTCGGCCGACGTGTACGTGTACTGTCGCGGCAAAGTCAGGATCGGGTGGCCGCCGTCGGTGCTTATGTCGGAGAAATGCTCGGGCAGATCAAGACAGTGCAGGCATACAATCATCAGCCAGTGGATAAAATGCGTTTCGATCAGCATGTGGAGGATGCATTCCATATCGCCCGTCAACGAACATTACAGCGTGCCTGGCTGGTTGCAGTGGTGATTGTTCTGGTATTTGGCGCGATTGGCATGATGCTCTGGGTTGGTGGCATGGATGTGATTGAAGGTAGAATTAGTGGGGGAGAGCTGGCAGCATTTGTTTTTTACAGCATCATCATCGGTTCGGCGGTGGGATCGGTATCCGAAGTGCTGGGAGAATTACAGCGCGCTGCGGGAGCTGCCGAGCGCACCATGGAACTGCTGGAAGAGCCAAGTCTCATTTGTTCACCCGCCAATCCTTGCCGACTGGCGGCGATAACAGGAAATATTGCATTCCAGCATATTGGTTTCACCTATCCATCCCGACCGGAAGTACAAATCATCTATGATTTTTCATTAGCGATACAACCGGGGGAGACTCTGGCGCTGGTCGGTCATTCGGGTGCAGGCAAGTCAACCCTGTTTGATTTGTTGTTGCGTTTTTATGATGTGCAGTCTGGTTGTATTACATTGGAAGAGACCGATATACGTGATCTGGGTTTATCAGATCTCCGGCGTTATTTTGCGTTAGTCTCCCAGAATCCCGCGCTGTTTCACGGCACCATTGCCGAGAATTTGCGCTACGCTCGTCCGGATGCAGCAGATGTTGATGTTGAAATGGCGGCCAAGGCGGCTTTCATCCATGATTTTATTATTTCCTTGCCGCAGGGTTACCAGACACACTTGGGTGATACCGGGCTGGGATTATCCGGTGGCCAGAAGCAACGGTTGGCCATTGCCCGGGCGATACTGGCAGATGCTCCGGTTTTATTGCTGGACGAGGCTACCAGTGCGCTGGATAGCCAGAGTGAACATTGGGTGCAGCAGGCAATTGCCAAATTGAGTGCTGGCCGGACAACAATTGTCATAGCCCATCGCTTGAGCACGATTATCTCTGTTGATCGCATAGCCCTTATCCATCATGGCCGCTTGGAAGCGTTGGGGACTCATGCAGAATTGATGAAATCCAGTGATCTTTACGCGCGCCTGGTGATATCACAATTTCAGAATCCAGCTTGAGTACTATAGGTTTTGGCTGGAGTTTCTGGTGAAGTTGTGCCGCATGTCGGGCAATGCGGATCTTTACTTAACTTGAGTGACCGCCAGCGCATGGTTAATCCATCCAGGAGCAACAAACGGCCATGGAGAGTTTCGCCGATTCCCAGCAATACCTTGATAGTTTCAGCTGCCTGAATACAACCGATAATGCCGGTTAGTGGAGAAAATACGCCCATTACTGCACATGCAGGATCATCGCTTTCTCCCGAATCCGGAAACAGGCAGTGGTAGCAGGGGCTGTCGTGATGGCGCAGATCAAATACAGTAACTTGTCCGTTAAACCGGACGGCGGCTCCAGAAATTAATGGTTTGCGATGAATGAGGCAGGCCTGATTAAGCAGATGGCGCGTTAGGAAATTATCACTGGCATCCACTACAGCATCAATCTTGCTAATTTCTTTGTGTAATAGATCAGCAGTCGCTCGCTCCGGCAAGGAGATGATTTCTATCTCTGGGTTGATACGTAACAAGGAGTCTTTGGCGGAATTGGCCTTAAATTTACCAATCGAGGCAGTTTCGTGCAGAATCTGGCGTTGCAGGTTGGTCAGATCAACCTGATCGTGGTCGCAAACAACCAGTTTTCCCACACCGCTGGCAGCAAGGTAAAGTGCGGCAGGGGAACCCAAGCCACCTGCTCCCAAAATAAAAACACTGGATTGCGTTAAATTTTTCTGGCCGGAAATGTCAATTTCCGGTAGTAAAAGGTGGCGGCTGTAACGTAACAGCTGTTGATCATCCACGTTGCCTTGCCGCCACCCATCCAGAAAGAATCAGCCTTGGGTTGCTTTGGCCGTTTTCTGTTTGGGTTTCTGTGCCATGGATTTCAAATGACCGACTGCCTTGGCCAGAAGTACATCATCTTTGGATCCAAATTCCATGGGTTCATGTTTTTTTTGTTTTTTATCCACCTTGTTTTTTGATTCCTTGGAAGATTGCGTAGCTTTTTTATCGGAACCTGGTTTTTGTTCAGCTTTTTCTTCCTGGCTATTGCTGAGATGGCGATTAAGATCGGCTTCCCTTAACAGGCGTGAGTTGTTATCAGTTTCTTCATCCAGTATGTCTGGTGTGATGCCTTTCGCCTGTATCGACTGACCATTGGGTGTGAAGTAACGTGCTGTTGTCAGCTTGATGGCTGTATTGTTACTGAGAGGCAGGATGGTTTGTACGGATCCTTTGCCAAAAGTTTGCGATCCCATAACAATGGAGCGTTTGTGATCCTGCAGGGCACCTGCCACAATTTCCGAAGCGGAGGCCGAGCCGCCGTTGACCAGCGTCACCATGGGTATGGTTTTGATACTTTGAGGAAGGTTGGCCAGGAAATCACGCCCTGATCCACGAAGATAATATTCAGGATTGGCGCGAAGTTGCATCTTGGCATCGTTTGTACGTCCTTCAGTGTATACCACCAGCGCATTGCTCGGCAGAAAAGCAGCTGAGACTGCGACAGCACTGTTCAGCAATCCACCCGGGTCATTTCGTAAATCCAGTATCAGACCTTTCATAGGGACTTTGCTTCCGCTGTAAAGCTTAGTAATGGCTTCCGCAAGATTCTCACCAGTACGTTCCTGGAACTGGGTGATACGGACATAGGCATAACCCGGCTCAATAAGCTTGGATTTGACACTGTCAATTTTGATAATGGCACGAACGAGTGTGAAGGTAAGGGGCTCTGCTTCACCTTCACGAATGACAGTCAGTGTAATCGAGGTATCCGGTTTTCCTCGCATCCGCTTGATAGCATCGTTGAGGGTCATACCTTTTACGGCGGTATCATCAATTTTTATGATCAGGTCACCGGTTTTGACGCCTGCACGGAAAGCAGGTGTATCTTCGATCGGAGAAATAACCTTGACCAGGCCATCTTCCATTGTTACTTGTATACCCAGTCCGCCAAACTCTCCCTGTGTACCGATCTGCAGTTCTTTGTATTCCTCACTGTCCAGAAAAGCCGAATGCGGATCCAGCCCGACCAGCATCCCGTTGATCGCTTCGGTAATCAGTTTTTTATCTTCTACAGGTTCGACATAGTCGCTTTTGATGCGCCCGAAAACCTGGGAAAATGTACGCAGCTCCTCAATCGGGAGCGTTTGCAGTTCCTCCTTGATTTCTTTGTCGGCGATGGCGGAGAAATTCAGGCTGACCATGATTCCAGCAATGACGCCGGCAAAAACTAAACTGATTTTCTTCATAAAATTATGCATGGTGTGTGTTTGCTCCGCACTTTGTGTTTTCGGAAGTTCTGTAATGCCAATTAAAATTTAAGCTATTGTTTGATAGAAGTATCGGCTCAATCCCGATTACTCCAGCTTTACCCAACTTAACGGGTCAAACGGCTTTCCTTGATATCTGAGTTCAAAATATAAACCTGTCTCAGCGTTTCCACCGCTGTTACCAACGGTTGCTATCGTATCACCACTTTTAACCTTGCTGCCTACCCGTTTGTGGATTGCTGCATTATTACCGTACAGGCTCATGTAGTGGTTGCCATGATCCAGAATCATCAAATTTCCAAATCCTCTCAGCCGGTCAGCAAATATCACTTCTCCACCTGCAATTGCTTTGACTTCGTTACCTCCGGCAGAACGAATGAACAACCCTTGCCATTTGATGCTTCCGCTTTCGCGTGGACTGCCAAAACGGTTGGCAAGTTCCCCTTTGACGGGCAATCTCAACTTTCCTTTCAGTGCCGCAAAGGAACCCCTGTGTTCAGTGCTGTCAGGTAATTTGTCGTTGCGTAATACCGATTTTCCATCTGCTTTGGCCGGAGCGCTTTTTTTCCGGGCAAGCTGTCTGTTGAGTTTTTCAATCAGATTGGAAAGGCGCTGCTCGTCTTGTTTAAGTTCATCAATTTTTTTCTGCTGGCGGGTAACTTCTTTAGAGAGTGTTGCCAGAATTTCTGATTTCCGGTTTTTTTCCAGTTCGAGCTGTCGTTTGTGATGGATTTGCTCATTGTGGATCCGCTTAAGCGATTCGTTCTGAATATGGCTTTCGTGAGCCAGTGCGTCCAAAGCAGTCAGTTGATTGCGTAAATTATCGATATTTTTTGAGCGCGTCTGTGCAATGTAACTGTAATAATAAAAATTACGTGTGGCTTTATCAGGGTTTTGCTGCTTGAGTAATAATGGCAAATAATTCCCATATTTTGCCAGATGCTGATGATAGATCAGCTTTCCAAGCTGTTTTTGCCTGTTATTGATATCGTCTTGAAGCAGTGCCGAGCTGTTTTGCAGTTGATTCAGCTTTTCTTGTGCATTTTTCTGCTGTTGTGCGAGTTTGGCAAGTTTTGCGTGCAGATCATTTATGGATCGCTCAGATTCACGCAGTGCATCAGCCACCTTGGCTTTCGAAGATTTTTTATCAACCAGATCTTTCTGCAGAGCATCAATACGAGTACGTAATTCCTGTAACTGTTTTTGACTATCCCGGTTGGCCTGGGGAATTGCATACAGCACGGAAGGTAAAAACACATTGACTGAAAGCAACAGAAAGGTAGCTCTAAGCAATCTATTTGCTTTCCGGGAAAGGCAATGTTGAGTTGATTTTGAACTTGTAATTAAATCGGCAAACATCAAGCTCCGGATTTACCCTGATTGGCGACCGCCGAAATGGCTTCCCCAATTTGGCCAGCATCTCCCAGATAGTAACTGTTGAGTGGTTTCAAGTCGTCATCCAGTTCATAAACTAGCGGAATCCCTGTGGGTATATTGCAATTCAGGATATCCTGGTCCGAGATATTATCGAGATGTTTGATCAGAGCGCGCAGCGAATTTCCATGTGCAGCAATGATTACCTTTTTTTCTCCCTTGATTTGCGGAGCGATTGACTGATTCCAGTAGGGCAGAAATCTTGCAACCGTATCTTTGAGACTTTCAGCAAGCGGAATATCGCCGGATGACATGTTTCTGTAGCGAAGATCAAAGCCGGGATAGCGTTCGTCGTTGATTGTGATGGAAGGTGGGCGGATATCGTAACTGCGTCTCCAGACGAGTACTTGTTCATCGCCATATTGTTTGGCGGTTTCTGCTTTGTTCAAACCCTGAAGTGCCCCGTAATGCCGTTCATTGAGTCGCCAGTTGAGCTCGATCGGGGTCCACATCTGATCCATTTCGTCCAGTGCGATCCAGAGCGTACGAATTGCCCGTTTGAGTAGAGATGTATAAGCAATGTCGAAGGAGAAACCGTTTTCGCGAAGCAATCTGCCTGCCTCTTCGGCTTCTTTTAGTCCCTTGGGCGTTAAATCGACGTCAGTCCAGCCGGTAAAGCGATTTTCCTGATTCCAGATACTTTCTCCGTGTCGCAGGAGAACGAGTTTTTTCATGTCAACCTTGGTTAAACGGGGGCAAATTTATGCAAAACACTATGTGCAGTATTTTATTATATTTTGCTTCAGGACGCAGCAAATCAGAGTAATTCCGGTTGTGAATATGTCAGATCGGGTGATACGGGCATTGACGCAACCCGGTTTCGCGGGTAGCATCCCCCGGTTTTATGAGTCTGAAGCTGGATAAACAGGAGGGATGATGGGGCGTGCAGGGTTTGTGGCCGGGAACTGGAAAATGCATGGCAGCCTGGTTCGGAATCAGGAGTTGCTTGATGCGGTTGTTTCAGGTACTCGCTCGTTGCAGAATGTATCCTGTGTGGTGTGTGTGCCTTACCCCTATATAGCACAGACACAGTCAGTGCTTGAGGGCTCTCATGTGCTATGGGGGGGGCAGAATGTCAGTCAGTACCACCACGGAGCTTATACCGGGGAAGTATCGGCAGATATGCTGGCCGATTTAGGGTGTCGGTACGTGATTGTGGGTCATTCAGAACGACGAACACTGTTCGGCGAAGGGAATCAGGTCGTCGCTGAAAAATTTCGTGCTGCACAAGAGCGTTCGATAACACCAATACTTTGTGTAGGTGAGACCCTGGCTCAGCGTGAATCGGATGAGACTGAACAGGTAATCGCTATGCAACTCGATGCCGTGATTGATCTGGCAGGTATCGAAGCGCTCGGACAATCAGTCATAGCTTATGAGCCGGTGTGGGCAATCGGTACTGGCAAGACTGCTACTCCCCAACAGGCGCAGGATGTCCATAAATTTATAAGAAGTCGGATAGCTGTTCATAGCGGCGGGATTGCTGAGAATATCCAGATACTTTATGGTGGAAGTGTAAAAGCAGATAATGCACGTGAATTGTTCACAATGCCTGATATAGATGGTGGGCTGATCGGAGGGGCTTCGCTGATTGCCGTGGAGTTTATTTCGATTTGTCTGGCAGCACAGAATTAATTGGGGATAATGTATTGTGGAAACACTTATTTGGTCGGTACATATTATCGCTGCGGTCATAATCATCATTCTGATCCTGTTACAACAGGGAAAAGGTGCTGATATGGGAGCAGCCTTCGGTAGTGGTGCATCTGGAAGTCTATTTGGTGCCAGTGGGTCGGCTAATTTTCTGAGCAGAATGACTGCGTTGGCTACTACGGTTTTTTTTATTACCAGTCTAACGCTAACATATTTTTCCGGCACCAGTCATTCTGGTGAAGAGAGTGTTATGCAAAAACTGGATATGAAATCAGGTGAAGTAGCTGTTCCTGCTGCAGGGGGTGATAAACTCGGAACTTCAGAGAAGGAAGGAGAAGGTGATGCTTCCAGAGTTGGAGAAATTCCCGAATAGTTTTTACTCGTTGAAAGCGAGCGGTTGAGGTTTTTGGCCGACGTGGTGGAATTGGTAGACACGCCGTCTTGAGGGGGCGGTGGCGAAAGCTGTGCGAGTTCGATTCTCGCCGTCGGCACCAGGCAAGCATATTTGAATGTCAGATCATTGTATGATCTGAGTTTGGTGATTTTAGTAAGGATATTGAAGATGCTGAACACCATGCTCGGGAATTATTTCCCGATTCTGTTATTTATTTTGGTCGGGCTGGCAATCGGCGTGTTATCAATGTTGGCAGGATGGTTGCTGGCGCCAAACAAACCGGATGCCGAAAAATTGTCACCCTATGAATGTGGTTTTGGTGCGTTTGAAGATGCGCGTATGAAGTTCGATGTGCGCTATTACCTGATCGCAATTTTGTTCATATTATTCGATTTGGAAATTGCATTCTTATTTCCCTGGGCTGTTGTCTTGAAAGAAATCGGGTGGTTTGGTTTTGTTGCGATGCTGGTATTTCTTGGATTACTCGTAGTAGGTTTCATTTACGAATGGGTCAAAGGTGCTTTGGAGTGGGATTGAATAATGGGTATTGAGGGTGTATTAGACAAAGGATTTGTTACGACTAGCCTTGATTCCTTGATCAATTGGGGGCGTACGGGCTCGATGTGGCCTATGACTTTCGGATTGGCGTGTTGCGCGGTCGAGATGATGCAAACGGGTGCATCCCGTTATGATCTGGATCGGTTCGGTATTGTTTTTCGCCCCAGTCCCCGTCAGTCAGATGTCATGATTGTTGCCGGAACGCTGTGTAATAAGATGGCACCTGCATTACGTAAAGTTTATGATCAGATGGCTGAACCTCGCTGGGTAATTTCCATGGGATCCTGTGCAAATGGCGGTGGGTATTATCATTATTCTTATTCAGTTGTACGTGGGTGTGATCGGATAGTGCCTGTCGATATATATGTGCCAGGCTGCCCACCAACTGCTGAAGCGCTGCTTTACGGAATCATTCAGTTACAGAATAAAATTAAGCGTACCAATACAATCGCGCGCTAGCTAGGGGGTGAAATGACAAACAGTCGCCTTGAAAAACTTGCGGCAGATTTACAGAGAATATTGGGTGATCGGCAAATTGATATCAGTTGTGCGCTTGGGGAGCTGACGCTTCTGGTGCATTCCCGGGATCTGCCGGATATCGCTGAGGTATTGAGAGATCATCAGGATCTGGGGTTTGATACGCTGATTGATCTATGTGGTGTGGATTTCAGTGAATATTCGACAGATACACATGCGGGATATAAACGGGAGGACAGACGGTTCGCTGTCGTGTACCACTTGCTTTCAGTCAAGCATAATCACAGGCTGCGCGTGCGTGTCTTTGCGGAAGACAATGAATTTCCCATGGTTGATTCGGTGATGCCTGTATGGCCTTCAGCCAACTGGTTTGAGCGAGAGGCGTTTGATCTGTTTGGAATCATTTTCAATAATCATCCTGACCTCAGAAGAATTCTGACGGATTATGGATTTATTGGAAATCCCTTCCGCAAGGACTTTCCTTTGTCAGGACATGTGGAAATGCGTTATGACCCTGATCAGAAACGGGTTGTCTACCAGCCTGTTACAATCGAGCCTCGCGAAATTACACCGTATGTCATTCGTGAAGAACAATATGGCAGAGAGGAAATATGAAGCACTCTATGACTGATTGCCGGGGCATGTGGGATTTTCAAATGAGAGGGTGCTTAGGAAATGGCTGAAATTCGTAATTACACTATGAATTTTGGGCCGCAGCATCCTGCAGCTCATGGTGTTCTGCGTCTGGTGATGGAACTGGATGGCGAAGTTATCCGGCGTGCTGATCCTCATATCGGATTACTGCATCGGGCCACGGAGAAACTGGCAGAAAACAAGACTTACGTACAGTCTGTACCTTACATGGATCGTCTGGATTATGTATCCATGATGGTCAACGAACATGCGTACGTGATGGCGATCGAAAAGCTGTTGCAGATCGAGGTGCCCATCAGAGCGCAATATATTCGTGTAATGTTTGACGAGATAACACGTATCCTCAATCATCTGCTGTGGCTAGGCGCTCATGCGCTGGATGTCGGGGCGATGACGGTTTTTCTATATGCTTTCCGCGAACGGGAAGATTTGATGGATTGTTACGAAGCGGTGTCGGGTGCCCGGTTGCATGCTGCCTATTACCGACCAGGCGGGGTTTATCGTGACCTGCCTGACAATATGCCGCAGTACCAGCCATCAGCAATACACGATGAGAAGGCGACGCGTGCACGTAATGAAAACCGGCAAGGCTCACTGCTTGATTTCATTGAGGATTTCACTCGTCGATTCCCAGGCTACATTGATGATTATGAGGCATTGCTGACAGATAATCGGATTTGGAAGCAGCGTTTGGTCGATATTGGTGTGGTTTCGCCTGATCGTGCCAAAGCACTGGGTTTTACCGGCCCAATGTTGCGCGGATCCGGAGTGGAATGGGATTTGCGCAAGAAACAACCATACGAAGTTTATGATCAGGTGGATTTCGATATTCCCGTCGGCGCCAATGGTGATTGTTATGATCGCTACCTGGTGCGTATCGAGGAAATGCGTCAGTCAAACCATATAATAAAACAGTGCGTCGAATGGCTGAGAAAAAATCCTGGTCCTGTGATTACTGACAATCATAAGGTTGCTCCACCATCCAGATTGGCCATGAAGCAGAATATGGAAGAAATGATTCATCACTTCAAGTTGTTCACGGAAGGTATGCATGTTCCGCGGGGTGAAGCTTATGCGGCTGTGGAGCATCCTAAAGGCGAGTTTGGTATTTATATTGTTTCAGATGGTGCCAATAAGCCTTATCGCTTGAAAATTCGTGCTCCTGGATTTGCACATTTAGCAGCACTGGATGAAATGACCAAGGGACACATGATTGCTGATCTTGTAGCAATCATTGGTACCCAGGATATTGTATTCGGTGAGATAGACAGATGAGTTCGTCGATGTTAAGCACTGAAGCTCTGAGAAAAATTGATCGGGAAGTCGCTAAATATCCTGCTGACCGGAAACAATCGGCCGTGATGTCTGCACTGGCGATCGCACAGGATGAAAAAGGTTGGCTGGCAACTGAAACGATGGATTTCATTGCAGATTATCTTGAGATGCCTGCAATTGCTGTCTATGAAGTTGCGACTTTCTACAATATGTATAACCTGAAGCCGGTCGGAAAGTACAAGCTTACGGTTTGTACCAATCTGCCTTGTGCATTGTCAGGTGGAAACCAGACGGCAGATTATCTTAAACAGAAACTGGGTATTGGTTTCAATGAAACCACGACAGACGGGTTATTCACTCTCAAAGAAGGTGAATGTATGGGTTCCTGCGGGGATGCGCCGGTGCTTCTGGTCAATAACAAGCGTATGTGCAGTTTCATGACTGAAGACCAGATAGATAAACTGCTTGAGGAATTAAACAGATGACCCAGCCTACTCAAGTCATCATGGCAGGTGTGGATACTGCGGATTCGGATAATTGGCGGCTAAAGAATTATCTTAAGCGTGACGGTTATGCCGCGTTGAAAAAAATTCTTTCACAGAAAATTTCTCCCGAGGCAGTAATTGATGAAGTCAAGAAATCTGCACTGCGCGGCCGCGGTGGCGCGGGCTTCCCGACGGGACTGAAATGGAGTTTCATGCCGAAACAGTATACGGGTGAGAAGTATCTCGTCTGTAATTCTGATGAGGGTGAGCCGGGTACATTCAAAGACCGTGATATCATGCGTTACAATCCCCATATCCTGATCGAGGGTATGTTGATTGCCGCCTATGCGATGGGTATCCGTACCGGCTACAACTATGTACACGGGGAAATATGGGATGTTTACGAACGAATGGAGGAGGCCGTCGAGGAGGCGAATGTCGCAGGTTTCCTGGGGGATAACATCTTGGGTTCCGGCTTTAGTTTCCGACTTTATAACCATCATGGATACGGTGCCTATATTTGTGGAGAAGAGACCGCCCTCCTGGAATCCATAGAAGGAAAAAAGGGTCAGCCACGCTTTAAGCCGCCATTTCCTGCCAATTTTGGTTTGTACGGTAAACCTACGACAATCAACAATACAGAAACATTTGCTTCTGTTCCCTGGATCATCCGTAACGGAGGGGAGCGTTATCTGCAGCTCGGTAAACCAAACAACGGTGGTACTAAAATATTTTCAGTTTCCGGACATGTCAATAAGCCGGGTAACTATGAGGTACCCATGGGAACACCCTTTGCAAAGCTGTTGGAACTTGCTGGCGGGATGCGTGGTGGCAGAAAGCTGAAGGGATGTATTCCGGGTGGATCGTCAATGCCGGTTCTGCCTGGTGACATCATGATGGAAACTGACATGGACTATGATTCAATAGCAAAAGCAGGCTCCATGCTGGGCTCGGGCGCGGTGATCATCATGGATGACACGACCTGTATGGTGCGTGCGCTGGAGCGGCTTTCTTATTTTTACTATGAGGAATCCTGCGGCCAGTGTACTCCGTGCCGGGAAGGAACAGGCTGGCTTTACCGGATCATCAACCGGATCGAGCACGGAAAGGGGCGGGTTGAAGATCTGGATTTGCTTGATAATCTAGCGGATAACATCCAGGGTAGAACGATCTGTGCGCTGGGTGATGCTGCCGCAATGCCGGTAAGAGCAATGCTGCAGCATTTCCGGGATGAATTTGTTTTCCATATCGAACATAAAAAGTGCATGGTCTAGGTAGGCTGTGGTTTTTTATATCATGTTTATCTGATTCCCACTGATTCCGGGATTTATTGCTGATGATTAATATTGAAATTGATGGCAAACAGGTAACGGTTGCGCAGGGTAGTACCGTAATGGATGCTGCCAGGCAGATCGGGATCTATATTCCGCATTTTTGTTATCACAAAAAGCTGTCAATAGCGGCTAATTGCCGGATGTGCCTGGTAGAGGTCGAAAAGGCACCCAAACCGTTACCTGCGTGTGCGACACCGGTAGCCGAAGGAATGAAAGTATCGACACATTCTCAGCAGGCGGTGACTGCACAAAAAGGGGTGATGGAATTTCTGCTGATCAATCATCCACTGGATTGTCCGATTTGTGACCAGGGAGGGGAGTGCCAGCTACAGGATCTCGCTGTCGGCTATGGTTCAAGCGGTTCCCGTTATCAGGAACCCAAACGGGCTGTGACCAACAAGAATCTTGGTCCGCTCATAGCAACGGATATGACCCGCTGTATCCACTGCACGAGGTGTGTTCGTTTTGGCCAGGAGATCGCCGGAATCATGGAGCTTGGAATGGCTGGCCGGGGAGAACATTCCGAGATTCTGACGTTCGTCGGCAGAGCGGTTGATTCTGAACTTTCTGGTAATGTAATCGATTTATGTCCGGTCGGTGCTCTGGTCAGTAAACCTTTCCGCTATTCAGCAAGAACCTGGGAGTTATCACGCAGAAAATCGATCAGCCCGCATTGCGGGCTGGGTAGTAATCTGGTCGTGCAAGTGAAAAAAAATCGGGTCATGCGCGTATTACCGCGTGAGAATGAAGCCGTCAATGAATGCTGGTTGTCAGATAAGGACCGGTTCTCTTATGAAGGACTGAATTCGGAAGACCGTTTGACGGTACCAATGATCAGAAAATCCGGACAGTGGCAGGCATGTGGCTGGCAGGAGGCTTTGGCCTATGCTGCTGAGGGCATCAGCAATGTCGTTAAAAATCAGGGGCCGCAGAGTATAGGTGCATTGGGATCTGCTCATAGCACGTTGGAGGAGCTCTACTTACTGCAAAAACTGATGCGTGGACTGGGCAGTCACAATATCGATCACCGGGTACGTCAATCTGATTTTCGTACCGATGCCGTATTGCGTGGAGCACCATGGCTGGGAATGCAAATTGCCGAGGTTTCACAGTTAAAAGCTGTGCTGGTCATTGGCAGTACACTGCGTAAAGATCATCCGCTGCTTGCCCAGCGGATGCGTCAGGCAGTAAAAGAGGGGGGGCAGTTAAGTCTGATCAATCCATCAGGTGACGATCAGTTGACCAAGATTGCCTATCGCGCGATTGTTGCTCCTTCAGCTATGCTTGACATGGTATTACAGGTACTGAAAGCAGCAGCAGAAATCAAGAATATTCCCGTGCCCGGGCATATTAAATCTGCAGCAAATGCAGTTGAAATTTCTGAAGTTGCACGGGGAATTGCGAATAGTCTCATCAACCACGCTCCAGCTGCTGTTTTTCTGGGTAATCTTGCTCAGCATCACCCTCATTTTGCTGATCTACACTGTGCGGCACTGGCTGTTTCGAAAATAACCGAAGCACAGTTTGGTTTGCTGGGTGAAGCTGCAAATAGTGTGGGAGCCTATTCTGCGGGTGCGTTACCATGGAGCACCGGGACTCATTCTGTAAATAAAACTGTATCAGAGAAGGTTGGTTTGAATGCCGGACAGATGCTGGGGTTAGGCGCATCCGATGGTGAACCAGCCTGTAGTGCTTACGTACTGTTGAACCTGGAGCCGGAACTGGATTGTTATGATACGGGGCGGGCGCTTCAGGTAATGAATAAAGCTGAATTTGTAGTTTCATTGAGCAGTTACAAAGGTAACATTCCTGATTATGCCGATGTTATTTTGCCTGTTGCTCCTTTTACTGAAACATCCGGCACTTTTGTTAATACTGAAGGAAGGATACAAAGTTTCAGTGGTGTAGTACCTCCTCTCGGTGAAGTACGTCCCGCCTGGAAAATTTTGCGGGTATTGGGAAATCTGTTGCAATTGGAAGGATTCGATTACGATTCATCAGAACAGGTTCGTGCAGAAATAGTGTCTGCAGAAGAAGAATTTGTACGTGGCTTGAATAACGCTTTGGAAGCGTTTTCAATTTCAGAAAATCATCAAAAAAATAGTGGCATTGAAAGGATTGGTGAGGTATCAATTTATCAGGCTGATCCAATCGTAAGGCGTGCGAGCTCATTACAGAAAACACATGATGCCGTATCACCTGTTGCATTTGCTTCACCTGACCTACTTGATAAATCTGGAATACAGGCTGGTGAGACAGTCAAGATAAAACAGCAGGGTGAGACAATTCAGCTGGAAATTTTCGCTGATACCAACCTGCCTGATAACTGTGTCCGACTGGCATGTGCTCACTTGCAGACATCCAGATTAGGCGGGATGTTCGATGAAATCAAGCTGGAAAAATCATAAAAATCTGGATCGGGATTTAATCAATGGATAGCTTGCAACCATTATTTGAGCAATTGTTTGGCAGTGAATGGGGGGAACCTCTCTTTCTGCTGATAAAGAATCTGCTGCTGATCCTGGCGATTGTCATTCCGTTACTTCTGGCAGTTGCTTATCTTACTTTTGCAGAAAGAAAAATTATCGCCTATATGCAAGTCAGGGTGGGGCCAAACAGAGTGACCTTCTTTGATATACCTTGGTTGCGTGGCTGGGGGCAACCCATAGCTGATGCTGTCAAGGCAATCATGAAAGAGATCATTATTCCGACAGGCGCCAATAAATTCCTGTTTCTGCTTGCACCGGTTCTTGCCATAGGGCCCGCATTGGCTGCTTGGGCCGTTGTTCCCTTTTCGCCGGAGCTGGTGCTGGCGGATATCAATGCAGGCCTGCTTTATATTCTGGCCATGACATCACTGGGAGTTTACGGTGTCATTATTGCCGGCTGGGCATCAAATTCAAAATATGCTTTCCTGGGAGCCATGCGCTCTGCTGCACAAGTCGTTTCATATGAGCTGGCGATGGGATTTGCGCTGGTCTGTGTATTGATGATGTCTTCAAGTCTCAATCTGGGAGATATTGTGGCAGGGCAGCAGGGTGGCAGTTTTCTGAACTGGTACCTGATCCCGTTATTCCCGATGTTTTTGGTCTATTTCATATCGGGTGTGGCTGAAACGAACAGAGCGCCTTTTGACGTGGCGGAGGGGGAATCGGAGATCGTTGCAGGTTTCCATGTAGACTATTCAGGAATGGCCTTTACGGTATTTTTCCTTGCCGAGTATGCCAACATGATTCTGGTTGCGACTCTGGCCAGCATCATGTTCCTGGGTGGCTGGCTGCCCCCTGTGGATATCGCCCCTTTTAATCTGATTCCCGGCATGGTCTGGCTGCTTCTGAAAATAGCCTTCATGCTGTTCTTTTTCCTCTGGTTCCGTGCTACCTTCCCGCGTTATCGTTATGACCAGATTATGCGACTGGGCTGGAAGGTATTTATCCCGCTCACACTTGTCTGGATTGTGGTGCTGGGTATGGTGATGCAATTACCAGAGGTTGTTCGGCAAAGTTTCCCGTTGAATCTCTGGTTTAACTGAGAGTAATAGCGAAATGGAACGTATCAAGCAGTTTTTTAAATCCTTTCTGCTGGTTGAAATGCTGAAAGGGATGAAAGTGACTGGACGTTATTTGTTTGCGCCCAAAATCACTGTGCATTATCCGGAAGAGAAGACGCCCCAATCACCCCGTTTCCGAGGGTTGCATGCATTACGCCGTTACCCTAACGGGGAAGAGCGCTGTATTGCATGCAAGCTGTGTGAGGCTGTATGTCCGGCCATGGCGATTACTATCGAATCAGAACAGCGTGACGATAGTACGCGCCGGACCACTCGTTACGATATCGACATGATTAAATGTATTTTTTGCGGTTTCTGTGAGGAAGCTTGTCCGGTTGATGCGATTGTTGAGACTCGTGTTCTGGAATACCATGGTGAAGTTCGCGGGGATCTGACCTATACGAAAGAGATGCTGCTGGCAGTGGGTGACCGCTATGAAGAACAGATAGCCAGAGACAGGGCAGCAGACGCTCCTTATCGCTAACAAACAGATATAAATTTATGAATTTACAGGATTTCGTTTTTTATAGCCTGGCAAGTGTAGTAGTCATTGCTGCACTGGGAGTGATTACACTGCGCAATCCTGTTCACTCGGCGCTATTACTGGTACTCGCTTTTGTGACATCTTCCGGATTATGGTTGCTGCTTGAAGCAGAGTTCCTGGCCATCGTTCTGATTCTGGTATATGTCGGTGCAGTCATGGTGTTGTTCCTGTTCGTGGTAATGATGCTGGATATCAACCTGGATCGTATGCGGGAAGGATTCTGGAAGTGGTTCCCGTTTGGCGCCATACTGGCTCTGATTATGACGGGTGAGATAGGTATGGTACTGATGAGTAAACAATTCGGACCTGAAAATATACAAATTCCAGTTTCCAAATCAGTGGACTACAGTAATACGAAAGAGTTGGGACAATTGCTTTATACCGACTACGTATACGCTTTTGAACTGTCAGCCGTCATTCTTCTGGTAGCGATGGTTGCTGCCATTGCTATAACGTTGCGTTACCGAACCGATAAAAAATCTTCGAATGTTTCAAAACAAGTAGCTGCTAGTCGTGAAAAGCGGTTAAAAGTTATATCCATACCAGCAGAAAGAAAAGAATAATTTTTGCTCAGGACTCCATCTGTTTCCTATTTTCTTCATCTAAAAGGTAATCATCTTGGTCTCACTATCACATTATCTTGTGCTGGGTGCTCTCCTGTTTGCCATTGGGGTCGTCGGTATTTTTCTCAATCGGAAAAATGTCATTATCCTGCTGATGTCGATTGAATTGATGCTATTGGCCGTCAATATGAATTTTGTCGCTTTTTCACATTTTCTACAGGATACGGCGGGGCAGATCTTCGTGTTTTTTATTCTGACTGTCGCTGCAGCTGAAGCAGCCATCGGACTGGCAATTTTAGTTGCACTATTCAGAAATCTGCGCACCATTAACGTGGATGATCTGGATGAATTGAAAGGCTGAGTATCCCTGTGTCTTCGAGATCAAAAGCAATTTGTTAAACCAATTCTGGTAATTGATGGCTTAAATGGAAAATCTTTATTTACTGGTTCCAATGGCCCCTTTGGTGGGAGCCATTATTGCTGGCCTTTTCGGGCGACGGGTTGGTTTGATATGGAGTCACCGCGCAACAATCATTTTGGTAGCGCTGTCACTCGTTTCCTCCATTATCATTTTTGTCGATGTATTACAGGGGAATACCTATAACGGTAGTGTCTACACCTGGTTGACATCTGGTGAAACGATATTTGAAATCGGCTTTCTGATAGATACATTGTCTGCCACGATGATGGTTGTGGTAACCAGTGTGTCACTCATGGTGCATATATACACGATCGGGTATATGCACGGAGATCCCGGGTATCAGCGCTTTTTCAGCTACATTTCGCTGTTCACATTTTCGATGCTGATGCTGGTGATGTCCAATAACTTCCTGCAGTTGTTTTTCGGTTGGGAAGCCGTTGGATTGGTTTCTTATCTCTTGATCGGATTCTGGTACACACGCCCAACGGCAATCTATGCGAATCTGAAAGCTTTTCTTGTCAATAGAGTTGGAGATTTCGGTTTTTTGCTTGGTATTGGCCTGGTATTGATGTATTTCGGTACGTTGGATTACGAACTTGTGTTTGCTCATGCAGAGCATATGGCATCCCGTTCAGTCGAAATATGGCCTGGTCAATCCTGGATGCTGATGACTGTCATCTGCCTGCTGTTATTTGTTGGGGCGATGGGTAAATCTGCCCAGTTTCCCTTGCATGTCTGGCTGCCGGATTCAATGGAAGGGCCCACCCCGATATCTGCTTTGATTCATGCTGCCACTATGGTGACAGCCGGTATATTTATGGTGGCCCGTATGTCGCCACTGTTTGAGCATTCTGAAGCTGCACTGTCGACTGTTCTGGTAATAGGGGGCATTACGACGCTGTTTATGGCACTGGTTGCAGTAGTTCAGAATGATATCAAACGGGTTGTCGCTTTTTCTACTCTGTCGCAGCTTGGATATATGACGGTTGCACTGGGTGCATCGGCCTACTCAGCAGCTATTTTTCATTTGATGACGCATGCCTTTTTTAAGGCCTTACTCTTTCTTGGAGCCGGTTCGGTCATCATTGCGATGCACCATGAGCAGGATATGCGCAAGATGGGAGGGCTTAGAAGGTATATGCCAATTACTTTTGCAACCATGTTCATCGCTGCTTTGGCCAGTGCGGGAGTCCCTGGATTTTCGGGCTTCTTTTCCAAGGATGCGATTATTGAAGCGGTGCATTTCTCCCAGCTTCCTGGGTCAGGCTTTGCCTATTTCTGTGTGTTGACAACGGTTTTTGTTACCGCACTGTATACCTTCAGGCTGATGTTCATGACTTTCTATGGTGAGCCACGAATGGATAAGCATACGCGGGAGCATTTACATGAATCGCCTTGGGTAGTGACCATTCCATTGGTTGTGCTGGCCGTTCCAACCGTCGCATCAGGCTGGTTGATTGGTACGCTGCTTTTTGGAGATTATTTTGCCGGGGTTATTGAGATACAGGAGCAGCATGATGTGGTGGCGCTCATGAAAGAACACTACACGGGCATAGTGGGAATGATGATTCATTCATTGATGACACTGCCTTTCTGGCTGGCAATGGCCGGTATTTTTACTGCCTGGTTCCTGTATCAGTACAAGGTTGAGCTGCCGGGGAAAATTCGGAAAATTGCCGGCCCTGTTTATACTCTTCTGGATCGCAAATACTACATCGATGAATTTTATTCATGGTTATTTGCAGGTGGCTTGCGCTCTCTGAGTAACGTGCTCTGGAAATACGGGGATATCAAAGTTATTGACGGTTTGATGGTGAATGGTTCTGCAAAGGCTGTTGCATGGTTTTCTACGGTAGTCCGTCGATTCCAGTCAGGATATATCTACCATTACGCATTCAGCATGATTGTGGGTGTTTTTGTGTTGATGAGTCTGTGGCTGTTTCATTTCTAGGATTCAGGGAAGAAGTAGTTTTTACTATTGCTGACTCTCTGGGATAAATAACACGCATTGATATGCAATTTGAGACGAAAAGATCATGTTGTTTGGATTTCCGCTGTTAAGTCTGATTATCTGGCTGCCAATTATTTTTGGTCTGATCGTATTGGTGATGGGTGACCGGAACGTACGGGCTGTACGCTGGTTTTCCCTTGTTGGAGCTGTGGCCGGGTTTCTGGTGGCTCTTCCTCTGTACAGTGGATTTGATCCATCAACCAGTGCCATGCAGTTTACGGAACATCTCATCTGGTTTGAGCGGCTCAACGTCTTCTACTCTTTGGGAGTAGACGGAATATCGATGCCATTGATCATTCTGAATTGCTTTATAACCCCAATTGTCGTGATTGCCGGGTGGGAAGTGATTCGGGAGCGTGTTTCTCAGTATATGGGAGCATTTCTGATCATGTCCGGTGTCGTCAATGGTGTATTTTCCTCTCTGGATGCCGTGTTGTTTTATTCCTTCTGGGAAACTTCACTCATACCGATGTTCATTATCATTGGTGTATGGGGAGGACCTAACCGGATTTATGCCGCCATAAAGTTTTTTCTTTATACCTTGCTTGGCTCACTGTTGATGCTTGTTGCCCTGATTTATCTGTATCAGACCTCAGGAGGCAGCTTCTCGATTCTGGACTACCATCATCTGCCTTTGCCGATGACAGCACAGATTCTGATATTCATCGCATTCATGCTCGCATTTGCAGTCAAGGTGCCGATGTGGCCGGTACATACCTGGTTACCTGATGCACATGTTGAAGCGCCTACCGGCGGATCTGTCGTACTGGCCGCTATCCTGCTGAAACTGGGTGGATATGGATTCCTCAGGTTTTCTTTGCCTGTCGCTCCGGATGCAAGTCATGAGCTGTCGGGAATCCTGATTGTTTTATCCCTGATTGCGGTTGTGTATATCGGTATCGTTGCGTTGATGCAACAGGATATGAAAAAACTGATTGCTTATTCATCGGTTTCTCACATGGGGTTCGTGACGTTGGGCTTCTTCCTGTTCAATGCATACGGAATCGAGGGAGCCATGGTACAGATGATTTCTCACGGATTCATCTCAGGTGCAATGTTTCTGTGTGTAGGTGTCCTGTATGATCGCCTGCACTCTCGCCAGATTGCCGATTATGGTGGTGTGGTAAACAGAATGCCGATGTTTGCAGCATTGTTCATGTTGTTTGCAATGGCCAATGCCGGGCTGCCGGGCACCAGCGGTTTCGTCGGAGAATTCATGGTCATCATGGGATCCATCGAAGTCAATTTCTGGTATGGCTTCTTCGCGGCACTCACTTTGATACTCGGTGCATCCTATACCTTGTGGATGTACAAAAAGGTCATATTTGGTGAAGTCACCAACAGTAACGTAGAAGGAATGCAGGATATTTCCTCACGTGAGTTTCTGATCCTGGCTATTTTGGCGGTAATGGTGCTGGGGCTTGGTATCTATCCGTTACCATTGACTGAGGTCATGCATGTCACGGTTGATAATCTGCTTGAACATGTCGCACGTACCAAGCTTTGAGGCACTTAAACAATATTTTTTGGATGATGAAGGTTTTTTCCTGACCGGAAATTAAGGATTTTTCATGGATTTTCTGTTACCTGACTTTACACCAGCCTACCCTGAAATTTTCCTGCTGCTCATGGTTTGTGTGGTGATGCTTGCCGATTTATTTGCCGGTGAGAGAAATCGCTATCTGGCATTTTATTTATCTTTGCTGACACTTGCAGGATGTGCACTGGTTACCTGTGGTATCTATTCCACAGAAGTTCGATACACATTTACTGGCATGTTCGTCGGCGATGCGATGTCAGATATTCTGAAGCTGTTGATTTATGTGACGGTTGCAGCGGTACTGATCTATTCCCGATCCTATATCAGTACCAGAGGATTGTTAAAAGGCGAATTTTTCAGTCTTGCACTGTTTGCAACGCTGGGCATGATGGTCATGGTTTCGGCAAATCACCTGATAACACTCTATCTGGGGCTTGAGCTTCTGTCTCTTTCACTGTATGCCATGGTGGCATTACAGCGTGAATCAGCCATTGCAACCGAGGCTGCCATTAAATTCTTTGTTCTGGGTGCATTGGCCTCCGGTTTTCTGCTGTATGGCATGTCCATGTTATATGGTGCGACCGGTACGTTGCATTTGCCGGAGTTGGCAAAAGTCATTCATTCCGGTCAGGCAGATCATGAAATTTTTATCATCGGGCTGGTTTTTGTCGTTGCAGGTATCGGCTTCAAACTGAGCGCGGTACCGTTTCACATGTGGGCACCGGATATCTATGAAGGTGCGCCTACAGCAGTTACTTTATTCATCGGATCAGCACCCAAATTTGCAGCATTTGGTTTTGTCATGAGATTGCTGGTGGGAGGTCTGGGTGATCTCGTGACTGACTGGCAGGGAATGTTGGTATTACTGGCAGTTGCTTCCATGGCTGTGGGGAATATCGCGGCGATCGCACAGCAGAATATCAAACGGATGCTGGCATATTCCACTATTTCACATATGGGTTTCGTTCTGCTCGGTTTCATTGCGGCAGGAGAAAATGGCTACAGCTCATCCATGTTTTATGTAATCGCTTACGTGCTGATGACGTTAGGTGCTTTTGGTATCATCATGTTGGTTTCGCGAGAGGGATTTGAAGCGGATAAGATCAGTGATCTCAAAGGACTTAACCAGCGTAATCCATGGCTCGCTTTTATGATGCTGCTGGTAATGTTTTCGATGGCCGGTATTCCGCCCATGATCGGATTTTATGCAAAACTTTCCGTGCTACAGGCTGTCCTGGAAGCGGGATACATCTGGCTGGTGGTGGTTGCAGTCATGCTTTCCCTGATAGGTGCGTTTTACTACCTGCGCATCATTAAATTTATGTATTTCGATGCGCCGGAACAAACCCAGCCGATTATGTTCAAGCCGGATGTCAAAGTACTCGTTAGCATAAATGGCCTAGCCATAATACTGCTGGGCATGTTCCCTCAAATGCTTATGGGACTGAGTTTGTCCGCCATTCAGCATTCCATGTGATTCGATTCCAGGTTTTAACTGGCAGGTGAAAACGGCTTTTATGGTTGGTCGTAGCTGATACGGTAAACCACGCCTGCCATATCGTCCGAGACCAGCAACGCTCCATCCGGCATTACCAGAACATCGACAGGCCTGCCCCAGGCTTCGTTTTCCTGCAGCCAGCCTTCAGCAAAAATTTCTTTTCTGGCGACCTCATTTACCTCGAGTTGTACCCACTCGAGGCGATAGCCAATTTTCGTGCTGCGGTTCCATGAGCCATGTTCTGCGATGAAGATTCCGTTATGGTATTCAGCGGGGAACATAGTGCCGGTGTAAAACCGCATTCCCATGGGAGCAACGTGCGGGTCGAGCTCAACGGCAGGAGGAATGAATTTATTACAATCACGCTTTGCCCCGAGTTTGGGGTCAGAAACTTCCTTGCCATGACAATACGGAAAACCGAAATCCAAGCCCTGGTTGGATGCGTGATTCAGCTCATCGGGTGGTAAATTGTCTCCCATCCACTCCCGGCTGATATCGGTAAACCATAATTCTTTAGTGACGGGGTGCCAGTCGAATCCTTCCGTATTACGAACACCTTTTGCAAATACTTCATAATTTGACCCATCCGGCCGGATACGTGATATCAGGGCATAATGTTCCAGATCTGTTTCGCAGACATTGCAGGATGAACCGACCGGGACATACAGCCAGCCATCCGGGCCAAACGCGATGAAGCGCCAGCCGTGGTAGGTTTCCTTAGGATAATCAGCCGTTATAATGCGCGGCGGTAAAGGCTGGTCGAGGGTATTCTCGATATTATCGAAACGCAGGATCCTGTTGACGGAGGAGACATATAATGCGCCGTCATGAAATGCGACTCCGTTTGGCATTTTAAGCTTGCTGGCAATGATCCGGATTTGGCGTTTTCCTGCATTTTCCGTGATGGCATAAACGTTACCGGCTGATTTCGAACCGACGAATACCGTTCCTTTGTCACCCAGTGTCATTGTGCGTGCATCCGGCACATTCGCCCAGACACTGATGGAAAAACCTGGCGGTAACTTGATTTTGTCGAGTGGCAGTTCTGGTACCTGGGCGTTGATTTGAGAAGTAACAGCACACAGTGACACCAGAAAAATAAAAGATAAAAATTTCATACAAATCTAACAAAGTGAAAAATTGCGGAATAAGGGTTTCGAAGTTGAAACAGCTTGAAATCAGGAAACCTGACCGCACAATGTTAGCGTATTTTTAAAGGAGGAAAGCATGCAAACTGCGGAAAACATCGAACATTTGAACTTTCAGGCTGAAGCCAACCAGCTTTTGAAGCTGATGATCCATTCCCTGTACAGTAATAAAGAAATATTTCTGCGAGAGTTGATTTCGAATGCATCAGATGCGGCAGACAAGCTGCGGTTTGAAGGGTTGTCCGATGCGGCGCTGTACGAATCCGACCCTGATCTTAAGATCCGTATTGCTTACGATAAAGAGGCTCGCACCATCACGATTATCGATAACGGTATCGGTATGTCCAGACAGGAAGTGATCAATAATATCGGGACTATTGCCAAATCCGGTACGCGTGAATTTTTTGATTCACTGACAGGTGACCAGGCCAAGGATGCCAACCTGATCGGACAGTTTGGTGTGGGTTTTTATTCGGCATTCATTGTTGCAGATAAAGTAACCCTGACTACGCGCCGTGCTGGATTGACAATCGAACACGGTGTGCGCTGGGAATCCGGTGGCGAGGGTGAGTACACGCTGGAAACTGTGGAAAAGCCGGATCGAGGTACTGAAATCATTCTGCATCTGCGGGAAGGAGAAGATGAACTGCTGAGCAGCTTCCGGCTGCGTTCCATCATCCGCAAGTATTCTGATCACATTACGCTTCCCATCGTCATGGAAAAGGAAGTGTGGGATGACGAGAGCAAATCGTACCGGTTGAGCGACGAGGATGAAACCATCAATCAGGCCAGCGCGATCTGGGCCCGGCCAAAGAATGAAATTACGCAGGAGCAGTACGACGAATTCTATAAGCACGTTGCTCATGATTTCGAGCCACCACTTGCTCATGTGCATGCCCGAGTCGAAGGTAAGCAGGAATATATCCAGTTGTTGTATATCCCGGCTCATGCCCCGTTTGATTTGTTTGATCGTGAACATCGCCATGGCCTCAAACTTTACGTCAGGCGGGTATTCATCATGGATGATGCGGAAAAACTGTTGCCGGGATATTTGCGTTTTGTCCGCGGTATCATCGATTCAAGTGATCTGCCCCTGAATGTCTCGCGTGAGATCCTGCAGGAATCGAAAGATATCGACAGTATTCGTGCAGGCTCGGTCAAGAAGGTGCTGGGATTGATCGAAGATCTTGCCATGAGTGACAAGAGTGAAGATCAGGAAAAATTCAAAACCTTCTGGCGCGAATTCGGCCAGGTGCTGAAGGAGGGGATTGCAGAAGACTATAGCAACCGCGAGCGTATCGCCAAGCTGTTGAGATTTACTTCGACACATGATGAACGTGAAGAACAGACCGTTTCGCTGGATGATTACATTGCCCGGATGAAGCCGGAACAGGAAAAAATCTATTACATTACTGCTGACGGCCTGAAGGCAGCCCAAAGCAGCCCGCATCTGGAGATATTCCGTAAGAAGGGAATTGAAGTGCTGCTGTTGTGTGACCGTATCGATGAATGGCTGGTGGCCAATCTGAATGAATATACGGGCAAGTCTTTACAATCCATTGCCAAGGGTAATCTGGATCTGGGCAAACTGGAAGATGAAGAAGAAAAGAAAGAGCATGAAAAAGAGGCTGGAGATTTTCAGGAATTGACAAACAAAATGAAGGAAGTGTTGGGCGAACAGGTAAAAGATGTGCGCATCACCTACCGCTTGACAGAATCACCAGCCTGTCTGGTCGCTGATACTCATGATGTGAGTGGCAATCTTGGACGCTTGTTGAAATCTGCCGGGCAGAAAGTTCCGGACAGCAAACCTTTCCTGGAAATCAATCCACATCACCCGATGATTCAGCGGTTGAAATATGAAGAAGCCAAATTTGCCGACTGGAGTCATATTCTGTTTGATCAGGCTTTACTGGCCGAAGGGGGGCAGCTTGAGGATCCGGCCGGTTTCGTCAAACGACTGAATGATTTACTACTGCAAAACATCTTGAGCGGAAAATGAAGTAGCAGGGAAGCGCCACACACCGTGAACCCACTTAAGGAACCTCAGATTAACGCTGGTAAGTTCAACTCATAAATTTCAGGAGGAGAAATAGAATGAAGGCGGCTCTATTTCTCCGGCTTGACATTCCAGTAATTCATCGTATACCTTCTCAATCTTAAAAAAAGAGAACGATTGGTTTACTTTTATCTGAAGAAGAGGAGAAACAGAATGAAAGACAGCTCTGTTATGAAATTGTGTTCCACATTACCGGTTTTAATGCTGGCAAGTCATCTGTCTTATGCCATGCCGGGTATGCACGGAACTGAAGGCAGCGGAGCGACTGAGCCGCCGGCTGCATCGAAAGATATGGGAGCACCCATCAACTCGTCAGGTTCGGAAATAGAAATCACCTATAGTGCAGACGGCAAAACGGCTATTTTTGTGTCAACCCGCGCGGGCAGTGTCGAATCACCTGGTACCCCTTACAATTTTGATATATGGATGGCGCATAATGTAGATGGGGTGTGGCAGGAACCCGTCCATCTCGGTGCTGATATCGATCCGGCCGTAGGACCCAATATCAATACAACAGCCTGGGAGCTGGAACCCAGTTTCTCGGATGATGGCAATGTTATCTATTTCACGCGATATGAACCGGGTAACCTGCTGTCGGGTGATCTTTATGTCGTACAGAAAGTGAATGGTGTATGGCAATCGGCCAAAAACTGGAATGACGTGCCGGAACTTCCCAGTATCAATACCCCGACCGGCGAAGAGCATTGTCCGATCATTGTTTCTGACAGTCTGATTTATTTCAATTACAGTCAGCCAGGCGTCACTCAGGAGAGTGATATCTGGAAAGTCGAGAAAAAAGATGGGGTGTGGCAGAAACCGGTGAGCCTGGGAGCGAAAATCAATTCTCCGCAACGCGACCACATGCATTGGACCGGAGTGTCAAAAGATGGCAAAAGTATGGTCATCACCAGTACACGGATGGATCCGGATTCTCGCGGTGGGCATGATATGTGGATTTCACATCAGGATGCCAAGGGAGAATGGCAGAAACCGATCAATCTCGGTGACATCATCAATACTCCAGGTGAAGAAATGTGCTGGACTTTCACGCCTGATGGCAAGAAATTTACCGGCAGCTGGGGACCTCAAAACACATTTGATACCGATATCCGCTGGATAAGCAAAGAGGATATTCCTCTGTTGAAAACATTCGAGCCGATCGGCCCTCCACCCAACCTGCTTGTCAACAGCAACAAAGGCTGAATCGGAGTTTAAAAAGCAGTTGAAAAAAATAGATTCACGGTTAGTTCTCCGGAGCTGATCAGCCTTTAAAAATGCGGGGAATTCTGGATTTTTTCCGGATTCCCTGCACTGACGCCACTGTCAGTGCATAGCGAGATTGAACACCTGATTCATTCTGCATTTTCCGAGTATTCTCGCGCCAACTATTCTCTATCTGTATTGCCTGCACTTGTTCTGTGCAGCAGTCATCAGAGATCTGACGGTATTTTCACCCCAACTGCTCTAAAATACTGCCCGTAATGAGAAATCTGAAATGCAATATACGATCTGGAGCCAGGGCAGGGAACAATGAAATTTTCACATAACTGTACTTACAATCTTTTCGCGTTTTGTACCAGCTTCAGTTACCGCTATGCTCCCTGGGTTCTGCTGATTGCATTGCTTTTTACCGTAGCAAGTGCGGTTTATACCGCACGCAATTTGGGCATGAATACCGATACTACGGATATGCTTTCTGAACATTTGCCGTTTCGTATCAACAGCGTAAAGTACGACAAAGCATTTCCGCAGGATTCGGGCATTTTGCTACTGGTGCTGAGTGCGCCCACTCCTGAACAGGCTTATTCTACTGCGAGTCGTCTGGCAGCATCTTTGAAAAAAGACAGTAAAAATTTTTCTGATGTTTATGCGCCTGGTACGGATGATTTTTTTGGGCGTAACGGATTGCTCTACGAGGATATTCCACAGCTCAATCACATTGCAGATCATCTGGCTGAGGCACAGCCACTGATTGCACAGATCAGCCGTGATCCGACACTGTATTCCTTTATTGGACTGCTCACGCAGGCGGTTGATGAATTGAATAAAGGCCAGTACCTGGAACTGGGGCCGGTTTTCAACGGTGTGAGTGAAACGATGGATGCACGGCTCGCCGGGAAATCACGACCGTTGTCGTGGCAAACATTGTTTCGTGGTGAGCCTGCAAAAACCAGCTATCAGGAAATAATCATCGTCAAACCCAGGCCGGATTATTCGGAGTTGCTTCCGGGTAAGCAACCCATACTGGCAGTGCGTACGGCAGCAGAACAGATCGGTTTGACAGATGATGGCCCGATCCAACTGCGTATTACCGGAGACGTGGCACTGGCGGATGACGAGCTCAAGAGTTCACTGGATGGTATGGAAGTCGCCGGGGTAGTCACATTCATCATGGTAGGTGCGGTACTTTACTCAGCCATGCATACGGTGGGCATGACTCTTGCCGTGCTGATCTGCCTGGGAGTGGGCCTGATTCTGACAGCCGCTTTTGCAACGGTTGCAATTGGCCAGCTGAACGTGATATCCATCGCTTTTGCGGTGTTATATATCGGCCTGGGTGCGGACTTTGCCATCCATTTCCTGCTTCGCTTCCGGGAAATGCTGGAGAATGGGCTATCCGCGAACGACGCGATATACAAGGCTGGGGGTGAGGCCGGTGTTGCCCTGACTGCTTGCACCGTTGCAAATGCGCTTGGTTTCTACGCATTCATACCAACCAGTTACAGCGGAGTGGCAGAACTGGGCATCATTTCCGGCACAGGCATGCTGATCAGCCTGATCGTCACCTTCATCATCGGGCCTGCACTATTGCGGTATTTGTCAGGGAGATCAGCCGTTGAACCCAACGGTAGAAAAACGTTGGGCAAGGCGCTCGAATTTTCACTCAAGTGGCGGAAACTGACGCATATCTCGGTTGGTTTGTTACTGTTGCTTGCCATCGTACTGTGGCCACAGATCAGATTTGATTACAATCTGCTCAATATGCAGGATCCAAAAGGAGAGGCCGTGCAAACTTTTCGTGAGTTGCTGGCATCACCCGATCATTCACCGTGGTATGCAGTTGTGCTGACTGAGGATCGCAAGGAGATTCAGCAGCTGCAGGACAATCTGATCAAGCTGCCCGAGGTAAGCAAGGTGGTTTCGATTCTGGATCTCGTGCCATCAGAGCAGGAAGCGAAACTGGCAGTCATCGAAGAAATGTCGCTGATCATGGGCCCCGGGTTATCCGTTACCAGATCAGCGACACATGAACATACCATACCCCAACAGATACAGGCGCTTACTACTCTGAATACGGCGTTGGATCGATACCTGGTCCAGCACCCTGATTCGGCCGTATCGGCTTCTGCACGGGGGCTCAGAGATTCAGTCAGATCATTGCTCGACCGATTGGATAAAGCAGATGCGGGTGAAAGGCAGAAATTGTTGCGTTCATTAGAGGAAGATCTGCTTTCCACGCTATCGGTCGCACTTCAGCGTTTATACAATCTGATCGAGGCGGTGCCTTTCAGCGAACAGGAATTGCCGGAATCGATCGCCGGCCGCTGGCACAGCCATACAGGAGAGTATCGTATTGCCGTGTATCCGTCGGAAGATATCGGTGATAACGGATTACTGCGCCATTTCGTCAGATCGGTACAGCAGGTGGCTCCCCAGGCGACGGGAATGCCGGTGATCAGCCTGGAAGCAGGTGATGCCGTAATCGATGCTTTTTTTCAGGCATTTTCACTGGCGCTGGTGGGGGTGGTGGTTGCGCTGCTGATCATGCTGCGCAGCATAAAATATACTGTACTGGTATTGATCCCGCTGTTGTTATCCAGCATATTCACCGGGGTTTTCACTGTTCTGCTGGATATACCGTTCAATTTTGCCAATATCATTGCGCTACCGCTTTTGCTGGGCCTGGGTATCGACAGCAGTTTGCACATGGTCCACCGCAGTATGGATAACAGGGTCGAGAATGAAATCCTGATCCATACCAGCACGGCACGAGCTATTTTCTACAGTGCCCTGACCGCTCTGGTTGATTTTGCCAGCCTCATGTTCTCATCGCACAAAGGTACTGCCAGCATGGGGGCGCTGCTTACGGTCGGACTGGCGTTTACCCTGATCTGTACACTCATCATTTTGCCCTCCCTGCTGAGAAATCCTAATCGGCAGCGGGTAGTGGCGTAAGATTTCTGTCAATCTGATATGTCCGAATAAAGCGGATCAACTCACGCCTGGCCTGTTTTTCCCGAAACGGTGTCTGAGATATTCGATGAGCGGAGGAGTGATCGATAAAATGATGATTGCAAGAATGACGAGTTTGAAATTTTTTTGTATCAGCGGCAGTTGCCCGAAATAAAATCCGGCATAAACGAATATGCCGACCCACAGAACAGCGCCGATGACGTTATAGGCAATGAATTTGCGATAGGGCATTGTCCCAATACCTGCGACAAACGGGGCAAAAGTACGAATGATGGGGATGAAGCGAGCGATGATGATGGTCTTGCCACCATATTTGAGGTAAAAAGCGTGAGTCTTATCCAGATGTTCCTGTTTCAGGAAACGGAATTTTCCTGAAGTAAAAATGGTTATTCCGAATTTCTTACCCACCCAGTAATTGACGCTGTCTCCCAGAATACCCGCCAGCGTCAGTCCGACGAACAGGAAATGAGGGTCGAGCTGCGATCCCTGCAAGGATGCCAGTGAGCCTGCAGCAAATAGCAAGGAATCTCCAGGCAGAAAAGGAAATACGACCAGCCCGGTTTCGCAGAATACGATCAGAAAAAGAATGCCATTCACCCATACACCGTATTCCGAGACGAGTTCCTGCAGATGGCTATCAATATGAATAATGAAATCAACAAGAAACATGAGTGGAGGAAAAGTGGTTCTCTCTGCTGACGGGTTCGATCGTGTCACAACCAGTGTGAAGTATGGTCCGGATCTGATCCAAACGCCTTAAAAATCTAAGCAATAAAAAAGGCACTTGGTCATAGACTGATCAAGTGCCTGTATCTGGTAGGCCGTGCGCGATTCGAACGCGCGACCAACGGATTAAAAGTCCGCTGCTCTACCGGCTGAGCTAACGACCCGAAGGCGGCAATTATACCAACACATCTCTCGTTGGGGAACACTTTATCAAGATTTGTCATGCAGTATTTCGGGTACGGTTGCCAGAAAGAAGAGGTAGCGGGTGTGTATCGGAGATCGACCCGGTAATCATCAGCAGGTAAAACAAAAAAGCAAGCCGGGGTTCATCGATCAGACTATCGACAATGCCAATGGCGAGGAACGCTCCCAATGATATGCATAAAACCAGGTGGAGTACGTCATTGTGCCATGTACGTATCAACCCGCGTGTCAGCAGGTAGCCTGTCAATACGATAAAGCAGGCGAGGCCAAACCAGCCCTGTTCGAAGAAGATGTGTAAAAAAAGATTTTTGATATGCCAGGGAAGATGGCTGTCGGTAGAAAAAAACCAGTGCGACATTCCATCGGAGAAATCGCCGTTGAGAACCAGATCATTACCTTCTGCATCCTTCAGAGAAATGTTATCGACGTCGACAGTAGTGTCGGGCTGTCCGTTATACAGAGAAAGTTTTGCCGGGCGTCTGACCCGGCTGTTCTCCGTATTGAATTCACTGGTAGAAATTGCAGCTTCGTAATAGCCCCATTTTCCGGGCGGTACTTTATCGAGTCTCAATGAGAGCCAGAAGCATCTGAATGAATACAGCAGGGCCTTTTCGCAAACAGGTGCTGTGATTGCGGCATTGGGCGCCTGACTGCGCAGATTCATCGTAAGCATATAACGCTGTCCGGGCTCAACGGCTACGGGTTGTTCAAAATATAACGTTTCCCCGCTGCCCAGCTGCAAATAGGTATTTTTGTCTTCTGTGGCAAATGTATAGGTTGAAGGTCGTGCGGGTACGCTCGAGTACCAGAAGAAGGCGTAAGGAAACGAGCCTGAGCCCATTCCGAAAACAGGGTTGCCTCGCACCAGTGCGATATCGATTGAATCCTGCCAGTGATCTGCACGTGTTACGACATCTTTCTCGACTGTCGCAAAACGTGACTGACTGTACGGGCCGCTGAGTATCGGCCAGGCGATTGTTCCTGCCAGCACTGTAATCAGGATTGTAATACTGATGCTGGAGAAAATACGTGTTCGTCTGCGTAAAACAAAACCTGAAAAACCGGTTGCCAGCAATACTGTTACCAATCCGAACGCAATCTGACCCCCGCGGGAGAAAGTTACCATGACGCAGTAGGCACCCAGGCAATATAATCCGATAGTTAGTAATGTTATTAATGTATTGCGTTGCTGCCAGGCCCAGAGCACTGTAAATGGCGCGGCCAGCACTAAAAATCCCTCGATATATGCTCCACCGGTATGCATACCGTGGAAAGAACCTGTAATGCGGTAATCAGTTTCGAAATTGAACAGACCCGGGAAAGTTATCCTTTCCCAAAGCACATACAGAATTTCTGCAGCAAATCCCAGTGACATTCCAAGTGTCAGTCGTCGTGCGGCTGTTTCAGGTGCGTTCCACTCACGTGCCAGTAAAGGAATGAAGAGCAATGCGAATAAAATGCCCTTTACCGAACGCAGTCCGTTATAGGAACTGTAGTAGCTTGTAAACGCATTCTGATCGAGCGGACTTAAAGGGAATAAGGCAATTCCGAGGCTGATGGCTGTCGAAATGACAAACAGCGCCAGTGCCAGAGCTGCCGGACGGCGCAGGATGGGTTGTGTATAAGGATGGAAACATAAACGGAGATAGCCGATACCTGCTGTAGCCAGTAACAAAGTGTCATACTCTGTCCAGTACAGTCGGCCGCTCCATGGTGTCAGATCCAGCAGAGGCAGGAATGCAAGTACCCAGACCAGCCATAAATCGGGTCGCCACCAAAGCAGCGCAGAGTAAATGATGAGGGGAAACGAGACCCATAGCGCACCCAGCGGGCTTGTGATGGCAGCAATTCCTGCAAGAAGAAGTGCAATCGTTCCTGCGATGGCCGGCCAACCCGGGCGACGGGAAGGGGAAGGCAGTTGTTCTGACGCACCGGTAAATGCGCTGGTTTCTGTTCGAGAAAGTGTCGCAGAGAATGTCGGTGGGGGAGATTGCCGGTTATGTTGGCTGGTTATCTTTGCCGGATCATTGATCTGGTCAGCAGCTTTATCATTACTATCTGGTATGACTTTGTGATCGGAGTCAGTTGTTTGAGGGATGTTTAATTTGCCACTGTTGGGGCTGACTTCCGATTTTACTGGAAACAATAAATTGAGCAGATAGCAGACCAGTGATGCAGATACTGCTGCTATCAGAACATTGGTTGGATCGGGGTGTGTGTCAGGTGAGAAGAGTTTTCCCGCTTCAATTACACAGGACAATACGCCTGCAGTAACGCCTGGACGTGAAATACAGTAGTGTTGCGAGTTGAATGATAGTTTCGTCCGGTGCCAGAGCCAGAAACCGATACCAACAGGTAGATAAGCACCAGCCTGAAGCAACAGACTCATTAGTGCTACCAGCTCCGTTGTAAAGTAGTGGTAATAAAAAGGAAGGAAGTGTATTTCTTTCAGCCTCTCTATCCCTTCAGTCAGTCCGAGCCAATTACCGGAGAGTCGGTAATTTATAAGGACGAGAACGCCCAGATAGGGTATCAACCCTAACAGCAGCAGGGGACGTATATACGGGTGCAACCAGTACCAATTCACCCTGGGCGATATCTGTATCAGGGCAGTGCCGAGCATCATACCCGCCATGCGGGAGATGATTGATGCACCCTGACTGATACCGGATACAATCGTCAGTTGCAGACCCTCGATGAGCACACCCAGCATGATTCCAGTCGTTGCGGCTAATATGAGTGATGTCCGCTGTAACGGCTGAAACAGAAATATTGCCAGTGGAGCGACCAGGAGTGCTTCCGGGATCAGTTTCCATGCGCAACTGTTGCCGCAGGAGGGTGCAAATAACCATCCTATTTGTCCGGAGGTCAGTTTCTGCTGCCATTCATCGTATGACAGCAGTAAATCGTAAGGAAAAAAACTCAGTATCAGATAGGCCAGTGTATAGGTCAGCAGAGCGGCATGCCGTGCATTTTTGCCGCCATGGAGTATATCCAGTGTGATTTTCTGGAGGCGCATGCCAATCAGGGGCCATAATAAAGCCCCTGATAGAGCTCCGGCGAACTCGGCATAAAGATCGTTCAACGAAACGGTACGCGGGCTGAAGAATTGCTGAGTGAATTCCACAGCTAGTGCAATAACTGTGGAGAACAGCAGTGATAGGGCGATACCTGTTGCCAGTACCAGCGGGTCGCGACTCCGCCCGGTGAATAAGCCGCAGGTAAGCAAACCAAGAGGAATGTAGAGCAGTAAATTGGCAACCAGGTCAGCACGGCTGGCTACTCCAAGCTTCAGAAGCGGGATGTGCTGAAAATTTTCCCACGCGGTATCGAATGCCAATCCATTCCAGGAAAACGGAACCAGGCTGCCATAAATAACGAAGAATAAATAACCTGCAACCAGATAAACGGGAATGGTCTGGTTACCTGCATCAGGTTGGGAAAAATCGTGAACAGATGGCTTATGCAATTGATCCCCTGCTTATCTGATTACACCTGAAAGAACCGGGTCTGAATGATCCATCTCATCTGACATGCCCAATATCCCAATGTTCTCGGAGGAAGGAATCGGACAAGCAGTCCGCTATAATTGCCGAAATCATAGTCACACGCCAGTGAAAATCTTCAAATGGATTAGCGATACCTGCCAGCGGTTCTCAAGGATTGTGTAATTGTGCCGGTTGTTTGAAACTTTTTTGATTACAAGACCCGATATCTCACTATGCTCTGGATAAAATCATTACATATCATTTCCATGGTGACCTGGTTTGCCGGGTTGTTTTATTTGCCCCGGCTGTTTGTCTATCATGCCATGTGTACGGACCAGGCAGGCATAGACCGGTTCAAGGTGATGGAGCGTAAGCTCTATTACGGCATTATGACTCCCGGCGGATTGCTGACAATCATTTTTGGTACATGGTTGTGGCTGGGCTACGGTTTTTCCGGGGGGTGGCTGCATACCAAGCTGGCCCTGGTCGTGTTACTGGTTGCCTACCACCTCTATTGCGGGAAGTTGCTGATCGACTTCAGAAACGACCGCAACCGGCATGGTCACGTGTACTACCGCTGGTTCAATGAATTGCCGGTGCTGGCATTGTTTGCGATCATCATACTGGTTGTGGTCAAACCGTATTAATCGCACAGGCATGTGTGATGACTCAGTCATCCGTGATTGTCTGGCCCGGGAACAGTGTATCGGTATAGCCAAATTTGCGTAAATCATTGATCCGCATGGGATAAAGTATTCCGTTCAGATGGTCGCATTCGTGTTGTACCACACGCGCATGAAATCCTGTGACGGTTCTGTCGATGGAAGCACCGGCTGCGTCCACGCCCTGATAACGCAGGTGGGTGTAGCGAGGGACCAGCCCGCGCATTCCCGGGATACTCAAACAACCTTCCCAGTCTTCTTCCATCCGTTCGGTCAGCGGTGTGAGTACGGGGTTGATCAGCACGGTAAACGGTACACTTTCAGCATCCGGATAGCGCGGAGAGTGCTCAACCCCGAATATGACTACTTGCAGGCTGACTCCGATCTGCGGGGCGGCCAGTCCGGCACCGTTGAGTGCGGCCATCGTATCCTGCATATCCCGCAACAATTCTTCAAGCTCCGGTGTGCCTAGCTGATCGACACGGCGTGCGGGTTGCAGCAGGTACGGGTCACCCATTTTCAGTACAGGTTTAATCATCATGATTCCTCACCAGGTGTTCCAGTATATTCCTGACGCTTCCCATCGCATTCTCCAGCGCCAGATGGGCAGCCTGCAGCGGAATGGCTTGTATGCTTTCTCCGCGCCCGGCTGCATGATTGGCAACGGCAGCAATGGTCGCATAGGAAATGCCCAGCTCTCTGGCAAGGATAGCTTCCGGCATACCTGTCATCCCTACTAAATCTGCACCGTCACGTTCCAGGCGGTTGATTTCGGCGGCAGTTTCGAATCGGGGGCCTTGGGTGGCAGCGTAGACACCGCCATCGATGACTGATTCACCCGCATCCCGGGCTGCCTGCAGCAGGCTTGTCCGCGTCTGCGGACAGTAGGGCTGCGTGAAATCAGTATGGATGATCGTGCCATTGGAGCGACCATGGAAAGTGGCTTCCCGGCTGTGGGTGTAATCGATGATCTGATCAGGAACGACAATTTTCCCGGGTCCCATGTCATTGCGAATACCGCCAACTGAAGCGACAGCAATGATCGTTTTGATTTTCAGTGTGCTCAAGACCCAGATATTGGCTCGATAGTTGACTGCGTGAGGGGGAATGGTAAGACCGTGGCCATGTCTGGACAGGAAAACGATTTCCCGTGTACCGATCGTGCCAAAAATCAATGCACCGGAAGGTTCGCCGTAAGGTGTTCTCATGACCTGGCGATGTGTGACTTCCAGACCGGCAAGTTTATTCATACTTCTGCCACCGATGATTGCAAGCATATTAATTTTTATATTAGAAATTATTTGTTTACTGCAGAATGCCGTTAGATCCAGTACCTCTGCACCGCTTCATTATATAGAACGGGATAATATGCACGTAATCAGCGTACAGAGGAATTCAGCAGCCACAGGCACCGGTCACTCGCCCTGCCATCATTCACTGGAAGAAGTATCCCGCAGCAGCGACAGCAGCTGATCTTCATCCAGAACCGGGATACCCAGTTCGATGGCTCTGGTATATTTGCTGCCGGGGTCTGATCCGGCGACGACGTAACTGGTGGCGGATGAAACACTGCCGGTTACCTTGCCGCCCTGTTGTTCGATTCTGTTTTTGGCCTGATCGCGCGTCATGGTCGGTAAAGTTCCGGTCAGAACGAAAGTTTTGCCGGGAACAGCCAGGTTCGTCCGCGATGATGGTTGAGCAATATGGCTGGGTTTCTCCCATTGCAGCCCGCAACTCAGCAGTTGTTCGATTACTTCCCGGTTATGGGCCTCAGAGAAAAAATCTGCGATGCTTTGCGCAACGATCGGGCCGATGTCCGGAATCTGTTGCAACTGTTCGGCATTCATATCCATCAGACGATCGAGATCGCCTGTGTGGCTGGCAAGTGCTTTCGCGGTTGCTTCTCCGACATGGCGGATACCCAGTGCATAGATGAAGCGTGGCAGCGTGGTTTTTTTACTGTCCTCAATGGCTGTAACCAGATTACGGGCAGATTTCCCGGCCATGCGTTCCAGGCCGGCCAGCGTATCGATATCCAGTCTGTACAGATCGGCAGGTGTATGAACCAGCTCGCGATCGATCAACTGATCAACCAGTTTTTCTCCCAACCCGTCGATATCGATGGCGCGGCGGGAAGCAAAATGCAGAATTGCCTGCTTGCGCTGCGCCGGACAATATAACCCCCCGGTGCAACGAGTAACTGCCTCATCTGGCAGACGAACGGCTTTTGATCCGCATACCGGACAATGGTCCGGCATGACGAATGCTTGAGCGTGGGTGGGCCGCCGTTCCACTATCACGGCAACCACTTCCGGAATGACATCGCCCGCCCGCCGTACGATGACGGTATCACCGATCATGATCTGCTTGCGCTGCACTTCATCCTCGTTATGCAGAGTGGCATTGGTGACCGTTACACCTCCCACGAATACCGGGGCGAGGCGTGCTACCGGAGTCAGGGCACCGGTTCTCCCCACCTGGATTTCGATCGCCAGCAGTTCAGTGCTGACTTCCTGTGCTGGAAATTTATGTGCAACGGCAAAGCGAGGGGCGCGCGAGACATATCCCAGCTTTTCCTGTTGTGCCAGATCGTTGACTTTGTACACCACGCCATCGATTTCATAGGGCAGAGATAAGCGCACAGCATTCATTTCACGGTAATAGGCCAATAGCCCGTTTGCACCCATCACTGTGCTGCTTTGTCGTGCTACCAGAAATTGCTGTGCAGCAAGATAAGCCAGAATTTCGCTGTGTGTCGAAAAAATCGGCTGATCTTCATGGTAAGCACCAATGCCATAGGCAAAAAAAGTCAGTCTGCGCATGGCGGTGATGCGGGAATCGAGTTGGCGCAGCGAACCGGCAGCAGCATTACGCGGATTGACGAAGGTTTTTTCACCGTTTTTCCGCTGTTGTTCATTGAGGCGCTCAAAATCCGTTTTCAGCATGACTACTTCGCCGCGTACCTCGAACTGGCCGGTCGGGAATGGCACTTGCAGTCGCAGAGGGATCGATGGAATCGTGCGTAAATTCAGCGTGATATCTTCTCCGGTATAACCATCTCCCCGGGTGGCACCTTTTGTCAGGATACCGTTCGCGTAAATCAGGCTGATAGCCAGCCCATCGAATTTGGGCTCGACAGCATAATCGACTCTGTCTATGTTCAGCGCTTCGCGGATACGTCGATCAAATGCAGTCACTTCTTCTTCAGAGAAGGCATTGGCCAGCGACAGCATGGGGGTCTGATGGGTGAGCTGTGCAAATACCTTTAACGGTGGAGCGCCTACCCGCTGTGTCGGGGAATCCGGCGTGACCAGGTGCGGATACTGCTGTTCCAGTTGTTGCAGGGTGCGGAAGAGTGCATCGTATTCTGCATCCGGAATGACCGGTGCATCCTGAACATAGTAATGGAAGTCATGTAACGCAATGGCTGCACGCAATGCTTGCAGGCGTTCTTCGATTGTGTTTTCGGATATCATGTCAGAATTATCCCGCAGATAGGGGCAGAACAGAACAATGCCAGTCACAGGATAATGGAAAACGGATTATGCCGAGAAATTTTCCCGGTTTCATAACTTTGTATAAAAACAGGTTGTCCAGCGTGTTTTGCAGGATTTCTACAACAGGAGAAATGACATGAATATCAGATCGACCGGCCTATCCATCCTCATCGGTGCCTTGTTTGCCATTCCCGCTACCACGGCAACAGCCGTTTCCCCAGTCACTGATACATCGATCCGGCAAGGAACAGCCAGTTACCTTATCCTGGCTGATGCGCATCAGCATCAGGGGCATCAGGGTGGCAGTGCAGGCCAGGGACATTCGGGTGGCTCAGGCCATGCCGGGCACGGACAGGGAGGTCAGGGAGAAGGAAAAGGCAGGCACGGGGGAGGGGGTGGTCACTCGGGTCATGGCGGACACGGAAAGGGAGATATGGAGCATCATGGGCATCCACCCAGCTACGCCCACAGTGTTGCCATGCAGGCTGAAGCATTGGGTCTTTCCGATGAGCAGCTCGGAAAAATCGTGCGTTTTCATCTGAAAGAGGACAAGCAGGCGCATGAGCTTATCAAACAAAAAATGATGGAAAGCATGAAAGCATTCCGCAAAGCTGTTGGCGAACCAGCTACCGACGATGAAACGTTGCGTAAACTGGGGCAGGCGCATATCGACAGCTTCAATGAAATGGTCAAGTACCATATCGATGAGCGCAAAGCCGTTCGCAGCATATTGACTCCCGAACAGATCGGGAAATTGAAAGCAGTGAAATCGGATCATGATCACTGAACCTGGAAACTGATCTGACCCAACGCCGGTAGCTGTAAAAATGTACTGCCGGCAGTAATTTTGTATTCTGACTGTAATTTTCTTCTCTTGATGGCCGGTTGAAAGTTCCTGTTTTTTGGGGGTTCTTCAACCGGCCATGTCCATCTTCTGCCTTCGTTTTCTGTTTTGCTCCTGACCGGCCGGTCATTCATAAAAACTAAAGTTCTCGTGAATTACAGCCGTTGGCCCGTAGTACATCCGGGAAAAATAGAGGTGCCAGGCTAGTTTCTGCCATTACCTTTCAAGAACCGGCTTTATTTATGGAAACAGGGATGACTGAAGCTGTCAGCAAAGGTTTCACCATGATCGAACTGATGCTCACCATCAGTATTGCTTCCATTTTGCTTGCCATGGCTGTGCCGAGCTATCAGTCACTGATGAGGGAATCGCGCCTGACCACACAGGCGAACGAGCTGATGACTTCGCTGCATTATGCTCGCTCCGAAGCGGTGAAACGGGGGATGAGGGTAACGATCTGTAAAAGTTCGGATGGTGCATCCTGTACCAATGGAAGTAGCTGGCAGGATGGCTGGCTGATTTTCAGCGATGCGGGTACGGCAGGCACGGTTGATGGAGGAGACGAAGTGTTGCGGGTTTTTCCAGGATTGAATGGCAGTACATTGGGGGCAGGAGGGAATTTTGCCAACTGGGTTTCTTATCTGCCCAACGGGCGCAGTCAGGGGAGCAGCAATCTTGCCAATGGAATTTTCAGCCTGTGTAACCAGGCCAGCGGGCGTAATGTCGTTGTGAATAATGCCGGTCGTCCAAGAGTGGAGAGGATATCGCCATGTTGAATATTTATCGGCGTTCTGCGTTTACCTATACCCAAGCAGGCGTCAGCATGATCGAGGTACTGGTGGCAATCATCATTCTGTCAGTCGGGCTGCTTGGACTGGCAGGGTTGCAGACAGCCGGGTTGATGCACAACCAGAGCGCCAGCTTTCGTTCGACTGCCTCTGTGATGGCGTACGGCATTTTGGACAGTATGCGCGCCAACCGGATCGAAGCGGGCGCAGGCAGTTATAACCATTTACTGGAAGATGCAGTGCCAGCCGGAGAGACTATTTCCGGGCAGGATGTAAGCAACTGGCTCAATGAACTTGCCTTGCGGTTGCCGGAAGGTTTGGGAAGTATCGATGTAGATGCAGACAATAAGGTAACCGTTCTGATCCAGTGGGACGATAGTCGTGGTGCCGTGGCACCCCAGCAGTTTGCCATGACTACCCGGCTGTGATGGTCATGGAAAGCAGGCAGGTAAATCACACATTCAGCCGGAATCAGCAGGGCTTGACGCTGGTGGAAATGATGGTCGCCATGACTATCGGACTGGTGCTGCTGGGCGGAATAATAACCGTACTGTCTTCCAGCCAGAATACTTACCGTGTCAATGAAGCGATGGCAAGGCTGCAGGAAAATGCCCGTTACGCCTTTCAACTCTTGTCCCGCGACATTCGTATGGCAGGGTACCGGGGATGCGCAGGTGATGGTGTTGCGGTAACCAATGTTCTGGAAGACGCTACAGGATTCCTGTGGAGGCTCGACCAGTCTCTGGAAGGATTTGAAGCCGGTGCAAATGGCTGGGCACCCGCCCTGCCATCTGAAGTGACCTCTCCGCAGGGGAGCCGGGATGTCATTGTAGTGAGAGGGGTGGAGGGGATTGGCGCCAATGTACTTTCACACCCGTCAGATTCTGCCGGTTTGAATATCCCGTCCGGTAGCGGATTGCAGGCCGATGATGCTGTTCTGGTAAGTAACTGCCAGGGGGCCGCCATTTTCCAGGTTACCGGTATCAGTACCTCAGGCGGTCAGGACACCATAGAACACGATGGTGGAGCCGGTAAGCCCAATTCCACGGCCGCACTGGGGCGGACTTTTACCGGTGGAGAAATAGCACGTATTGGCACAAGGATTTATTACATTCGGCTGAATCCTCGTGGAATTCCTGCGCTTTACTGGAGAAGCGGAGGAAATATCGAAGAACTGGTCGAGGGCATAGAGAATATGCAGATCCAGTACGGTGAGGATACTGATGGAGATCGGGCAGCCGATATTTACCGCACAGCGGATCAGGTAGCCGACTGGGAAGCTGTGGTCAGTGTGCGCATCGATCTGCTGGTGCAATCCGTGGAAGATGGTATTGCCAGCCAGCCGCAGGCTTATACATTCAATGGCGCAGCAGTAGTGCCTGCTGACCGGCGGCTGCGCCAGGTATTTTCTACCGTGATTTCGTTGCGCAACCGTGCTTCCTGAGAGGAACAATATGGATTCGATTCTTCCATCAGACTTTGGCGACACTAAACGACATCCTTTCAGTGTTCGCAATGGGGGAAGCATTGTCTCCCGGCAGCGGGGTGCCGTGCTAGTGACCGGGCTGATCTTTCTGATCATCTTGACGCTGATGGGTACAACCGCCATGCAGGGGACGCTGCTGGAGGAAAGAATGGCCGGTAATCTGCGTGATGAAACATTGGCTTTCCAGGCGGCAGAAGCCGCCCTGCGATCGGGTGAGCGTTTCCTTGAGCAAGTCACTCTTCCGGAATTCAATGGCTCGGATGGGTTGTACCACCACGCAGACTCCCCGGTACCCGATCCCGTCAACTGGCAGGACTGGGAAACCAGTGGCAAAACGATCGATGTCACCATGGATGGCGTAGCCATCCAGCCTCGCTACGTGGTCGAGCAACTTCCCAATGTTCCATTGATGGGGGACAGTGGTAGTGCCCAGCAATCCGGTTCATCACTGAACGCGAGCATGTTTCGCATCATTGCCCGCGGAGTGGGAGGAAATGATGCAACGATGGTGGTGTTGCAGAGTACCTATCGGAGATGAGAAAAGGAGTCTGAAATGAAAACCGGCCATATCATATCGGCTATCCGGAGGGCGATATTGCTGCTCGTTCTGATGCCATTACCTGTTCAGGCGGCTTTATCGTTGTCTGATGTGCCACTGTTTCTGACGACCGCGGTCGATCCCAACATCATTTTCACACTGGACGATTCCGGTTCGATGCAGTTCGAAATCATGCCGGACGGGCTGATTGTGGCAAATGCACGTTTTGTTTACCCCAGAGCGAGCAGTGTATATGGCGGCAGCGATTATACAGGCACTAATTATCGGGTTGTTGATTTTAATCCGAGTAACTGGCGTGCAGCCTCTCTGCGTTCCAGTCATATCAATAAAATCTACTATGATCCGACTGTGCGTTATCTGCCGTGGAGCAAGGCCGACGGGTCGCTGATGGGCAATGCAAATCCTTCTTGTGCACCGCACAATCCATTCGATACGGCTAAGGGTTGCCGTAATCTGACTGTGAATGATACACAAAGCGTGGCCTGGCTTGAAAGTGATGGGACTGTAAAGACAGAGAGCCGAACTTTTTATCCGGCTGTTTATTTCCTCTATAACGGCGGCCCGATTAATTCTGCCAGCAGTTATACACGAATTCGGATCAGATCCAGTACGTCATCTTATACTAGTGGCCCTAGCCGGACTGATTGTGCAGCCGCACCCAGTTGCACCTATGATGAGGAAATCCAGAATTTTGCCAACTGGTATACCTATTACCGTTCTCGGATTCTGCTGGCGCGAGCGGGAGTCGGCCGTGCTTTTGCAGCACAGGGCAGCAACATGCGGGTCGCGTTCGGCGCCATCAATCAGGGTAGTTCTACTATAGATGGTAAATCTACCAGTACGCTCATCACAGGTGTTCGCTCGTTTTCCGGAACAGATCGAGTCAATTTTTTCGACAAACTGTATCAACATACTATTCCCGCTCAGGGCACCCCGCTGCGTACCGCCATGGATGGTGTTGGTAAATACCTGATGCGTAATGATGATAAAGGCCCATGGAGTGATACGCCGGGACAGAATGGTGGTGTTCAACCCATATGCCGGCAGAATTATCACATTCTGATGACGGATGGTTACTGGAGTGATTCATTTTCCGGGCTGGGCAATACAGATAATGCAGATGGCGACAAACACACCAACCATTTTCCCAATGCTACCCCTGCGACTTATCAGTACAAACCGGTGTTACCCTACTCGGATAAATACAGTAATACTCTCGCCGATGTGGCGATGCATTACTGGAAAACTGATCTGCGTACCGATCTGGACAACAAGGTGCCGACCAATGCCAGAGATCCGGCTTTCTGGCAGCACATGGTAAGTTTTACAGTTGGGCTGGGAGTTGAAGGTACGTTGTCCAGTTTGCCAGGCAGCTCTGGTGGGCCGACAGGCTGGCCTGATCCGACGGGCAGCGAACCTGCGAAGATCGATGATCTCTGGCATGCTGCCGTCAACAGTCGTGGCGAGTTCTTCAGCGCCCAGGATCCGGCCACTTTTGCCAGCGGATTGAGCAATGCGCTGACTAATATTACCGCCAGAGTCAGTTCTGCTGCGGCAGTGACGACTAATACCAGTCGGCTCAATACCGGTGCACAGATCTATCAGGCAAAATTCAACAGTGCGGACTGGAGCGGACAATTGCTGGCATTCAATCTGGAATCCGATGCATCACTGGGTGCATTGCAATGGGAAGCTTCTTCACAGCTGCCGGAGCATGCCGACCGGTCGATTTTTACACATAACGGGACGAGTGGTCTGGCATTCACTGTCGCTAATTTTTCCTCGCTTTCCACAGCACAGCAGGCGGCGCTGGATAAGAATATATCGGGCGTCGATGACGGGCAGGGGATGGCTCGTATTGGATGGCTGCGGGGCGATAAAAGTGGTGAAATCAGTCAGGGAGGGAGTTTCCGCAACCGTAATAACGGGGTGCTGGGCGATATTGTCAACTCGGATCTGCTGTATATCAAATCGCTGGATTTCAGCTACGATTCCCTGCCGGCTGCAACGCCGGGGCAGGCGTCCTATCATAGTTACAGACAATCGAACAACAGTCGTACCCCGGTGGTTTATACCGGGGCAAATGATGGCATGCTGCATGCGTTTAATGCTGAGACGGGTGTGGAGTTGTTTGCTTACGTTCCGGCAGCCGTTTACTCCGGGCTGAACCGTCTGACTGCTTCCAGCTATACCCACCGTTATTTTGTCGATGGCAATGCTTATGTCGGCGATGCCTACATGGGTGCGACACCTGCCTGGAAAACAGTGTTGCTGGGAACGCTGGGAGGAGGCGGTAAAAGTGTATTTGCGCTGGATATTACTGATCCGGTCAATTTTTCCGCATCGGATGTTCTGTGGGAATTTACCGATGCTGATTTGGGTTATGTGCATGGCCAGGCAAAAATTGCACGGTTGAATGATGGTTCCTGGGCAGCGATCATCGGTAATGGTTATAACGGTAACAGTGATCGGGCTTGGCTGTTCATCGTCGACCTGCAGACGGGAGCGCTGATCAAAAAAATTCCGACCAATGCCAGTACGAGTAACGGTCTTTCTACCCCGGCACTGGTGGATACCAACGGTGACAAGATTATCGATGTTGTTTATGCGGGTGATTTGCGGGGAAATGTGTGGAAGTTTGATCTATCACAATCGGATTCTACCCAATGGGATGTAGCATATAAATCTGGCAGTGCCAGTGTGCCGCTCTTTACTGCCAGAAATGCCAGCAATCAGGCGCAACCGATTACTTCGCCACTGGAAGTGGGTTACCACAAACAGGGGGGGTATATGATTTTCTTTGGTACTGGTCAATTTGTCGCTGAAAGTGATAAAACCGACAAGAAGGTGCAGAGCCTGTATGGGATCTGGGACAAAGGCAGCCCGATTGCAGAAACAAATCGCAGTGTGCTGCAGCAACAAACCATTACGGCTGAAACAGTCATCCCGCCTTTTGAGCGTACTGTATCCGATCATTCAGTCGAGTGGTCGACCAAACGCGGCTGGTATATCGATCTGCTGCAGCCACCGGAAGGGACACAGCAGGGTGAGCGTTCAGTCATCATGCCCATGCTGAATTTCGGGCGCATTATTTTCACCACGTTGATTCCTTCCATCGATCCATGTGAAGCAGGCGGGCGCAACTGGCTGATGCTGCTGGACGCTGAAACTGGCGGAATGATGCCCAAACCACAGTTCGATACCAATGGTGACGGCAAGCTGAACAATAATGATCGGGTGATTGCCGCAGTGGGGTCAGACGGAATTCGCAGTGAATCGGTAGCTATCAGTGCCGGCAGTCTGACGCACCTGATTGCAGCCACAACGACCGGAGCGGTTGAGAAGGTAACGATCAGCAACGGTGCTCCGCCGCCACGCCGGTCCTGGAAACAGCTACAGTGAGCAGGAGGTTCAGTTAAATGAGCAGGACTCGGATATATACAGGAAACAGTGGATTTACGCTGATCGAAGTGATGGTGGTCGTGGCGATTGTCGGGATTCTGGCGGCCATTGCCTATCCGTCTTATCAGGAACATGTACGCCGTGCCAATCGAGCTGAGGCCAGGGGTATCCTGCTGGAAATGGCGCAATTACTCGAACGAAATTATACCGAAGCCAACAGCTACGAAAATTTTGTGCTGCCAGTTTCGCAGTCACCCAGAACGGGTACTGCAAGATATACTGTCCAGTTTTCTGCAGATACACTTACCCGCAATACCTACACGCTGGAAGCTGTTCCGGAAGGTTCCATGGCAGGGGATGCCTGCGGGACACTGACGCTGACCCAGACGGGTGTCAGGGGTTCAGATGGGGCTGTTGCCGAATGCTGGCAGTGATAAGTCTTAGGGAACCTCTGATCGATCATCACGATTTTGCCTGCAATGCGGCTCATGGAGAGCTTGACCAGAGATTCCTTAGGCCGCGCCGGATTTTGTGCGACGACCATCCACCCGGTTCTCGATACGAAAATCGATATCCACTTTAGCCCACGTCTCGGTTTCATTATTCAGCAGTGTGCCGGTCAGCGGGTTGCGTTCGAGCCACGCTTGCGGAATAAGCAGCGTGCAGCGTTTCCCGTTCATGGAGAGTGTCATGTCCGGGAGATTGATATGCGTGCGGCTGCGGTAAAAAATAGTGGCGATACGCAAGGCGATCGAGCGGGCAAAGTTGACGGGCTGGCTGAGGAAGTCCCGGGTTTTGACAAGTGAACCGTGATGCGAAAGTACCAGCTGGCTCAACTGGGACTGCTCCATTTTGGAAAAACCGGGGATATCGGCATTGTCGAGAATATAAGCGGAGTGCTTGTGGTAACCGGTATGAGCTACTGAAATGCCGATTTCATGTAAACGTGCCGCCCAGGAGAGCAGTTTCAGTGCATCCTCCACTTTTTCCGTATCAGGATGGTCGGCGAGGAGCTGTTTGCCGAGCGTAACCGCGAGTGATTCGATACGGGCCGCTTGTACCGGATCCACCCGGTAGCGCTGCATGAATTCCTGTACAGATATTTCACGTGTGTCTTCCTTGTGGAAGCGCCCCAGCATATCGTAGAGCACGCCTTCGCGTAGTGCGCCGGTGGCAATCGCCATGTGGTCGATATTCAGTTCCGTGAAAACGGCTGACATGATGGCAAATCCGCCCGCGATGATCGCTTTACGGGCAGGATTCAATCCCGTGATTTCCAGCTTTTTGATATCACCGGTTTTGAGCAGGAATTCACGCAATTTTTCCAATCCTGCAAGCGTGATGACTTCCTCGTTGTTGCCATTGTTATAGCCGTTCAATGTGAGGATATGGGCCAGTGCACGCGCAGTTCCGGAAGAGCCGTAAGCTTTTTGCCAGTGGGATGAGGAAAATTCGGCTGCAATGGCCTGTATTTCAGTGCGTGCTGCCAGCTCGGCCTGTTTCAGTGATCCTTTGGTAATTTTTCCGTCAGGAAAAAAGTGCAGGCTGTGGTTGATACAGCCTACGGGAAGGCTTTCCAGTTTGTTGGATTTCAGTCGGTTACCAATGATCAGCTCGGTCGATCCCCCACCGATATCGACTACGAGCAGGTGGTTATCAGAGATCGGCAGACTGTGCACGACGCCGAGATAAATCAGCCGTGCTTCTTCATGTCCGGCAATGATTTCGATCGGGAAACCCAGGGCACTTTCGGCTTTACGGAGAAAATCCGCAGCATTCCTGGCGACACGCAGCGAGTTCGTTCCCACCACTCTGACTGCATGATGCGGGAATCCGCGCAAGCGCTGACCGAATCGCTCCAGACAGGCCAGTGCACGATTCTGTGATGCTTCATCCAGAATCTGATCATCGGACAGTCCCGCTGCGAGCTGTACCATTTCCTTCAGACTGTCCAGCAGATAAAGCTGCTTTTCCGCTATTCTGGCAACCTGCAGGTGAAAGCTGTTGGAGCCCAGATCGACCGCTGCCAGCGTAGAGTATTCATGCATAATTTCCGGTTTTCCCCAGACTGTTTACTTGCCTACTTCACGCTCGATTTCATCTGCCGATACATGGCGAACATCTTTGCCCTTGACCATGTAGACCACATACTCCGACATGTTTTTGGCATGATCGCCGATACGCTCGACAGCCTTGGCTGCAAACAGTATCTCGATCGCGGTTGAAATTTTGCGCGGATCTTCCATCATGAACGTGACCAGATGCCGTATGATCGAGCGGAATTCCTCATCCACCTGTTCATCCTGGCGAACGATTTCTGCCGATGCGTTCGGATCCACCCGGGCGAAGGCATCCAGCGCCTTGCGCAACATGTCCATGGCAATGGCCGCAATATGCCGTATTTCGACGAAACGCGGCGTATACATGCGATCCGCTGCGTAAATCAGTTTTGCCATACGGGCGATTTTCGCTGCTTCATCACCGATTCTTTCCAGATCAGTAATAGTGTTGATGACGGTCATGATCATGCGCAGATCGATGGCGGTCGGCTGCCTGCGCACGATAATCTGGGAGCAGAGTTCGTCGATTTTCACTTCCATGGCATTGACGCGATGATCATTGTCGATCACCTGTTCGATCATGTGCTCATTGCCCTCAGTCAGTGCCTCGATCGCATTCTTGATCTGTTCCTCGACCAGCCCGCCCATTTGCAGGACACGGGTGCGGATTTCTTCGAGATCAGCGTCGAATTTTTTTGAGAAATGTTCTTTATTGACCATGTTGTGCATCCTGGAAAGAGATAATCGCGTAATTTTATACGTCAATGATGATGATCTGATGACAGGCAGAGCGCCGTGCCGGGGATGCTGCGATTGACGGGCTGATTACCCTGCCAGAATGAAGTAGAGCAATCAGCCTTGTATCTATACGGTAATGGTCTCCACTCCCTGGTCGGTACCCATCAGCAGCACGTTGGCCGCTCGTCTGGCAAACAGACCGTTCGTCACCACCCCTGCAATCTGGTTGAGGGCAGTTTCCAGTTCAACCGGATTCATGATATTCAGGTTATGGACATCGAGAATGATATTGCCGTTGTCGGTAGTAAATCCCTGACGCCAGGCCGGTTGTCCACCCAGTAATGTGATTTCCCGGGCGACATAGCTGCGTGCCATCGGGATGACTTCTACTGGCAGTGGAAATTTTCCCAGTACCTTGACCAGCTTGCTCTGGTCAGCAATACAGATGAATTTACGTGCAACAGCCGCTACGATTTTTTCACGTGTCAGCGCACCACCGCCTCCTTTGATCATGTGCATATTCCGGGTGATTTCATCCGCACCATCGATATACACCGGGAGTTCGCCGACGGAATTGAGATCCAGAACCTCGATGCCGTGTTGCTTCAGACGGTTTGCAGTAACCTCGGAGCTTGCCACGGCGCCTTCAATCCTGTGTTTGATCTTAGCCAGCTCATCGATAAAAAGATTGGCGGTCGATCCTGTTCCGATGCCGATGATTTCACCTGTCGGCACATACTGCAGGGCTGCTTGTGCCACTGCCCGTTTCTGCTCGTCTTGTGTCATGATGGTCTTAAATATTTTGTTCTTGAAATTCATTATTACTGCAATCGAGCCAAATTTCCGGGATAGTGCTATTTTTTGCGATAACCTGCCGGTATCAGTCAAATACCATACACTCTCCCACCTGCTCAGCCTAAAGCGTACCATAACTTGAAGCCGGTATAATGCTGATTCGGTTAGTTCCTTTGCAGGTTTCCATTACCCCGCTCCCGATTCCCAAATGAGACCAATCAAATTACTTCCCGATGGATTGATCAGTCAGATAGCCGCGGGAGAAGTCATCGAACGTCCGGCTTCAGTATTGAAAGAGTTACTGGAGAACGCCATCGATGCGGGTGCGACTGACATATCGGTCAACATCGCCCAGGGTGGGTTGAAACTGATTCGTGTGACCGATAACGGTGAAGGTATATCAGGAGAAGAGCTGCCTCTTGCCCTGACACGCCATGCAACCAGCAAAATTGCCAGTCAGGAGGATTTGTACAGAATCACCAGCCTGGGATTCCGGGGAGAAGGACTGGCCAGTATTGCATCGGTTTCGAATTTATTGCTCATCAGCCACCAGCCGGGTGGCAAGCATGCCTGGCAGATACGCAGCGAAGGCATACGGGTCATGCAACCGGAACCCTCATCACACGCGGCGGGTACTACAGTTGAAGTCCGGGATCTGTTTTTCAATCTTCCCGCCCGGCGCAAATTTCTCAAAACTGAAACCACGGAATTTGCCCACTGTGAGGAAATCATCCGCAGGATGGCGCTGTCCCATGCCGGTATTGCCTTCACGTTGCGGCACAACGGAAATCTGCGCGGCCACTGGCAATCGGCAGAGGCTGCTGGTCGCATAAAAGCAGTGCTTGGTGAGGAATTCACCCGATCGGCGGCATGGATCGACGAACGATCAGCCGGTATCGGGCTGCAGGGTATGCTGGCGTTGCCAGCGTATTCACGCGCTGCACGTGACATGCAGTATTTCTTTGTCAATGGGCGTTTCGTGCGCGACAAGCTGATTACCCATGCCTTGCGCGAAGCCTACCGTGATGTGCTGCACCTGGATCGTCACGCTGCTTTCGTGCTGTATCTGGACATCGATCCTGAACAGGTGGATGTCAACGTACACCCGACCAAAACCGAAATCCGTTTTCGTGAAGCGCGGGCAATACACCAGTTTATTTACCATGGTGTCAGCAAGGCACTGTCCTCACCCCGTTCCGGTACGGAATCATTGCAGTCGTCATCACAGCTCATGGCAGATGACATTGTGCCGCCTGCTGAAAAGCGGATACCTGACGCGCCGATGTTGAACTACCCCAGACAAACAGGGTTTTCATCAGAAATGATTGCGCAGCCTTTCAATTTTTATCAGGTTTTATCCGGTAGCGAATCTGATTCCACTGCCACGCAGAACCCATTTTGTCAAACCGGAGCAGGGGAGAGCAATGAGCATCCGGCACTGCCTCCGCTGGGTTTTGCCCTGGGACAGCTTCATGGTGTTTATATTCTGGCGCAGAACCGGAAAGGGCTGGTGATCGTGGATATGCACGCGGCACATGAACGCATCGTCTACGAACAATTGAAGTTGCAGATGGATGAGCAGACGCTGTCCGCACAACGGTTGCTGATTCCGGTGACATTTCACGCGGATAGCCTCGATATTGCCACGGCCGAGGAGAATCAGTCGCTGTTGCAGCAACTGGGTTTCGAAGTGACCGTATTGACGGCCACTACACTGGCCGTGCGTGCGCTACCGGCCATTCTGCAGGGTGCCGATGCGGAAAAGCTGGTGTGCGACCTGCTGGATGAAATCAGAAACGGAGATCCTGACCAGCTACTTGCTGCCCGCCGCAACGAATTACTGGCAACCATGGCTTGCCATGGCGCCGTTCGTGCCAATCGTCCACTGACGCTGATCGAAATGAATGAACTGCTGCGCAAAATGGAAGTAACCGAACGTTCAGATCAGTGCAACCACGGTCGGCCGACGTGGTTTGAAATCAGCCTGGCTGAACTGGACAAAATGTTCATGCGCGGGAAATAGCTGCCTGCCAGATGAAATCAGATCCTAATCCCGATTGCCCAGAGTAGGTGTGGTGCATTGCGGAGATAGATTTTGGGTTGTGCGGCTTGTGAGGATAAGGTTCCGGGTTGATACAGATGGCAAAGGAATAACCGCTTCATTCAAAAAATAATCAACTGCGGGATACAGAAAAACGGTCAATCGACCAGATGGTGCATGATGGCGTAGCGGATTAGTTCACTGTTGTTGGTAAGCTTGAGTTTTTCCAGCAGCCGGGCACGATAGACGCTGACGGTTTTCGGGCTCAGGCACATTTCCTCTGAAATCTCGGTCAATCCCTTGCCGGCGGCAATCAGACATAACGTCTGGTATTCCCGGTCGGATAAGGAAGTATGCAGTGGCTGATCCGTATCGGTAGCAATCGCATTCGCCAGTTCCATTGCCAGCGCGGGTGTAATGTATTTCTGGCCGGATGCTACCTGGCGGATCGCGACGACCAGTTGTGCCGGTGCGCTTTGCTTATTCAGATAACCGGCTGCACCCGCTTTGAGTGCCCGGATTGCAAACTCGTTTTCATTGTGCATGCTCAACATCAGCACTGCCAAGTCCGGACACTCCTTCCTGGCTTGTTTGAGCACTTCGATCCCGTTCCGGTCTGGCAGTGAGATATCCAGCAGCATCACATCAAACGCCTGCTGACGTATGATCCTGATGGCCTGAATGCCATTTTCCGCCTCCCCGGTCACGCTGATATCACCGGTCTCACTCAAAATCTGCTTGAGCCCCTGGCGCACAATTGCATGATCATCAGTGATCATCACTTTTATCATAACCTCACTCCCATGCGCCTCAGTTCAACCTCGATTCCCGGCCGACTGTCAACTGACCATTGACCGGAATCCGGATCAGCACCTCGGTTCCCGCCAAAGGTCCGCCCTGGATATGAAACTGCCCGCCAAGCTGCTGACAGCGCTCGCGCATACTGCGTATACCGAACGAGTTTACCTTTTCCATGTCCGGACTCGTAATGCCGCAGCCATTGTCTGTTACTTCCAGATAGACCTGACTGCCTGTTTCAGCCAGTTTTACCCGTACTTCCGATGCATTTGCGTGCTTGGCGATATTGGTCAGTGCTTCCTGGAAAATCCGGAAAATCGCCACGGCCAGATCACCATCCAGCGAGATATCTTCATAATCACACGCTACAGTACAGGAAACGCCGGTACGCTGATTGAACTCCCGTGCCTGCCATTGCACTGCAGCCACAATTCCGCAATCGAGCACTCCCGGTCGCAGATCGAGCGCAATCCGGCGTGTGCTGTCGATTACCATATCGACCAGCGACTCTACCGCCTCGGCCTTGTTGCGATAAAACTCGGGCGTACGACTGGAATTATCCAGACAAGGTACCAGCTCACACTTGATTGCTGTCAAGGTTCCGCCGATATCATCGTGAATCTCGCGGGCAATTCGTGTCCGTTCCTGCTCCTTCGCCTTTTGTGAATAAGCCGAGAGCTCCTCCAGTTGCGCGCGCGAACGGGCGATTTCCAGTTCGATCTGCTTATTGCGCGTGATATTCAGCATAATCCCATCCCACAGCACCGCTCCACGTGGTGTCCGGCGTGGCGTAGCTCGCAGGCTGATCCACTTGACATCCATATCCCCTTTTGCCTGGATACGTCCTTCCCAGTTCCATGCTGAGAGATGTTCACACGAATCCTGCAACGATTGATCGTAACTTGCGACATCCGTCGCCACGATCAACCTGGCAAATGAGTTCGGTTTTTTCTGCAGATAATCGGGAGAAAGCCCGAGCAATGACCTGGAACCCTCGCTGACATAAGGAAAAAAAACGCTGCCATCCGATTCCAGTACAAACTGAAACACCAGTCCAGGCAGATTGGAAGCAATGGCACGAAAACGAGCCTCACTTCTTTCCAGTGCCAACTGCGCTTCGCGCAAGTCCCGTAAATGCCCGATATACCGCTGACATCCCCGGATTGTCGCCATCAGTTGTACCGGATCAGACTTCAGCAGTACATCCTGTACCCCCGCAGCAATCAAATGTGCCGCGGCCTGCTCATCCTGCCGGGAAACCAGCGCAATTACCGGCACATCCAGCCCCAGCTTCGCCAGTAAACCCAGCACCTGTGCCGCGCTCAGATCCGGCCGGTCATCTGTCAGCACCAGATCCCATTCCTGCTGTTGCAACCTCCCCGGCAGCATATCTGCCATCGCTACACAATCCACTTTGGCTGACAATCCCCCTTGCTCCAATAAATCACGCAGCCCCCCGGCTTCCGCTGCCGAATATCCGACCATCAGAATTGCAAGTGCCCCAACCATATCTCTAGCCCCTTACCCGCCACCTGACCGGTAACCATTCCTCACCTTAACCGTCCCCCTATTAATTTTCTCCGATGCGGGAACAAGTAATTTGTAACAGTGATCATGGTCCACCGGGCAAGTGTAACACTGTAGCGTTTTTGTAAGTCACGAAGCAGATCTTCAGCCGTGAGCTGCGAACAAAGTGTAGCGAGTGGTGGGCAGTGTGATTCAGTACTTGCACCAGGACAAAAACCACTGTTTTTACAAGTCACGCGGTGGCATGGCATTCAGTTTTTGTGCCGGTTATTTTTGTTGATCAGTTGATTCGAGGGTGGGGTCGTGTTCTGCTAGGAGAGTTTCGTGTTCCAGGAATCGATCGAGTTGCTGCTGGATAGCGCGGAAAGCCGGATCTTCCGGGTTGCGGGGGCGAGTGAGTTCAATATCCATGATTTCGGCAATGTGCCCCCGGGGAGAAGAGGCCATGAGAGCAATGCGGTCTGCCAGCATGAGTGCTTCGTGCAGGTCATGGGTGATCATCAGTATGGTGGCAGTAGAATCGTTCCAGACACGCAGCAGGTAACGCTGCATCATCCGGCGGGTTTGCATGTCCAGTGCGGAGAAGGGTTCATCCAGCAGTAGCAGCCGCGGCTTTGTAGCGATGGTTCTCGCCAGGGCGATACGCTGGCGCATGCCACCGGAAAGTTGTGAAGGCTTGTGGCCGGAAAAGGATTCCAGTCCGACCTGTTTGAGATACTGTCGTGCGTGTTCCTGAGCATCGGCTTTTGCCATTCCCTGATTGCGCAAGGGAAAGGCGACGTTTTCTTCTGCCGTCATCCACGGGAACAGGTTGTGGGTCTGAAAAATCAGCGCAGTTGCGGGAGCCGGGCCCTGCAGTATCTGATTGTCGTAGCTGATGCTGCCCTGATCCGGGAAATCCAGCCCTGCAGCCAGGTTGAGCAGAGTGGTTTTTCCGCATCCACTGCGGCCGAGCAGTACAGTCAGACTGCCTGGTTCTATGGTCAGGCTGTCTGCTTCGACTGAAACGGTGTTGCCGAAGGATTTACGGATGTTGCTGAATTCCAGCCGGGCGCCGGCTGAATGAGTGGCTATATCATTCATGGAGTTTACTGTACCCATTGCAGCAGTCTGGCGTTTGCCAGCAGTAGCAGGCGGTCGATGGCAAAGCCGATGAAGCCGATGGCGAGAATACCGATCATCACCAGCTTCATGTTATACATCTGCTGCGCCATGATGATCATGTAACCGAGACCGGAGTTGATACCGGCCATTTCTCCCGCCAGAACAGCCATCCAGGCGCCGAAGAAGGACATGCGAATGGCAGTCATGGCACCGGGGGTAATGGCGGGCAGTCGCACGTGCCACCACATTCTCGTGCGTGAAGTCCCGAGGTTGCGGGCAATTTTCAGGTATTCAGCTGGAATGCCATCCAGCGCAGCGATCAGCGATAGAGACATCGTTCCGAGTACCGCCATGAATACGATGAACACCGCAGCCTGACCGCCGATACCGATAACGGCGATGGTGAAGGGAATCCAGGCAACCGGAGCGATAGGGGCGAGTGACTGGACAATCGGTAGAACTAGCCGCCGCAGGAGAGGCAGTTCGATGACCATGACGGCCAGACAGGATGAGACCAGGAGTCCGGCCAGCATACCGGTGCCGACACGTGCAAGGGTGATGGCAGTGGCTTCGAACAGCCCGGTTCTCTGCTGACCGAAACCGATGCTGATATTGCCGGAGAAGGCATAGGGAATGGTTTCGCTGGGAGGGGGCAGGATTTGCGGATTCAGCCACTCCATATAAGAACCCAGCTCCCAGAGCAGGATGATCAGCAGCCAGGCCAGGCAGAACCAGAGTAAGTTTGACCGGAGAATCAGCCGGGTGAATCGGCTGATCAGTGTGATCTGCCGGTCAGGCCTGTCTGTGGAATGGGGTTGCATCGTGTCAGGCTGGCTGGTATTTCAGATCCAGAACAGTGTCGATGACATCCGGTTTGAGATAACCCAGTTCGGCCAGATATTTTGCGCCCTGGCGCAGTCCGCCAATTCCCGCCTGGCTGATGACCGGGTTGGGGAACTGGCGTTTGAGTGCAACCGCTAAAATCGGCCGCGGTACGCCATAGATAGGTTGTAAATCATTCAGTACCGCTTCGTAATCTTCGCTAAAGGCACGGGCAGATTCCTGCAGTACCTTGAGGTAAGTTTTCAGTACGTCACGCTGCCGATCGATGGTGTGGAGTTTGGTACTGACGACACAGTCTGCCGCTTCAGGTCCCCAGACCGAGTTTGAATCCGTCAGATAAACCGCTCCCTGTTCAGCGACGACATGTTCGGCATAAGGCTGTGCCAGTGTGCAGACATCCAGCGCCTTGTTGGCGATGGCTTCTCCCATTCCAACCATACTCGGGAAGAAGGTCATGCGGTAGTCGTCATAGGATTTGCTATGCTGCGACATCGTGCCGTATCCGACCAATTCCAGCGTATCCAGCCGCAAGGTTCCCACACGCAGTCCTTTGCCGGCGGCATCGATGAATTCTTCTACTGATTTGACCGAGCCATTGCGTGCGACCAGCTCGATCCCGGCCTGGCCTGAGCCACCGATGATGCGCAAATCGGTGGTGCCGGCAGTGTAAGCGGCTGCGGTCATGGTCCACGGGCTATGGATCAGTTCGAGATTGTTGGAGACCAGTGCCTGCATGGAATCGGCAGGACTGTTAAATTGTGTCAGCACGACATTCAGCCCTGCCTTGCCAAACATGCCTCTTACTTTTGCCAGTAACAGATGAGAAACACAGCCTGCCGGTAAATGACCGACACGAATGGCGATACCGCCCGCAGCGGCTTCTGCACGTGTGGCTGCGGCCAGCAGTCCTGCCCCGGCAGCAGTAACGTAGAACATTCCGCATCCGCAGGTGCACAGAAACCGGCGCCTGGTCGGGATGAACAGCGTATTGTCCGTTCGTGCGACTGCCGGAGCAGTAGTATTCCTTTTAGTCAGACGGCCAATGATGTTTTTGATCATGACTGGGGATTCTCCATAAAAGTAGACTGATCATTCTCAGAAACGGATATTGTAATCGGAATTACCTGAAAAGCCAGCAGCATGAAGCAATCCGGCAGCAGCGGTTGGTGACGAAGGTACCGAGCCGCTACCCGTCACACCTTGTTCGTGATTCGCGATTGAAGATCCGCTGCAGCTTCCTCGCAATCGGGGGGGGCTCGGTGTCGTTCGTGAAGATGAAATTTCGGGTGGCGCAGCTTGTGACGAAAAATGGAGCTGCGCGGATTGCAAAAATGTGGTGGATAGGGGTCTGTCATCAGACAGAGGTACTTCTGCCTGTGTGGTTAACGGTATCCGGTACCTTTGCGCCGTAGAAGGTACGATAGGTTTCTATCGCCGGGATATGGTGGACAAGGTCTTGCCGGGTGTGCAAATAAGCGATGATGTCGTCCAGCGTGATCAGGGAGATGACCGGTATATCATATTTATTTTTAATTTCCTGCAGCGTGGAGCATTCGCTTTTACCCTTTTCCATGCGATCGAGCGCGACCATGATGCCGCACGGGGTGGCACCGGCTGCGTGAATGAGTGTGATGGACTCCCCGACAGACAAACCCGCTGATACGACATCGTCAACGATCAGGATACGTCCGGCCAGTGGAGCACCCACGATGTCACCTCCTTCTCCATGATCTTTGATTTCCTTGCGATTGAAGCTGAAGGGATGATTATGTCCGGCCTCGGCAAGTGCGATGGCAATGGTACTGACTAACGGAATGCCTTTATAGGCCGGCCCGAACAGAGCATCGAAACGAATTCCGGAAGCAAGGATGGCCTGCGCGTAGAACTGGCCAAGTTGCTTCAGTGCAAAGCCATCGTTGAACAGGCCGGCATTGAAGAAGTAGGGCGAGGGCCGGCCTGCTTTGGTTCTGAAATTGCCGAAGCGCAGTACGTCATACTGGAGGGCAAAATCAATGAATCGCCACTGGAAATCTGACATGGGTATAGATTATATATTTCAGGAAATGGCGGGCGACGCAATGTTTTCCTTGTCCTCGAATGTGAGACGGGCTTTGCCATCTTCGTCAATATCCACGGTTACTTTACCGCCATTGGCCAGATGGCCGAACAGCAGTTCATCAGCGAGTGCCCGGCGGATGATATCCTGAATAAGTCTTGCCATGGGACGGGCGCCCATCAGCGGATCAAATCCGTGGCGAGCGAGGTATTTACGCAAATTGTCGGTGAATGTGACATCCACTTTCTTTTCTTGTAACTGTGTTTCGAGTTCGATCAGGAACTTGTCGACGACGCGCAATATGATATCTTCAGTCAGTGACGTGAACGAGATGATTGCATCCAGACGGTTGCGGAATTCGGGGGTGAACAGTCGTTTTATTTCGACCATTTCATCTCCGGATTTGGTATGTTCGGTAAACCCGATCGATGTTCTGGTGAGCACATCGGCACCCGCATTCGTGGTCATGATGATGATGACGTTACGGAAATCGGCTTTGCGTCCGCTGTTGTCCGTCAACGTTCCATAATCCATGATCTGGAGCATGACGTTGAAAATATCGGGATGTGCTTTTTCAATTTCATCGAACAGCAGTACGGCGTGCGGTTGCTTGATGATGGTCTCGGTCAGCAGACCACCCTGATCGAATCCGACATATCCTGGTGGCGCGCCGATCAGTCTTGAAACGGCATGGCGTTCCATGTATTCGGACATATCAAAGCGATGCAGCGGGATTCCCAGTGTGTAGGCGAGCTGACGCGCAACTTCAGTTTTTCCCACGCCGGTGGGTCCGGAAAACAGGAAGGAGCCGATAGGTTTGCAGGTATTTCCCAGACCGCTGCGCGCCATTTTGATGGCAGATGTGAGCGCATCAATAGCTGCATCCTGCCCGAAAACGATGGCTTTGAGGTCACGATCCAGTGTCTTGAGTTTATTGCGGTCATCGCTGGATACGTTTTGTGGCGGTATCCGCGCAATTCCGGCGATGACCTGTTCGATTTCCTGGCGGCCGATAATTTTGCGCTGTCTGGATTTGGGCAGTATGCGCTGTGCTGCGCCAGCTTCATCGATGACATCGATTGCTTTGTCCGGCAAATGGCGGTCGTTGATGAAACGCGCTGATAATTCAGCTGCGGCTGTCAGTGCAACCTCGGTGTATTTGACGTTGTGATGTTTTTCGTAACGGGATTTCAAGCCGCGCAGAATTTCCACGGTTTCACCGATATCAGGCTCGGAGACATCGATTTTCTGAAAGCGCCGGGATAAAGCGTGATCTTTCTCAAAAACTCCGCGGTATTCGTTGTAGGTGGTGGCACCGATACATTTCAACCGGCCCGAGCTGAGTGCGGGTTTGAGCAGGTTGGATGCATCCAGCGTTCCACCCGATGCGGCACCGGCACCGATCAGGGTATGAATTTCATCGATGAATAAAATGGCTTTGGGGTTATCGGTAAGCTGTTTCAATACGACTTTCAGCCGCTGTTCAAAATCACCGCGGTATTTTGTTCCGGCCAGCAATGCACCCATATCCAAGGCATAAACCTGGTGATTGGCAAGCACATCTGGCACTCGGTTTTCAGTAATCCTTCTGGCCAGCCCTTCAGCAATGGCGGTTTTCCCTACCCCTGCCTCACCCACCAGCAGGGGGTTGTTTTTGCGACGGCGGCATAGTGTCTGGATGACGCGCTCGACTTCCTTTTCACGTCCAATCAAGGGGTCTATCCGGTTGGCGATTGCCTGGCTGTTCAGGTTGACAGTGTAATTTTCCAGTGTACTGCCTGAATCCTGCTGTTCACCATCAGCATTTTCCTCATTTTTTTCGGATTCACTGCTTTGCGCAGCCTTGCCTATCTTGTGGGAAATATAATTCACCACATCCAGCCGTGTTACCCCTCTTTGCTGCAGAAAATAAACCGCATGTGAATCTTTCTCACCAAAAATCGCAACCAGAACATTGGCACCGGTTACTTCTTTCTTGCCGGAAGACTGGACATGAAGAATGGCTCTCTGAATCACTCGCTGAAAACCCAGGGTGGGCTGGGTGTCAACGTCTTCGGAACCTTCGACAACCGGAGTGTGACGGGCGATATGATCCTGCAAGGATTTGCGCAAATCTTCGATATCGACTGTACAGGCGACCAGCACTTTCGCAGCACTGGGATTATCCAGTAATGCCAGTAACAGATGCTCAACCGTGATGAATTCGTGGCGTTTCTGCCGTGATTCGACGAAAGCCATATGCAAACTTACTTCCAGTTCTTGCGCAATCATATTATTCCTTCTCCATCACACACATGAGCGGATGCTGATTTTGTCTTGAAAAATCATTGACCTGCTGTACTTTTGTCACTGCAATGTCACTGGGGTAGATTCCACAGATTCCCGCACCTTCGATATGAATTTTCAACATGACCTTGGTTGCCATTTCTTCATTCATGAGAAAGAAATGGCGCAATACCTTTACCACGAAATCCATAGGCGTGAAATCATCATTGATCAGTATCACCTTGTATAGAGGGGGCGGATTCAACCTGGCTCTGCCCTTTTCGATGATACTTTCAGGATTCCGGTAATCTGCTGCCATGGCTTACATTTTCCGATGTTTCATATGTCTTATTTTATAAGAAAAAGATTTATTAGTACTTACTTCCATTAATTCTAACCGCTAATCCAGCTCACTCGGTATTTACGGCTGGTTTATCTCCCGAAGCCATAAGGGTCGATTACGACAAGGCCCTGGTTTTTCTTGAGCAGTTGGTTGGACAGTTAGCTGCCGTATTTTCCATCAGCAAGGATTTGACAGATCACATCCATCGCTTGACTTGAGACATATTTTGCGTAAAACTGCAACCGGCGTTTGGCTTCAAGTTTTCTGCAGCACTGGTTAGAGCCGTTTGCGGTCTTGAAATTCAAATAGTATCAGGGTATCCGGCCCAGTTTTTTATAGGAAGTAGAAATGGCAACAGGTACAGTAAAGTGGTTCAATGATTCAAAAGGATTTGGTTTTATTACACCGGACGACGGCAGCGAAGATTTGTTCGCACACTTTTCCGCGATCAATATGACAGGTTTCAAGACCCTGAAAGAAGGCCAGAAAGTAAGTTTTGAAGTTACGCAAGGACCAAAAGGCAAACAGGCTTCAAATATCCAGTCTGCTTGACCTGATGTATAGAGGCTGATCCTGTCGGATCAGCCTCTCCGACCTGATATTAATAAAATATCAGGTCGGGGCTTGTTTTCTGAGGATCGATACAATTTCGGAAACCTCAATCAGATGAGGTTACATCCTCGCTACCATGGCATTCCCAAATTCTGAAGAAGTGGCCTGTTTGGCGTTCGGCGTAAGTCTTGCCAGATCGTAGGTCATGATTCGATCCTGAATCGTTTTTTCCATTGAGCTGATGACAATATTGGCTGCTTCATGCCAGCCGATATGTCTGAGCATCATTTCTGCTGACAGAATAATTGACCCCGGGTTGACCTGATCCTTACCAGCATATTTGGGTGCAGTGCCGTGTGTCGCTTCGAATATTGCGATGCTGTCACTCATATTTGCACCGGGCGCGATTCCAATGCCGCCTACCTGTGCGGCCAGAGCATCGGAAATGTAGTCACCGTTCAAATTAAGGGTGGCGATGACATCATATTCATCCGGGCGCAGCAGGATTTGCTGAAGAAAGGCGTCGGCGATGACATCTTTGATGATGATTTCATTACCGTCGTGCCGCAGTTTCATCCATGGCCCGCCATCCAGTAGCTCCGCACCAAATTCCTTCGCTGCCAGTTCATAACCCCATTTCTTGAAGGCACCTTCAGTGAACTTCATGATATTACCTTTGTGCACCAGTGTGACAGAGCGACGTTTATGGTCGATTGCATACTGGATGGCTTTTCTGATCAGACGCTCACTGCCTTCTTTTGAAACCGGTTTGATCCCGATCGCAGAGGAACGAGGGAATCGGATTTTGGTAATTCCCATTTCTGCCGTCAGGAAATTGATCACTTTTTCAACAGCTTCCGTTCCGGCTTCCCATTCGATTCCCGCATAGATATCTTCCGAGTTTTCACGAAATATGACCATGTCCACTTTCTCCGGTTGTTTGACCGGACTGGGTACCCCTTGGAAATAGCGTACCGGGCGCAGGCACACATACAGATCCAGTAACTGGCGCAATGCCACGTTAATCGAGCGGATACCTCCACTTACCGGTGTGGTCAGCGGCCCTTTGATGGATACCACGAATTCTTTGGCTGCCTGCAAAGTCTCATCTGGCAGCCAGATATCCTGACCATAGACCCGGGTAGATTTCTCACCGGCATATATTTCCATCCAGGAAATTTTCCGGGAGTCGCCGTATGCTTTTTTTACTGCACCATCGACAACGCTGATCATGACAGGTGTGATATCCACACCGATACCATCGCCTTCGATAAAAGGAATGATCGGGTTGTCGGGCACAACCAGGGAAGAATCATCCTTTACCCGAATTTTGCTGCCAGTGGTTGGTACTTTGATATGCTGATACATAGCGTCTCCAAATTAAAGAAGTTGTGTCGGTTCGTGTGAGGCGGGTTCGCCGGATTCCTGAATGGTGGTCGTATCCGTATCGACCGATTCAGCCTCGTCAGCAGACAGGTCGAGCGAATTGAAACTGTCCAGAGAGGGTAACTGTTCCAGCGACTGCAGATTCAGATCATCGAGAAAATGCCGGGTGGTTGCATAAAGATAGGGCCTGCCCGGTATATCGCGCTGCCCGATGGTTTCAATCCAGCCGCGTGATTCCAGGGTTTTGATGATTTGGGTAGAAACTGCTACTCCCCGGATTTCTTCGATGTCTCCTCGGGTGACGGGCTGCCGGTAAGCAATGATGGCCAATGTTTCCATCACGGCGCGTGAATAGCGCGGTGGCCTTTGCGGACTGAGCCGATCCAGAAAAACCTGCATTTCGGGTTTGCTTTGAAAACGCCAGCCTCCCGCGACTGAGATCAGCTCTATTCCGCTGTCATGCCATTTTTCACTCAGGATGGTCAGGGATTCATGCAATGTTTTTTTGTCGATATTCCCTTCGAATAATTTCTTGAGATCACTGATGGACAAGGGTTCGGGTGTCGTCAGCAGTACAGTCTCAAGAATCCTGACAACCTGATCTGGCTGAAAGGCCGTTGCTTCAGTCGGCTTGGTCAGTATGGATTGCGTGGACATAGATCATTCCAAAGCGATCTGGCTGAACGATATCGACCAGCGCCTCGCGGGCCAGCTCCAGCAAGGCCAGGAAACTGGCCACGAGTTTATGAACGTTGGTGATATCGCTGAACAGTTCGGTAAACGGGACGTTTCCCCGGGATTGAAGGTTTCTCAGGATTTCACTCATACACACTCGCACAGAAATCGTTTCGTAACGAATGGTATGGTTGCGATTGAGCCTGAGGCGTTCCAGCAGGGCAAGCCAAGTGTCGTATAAATCCTGCGGGTTGATACCGGGAAGCTGTTTTTCGGTAACGAAATCCACCCAGATACAGGCTGGCATGAAGTCCCTGCCGGCAACCGGCAGGCTGTGTATATGGATGGCAGCCTGCTTGATCCGTTCATATTCCAGAAGCCGCCGTACCAGTTCTGCACGGGGGTCGGCGTCATCTTCCCGGGAGGTTACCGGGCGGGGTAACAACATGCGAGATTTGATGTCGATCAGTAGTGCGGTCATGAGCAGATATTCAGCGGCCAGTTCAAACTGATCGGCGCGCATGGTTTCGACGTAAGCGATATATTGCCGGGTGAGTTCGGCCATAGGAATGTCCAGAATATCCAGATTGTGCTTGCGAATCAGATAAAGCAGCAGATCAAGCGGGCCTTCGAAAGTTTCCAGAAAAATCCGGAGCGCTTCGGGAGGAATATACAAATCCTGCGGGACTTCCAGCAGCGGAACACCCTGCACTTTTGCAACCGGGTCGATCAGCGTGGGATTGTCCAATGTATTTTGTCTGTATCTATATTCAAACAGGTTGTCAAATCAGAGATATCCCAACCCCAGTGCCGCTCTGACATCTCGCATGGTTTCCTCGGCCAGCCAGTTGGCTTTTTCACATCCGTCAGCAATGATCTTTCTTACCTGGGCGGGGTCCTTCTCGTACATTTTGGCACGTTCCAGAATGGGTGCCTGTTCATCCAGTATCGCCTGAATGACAGGTTGTTTACATTCCAGACAGCCGATTCCTGCTGATGTGCAGCCTTGTTGTACCCAGTTGCGGGTTTCTGCTGATGAATAAAGTTGATGAAACTGCCATACCGGGCATTTTTCCGGATTGCCCGGGTCGCTGCGTCGGATGCGTGCCGGGTCGGTCGGCATGGTACGCACTTTTCTGGTGATACTGTCGGCATCTTCCCGCAGACCAATCGTATTGTCATACGATTTGGACATTTTCTGACCGTCCAGACCGGGCATTCTGGATGCCTGGGTCAATAGCGTCTGGGGTTCAGGCAGAATGATCTTGCTTTTTCCTTCCAGATGACCGGACAGCCGCTCGTGGTCATCAGTACTCAGGTTTTGTTGTTCCTCCAGTAGTGATCTGGCTGCGATCAGCGCACTTTCATCACCTTGTTCCTGGTAGCGATTGCGTAGCTCACTGTAAAGCTTTCCTTTCCTGGAGCCCATTTTTTTGATGGCTTGCGCTACTTTGTTCTCAAAATCCGGTTCTTTGCCAAAGATATGATTGAACCGCCGGGAAATTTCGCGCGTAAACTCCAGGTGAGGAGCCTGATCCTCACCTACAGGAACGAGATTGGCCCGGTAGATCAGGATGTCTGCACTCTGCAGGAGCGGATACCCAAGAAAGCCATAGGTGCTGAGATCTTTTCCAGCAAGTTTTTCCTGCTGATCCTTATAAGTGGGAACACGTTCCAGCCAGCCAAGCGGGGTGATCATCGACAGCAGCAGATACAGTTCAGCGTGCGCCGGAACTTTCGATTGAATGAACAGGGTTGCCCGGGCAGGGTCCACTCCCGCAGCCAGCCAGTCGATCACCATATCCCAGCTGTTTTGTCCGATGATCTCGGGGGAATCATAGTGGGTCGTCAGTGCATGCCAGTCGGCAACGAAAAAGAGGCATTCATACTTCTGTTGCAGAGCCAGCCAGTTTTTCAAAACACCGTGATAGTGCCCCAGATGCAGGTTTCCAGTGGGGCGCATGCCTGAGAGAACACGGTCGACGAACATTCTACAAAGCTCCGGATATCATGGAATCAAAAAAATACAAGGTCGGTTGGTGGAATGTAAAGGTAGTTCGATTTATATATAGAGGCCGAAGAGCGTGACGATCATCTGCTTGGTGAATATGATCAGAGGCCATAACACTACGCTCAGTACCCCACTGATGAACAGTACCAGCAAAATGATAAAGCCATAGGGCTCGATTTGGGCAAACTTCCAGGCCAGTCTGCTGGGCAGCAGGCTGACAGCAATACGCCCGCCATCGAGTGGCGGCAGCGGCAGCAGGTTCAGCACCATCAGAACCACATTGATTTCGATGCCGGCAATTCCCATCAGGACCATGGGTTTGAGATAAATGCTGTCAGGCATGTTCATTCCCAGTTTGATGATGGCAGCCCAGAAGAAAGCCATCAGCAGATTGGCACCGGGCCCGGCAGCAGCCACCCACAACATATCTTTCTTGGGCTGACGTAACCGCCCGAAGTTGACCGGTACCGGCTTGGCCCAGCCGAAAAGCAGGCCACTTCCCATCAACAGTTTACTGGTTACAAACATCATCAGGGGAAGCAGAATAGTACCGACAGGATCAATGTGCCTGAGCGGATTCAGGGTGATACGGCCGGCCATTTCTGCAGTCAGATCACCAAAATATTTGGCAACATATCCATGTGCAGCTTCATGCAGGGTAATGGCAAAAATGACGGGTAGCGCGTAGATGGCGATGCCCTGAATGATATTATCCATTAATGATTCCAAAGGGTGACAGATCGCCTTTTCCAGAACGGGCAACTTTCGGGGTGGTTTCGGTCAGGTCGATGACCGTGGTCATGTCGGTGCCGCAGGAACCGGCATCCATGACCAGTTCGATCTGGTGCTCCAGACGCTGGCGGATTTCTCCAGCATCATTCAATGGCAGTTCATCTCCAGGAAGAATGAGCGTCGAACTCAGCAAAGGTTCGTCCAGTTCGGCCAGTAGAGCCTGTGCGACAGGGTGATCAGGAATACGCAACCCGATCGTGTGGCGTTTGGGATGCTGCAGACGGCGTGGGACTTCGCGGGTTGCTGCCAGAATGAAGGTATAGCTGCCGGGAGTGGCTGCCTTGAGCAGACGGTATTGTGCATTATCCACTTTCGCATACGTTGCAATCTCTGCCAGATCCCGGCATACCAGTGTGAAATTGTGATTCTGATCCACTTTGCGGATGGTACGGATACGATCCATCGCCTCTTTGTTACCGATCTGGCAACCCAGTGCGTAGCAGGAATCGGTTGGATAAGCGATGACTCCGCCTTTGCGTACGATATCGACTGCCTGGCGGATCAGTCTTGCATGAGGTGTTTGCGGGTGTATGGAAAAAAATTGGGCCATGGCTGTTTGGTAAGCTGTTAGGGGTGGAAAACGTCGGGTGTTTAGAACTGGCTGTTATCAGACTGATTTGCCGGGGGACTGTAACCCGGTTTGTTCTGATTGTTCATTCGGGGTTGTTGCGCCGGTTTCGGCGTAATCAGGAATTTCCCATTCGTTCCATATCGGAGTGCATTCTGGAGGCAGTGCAGGTAGTCTGCCCAGATCAAAGTAGCTTTCTCCCGGGCCATGATAATCAGATCCACACGATGCACACAGATTCATGCGGGTGGCCAGTGCCGCAAATTGCCGCGTTTGCTCGGGAGTATGGCTGGATGAGACCACTTCGATTCCTGCTCCTCCCAGTTCACGGAATTCGCAGAGTAATTGCTCGAGCAGGTCATTGCTCAATTTATAGCGAGCTGGATGAGCAATGACTGCCTGACCTCCGCTGCCACGAATCCAGCCGATGGCTTCATCCAGGCTCACCCATACATGGGAGACATGACCGGGTTTACCTTTGACGAGATACTTCTTGAAAACGGACTTTACGTTTCTGGCGTATCCTTGACTTACCAGAAATCGGGCGAAGTGAGTGCGGCCGATCAGCCTGCTGGTACCCGCCTGGGCGCTGGCACCTTCAAAACTGCCATAAATGCCGAATTTGTCCAGTTGTGCGGCGATTGCCCGTGCCCGATCCATGCGGCCATCCCGGATCTTCTTCAGTCCTTCGGTCAGTGGTGGATGTTCAGGGTTGATTCCAAGTCCTAAAATATGCAAAGTCCGGCCATGCCAGGTAACAGAGATTTCAACACCACGGATCAATGTGATATTTTCCTGCTGAGCGCTGCGACTGGCCTCACTCAGTCCGGCAATGTCGTCATGGTCGGTCAGCGCCAGTACATTCACACCGCGCACAGCAGCGTGCGCTAGCAAGCGAGAAGGTGACAGCATACCGTCAGAGATAGTCGAATGGCTGTGCAGATCAATGTTGGGCATCGAGAAGTGTGTAATTACGTGGCTTCTCATCATAGCAAATTACGGCCATGATAAAAATAGCCCGACAGGCGCGGACATGCGTGAGCATCAATTTCTTATTGGGTTTTACAGGAAAATCTTATGAATAAATCGGGAACAATCTGGAAGTATCTTTCGGCAGCACCTCATCGCAGCCTGTTTCTTATGGGAGCTTTTCAGGCGGTGTTGACCATCCTGTGGTGGGTGATAGAACTGGCCGGGCGTGCCGGATTGATGGAAAGCGTAAGTTTTTCGAGCATCATGCCGATCTGGGTGCATGGATTTTTGATGGTGTACACATTTTTCCCCTTTTTCATTCTGGGATTTTTGTTTACTACGTTTCCTAACTGGATGAATGGCGAGAAAATCAAGGCCAATCAGTATATGACGGTCTGCCTGCTGATGGCAGCCGGTGTCGTCCTGTTCTATGCCGGACTGATTGCCGGTAAATTTCTGCTATCTGCCGGATTGCTGCTGATGCTGGCCGGGTGGGCGTATGCCATTATTATCCTGTTTCATGTGCTGTTTACAGCACCGGCCGGGGATAAGCGCCATGCCTGGGTGGCCGGTATGGCATTTATTGCCGGATGGCTGGGATTGTGTGCCTATGCGTTGTGGGTGTTGACGGACGGCAGGGAAATGCTGGATTTCTCGCGCCAGGCCGGTATCTGGTTCTTTATGCTGCCGATTCTGATGACGGTATCGCACCGGATGATCCCGTTTTTTTCGAGCCGCGTGCTGGAGAATTATGTCGTGGTTCGACCATTCGGGCTGTTGTGGCTGATGGTTGGTTGTACGGTGGTACACGGCGCACTTCAACTGGCCGGCCTGCAGGAATATGTCTGGTGGGCAGATATGCTGCTTGCCGGCTGTGCATTTTATCTCAGTTATATCTGGCGGTTTTTCCGCAGTTTTCGTGTGCGACTACTGGCGGTGCTGCATATTTCATTTGCCTGGCTGGGGATTGCAATGCTGTTTTTCGGATTGCAAGGTATGCTGCTCTGGTTGAGTGACGGCGATCGTTACTGGTTTGGACTGGCGCCGCTGCACATGTTGGCTGTGGGTTATTTTGCGAGCATGGTTTTGGGGATGGCGTCACGTGTCACATTGGGCCACGGAGGTTTTCCGCTGGTGCTGGACAATCTCACATGGCTACTGTTTATTGCTTTTCAGGTAGTTGTTCTGCTTAGAGTGATTCCGGATATTTTTCCAGGTGTTGCACCCTTGGCGCCCCAGTTTTATCTGATTGCAAGCGGTGTGTGGCTGAGCTGTTTTCTGCTGTGGGTGATCAAGTATGCGCCAATTTATTGGCGGGCTCGCGTGGATGGCAAAGCCGGTTGAATTTGTATTTCTACGAAAAAAGAAGGTACTGCCGGTTTGTTTTCACTGCATAGCCTTTATCCATCGGTGTGGCAATTTTTCGAGGAAAAGGCTATGCATGGCCTCATGTCACATCACCTGAATCTATGGGTGGTGATGCTGCTACATGCGCCCTGAATAGAATTTAAAATTAATTCTTTTCTTCTGGTGAAGATGTGTCTTCTGTCGCTTCCTCAGTCTTGTCGAGATCAGGGGCAGAATCACGTTCTATAAAAGCAGAGGGAGGTGGTTTTTCCATTGAGTGTCCATCAAGGCTTTTTTTCTCCCCGCAGGCACTTAATGCAATAGTCGTGCATGCGATCAATAAATATACATATTTCATGGTTTTTTCCTCAAGTTAGTTTGCTGAGAAGCTTTGGATGATAGTATAAGCGCCCGGTTTATACAACAGTGTGGCTTACGGAAAACGGTACTGGCAGAGTATTCCCGGTGACGGTTTTAATCTGGTGCAGGCAGTTTTTACGGTATTTTCAGCTTTGACATATTCATTTTCTACTGCTTTCCATATACCAGGAAGACTCATGCTCTCGGTTGAGGCGCTGGCCTGTACTCTTACTATAGCGAGATCGTTTGACGATGGCCTGCTATTACCGGTAGCTTAGTCAGTATGGATATTGCCGAGCAATTGATACAAAACGCCGGGAAGCGTTCGACTCCGGTTCGCAGTGCGGTTTTGGGCGTGTTGCTGAATGCCGAGGATGTGCTTTCCCATAGCGAAGTATTAGAACATCTGCAGCAACTTGGTGCATTTGACCGGGTTACTGTATACCGTGCATTGGATTGGCTGGTTACCCAGGGTTTGGTGCATAAAGTAGCTGGGGCCGGCAGAGCCTGGCGTTTTCAGGTTACACGCAGTGAATCCATGCATCGTCACGCCCACTTTCAATGTCACCATTGTCATAAAGTTTTTTGCCTTCCGGAGGTTCAGCCGGTTTTGCCAAAAGAGCTGCCCTCTAACTTCTCTATCGATTCCATCGAACTCAATATCAAGGGTATCTGCGCTGATTGCGGTCGCGCCATGATGAGCCAGTGATGTCGTGATATTAATTGCAACATAGTTGCGTTTGGCTATTGTTGTGTCTATAATTGCAACAATGTTGCGGCTATGGGGTTTCTGCAGGTACGCACCAACCGAATCATACATCTGCCCCGGATAGGGGTATTTATGCAGCATTTCTTCCTCCGTGTCTGTTTTTGTCATCTGTTGCTGGTATCAACAGGCAATTGGGTGTTGACATGTAAAAAACGATAAATAAAAACCGGGAAACATAAATAAGTGAAAAAACTGGAAGCCTTAATCGGCCTGATAACTTTTACAGGATTATCGTTTTGTGTCTGTGCTCAGGAAGTAACAAACAGTCCGGTTCGTGAATCTGAAGTAACGGATCGCACATCGATCAAAACATCACTTAAACCGGTGGTTGTAACGGCTGATCCTTTAAGTGGAGACCAGGCGGATATCGCTCAGCCTGTGTCGGTTTTGCAGCGGGAACGTATGCAAACACGCGATTTGCGCAATATTGGTGAAGCGGTTTCTCAGGAACTGGGGGTTTCTTCCAGTGATTTTGGTCCGGCGGTCGGTCGTCCGGTAATCCGTGGTCTGAGCGGAGCGCGAGTACGGGTGCTGGAGGATGGTATCGGTACGATGGATGTTTCCACGATCAGCGCGGATCATGCCGTGGCGGCAGAAGTGCTGTTTGCCGATCAGGTTGAGATTTTTCGCGGATCTTCGGCTCTGCTTTATGGCTCCGGTGCCAGCGGTGGGGTGGTGAATATCGTTAACCACCGGATACCTGAGCGGCTGCCTGATGAAGCAGGGGGCGATCTGTATACCCATTACAACTCGGTTGCGGATGATTTTACCGGGGCATTCCGGTTGAATGCAGGAGCAGGGCGTTTTGCCTGGCACCTGGACGGGATGAAACGGCATACCGGGGATTATTCGATTCCAGGATATGCAGAACTTAAACCGGGATCCGACGCAAAAAAAGGTGTGCTTGAGAATAGCGATGTCCGGACAACGAATTTTTCCAGTGGCTTGTCTTATGTCGGTGAACGGGGATTTCTAGGAGTTGCAGTCAGCCGTTTTGTTAATAATTATGGTGTTCCCGGACACGACCACGACCACGACCACGACCACGACCACGACCACGACCACGACCACGACCACGATAGCCATAACCACGAGCAAGGAAAGGGAGCACGGATCAGACAAAAACAGACACGTTTCGATATCAAAGGGGCAGTAAATCATCCTCTGCCTGGAGTGCAGAAAATAAAAACACGCTGGGGGTATAACAACCATGTGCACAAGGAATCGGAAGGTGATGAGGTCGGGACGTTGCTGATGAATCGTGAATGGGATGGCCGAGTTGAAATGCTGCATCAGCCGTTGGCCGGCTGGAAGGGTGTGCTGGGATTTCAGTATCAGAACCGGGATCTTGCCACCCTCGGAGAAGAAGCATTTGTTCCCAGTTCTCGAATGGATTCGCTGGGAGTGTTCTTGCTGGAAAGACGGGATGTCGGGCGCTGGCATTTTGAGATGAGCGGGCGTTTCGAGCACCAGCGGACAAAACGCAAAGATGATGGCTTCGAGACCAGTCACGATGCATTCAGTATTTCCGGCGGAGTGATCCGAAAATTCGGCGATGGTTATTCTGTAGGTGGCGATATTTCTCGTACAGAACGCGCGCCGGCACTGGAAGAATTATTTTCCAACGGAGCACACCTGGCTACTGGTACGTTTGAAAGAGGTGACACCTCTCTCACTCGAGAGAAATCCAGCAATTTTGATTTATTTCTGCGTAAAAAGGGTGGCAGCCTGGACTGGACTCTGAATCTGTTTGCCAAGCTGGTCGATGATTTCATTTTTCAGCAAGAATTGGATCTGACGGGTGACGGCCTGCCAGATCGGGTCAATATGGAAGGCAGGCCAGATGAAGATGGGTATTTGTTATTGAAGTACCGTCAAAATAATGCAAATTTTCTGGGGATGGAATTTGAGACGATTGCTCATCTGCTGAGTGATCGTCGCGGTAAATTGGATCTGCGCTTGTGGACTGATTATGTCCGCGGGCGGCTGTCATCAGGAGGATATTTACCGCGCATGACACCATTTCGTTTTGGAGGGGCACTTGATTATGCTCACGGTCCATGGCGAGGTCGGATTGACGTAATGCGGGTGCATAAACAGGCGGATATCGCTCTGCTCGAAACAGACACCGCCGGTTACACTATGCTGAATGTTCAACTGGATTACCGGTTTGACTGGGGAAAGATGAATTACAACCTGTTCATACGAGGTGCCAATCTGCTGAATGAAGAGGCGAGACGCCACACTTCTTTTTTGAAAGATCGGGCACCGTTGCCTGGACGTTCCGGGCTGGTGGGAGTGCGCGTGAATTTTTAGGGCTGATTGGTTGCGGATCTTTTATCTGGGATGTTATGCACTTATCATGCCGGGCAATGGTTTAATAACTTATTAAATTTTATAGACTTTATTCGTTTCCAGTTTGGTAAAACGGCAAATGTGCTAAACTTAAATAATTATTTGCATATCTGGCTGTTTTCTTTGGAAGTGCGATCCCTGAGAGATGTCGTAAAAATGAAACTCATTTTATCCATCATGATACTTTCTGGTTGCCTGCTGTTTATATTGGCTGGCTGTGCCAGAAAAAACGACTATATGCCCCCGGCAGGAGCGACAGGTGAAAAAATCTTCAAGGGAGCCTGCGTGCAGTGTCATACACCAGTGAATGGCAAGGTAATGATACTGAGATCCGAGATGGCCAATAAGGAGGCCATTATTGAAAGAGTAACGAATGGAAAGGGATTCGGTATGCCTGCTTTTCCAAATTTGACGGGAGATTCAGTGCAGAATCTGGCGGAGTATGTGCTGGAGAACAGTGTCACCCGATAATCAGGATCGAATCGGATTTTCCTGAGACAATCGTACTAAAATTTCCTGACGAAGGTAGGAGTCAGCTTTGCATAACTGCGCAATACCCGGCCACCCCACGGCACCACAACAAAGATCCAGCTGTACGACATGCAGCCTTCGTGAATTGTGTCTGCCGGTGGGGTTGACTGATGAAGAAATAGAGTATGTTGGCAATCTGACCAACCATAAGCTCAGAGTACGGCGGGGGGAATATCTGTTGCATGCCGGGGCTGATTTCAGATCTCTCTATGCCGTAAAAAATGGCTCTTTCAAGACCTATACCTTGAGAGTGGATGGACGCCAGCAGGTGACCGGTTTCTACATGACCGGCGAGTTGCTGGGCCTGGATGCGATCAGTCCGGAGAAGCATACCTGCGACACAGTTGCGCTCGTCGACAGTGAAGTTTGTGAAGTACCTTTCATAAAACTTGAAGAGATCGGACGAAGTATTCCTTCGCTGATGAGCCAGTTCCACAAGATCATGAGCCGTGAAATTGTGCAGGATAGAGGAGTGATGATGCTTCTGGGCAGTATGCGGGCGGAAGAGAGACTGGCTGCATTTTTGCTCAATCTGTCCACTCGTCTGGCCAGGCGAGGGTACTCATCGATCGATTTTATTTTGCGAGCGACCAGAGAAGATATCGGCAGTTATCTGGGACTCAAGCTGGAAACGGTCAGCCGGTCGTTTTCCAAACTGCAGGAAGAAGGTCTTATCACGGTTAACAACAAGCATGTCACCTTGCATGATCTCGGCAAACTGAATCGTATGATCGGCAATTCGATGGATTGATCAGAGGTTCTCAGTGGTGTTGCAGGATGACTTTTCTTGAGTGCAGAATGTGCCATGTTATAATCGCGCGCGCTCCTGGTCTGTTTATATAGGTAGCAATTTCCCGGAGCGGGAAATTTTTTTATTAACCTTTTTAATACACAATCTACAACGCACACTTATCAGGATAGGGTGTCTTCGTAAGGAAGTATGTCGATAAGTTGCGGTTAACCCTAAGGAGAGTTCATGTCAGTTACTATGCGGCAAATGTTGGAAGCGGGCGTTCACTTTGGTCATCAGACCCGTTTCTGGAATCCGAAAATGGCCCCCTATATTTTCGGCCAGCGTAATAAGATCCATATCGTTAATCTTGAGCATACGCTCGTAATGCTCAGAGAGGCGCTGGACTATGCCCGCCGATTGACAGCAAACAAGGGAACGATTCTTTTCGTGGGAACCAAACGTCAGGCCCGTGACATCGTCATGGAAGAAGCAATACGATGTGGTGCTCCTTACGTCAATCAGCGCTGGCTGGGCGGGATGTTGACCAATTTCAAAACGATCAGGCAGTCGATCAAACGCCTGCAGGATATGGAGAAAATGGTACAGGACGGGACGCTGAACAAACTTACGAAGAAAGAAGCTCTTGATTTTCAGCGTGAATTGGAAAAGCTGAATAACAGTCTTGGTGGTATCAAGGAAATGAAAGGTTTACCGGATGCGATGTTTGTGATCGATGTCGGTTATCAGAAAGGTGCAATCGTGGAAGCAGACAAGCTGGGGATTCCGGTTGTGGGCGTGGTGGATACCAATCACAGTCCGGCAGGTGTCCGGTATGTGGTGCCGGGTAACGATGATTCCAGTCAGGCTATACGGCTTTATGCGCGTGCGATGGCGGATGCCATTCTGGAAGGACGTAACCAGTCCGTTCAGGAAATTATCGAAATGAGTAAGTCTGACGATGAAATCATGTCGGGTAGAGATCAATCTGCGGGTGCGTGAGTAAACACGCTGTCAGCGCACTTTCTGAATAAGAGCATTCGAAATTTTTCGTATTAACTTGATTTGGAGTCAGTATGGCGGAAATTACCGCAAGCATGGTTAAAGAACTGCGTGAGCTTACCGGCCTTGGCATGATGGAGTGCAAGAAGGCGCTGGTCGAAGCTGACGGAGACATGAAAGCAGCCGAGGATTTGTTACGAATCAGAAGCGGAGCCAAGGCGAGTAAAGCGGCTGGCCGTATTGCTGCAGAAGGGGTCATCAGCGGGTTTGTTACGGCGGATGGCAAACAGGGAGCCTTGGTGGAAGTCAACTGTGAAACCGACTTTGTTGCCAAGAATGAAGATTTCATCAATTTTGCCGGCAATCTGGCAAGGCTGATGGCAGACAAAAATATATCGGATACAGCGTTGCTGGAGGATATGTCTATAGCTGAGGGAGAAACGGTTGAGTCTGTCCGCAAGGCTCTGGTCATGAAGCTGGGCGAGAATATCAGTATCCGCCGCGGAATCAGCTACCAGACTAGAGATCATCTCGCAATGTATCTGCATGGAAGCAGAATCGGTGTGATGATTGACTATGCAGGGGGCGATGAGGCGCTGGGTAAGGATCTGGCCATGCATATAGCGGCCAGCAAGCCGGTGTGTGTATCCAGCGATCAGGTACCTGCCGACGCACTTGAGCGTGAGCGCCAGATATTTACCGCCCAGGCGGCAGAAAGCGGCAAACCTGCCAATATCATCGAGAAAATGGTAGAAGGACGAATTGCCAAGTATCTGGCAGAGGTGACTTTACTTGGCCAGCCTTTCGTCAAAGATCCGGATCAGACTGTCGAGAAATTGTTAAAGACAAAATCTGCCAAAGTCAGTGGGTTTACGCTGTATATCGTTGGTGAAGGGATCGAGAAGAAATCCGATGATTTTGCGGCCGAGGTCATGGCGCAGGTAACCCAGTCCAAATAAGAAGGTTTTCTTCTGGGGATTGGCTTGGTTTTAGTTGAATTCAAGAAAATAATGACTGATCGTCATGAGCAGGTTGGCTTTTTTAGCGTTGAAAGCTACGACGTGCTTGATCTCCAGAAGAACTTTACGATAAATCTCCTGTTCATAGGCATGTATGCCAGTCGTCTATAAACGTATTTTATTGAAATTGTCGGGCGAAGCTCTGATGGGCGATGGCCACTATGGCATCGATCGCGCGGTAGTTGAACATATCGTAGTCGAGGTTGCTGGAGTATTGCAGCTCGGTGTTGAAGTTGCGATCGTGGTAGGCGGAGGCAATATTTTTCGTGGTATGAAATCTGCGGGAGATGGAATGGATCGTGTAACGGCTGACTATATGGGGATGCTCGCTACCACCATGAATGCCTTGGCCTTGCACGATGCGATGAGACGAAACGGGGTTGTTTCACGTGTGCAGTCAGCTTTGCGGATAGATCAGGTTGTCGAGCCTTATGTTCGTGGTAAGGCTTTGCGTTATCTGGATGAACGTAAAGTGGTCGTGTTCGCTGCGGGGACGGGCAATCCCTTTTTTACTACGGATACAGCGGCTGCTTTGCGTGGCATGGAGATGAATGCCAATATCGTCCTGAAAGCGACCAAGGTGGATGGGATTTATACTAGTGATCCGCTGAAGAACAAGGATGCGCAGCGTTTCCAGAGCCTGACTTTCGATGAGGCGATCAGTAAAAACCTGCAAGTGATGGATGCTACTGCACTGACTTTATGCCGGGATCAGAAACTTCCCATCAACGTATTCAGTATTTTCAAGACCGGGGCACTCAAACGGGTTATCATGGGCGAGGACGAAGGGACATCGGTATTCGTTTGAATTCTGCGATGTCTGCGGGAATGGTTTTATGTTATTAGCACAATAACGGCGGGGTCTGTGCCGGTTGCTGTCGATACACTTCAATATCAATAAACCCACTTAAATATGATTGCTGATGTAAAAAAATCTGCAGAGCAGAAAATGCAGAAAAGCCTGGATGCACTCAAAGTCGATTTCAGTAAGGTAAGAAGCGGACGTCCCCACACGGGCTTGCTGGATCACATCATGGTTGATTATTACGGTACCCCGACTCCGATCAAACAATTGGCCAACGTGACCTTGGCTGATGCACGAACCATTGGTATCATCCCGTGGGATAAAAAAATATTCTCAGCGATTGAGAAAGCGATACGTGATTCCGATCTAGGCCTGAATCCTATGACGGTAAGTGATATGGTACGGGTTCCCATGCCTCCTTTGACAGAAGAAAGGCGCAAGGATCTGACTAAAATAGTCAAAACGGAGGCTGAAGCTGCACGTGTTGCGATGAGGAATATTCGGCGTGATGCCAATGCCCATCTGAAAGAATTACTGAAGGATAAGTTGATTGCCGAAGATGAGGATCGGCGTGCACAAGATGAAATCCAGAAATTGACAGATCGTTATATTGCTGAGGTGGATAAGTTACTTCAGACCAAAGAAGCAGAACTGATGGCTGTCTGATTCATGCCCCTAACCCCAAGTTCGACACGTGGAATTCCGGAAACCGGTGCGATACCCAAGCACATCGCCATTATTATGGATGGTAATGGGCGATGGGCCAGGAAGCGTTTCCTGCCAAGGATAGCGGGGCATACGCAGGGTGTTGAAGCGGTACGAGGTACAATCAAAGCCTGTATCGAGAGAGGTGTTTCACATCTGACAATTTTCGCGTTTAGCAGCGAAAATTGGCGCAGGCCCGCAGAAGAAGTCAAGTTGCTGATGCAGTTGTTTTTGGCTGCACTTGAACGGGAAGTGACTGGACTGCATGAAAATGGAGTCCGGTTCAGGGTAATTGGTGATATTTCAAAATTCGATCCTAAAATAGTCGATTTTGTTCAACAGGGCGAGGCGCTTACAGCCGGGAATAGCCGATTGAATTTTACGGTGGCAGCAAATTATGGAGGGCGCTGGGATATCATGCAGGCTGTACGCAAAATGATTACCGAGAACCCGGATTCAGCTGCGACTTTTGATGAGCCTGATATTGTCAGGCACTTGGCACTGGCCGATGCTCCCGAGCCGGATTTGTTCATCCGGACGGGAGGTGAATGTCGGATCAGTAATTTTCTGCTTTGGCAGCTTGCCTATACCGAGTTGTATTTTACCGATACGTTATGGCCGGATTTTGATGCATCGGCCCTCGATGAGGCAATTGCATCCTACCGGAAGCGTGAGCGCCGGTTCGGGCGGACAAGTGAGCAGATTGCCGGCCAGCAGGAAAGTAAAAATACGGTCTCGAAAGAAGACCGGGTTTAACCGTCATTATCCAACCAACGGGATTTACCCGTTTTCATGCTTAGCACCCGACTCCTTACCGCATTCATACTATTGACCGCCTTCCTGGCGGCATTATTTTATCTGCCGGATATTTTCTGGGCTGTATTGCTCTTGGGACTGACTGTTACTGCGGCACGGGAGTGGTGCCGCCTGGGGCAGTTTTCAGTTGGCCAGACTGTTCTGTATATGATCCTGACTACCTTGTTGGGGGGGGAACTGTTGTTTCTGGTCAGTGTGGTGTTATCCAAAAATCCGGCAGATTCATCGATGGTCTGGTTTTATGCCGCATCTGCCGTTTTCTGGCTGCTGGCAGTACCTTTCCAGTTGGCGATGAACCGGCCGATCCGTAATATATGGGTGCTCATGTCCATTGGCTGGCTGGTTTTACTGCCGGCATGCCTGTCGCTCTATCAGCTTCGTGCAATGGATCCGCTGTTGCTGCTTGGGTTTATGGGGGTGGTGTGGGTATCAGACAGTGTTGCTTATTTCATTGGGCGTGCCTATGGCAAACACAAGCTTGCACCCCGGATCAGCCCGGGCAAAACCTGGGAAGGAGTAGCTGCCGCATTGATCGGGGTACTGGTTTATGCTCTGATCTGGTTTTATTCGGTACATAAAGATCAGGCATTGGTTGGCTGGTTGATTCCTCTGTTACTCCTGCTTGCGGTGCTGGGAATAGTGGGTGATTTGTATGAATCACTGTTGAAACGGCAGGCCGGTGTCAAGGATAGTGGCACCATACTTCCCGGTCATGGCGGGGTATTGGACCGTATTGATGCATTGCTGCCCGTTCTTCCCGTTGCCGCTCTTGCGGCCATTTTATTTTATACGACTGAATCATGACCAAAACCCGTCATCTGACCATATTGGGTTCGACCGGCAGCATCGGTGAAAGTACGCTGGATGTAGTGGCCAGACATCCTGGCCGGTATCAGGTAGTTGCGCTGACTGCTGACAGGAATGTTGAAAAAATGTTTGAGCAGTGCATACAGTTTCATCCGCCATACGCTGTGATGCTCGATGCACAGAGTGCCGAACAGCTGGAGGATAGATTGCATGCAGCGGGTTTGGATACCAGAGTGCTTTCAGGCATCGAATCACTGGAGAAAGTGGCATCCTTGCCGGAGATCGATACGGTTATGGCTGCGATTGTCGGGGCAGCTGGTATTCGGCCTACGCTTGCTGCTGCACGGACGGGAAAACATATTCTTCTGGCCAATAAGGAAACACTGGTGATGGCGGGGCGTGTCTTTATGGATACGCTCAGACAGCACCATGCGACACTGCTGCCGATAGACAGTGAACACAATGCGATTTTTCAATCCTTGCCACAACATTTCAATGGAGATCTGGCGGGATCGGGGGTGCGTCGGATATTGCTGACCGCTTCGGGCGGGCCTTTCCGCACAGTGGATTTGAAAATACTGGAAACTGTGACACCAGAACAGGCCTGCGCGCATCCCAACTGGGTAATGGGCAGAAAGATATCGGTTGATTCAGCTACCATGATGAACAAAGGGCTGGAAGTCATCGAAGCTCACTGGCTGTTTAACGCCGTGCCAGAGAAGATTCAGGTGGTTATCCATCCGCAAAGCGTTATTCATTCAATGGTTGAATATATCGACGGCTCGGTACTCGCCCAACTTGGCAATCCGGATATGCGTACACCGATAGCGCACGCGTTGAGTTATCCTGAAAGAATGGAAAGTGGTGTGCAATCCCTGGATATGTTCAAGGTTGCGCGACTGGATTTCGAATCCCCGGATTTCAAGCGGTTTCCCTGTCTCAGGCTGGCGTACGAAGCGCTTGCAGCGGGAGGCAATATGCCGGCAGTGCTGAATGCTGCCAACGAAGTGGCTGTCGAAGTTTTTCTGGCTGGTAGAATACCCTTTACTGCAATTCCCGTGATGATCGAGGACGTGATGAAATCAACGGAAAGACGGGATGTCCCTGATCTGGAAGGTGTGCTCCTGGCTGATTTGCAGGCGCGCGCAACAGCTCGTGAATGGCTGGCCTGTAACATCCGGCAAAGTACAGGGCAACCAGGAAAGCCAGCATCCTCACTCAGTGCCGGGCAGTAAAACGGATAATCCTCATATATTCTGACATGACAGTGCTCGCAACGATTTTTGCATTCGTAATCGCACTTGGCCTGCTGATCACTTTTCACGAACTCGGTCATTATCTGGCCGCCCGCTGGTGTGGTGTCAAGGTTTTGCGCTTCTCGCTCGGTTTTGGTCAGCCCCTTTTCAAAAAACGTTTGGGCAATGACCAGACAGAATGGGTGGTTGCAGCGATTCCGCTGGGGGGATATGTCAAGATGTTGGATGAGCATGAGGGGCAGGTTCCAGCCGGCGAACGCCATCGTGCATTTAATCACCAACCCGTCTCCAGACGTTTTGCTATCGTGGTAGCAGGACCTGTTGCCAATTTTCTGCTGGCCATCCTGCTGTACTGGCTGCTTTTCATACTTGGAGTCAGTGGCGTGAAGCCGATACTGGGTGAAATCGAACCCGCAACGCCTGCCGCTGTGGCCGGTTTCAGGAGTGGAGATACCATTACCGGAATCGGCGATCAGGCAATTACCACTTGGCAGGAAGCACGACTGCTGCTGCTGGACAATGCGGTGGATAAAAATGCTGATGTCAGGATAACGGTGACGGGTGAAAGTGGAATTTCACGCCAGCTCAGATTTGATTTGAGCAGTCTTGGTGCAGAAGATATCGAAAAAGATTTTCTGGGAAAATTGGGTTTGAGTGCCTATCAGCCGATCATCGCTCCGGTGATCGACCAGGTGATGGCTGGCGGTGCGGCAGAGCATGCTGGCCTCGAGACAGGTGACAGGATCGTAGCGATAAATGGAAAGGGGATTACAACCTGGGAAGAGGTCGTTACGGTGATACGCTCAAGTCCCGGTCGCATACTTCTGATTGAAGCGATCCGGGACGGACAGGAGCTCGATTTGTCATTGCAGCCGGAAGCAGTCTCCGAGGGAAGTACCGAAATCGGCAAGGCAGGTATTACGCCCAAAATCGAGCATGCACTTCTGGAAGGGCTGCTGGTGAAAACCAGCTACCCGCCAGCGATGGCTCTGGCTAAAGCAGTGACTAAAACCTGGGAGATGTCTTACTTTACTTTGCGTATGCTCGGAAAAATGGTTACGGGCGATGTTTCGCTGAAAAATATCAGTGGGCCGATTACTATCGCGAACTATGCCGGCCAGTCGGCCCAAATGGGACTGGCTGCTTATCTGGGTTTTCTGGCGTTGATCAGTATCAGCCTGGGGGTGCTGAATCTCCTGCCGATCCCGGTTCTGGATGGCGGACATCTGATGTACTATTTGATCGAAATGGTACGGGGAGCACCGTTACCCGAGAGAATCATGTATATCGGTCATCAGATCGGCGTGGTTCTGCTGGTTACCCTGATGATATTCGCAATACATAATGATCTACTTCGTCTAGTTTCTGAATAGCCATGAAACTCAGGTTCCTGATATTGTTTTTTTCGCTTTATTCGTTGGGTTGTATGGCGAATGATTCGCTCGTAGTCCGGGATATACGGGTGGAGGGAATCCAGCGTACCGAGGCCGGAACGGTATTCAGCTATTTGCCTGTGAAGGTTGGAGATGTACTCGACAGTAAAAAGGCCAGTGCAGCCATCAAGGCATTGTATGCCACGGGTTTTTTCAGTGATGTCAAACTGAAATCTGAAGGTGGGTTGCTGATTGTGCAGGTTCAGGAGCGTCCTGCAATTGCCCAAATCAGCATCAATGGTGCAAAAGAGTTCGATAAAGACAAGCTCAAAGAGGGTTTGAAACAGGCTGGTTTGTCGGAATCTCGCATTTTCAGCCGCTCGCTGCTGGAAAAAGCTGAACAGGAACTGAAACGCCAGTACATCAGTCGCGGTAAGTACGCGGTCAAAATCACCACGACCACCACCCCGCTGGAGCGCAACCGTATTGGCATCAACTTCGATATCAAGGAAGGTAAGACTGCCCGCATCAAACAAATCAATATCGTTGGCAATCATGTTTTCCCCGAGGACGATCTAGTCGATCTGTTCAGTCTCAAAACACCGGGTTTTATGACCTGGTTTACCAAGGATGATCAGTATTCAAAGCAGAAATTATCGGCGGATCTCGAAACGCTGCGTTCCTACTATCTCGATCGAGGGTATCTGGAATTCAATATCGAATCCACGCAGGTTTCGATTACACCGGATATGAAGGACATCTACATTACGGTCAATGTGACCGAAGGCCCTCAATATACGGTATCCGATATCAAACTTGCTGGTGAGTTACTCGTGCCAGAGGAAGAATTACGTAAACTGATCAAACTTGAACCCGGTGGAATATTCGTACGCGAGAAACTGACCGAATCAATCAAGCTGATCAGTGATCGGCTGGGGAATGACGGTTATGCATTTGCCAATGTCAATGCCTCACCTGAACTGGATAAGGAAACCCGGAAGACTGCATTTACTTTTTTCATCGATCCGGGGCGCCGGGTTTATGTTAGACGTATCAATATCAGTGGTAACGAACGTACCCGTGATGAGGTGATCCGTCGTGAATTCCGGCAGATGGAAGGGGGATGGCATTCGACCGAGCAGATCAACCGTTCGAGGCAGCGAGTGGACAGGCTGGATTTCTTTACTGGCGTGAATATTGAAACCCCCCCGGTGGCAGATGTTCCGGATCAGGTGGATATCAACGTCAATGTGGTTGAAAAACCGACCGGAGCAATCATGTTTGGTGCCGGTTATTCTGATCGCGAAGGGATCATTCTGAACGGATCGATTGCCCAGAACAATATTCTGGGAACGGGTAACTTTTTAAGTCTGCAGGTAAATACCGGTAGCGTTAACAAGGTCATCTCTGCTTCATTCAACAATCCCTACTATACGATCAACGGGGTAAGTCTCGGTCTGGAAGCATTCAAACGTGATATCAATACCCGTTCCTTGAGTAGCGTGGGGATGTTCAATACTGATACGACTGGTGCCAATATACGGTTTGGTATTCCCGTTGCAGAGAATGATATCGTTTCATTAGGTTTGGGATATGAACACACTAAAATTGATTTGCGTGATGATAGTCCGCAACGATTCAAAGATTTCGTCGATCAATTCGGCAAGACTTCCAATAATCTTCCGATTACCCTGAGCTGGGCACGTGATCGCCGTAACAGTGCTATCTGGACGACATCCGGGATGACACAGCGGCTGTTCGGCGAATTCGGTTTGCCGTTTGGTGACCTAAATTATTACAAAGTCAGTTATGAGCAGCGATGGTTCTTTCCTGTCACCAAAATGTTCACTTTGATGCTGAATGGTGAAGTGGGCGTTGGGGACGGCTATTCCGACAAGCCACTCCCCTTTTTCAAGAATTTCTTTGCAGGCGGTTTCAACTCTGTCCGGGGATACAACATCAATACATTGGGGCCGCGTGACAGCGATGACCGGGTACTGGGTGGCAGCAAGCGTATCGTAGGGAATATCGAAGTATTGTTTCCGGTGCCATTTATGAAGGAAGACAAGTCGGTTCGTCTGAGTGCGTTTGCAGATGGAGGAACGATTGTCAATTCATTCTCCGGTCTGGGTTTTGATGATTTCCGCTATTCCGCCGGACTGGCTGCAACCTGGATCTCACCCATGGGGCCGCTCAAATTCAGTGTTGCACAACCCCTCAATAATCAGTCGGGTGATAAGTTGCAGCGTTTTCAGTTTCAGTTCGGACAAACTTTCTGAATCAGAGAAGAGATTATCTGAAAGCAATGAGATACCCGTTGGATCAATACTGGCAGGGAATGTTTTTCCGGTTCGTGAAGGTATTCGTTGTTACGATGATGTTCGTTTTCCCGGTACATTCGTCTGCCGGAGAAATCAAGATCGGAGTGGTCAATACCGAGAAAGTTTTACGGGAATCGATGCCTGCTATCGAGGCACAGAAAAAGATAGAACGGGAATTTCAGGCACGCGATGCACGTATCAGGGAACTTTCTGCGCAGATTACAGCATTGCAGCAGGAGCTGGAAAAAAATACGGGCACTGTGGATGAAGAAGAACGGCGTCTGAAGGAACGTGAACTCGCCGGTCTCAGTCGACAGTATCAGCGTGCACAGCAGCAGATGCGGGAAGATCTGAGTTTGCGCCAGAATGAGGAATATGGTCTGATTCTGGAGCGTATCAATCAGGTGATCAGGGAGCTTGCAGAGAAGCAGTCCTATGATCTGATCCTGCAGTTGCAGGATTCGGTTTATCGGAGCGCTCGCATCGATATCACTGACCAGGTCATCAAAGTATTGAACGCCAGGGAATCTGCTGCCAGGAAGCAATAGAAATATACGATTACTGCTATGAAACAGGGAGATAGACAAACCGTGATGGATATTCATGAAATACTGAAATACCTGCCGCATCGTTATCCATTGATTCTGGTTGACCGGGTGGTTTCCCTGGAATCAGGTAAACGGATTCATGCATACAAGAATGTTTCCATCAATGAACCCTATTTTTCCGGACATTTCCCCCATCATCCCGTCATGCCGGGCGTACTGATCGTTGAGGCACTGGCCCAGGCAGCCGCCTTACTGACCATTCGGTCGGAGAACATGGAAAAGGATAATGGGCAGGTGTACTATTTTGTGGGTATCGACGCGGTACGGTTCAAGAAACCGGTCATCGCAGGGGATCAGCTGGTATTGAAAGTTGAAATCACCCGCCAGCTTAAAGGTATCTGGAAATATGCTGCCTGTGCTGAAGTGGATGGCCAGGTGGTTACCGAAGCGCAACTGATGTGTACTGCCCGGGCAATCTGATTCGGTTCGCAGCGGACACGTGGCGGAAAGACGGATCCCGTTGAAGCATGAGTATGGCCCAGATGGGAAGGTCATCTACGGTGTGGATGAAGCAGGCAGAGGGCCACTGGCCGGGCCCGTTTACGCTGCCTGTGTGGTGCTCGATCCTGCTGATGTCATCGAGGGACTGGCTGATTCCAAGCAGTTGAGCGAAAAAAAGCGAATCAGCCTGGCTGACCAGATCAAACAGCGTGCTCGTGCATGGGCAATTGCTTCTGCTTCGGTTGAAGAGATTGACCGGCTGAACATTCTGCAAGCCAGCCTACTTGCAATGCAAAGAGCAGTAGTCAGCCTGCGGCCGATTTCCAATGCGCTGGTTCTGGTGGATGGCAACCATGCGCCACGGCTGGATTGTGAAGTGCAGACAGTAATCAGGGGGGATAGTCTGGTGGCCGAGATTTCAGCAGCCTCGATTCTTGCCAAAACTGCACGGGATATTGAAATGTTGCGATTGCACGAAGCTTACCCGGTCTACGGTTTCGATCGGCATAAAGGTTATCCCACCAAGGCTCACCTGGAAGCGATTCGTTTACATGGAATAACCGACATTCATCGCAGGAGTTTCGCGCCATGTGTCGGGCAATCAGTATCGGGAGCTCGAACAACGAGTTTTATCAACCAAAAGGAAGCCTGATTCAGGCGGAAAACATGCGCATAGTAAAAAATACGGTAGTGTCACTCCACTACAAAATGATCGATCAGGAAGGCAATGTAATGGAAGAAACCGAAGAGCCCGTCAGCTATCTGCATGGCGGCTATGACGGGATATTTCCAGCAGTAGAAGAAGCTTTGCATGAAAAAGAGACTGGAGCAGCCTTATCCTTGCAAATGGAACCGGAAGATGCTTTTGGTGAGTACGATGAAGAGCTCATGCGGGTCGAGCCACGCAATGCATTCCCGGAAGAAGTCGCAGTCGGAATGCAATTCGAAGGCGGTGAGGAGGATTCCGATGATTTCTGCATCTATACGGTGAGAGAGATTACCGATGATGTCGTAGTGGTAGACGGTAATCATCCTTACGCCGGTATGACGTTCCAGTTCGAGTGCACGGTGACGGAAGTACGTCCGGCAACGGCGGAAGAGCTATCTCACGGCCATGTGCACGGACCGCACGGCCATGAGCATTGATCAATCCGTTTGATTGAGCATCGATTTGATCAGGTAAAGCTGTTCCAGTGCACCCCGGGGGGTCAGTTCATCGGGGTGGATCTGCTCGAGGTAATCAAGCACCGGGTGCACGGAAGCAGGCACGGCTTTCGCATTTTCCTCGACTGTTTCAAATAATGTTTGCTGAGGGCTTCTGCTGAGCGTTTCCTGCTCCAGTCTCGCCAGAATTTTTGCAGCATTCCTGATGACTCTATCAGGTACACCTGCCAGTGCGGCGACATGTAGCCCGTAACTCCGGCTGGCAGGCCCTTCCTCTATCCGGTGCAGAAAAACGATACGCTTTTTGTGCTCTACCGCTGTGACATGGATATTGACAGCTTGTGGGAACTCTTCTGCCAGCCGGGTCAGTTCGAAGTAGTGGGTGGCAAACAGGGTATAACTCTGGTTCTGGGTCAGCAGGTGGCGGGCGATGGCAAAAGCCAGTGCAAGCCCGTCGAAAGTTGAGGTACCCCGGCCGATTTCATCGACCAGTACCAGACTTTGGGCAGTTGCATTGCGTAAAATACCGGCTGCTTCCGTCATTTCCACCATAAAAGTAGAACGCCCGCCCGCGAGATCGTCGGCAGCACCAATCCGGGTAAAAATCTGGTCGATTGGCCCGATGCGGGCAATTTGGGCTGGAACAAAGCTGCCACAATGTGCCAGCAGGACGGTCAGTGCCGTCTGTCTCATGTAAGTGGATTTTCCACCCATGTTCGGCCCGGTGATGACCAGCATTTGCCGGTTTTCCCGTGTGATCGCTCCAAGTTGTACATCATTGGCGATATAGTGCTCCACCTGATTTTCCACCACGGGATGCCGGCCGGCTTCGATGATCAGAACGGGATCATCGGTGAATACCGGTTTGGTATAGCCGGACAGAGCGGCGCGTTCAGCGAAGGCACACAAGACATCCAGTTCCGCAACGGAGTGGGCGATTTCCTGCAAGGGAATGATGAAATCAGCCAGCTGTTCCAGCAGTCGTTCGTACAACATTTTTTCCCGGGCCAGCGCCTGTTCGCGTGCGGATAATGTCTTGTGCTCGAATGCCTGTAACTCGGGAATGATATAGCGTTCCGCATTTTTCAGAGTCTGTCTGCGGCGGTAATCCGGGGGGATTTTTTCTCCTTGAGCGCGGGTCACTTCGATATAAAAGCCATGCACCCGGTTATATTCCACTTTGAGATTCGGGATTCCGGTACGCTCACGTTCGCGCGCTTCCAGCTGTAGCAGGAATTCATCGCAATTTCCCTGCAAGCCTCGCAGCTCATCCAGCTCGGCATCGAAGCCGTCAGCAATCACGCCGCCTTCGCGGATGACTGCGCCGGGTACCGGTTGCAGTGCGCGAACGAGCAATTGCGTGAGTAAGGGATCTGGTTGCATGGGCGGGATGAAACGATGAACGGCAGCTGCTGCCGAGGTTGCGATCAGTTCGATGATTCCGGGAAGTCGCATCAGGCTGTCACGCAGGCCGGACAGATCGCGGGGTCTGGCCGTTCTCAGTGCAATCCGGCTGGTAATGCGCTCGATATCGGCAATATGTTTGAACTGCTGCCGGATACCCGCATAGAGGGTTTCCGGTTGTGCCCCGATCAGGTCGGATACGGTATCGAGCCGTTGCTGCAGCGTGATCCGGTTGCGTAACGGATGATGCAGCCAGTGTCGCAACAACCGGCTGCCCATCCCGGTCGAACAGGTATCCAGCAGAGACGACAGTGTGGGTGCATCCTCGCCGCGCAGCGTCAGTGTAATTTCCAGATTGCGGCGTGTGGCGGCATCCATGCGCAAGTAGGCATCTTGTCGCTCTACCTGTAATGTATGCAGATGGCCGGGCAACTGCCCGGATGATCCATCTGTTGCGGTTTGTTGTGTCAGTCTGACGTATTCGAACAATGCGCCAGCTGCCATGATGGCTGCGTGCAAATCCTCGCAGCCAAAGGCACTCAGGTCACGAGTGCCGAATTGCCGGGTAAGCTGTTGCACGGCATGTTCATAGTCGAACTGCCAGTCCGGTAAACGTTTGGGTCCAGCAAAATTATTCAACGTTGCTGGCAGATCGAGCGATTCCGGCAACAGAATTTCTGCTGGATGCAGGCGTTCCAGCTCGCTTGTCAGGTTATCCGAAGAGGTTTCCAGTACACGCATATCGCCCGCCGCCAGGTTGAGCCAGGCCAGCCCGATCGAGCCACGATGCAGTGCCAGTGCCAGCACGATACTGTTGCTGCGTTCTTCCAGCAATCCGGCGTCAGTCAGAGTGCCGGGGGTAAGAATGCGAATAACCTGCCGTTCTACTGGCCCTTTGCTGGTGGCTGGGTCTCCGGTTTGTTCACAGATGGCGATGGATTCACCCAGCCTGACCAGTCTGGCCAGATATTGATCAGCCGCATGGAACGGCACGCCTGCCATCTTGATCGGTTCCCCGGCAGAGGACCCACGTTGGGTGAGGGTGATATCCAGCAATTTTGCTGCTTTCTCGGCATCTTCATAAAACAGTTCATAGAAATCCCCCATGCGGTAAAACAGCAATTTATCGGTATGCTGCGCTTTGATCCGCAGATACTGCTGCATCATTGGGGTGTGTGAAGATTGTTCTGCTTTATTCATATAGAACGATAATTTATTTTTATACCGTTATTTTCTGGAGGCAAATCTGACAGGGTGGAGTGGCTGGATTTTCTCGCATTAGTACTTTGAATGGGCTCGATTGCGTTTCTGCCTTGTATATGAAGACGGTATGAATCGATTTGCTGCGTATCTCCGTACCGGGAATCCTATCTTGGTTGCTATTATACTCGCCGTGTTGCTAACTCTCGTTTGCTTACATTTTTCCCCACCTGCGCAGTGAGGCTTGTACTGTTTATGCCAGGCTGAAACTGTCCGATGACTCGCTCTTACCGCTTCCGATATAATAGTAGCTGGAGATGGCATTCCTCCATTAACCGCCGCAATCTGTGGCTGATGATGCCTACGACTGGCCGGACAGGCCGCGCGTAGGTATTGCTGCCTGTCCTCAAGAAAATTTCAAGAGAGGACGATACTGTGTGGAAACCTATTCTCGCCATTGCCCTGGGTTCAACGCTTGGCGGACTTCTGCGATGGGGCTTGGGGCTCAAGCTCAACAACCTGTTTCCTGATATGCCGCTTGGGACATTGGTGGCCAATCTGATAGCCGGCTATGTCGTCGGTGTTGCAATAGCCTTTTTTGCCCACATGCCGAATTTGTCACCAGAGTGGCGTTTGCTGGTCATCACCGGCTTCTGCGGCGGGCTTTCTACCTTCTCTACATTCTCGGCCGAAATCGTCAGCCTGTTGCAGCGTGGTCTGTATGCATGGGCCATGAGCGCGATTGCTGTTCATGTCGCAGGGTCACTGATTATGACGCTGGCAGGTATCGCCACGGTGACGTGGTTTAAATCCTCATGAGGAGATTGTCATGAATGGTTACCAGATTACGTTTTTTACCCAGCAGGATCGACAGCACGCTGGAAAACCTTTGGCCGACTGGCTTATGCATCTGGCTGCAGAAATGGGCTTGCGCGGAGCGACGCTGATTCCGGGCAGTGAAGGCATGGGGCATGACAAGCGTTTTCATTCGGTGCATTTTTTCGAGTTGTCGGACCAGCCGCTGGAGGTGGTGATGGTGGTCAGTGAGGAAGAGGCCGATCAGCTCTTTGCACGATTGCGCGCTGAGGGTGTACGTCTTTTTTATGTCAAGGTAGCTGCTGAATTCGGAATCATGGATTAATTCCAATTCTAAATCAAAACTTACTTTGTCGGCTTCCCCTTGCCGTATTGTTCATACTGTCTGCGGCTCGCCTTCTCGTCATTTTTGATTTGGAAATAGAATAAGACATCTCAGATCGAGTTTTCCATGAGCTGCATTCCATCCGCAAAACGTAATGTGCGGCCATGTGGGATTTGATCAAAGATTCCCCAGGCTGTCGGCGGCAGACAGGGTCTGATCGATATGGGCAATCTGTCGGAATTTTTTACACTTCCTGTTATTTGTCTGTTCATCATTGAAATTACAGATCATTTCTCCCGTTTTCCGGTTTTTTGTGAGAAAAAGTACGTAATTCCAACCCGGAAAATCTCAAAAAACGCTTGCAGCGTATCAAAAACCGTCGATAATTTTTACATGACATGACATTGCTACAATTTCGTCATTTATTGTTGTTATTCAATATCTTATGTGTTTGGCATGAAAATTGCTTGAGTGATATTGGATGCCGGCTGACAGAGGGCAGCCGGTATTCAGCGTCTCTGCTTTTCATGCCTGCCAGGGTTGGCAGGTTTTTCAATAAATTCCAGTCCGGGGCAGCACAGTCTGGCAAG